>JGI24721J44947_10005105_pt1 | contig 18047 bp, 23 predicted proteins | sample YelNatPaOPGAMG01_FD_44947 | JGI IMG/M metagenome (IMG submission 44947) | reverse complement strand
CGCACACCCGCATGCAGCATCCGTCCTAGACGCAGAGGATCGAGGCATCTGCGGTAAACAGGCGGTCCAGCCATATGGGCACGGTTGCGTGAGACTGACGTTGACGACTTAAAGGTCGCTTAGAGCCGATTATGTATGAGATAGACTTGTTTGGATCTTCTAAAGCGCCGAGAATAGCGATTGCACTCAGTGGCATAATATCAGCGAATGGTAGCGTTGCTGCTTTTATTGCCAATGCTGGTGTACCGTTTGCATTGCACTGGAGATGTTTGTGAATGGCGCGAAGCGTGTCAATTGATGACGTTCCTATGCACGGCAGTCGCCGCTGTGCTCCCTGGGTCGCTTGCAAATCAAACAGCCTTCGTGGGCCGTCTCTGGCGAACGTGAATACTCGGGAGTCATCATCGCAGGCGAAGCATCTATGCACCACGGGAACGTTATCCCCAGAGNAGTAAATGCTGGATTACGTGGAACAGCACGTCCTTTTCGCTGTTATTTGTCTTTTTCTCGCAGGTGCTCAGCGACGGGATGCATTCTTGAGAATGGCGAAAAGTCGTGGAAAACGTGATGCCGTCACTGCTAGCTTGCGCGTAAAGTCCTTCTCCGTACAAGTCGGTCATTCTGCGATCAGCAGATGGATCCCAGGTCCTACTTTTCCTTCATATCCTCGACGTCGTACAGCTGAAACAGAGCTCTTGAAACGCTATCTACATCATTGTCTTCTCGTCATAGCATTCGATTGCATGTGTTTGCCGATGAAAACCCACCAAAGAAGCCACAGGGTATGAAGTATCGTAGCGTGTATACGAACGGTGATGACCAGATGCGGATATGGAAAAAGGGCGATTCTGTGGGATACCGCCGTGCTTTGGACAACACCCTGTTGATATTGGACTGAGGCGCGTACGGCTTTTTCAGGAAGCAAGCGTACCCCTCTAACTCGATGAGCGTTTATTCGGGAGAAACGCTAGACCTGTATATACATATACCGTAGCTCAAAAAGGACGAGGCCGCTACTTGTAAAGAGCAGGCAAGCGACCATGGCGAGCNNAGCAGGCCTTGTGGCGGTTCAGTGGTGTGGTCGCCTACAGGTCGCTGACCGAACAGCATCTTTCAACATCTCATTCTTGATCCAAGCATTTCATGACTTCTTTATCGCACATCATTTCATCCTGGTTTTAGACAACTTCGCTTTACGTTACTCATGTGCGATCAAGTAGTATGCTGCTCAGTCTAGCGCTCAGCTGCTCGTTGTACCAGCGTATTCTGCTCAGTGCAATCCAGTCGGTCGCGTCTTGCCTGGGGTCAAACGCCAGGTTTACGCCCCCGGATCCATGGACGAGTCGTTTGCACTCGTTCCGTTGTTCGTTAGCAAATCGGTGTCGATCTTTACCAGCCTTAGTCTGCTCTCTTGCTGNTCGAATTGTNTAATAGAGGGAGTGGAGATTCGCGCTATGTTGCATGGGCGCATTCGCNACGGAGGAGGTCTTGAAGAGGTATTTGAGCTAATGTAAACACATAGAAAAAGACGAGCTTCAGCGTCAGCCTTCACCCATTGCTTACGAGACTCGAGGAAAAACGGATTTTGAGTATAATGGCGGCATCCATGCCATCCCGTCAGGGAAATGAGAACGCAAAGAGTGAGCAGGTCTCTGCGAGCATGATTGGAGCGTTCAAAAAACTTGTCGAGGAGTATTGGCGGCGCCCGGTCAAGATTTCTCGTTTCCAAGGAGGAAAACGAGGGAATGATTCACGTGCGATTTAGGTCGAAGGAGTATCATTCTGTATGCTCNCTGTGATACCTAGGCCTGAGTCTCGGAACCAGACGAATTTTCAGGCGTTTTCGGTAGATGNGCAGAAAGCGTTGATGGTGATCGGGCATCCCGCATTGGAGGGCGCCATAGCCGTCGCCTTCGCTCTGTCTCAAGAGGGCGGGACCAAAGACTCGAANGAAGAGCATCCGAGGCTGCTCAGGTTTTCCAAGGCAGAGGATGATTGGAAGACGGCTCAATGAACGTCAGGTAGCATATCAGAAAATTAACTAGCGGAGTTAAGACGTATCTGGTGGCTCTAGGGCCCGTACCGAGCAGCGGATGACGCTTTCGACGCTTCATTTAGAGAGAATACGAGCGTCCAAGTGGCTCAAGCGCACGTTCGCTTTCAAAAGAATTTGAGATAGCGCTGGGGTTTCGAAAGTTTCCCGTTGTCCGGAGGGACGTGTCGTGCATTGGCCAACTTGTTTGTTGAGTGCGAAAAGGAGAAGAACGATAACGGGCATTGTTTGTGGGTAGCCTACGGAGCTGAATCTGCTCTAGCGCTTCGAGTCTGCTCTCACGCTCCTTCCACCAGAGCGTGCAGCGAGGGCAGGAACCGATGCTGAAAGATCCCTATCGATGTGTCGGGGCGACGTAAACGCATCCAAAGCAGATATGCATGCGCAAACTAGTAGAGAATCACGGAGTGAACCAGAGACCGATCCACGAGATGGTGTACGGCAAGCTGACCGATCGTCAGATGGCCAGGGAATCGAAAGCGAGAGGCCTGCTGCTGTGCGACTCCACCAGCTGCAATGTACGCAAGCACGTTCTGCAGCGAAACGTACACGCTTACATCAAACTTCTGAAAAAGTCTCGTGCCTTCGGAGTGTGCCCAGATGCTTTGTGTCTGGCGATCTTTCGATTGAATCGCTTAGCACTCAGCGTAGGTATTATGTGGAAACGCTGCGGACTTGCAATGAAAGAAATCAGTGTCCAGAAGGCAGCACATCGGATGATCACATGCAGAAAGGCAGTCGTATTTTACGGATCAGTCATGTCGAACGGCTGGAGCGTCGTATGTATATTCCGGGAACATGCTTCCTTGGCAATTTGTAGACGATAATGGTGTTCTAGGAAGCGATACTACTCATTACACCATACCCTCCCGAGCATATGACTCTAAATATCCAACCCTGGGCTGCAGTGCTGGCGTAAAAATGTAGTGTAACTGGCGCCGCTCGCTTTGGCTTACGCTGCAAGCGATGCTCACGGGCGGGAACCTTATAAAACACACTGATTCAGCAATGACCGAAGCAGTCGGTGAAGGCGCACTTCCGTGCTTGACAGGATACCTCGACCCAGGCGAGCAGCGCGAATGCACCAGTTAACGCAGCTTGCACATGATAACTGATTGGTGTAAACGATGGCGCAGCAGAAAAGCTTATGGCTCCGTTATGGTTGCGATCGCAGCAGTGCGAGTCAAGTGAGAGCTACAGATGTCAGTCAGCGGCTGCAAGTTCGAAAGCTCTCGGGAATGTGACGGAAACAGTCGCCCGATTGTCCTGCCCAAGGAGCTCGTTTCCACAGGCTCGGCGATAACGACCAGTGACCTCATCGGAACATTCTTCCAGGTGACTTCATCTACACGGCAATATCACTGGAGAATACCGATTGTTTTATTCCCATGAGAGCGTTCGCGTTGCATGCGAGAAACGCTGGTTGCATGCATCCAATACTTTCCGCCGGATACGCTCCTATTCCAGCGAATTCAAGCCCGTGCCTATCGATTTCGCTCGTTGAACGCTATCACTGCACAGACAACTCCAATCTGGATGTTACATCATTCCCTACTTGGTGGCTGCAACTCCAAGTCGCTGCCTCCGTTCTGCTGCGGCTCGCTCGGGAACGTACATTGATTGCCGTTCATCGTCCATGCCCGGCCTCGGCTGTNCANAGACTGGGCGACGCTGCNGGGTTTGCTCGTCACGCCTGCGCCAGCGTGCCACGGTGGCCCACACGCGAACCAGGAGACAGGCGTGCGCGATATGCAGCACGACGCTAGCCCAGCACTTTGGCGGGTATCGGTTGAACACGAGTTCGATGAGCAAGACCGGCACCAGGCGCCAGCCTATAGCCATCAAGTCGACTCGCGGTCGAAACAGCTCTACTGCCATCATCCAATCGGCGAGAGCGAGAAAGGGCGACGACCACCAGACCCATGCAAGGAACTGGTAATGCAGCGATCGAGCAAAAGCCATGCCGATCAAATTGCTTGACCACAGCAGTAGCGCTGTCCGAAACGCGTTCACCCGAGATTCAGCATTCTCTGATGGACGACATCGCAACCACAGCGGTACACCAGCGCGAACACCGAAGAGAGCCAATGCTAGCACATGAAGCGTCAATAACAGGGCCGCCCAACACGGATGAACGAATACATGTTCTGGCAGGCAGGCAAAATTTACACTCCAGCGCTGGTCGAACACGCGTCCAAACTCGAATGCCTTGCGGAGATAACTCCAGGGATGTTGGCGTAAGAAANGCCACCCAATTACCAGCTGCCATGAGCCGCAGACCCCAACTAGGTAGATAAGTGTTTGAAGGAAACCGTGTGCTTCCCAGAGCAGCACAAGCACTGCAGGGGCATAGAGAAGGGCGTTCATTTTCACACTCACGGCCATAGAGTAGAGAAGGCAGGCGATCACATCCATGAGCCATTGGTGGCGTATGTGTTGGCCGCTGTGCGAGCGCGAACGCGCAATGACGAAGAACAGCACACTAGCCTGCATGAGAACGCTCTCTACACCATCATTAAACAGACGAAGCACGAAAATCGAGGCCACTCGGCGGGAGCTCAGCGCGACAAGAAGCGCAGCGATCAGGCCGATGCTTGTTGGCGCCAGGAAGCGAGCACTCCGCTGAGGTTTCGCGACTGACGGGCGGTCTCTCTCCATGTCCAAGTCCAGCGTAGCTATCTGGTACACTGCGCAAGTCAGGGCTACTCCGAGTGCGTGCAGCGCAGCAAACGCGACCTGCGCTCGAGTGCGCAAAGTTCCTCCATTGGTCCAGCGGTAAAGCAGGTAATAGATCCAGAGAAAGCCAGCTGGGTATACAAGTGGTCCCGTGCGACCATGAATTCGTGCATAGTCCCGTTCGTTGTTTTCAAATGCTTGTTTCACTTGTTCCATGTATGCGATCCAGTCGATCTCGGTGTACGGCCTGCGAACGACAACCAGCACCAGCAGAACAAAGTCGACGAGGCCGATGCCGATAGCCACCGACACGACTAGACGTGACACAGCCCGTTTCATTGCCGGCCACGTGTGATCTACTCGGGTCCGAACAAATCGTACGAAACTGGTTGTTCACCGGACTGGACGTGGTTTTGCCCAGCTGCGAGGTATCACGACCATGATCCAAGAGTGCGACGCCTGGTGCTCGAGGCGGTCCATGGAGATCGCGCTCTCTTCGCATGGAACGATAAATGTTTTACGACGATGCAGGGTACATAGATGCCCCCTCGCGGATGCCTCCCAGCCTATTTTACCGGCTGCTTGTTCTCAGTTTCAGTGTTTGGCTGTACGCTTCGAGCCCGGGAGGCTGCCCCATCAAGTTCGTTCGCGTCAGCTCCTCGGGTCTCGTCTTCAGCACCGCACATCATCTGATATTGATAACAGCGTTGAAGTCTCTGGTCATGAACTCCTTGCGTTTGTTGACACTGGTTGAACTCACCAATGCAAGGATTGCTAGAGCCCGTGCTCTCAGTGCCACTATAGGCTCGACATCGCCCGGTACGGCAGACACTTTTTCTCGTCGACCTCTCCTCTTCTCCCTCCTCTCATTCGCTCCATAGTCGGCGAGCAGGGGATTTTTTGAATTTCCGACACCCGGTGATGACAGCTCTCCGGGATCCTTGCCTTTCATGTCCTTAAATTTCCGTTGGATTTTTTCCTTGAACATGAACGCACTTTTTCATGCCCGTAGGTGACGACCTACCGGGAGCGAACAAGACTTGCGGAAGAAGGACGACATGCGCCCCAGTGTCACCGTGCTGAGCCACGCAGCGATTCGCCAAGTGGAGCGATCATTACGTTTTACGATAGAAAACACTTGTTCGAGGCGGTTGAATCACGGAGCGTAGAGAGGAATGTAAAACAGCTCTACCCCCTGGTAGAATTGGCAAAAGCTCGAACGCAAGGGGAATGGTGAAACGCCACATTGTGCAATAGAAGGACGTCGCCAGACGTAAAGGAAAAAGTCTTCAATGACTCGAAAAAGTGGGCTCTGTTGTATGAGCCTTCTTTACGAGCAAAACTGAGGCAGCCAGATGAATCCTCTGCAGCTAGAATAGATGATGTTGTCGTTCTCTTCGAGTTCAATCATCCATACAATGGGCTCTCTCTCTGCCAATACTTATATCAGCTCTGTACGGTTCGTCCAACGCAAGCCTCATCGACTGAAGAAACAAACCGACGCTCCTCTGCTTTATACGGATCGCGACGTCCAGGAACACTAGAGTTNCGATTTCAGTGGAAGATGACTGTGCGTGAACTAGGACTCTTTTNACGTAACTGTGCCCCAGTGTTTCCAGGGCCACACGAACAAGCTGTTGAGCGATGTAGAGGCCCATGGTGGCCATCACCGTCAGTTTCTCGTTCCGCAAGGTGATCGATGGGTCTTTTTCTACCGTTGATCGCAAACACGCTTTGAGAATATCTGTTTTTGGCGCCGTGCGCATGTGCTTGTTTCTTTCCGTGTTCCTCAACCATTAGATTACTATGGTATGACTGACCTGGATGAGGAACGCAGTCATCGTTACACGGCTCAGTAAGGAATACACCTTACAGGCAGTTCGTCTGCGATCTATACGGTACACTGCATCGGGATTTCGATCTCCGGCTCTACACTGCGAAAAAGTATTCGATTACGCGCATCAGGGACGAAACCAACTTGCGTTGCACCAGTGGCGGCACTCATGATCAGGGGTNACCTATGAGCGGCTACCATTGGCTTGTCGCACTTCCTCCCATCGGATATCTGTTTCGGGGGCATCCAGGTACCAACCCGTCAAATACCATCGATTCAGCACACCGATGTAAAGGTAGACGTAGTCGGCAAAATCACGGACTCGAACAACACTGAACAAACCAAAATCAAAGTACTCCCAGTCCTGAAAGCGAAGGAGGTAGGGCGCCAGACGAGTTCGAAAGGCGTCAAATCCCTGTTTCTGAGCGGCAATAACCGGTGCCTTTCGACGACTCCATTCGAGGAAGCTCGTTTCTGTCGGATTCGAAGCGTACGCAATCATGGCGATCAGCGAGGCGGTCAACAGTGCCTGTGGATGCGTCCAAACATACATCACTGCACCGGCAATAAACGTCTGCACTAGAATCAGAGCTAGTGCCTTCGCACCAGCTGAAGCGACAGTCGTTAACCAGCCGAGTCCTATGTGATGAGGTCCCTCCCGAGACGCAACCCGACGTCCGGCTCGTTCCACCACTCGAGCGGTGATAGGTGGTGCTCGGTACGGCCCGTCGGATCGGGTTCCGTTAGCGGTGCTCGCTTCTGTAATAGTCGGGAGTGACGAAGTAGCCAACTTTCGTTCACCGTTAGTTGATGTGTCGTTTCTAGCACCGGTTCTGGAATCATCCGTTGCATCGCCAGTCCAAGCAGTTGCTCCATAGAGTCCGGCAGCTGCTGCTGATGCAGCAGCATATTGAGCTAAGTAAGCCGGGGACAACATTGTCCGGCGAGCGTCCACCAACGCGTCCAGAAGTGGCAGGCTCGACTGCCAGTCGATCCGCTCCCGCAGACGAGCACGCAAGCTCGTCATCAAGCGTGACGTACAACTCGCTAGGGCCTGTCGTCCTGAAGTGTTCCCTCTGTGAGCACCCGTGACCGTCTCTCGCTCAGGCAGAGCAAAGAGCGAGACCGCTCCAGCAGGATAGCAAGAGCAGGGCAAGCGTCTCGACCGCTGGAGTGCGCCTCGTAGGTGGAGCAGCGTTCGCCGCAGACCCTGCATGAGGCAGTGCTCCGTCAACCTTGACAATTTCTTCGCTCTCGGTGAGTATGGAGACGGGTATGCAATGGCAGACAAAACCCGCTCTACAAGCAGTGCAGTATATAAAAAGTCACGGCCATGTGAACCGGAGCTGTTGAAGAAGCAAACAGTTGGATACTGCAATATCGCTATTGTGATGGTATTCCGCACGCGGTGCCAGTGCGCAAAGGCCGTGTTCATGCTTGACCCGAGGAGGACCTGTTTGCGCAATTCATACAGAGCTGGGGTTTTCTTTTGACGAAACCGATAAAAGATCATGTATTCCAGACTTGGGCAGGGGTTGGGTCGCTCTGGGTTCTCAGAATGACGGCTTTGGCTGTCGCTGCCTGATTTCATGGGACAAGAGCGCCCTGGATGGCGACTCGGGCCGCATCATGTGCAGCGGAAGACTGGACCAAATTCGTGAGTCTTCAAGGAATGCAAACGTTCAAAAATGTCAACGCTTTATATTTGGACAACGAAATGCGCGTCGTTGTTGTTCATTTAGAGAGAACGTCGCAGCTCAACTGCGCGAATACAGTGACACGTCGATCTTGGTCGTACGTATGCGCACTTTTCCTGTGTTCTTCAGAGATGCTGGCTGGTCATAGCTCGGAAGCATTTCAATATCTCTATTGGACGTGTACATGCGTATATTTCCAGTCCTGTGGAGAGTCCTTTGCTCCAGGTAGGCTCAAGAGGGAGAGCGCATTTAGGCGCTCATCGCACACCGTTTGAAGCTGGTAGGTGAGCACTATTGAACGCTTTTTCCTACAGAATGCTACTCAAATGCAGTTATACTCAGAGCNGTGAAATCTNGTACATCATTACAGCAACGCTCTCTTTGTCGTTGTCTGTTTTTCGGCAAGTATCCAACAAAAGGAGTATATCCTCTAGATTGGAAAATGGTCGCGTAGAGCTGTCTGTGACGCCAATGCTAGCTTGTCGAGAAACGACAGTACTCGTCGCGTCATTCATTCTATAGTCAGCGGGTGGTTGAGCAATCCGTGCGCTTGTTCCTGTTCTGAACGTCGAGCACCCAAACCAGAAAAGGTCAAACGCTATGTACCCATGATACCCTCGTCAATCCCTTCCACTCTGTACGTGCGCAAAGAAATGCCATCATACAAGCAACAGGACGTGATATTCCATACCATTGATATGAACGATTATGAAGCGACACAGACGGGAAAAGAAATATGTACGCTTCTGTGCGAGAAGTCTGTTCGCTGTTCAACACACTCTCGATTTCACACTTGAACGCGACCGCGAATTGCAAAAGGGACGGGTTTCATCTGATTCTATCAGCGTTCATTTGGTTGGTATGGGAGACCTGTGCATGTACACAACTCGTGTTGTAGCCTAAAAATCCCAAGTAGAATACGAACGCTCAATATCTCATCCGTCGTAGAAGCACGTCGTGGCTTTCACTTCCCGTATTCGTCTCTTCTGCTCCGCGACAACGTCGCCTTCTGTATTTAAGATGCTGTCAAGGAGTGCGCTGCGGAGATTGATGTTGAGCGGCTCTTCGTGTCGGTCTACGCTCCCTAGTTTAATCCAGTCAATTTCATGTACGCTGTCATCAAAAACCATTTACGTTCAGAGGTCAGAGCACAAGTCGATCACAAGCCTGGCACCGAAAGATGCAGGATGCCATGATTGGTTACGTAGCTTCTTTAGTCTTGACACTTCTTGCCTAGCAGTTGCTCATAAGCGTTACGGTACCTGAGTTGCGAGCGGTCCTCAGTTCTGTGCAGTGTTTCGATGAAACCCTCGTGATGCAGCACAGCTGACGCTCGCGACTCAAGACGGCTCAAGGTCTGAAAATCGGATACGGGATGAGCACACAAACACTTCCCAGACCAACGTCACGCTTCGTCGCACCGCGTCCTCTATGACAACATCGGTGAAACCGGTGCCAAAACGTACGAAACTAGGTTCGAACACGAAAACAGTATGCAAGCCAGTCTGGAGCGCCTGGTGAAGCGCACCCTGTGACCTTTGTGCATTCGCTTACTGGCCCAGGAAACTGGGCGCTGGTGAAAGGTTTTCTTGGGTCTGTTCATGAAGACAGATGGCGAGCTGGTGGAGCCACCAGCGGTCGAGATGGAGCGGGTTCAGAAGAGCTGTCGCAACGAGAGCGACACACGTTTTATACCGCCCAAGCGCATCGTGTTGCTCTCGGTCTCGGACTGGTAACCGTCGTACGCGAAGGATACTTGAGACGTGACGCCTGCCCTACTAGCGTCTTGCGCTGCGACGTATTCCAGAGCAGAGCGCTGCAGAGCAGCACAGANCCTAGTGGTGCAGCGCGGTAGAGGCGCCCTCCCCGAACCCGAGCGACCTTGTCTCCCGAAGCGTCTACTCCATGTCATCTCTGTACGTCGGGTACAGACCCATGATGTCGGCATAGATCCTTGCGCCGCCTACTTGATATCCTCCTGAGTAAGCTGCAGCTGATCTCTGCGAGCAACTGTGCTTCTTGCGAACAGCTTCGCGTAGGGCATCGGCGGAGCTCGTTCCAGGTTTCTCCTTTGCAAGCAGCACTTGAGAAGCGGTTTCCAGCGACCATGGAGACCGATGGAATACCAGCGAGCGTGCACTTTGTGAAACCTATGCCTCAGTCGCACAGCGACCCTCGTTTTCATCTGTTCATGGCAAGTGAGGAGCCAGACTCTGTGGTGAGCGTTGTTCCCGGTTTGCAGAATATATCATGACCGCCGCCATACCGCTCAATCGAGAGGACTTGTCCAAAGATATGAACTGAAAGTGGATACACCTGCGCAACTTTCCCAGGACTCTATGTGATTGCGGTTCAGATCCGATGGGTGCCGAGAGACAAACCGCCAGCAAGCTGACTGACGGCAGCGTGAGCCGTCTCGACACCCCGTGCACCGCGTCCGGGAGAGACGGACGCTTCCCGTGCCTCATTCAGTGTACTCTTGAGCGTTCACTCTGCTGATGCGAAAGGTCTCCGGCAAGCGTCCAAGAGACCGCGATGCGGTTGCGCAGAGGCAAGAATCGCGCATTCACCAACTTCCGGAATGAAATGGAAAAGGCTGGGCCTGACAAGTCGCGTCGCTCGGTGGTAGCGTAGGGCGCTGGACACGCTGTAGCGTGCGACGGGTACCGCCCTGTGCCTTCGACGAAAGCTTGCAACAACTCAACAACTCCAGAATCGATTCCTGCACGATTCCCATCGATGGATTCGAGACCACAAAAGGGTGCATCACGGGCGCGAGTACGAGCCGGAACCTGCCGAGAAAACGAGCGTGAAGCANAGCGAGTCTGGTGCACGAGATGGCGAACACGAAGCTGAGCAAATGTCATCAGGGGAGGCGATCGAAAATGAGCGGCCTGCTATGGTACGATTCCACCGGCAAGCATGCACGCGAGCTCTCTCTGTCTCTGTCCCTCTCTATCTCTCTCTGGACCTCGACTTGAACACCCAGATGGATATCCGAGAATGTCGCGTGCTTTCGGGGCGCCCAGCGCCTTGGTGCCGAGCGATCTTTCGATTGAACTGTGGAGGAATCGGTCTAGGCAATGTGGTGAAATGCCGAAACGCTCCGATGGAATAGAATCCGTCGCGAAGTGACAGCGCTTTGGATTCTCATTCGAAGCACGGCATCGGGATGGAGCTATTGAGCAATCCAGCACAACTGGAGCGCTCTACATATGAACATCAAGAACGATTCTCGTAGGCCATTGGTACTCGATCATGATGTTCCATCATTCGATATGAATGAGTTTAGGCCAGCGAATCAACACCATAAAACACATTCCCCGCTCTGCTATTGTCACACGTCACTACCGGGGTCTCGTGATACCGATACCGTCTCTGTGCCTTGGAGCGCTGCCCTGGCAACGTGTAGCGTGGGCCACACGTGCCGCAGGCTCTGCGACGCCAGGGGTCCCTACCAGCGGCTGCATCATATCGACCTATCCCAAATTTCTTCAATACTTGCACCCATTCCCTGGCAGAGTCGCGTCCGAAGCGTCCCTGAGGCTTTGAGATACTCTCGCGGCCTTTTGCGGATTCTCCAAACGAACGTCCACGTTCCACCGCACCAGGGCGTAAACGGGACCGCGAAGATGCGCGACTCGTAACTGGCGTTCTTGGCCTTCGACTCGTTCGGAACCTTAACCGGCAACTTGACTCCTCGTGTGCAGCATCAAATACTTTGAGCTGNTCGGTACGCTCANGNTACTGTCTTTACAGGGCTGAGGGCGCTTCTGGGGACGTTGCAGCCTCGCGGGGGTTTCCCGGTGCCTCACGGACCCGCAGGGATTCGGCCCNCGTTCTGNGCAAAGCTGAAGCTCGCGCTACCGGTCGTTAGGCTGACCGGACGCTCCAGCATGGATGCAATTCGTAAGCTTTTCGAGGAGCAAGCGGCGAAGAACCGGGAAAATATGGCTCGGAGCTACGGCATCCCTGCGTCGCGCTTCTGCGGCTGTTGTACCGAGTGTGGTGCAGAGCCGCTCCTATCGCCCTTCTATGAGCGACGTTTGCGACTGGATTCTGAGCGTACTGCGTGGCGCCAGTGGCAACGCGAGCTGGTCCGAAAGCAGTCAGAAGGCCAAGACGGGGTTCGATCGACCAGACTAGACTCTGAAACCTCGCAGACGCTGCCGAAGGAGCGCGCTCCTGGTACCCATGGCTCACACTCATCGCTTGAAACACACGCACGAAGAACAGCCGCTGATCAGAGTCCGGCTTGTGCAGGTGATGATTGTCGTCGTCTCGAAAGCGCCCTGGAGTCGAAGCTGGAACCCCAGGTTGGCTCTTCGGAACAGTGCGGTTCACAGGGAACGTCTGTTCCAGCAAATGCCGTGCTGGCAACGGCAGCGAGGTCGCCCGAAGTCACGACATCAGATGAAGACGCATCCAGAGAATCGACGGAGCGGGAAACTTTTGAGTCTTTCGCATCTCGAGCAGGCAGCCTGAGCGCATCGTGGAATTCGGCAGAAGCAAGCCGCTCAGTCGCGAGTCCGACACTCTTTGAATACGCTTCGATGACAAGTCCTCGATATGAACANGAGACCAGCGGAGACGATGATTTCCTTGACGAACATGCATTGCACGGGGATGCNCCAGAGCNTGTCGTNGGCGATGGCGGTACATCAACGTCTCACGAGGAGGAGCATGCGTTCACGGGTACGGGAATGCTGGCCCATATGTCTGACACAGAACCTGTGAAGCAATGTATGGATGCTTCGGAGCTCAAAAAGCGCTCGAAGACTGCTGAACATCGCGTATGTGAATATGAGCACGCGAGCAACGTTGCAGGATCGCTAGCGATGCTTCACGCAGACGAAGACGTTGTGCCATCCGCAGCACAAGCCGATACGGATTTTTCAGCGAATGCAACAACGATTTCTGTGCCTGAAACCCTGAGGACGCCAGCTCTAGCAACGGAGACGCAATCTTATGGAAATGCTGATCCCATGCGGCCTTCACCGGCGAGCCTGGTGCGATCACGGCAGAACAGCTCAGCAGCGCTGCACGAGAATGCAGCAGCAGAGCGTCGGATCGCAACATCGCAAGGTGAAGTCGCGAAGAGGCCCACGGTGTCGATGTCAGAACCATTGGGTCATGCACTAGCAAACGAGGAAGCAGTGAGGATGGCCCTAGAAACCACCGGAATCGCGGATGCGGAACCCGTATCAGGCCCGCTGCTGGAAAGCGCAGGCTCAGGTCTCGACGAGAATACGAATGGACAACGCTCTATGAATGAGCATGTTGCGCTCAACGCCACAACGTCTCCGCAGACGCTTGCGACGCTATTCAGAGCGACGGACGGCGCAGAGCAGCGTAACAGGCATCAGCAGCGTCCATCAGTCGAAAGTGACACGCTTTCCGCGAACCAGGACAGGGTTCTTGACGAATCAACGAGCAACACTGCTCATCACGGAGAGGCGCGAGCTTCGGCTTTGACCGCGAGCACGGCGCTCGCCGTCTCGGAGTCTCGCCATGTGCGAGCTTCAACCGTCTGTACAGCCGCAACTCGATGGGAGAGAGCGATTGCTGCCCTGGAACAGCTGGAACAGCACGGTCGACAGGAGCTGGAACATCTCCAGACGCAGATTCGTCTATGGAGAATGCGAATACGGGCACATGTGAGTGATCGGCGGTTTCGACTATGGAATGAACTCGACTGGCTTCGTTCGAGTTGCGTCTACCTGGGCTGGCAGCAGTCGTTTTGCGATGCTGTAGACAAGAACGCGGGAACGACAGAAGCCTTGGATGTTCCGAGCTGCACCGCGAATGCGGATGCCATGTGTACGACCTGCAATGTCTATGAAACACGCTTCCGACAGCTTCAGCGAGATCTGGCGCTCCTTCGAGTCCATCTACATATCCACGAGGCTACGTTGCAGCGTTTGCGCACCGGCACCTACTTATCCAGTCCCTATGTGGCCATGCTGGAGGAGCGTAACGCTCTGCGACTGACCCAGCGGCATTTGCAGAGCAGTCTACCAGCGTCGCATGCATCGTCTCGCGCCGGAGACTCGTAAAACAACCTCACACCCTTGATCAGGAGCATGGATTTGTTTGTGAAAGAGCAAGTTCTCCGCTGCGGAACACCTGATTCGATCCCGGATCAAGGAACGCGATCCGCCTGGTACCAGACCCGTCATCTGGTACTGCAAGCTTCAGAGGAAGCACCGGTTTCGTTGGGTACCGAACCTCGGCATTCTCCCGAAGCCAGATCCGAGACTCTTTGCAGCTTCGTCGTCGTCGCAGAGGTCTCGTCTTCGATGTCTTCCGAACGGGGCGAGACCGGTCCCGTGGATGCTCTCATGGGATGATCGCCCACCAGACGCCAGATTTATACTCCCAGTTGTGCCTGCTTCTCGTGATACCGCTTATGCCAATGTTTACGCTGTGCGCTGGTGGAGCGCGTTATGCATCACTGGAGGTGTCGCTGAGCACGATGCCTTCTAAATCTTCTTCTACAGAAGATGCGTCTTCAATAGAGGATTCGTTTGCGCTTTCAGTTCCCGAGGACGATGACGACGATTCAGATCCGCTTGAATGCTGCTCAGATGGCAGGTTCCAGAGGCCGCTCACCTCCTCTTGAGCAAGCAAGAGGTACTCGCGTAGTTTGAGAGCACCACGCCCGTAGTACTCCATCAGTCGATCAAGTTCGGGGACCACGTATTCGTTCTGCCATGCTGCATCCTCACATTCATCTAGGATACGATCGTAGCGAGCACGCGTCGCTTCACTGTTCGCAAAAGGGAACCGGTCGTAGGCCCAGTCGATCCAGCCTCTCGCGTAGCCGTAATTGCCCAGCTGCATGTTTTTCTCAATACTCACATTGACCGCAGCCTGACGATGCCTGGGTAGCAACGGCAGGTACGCCAAAAGGTTGCTTAAATGCGCCTGAGCCCGCTCGTCTTCGGGAGACATGCGAACGTTGGCTCCCTGGCGGGAGCGCGTACGCTGCTCGGTCGCTATTCGGTCGAGTGAAGTGATTCTCTCGAGGATGTGGAGAGCGAGCTTGTACCAGCAACCGAGAAGGTAAAGACGTTTGTGGTCTGGTGAAGGGTCGGGTCCTTCGCTCTCAGGCGGCAATGATGACTCGGAACCCGTACGCTGCTGTGCACTCGAGTCCGCTATTGCGAGTGCCCCGTTGGCAGCGTTCCCGTCAACTGCACCTGTTTGGTACGCAGTAGTTGTCATTGTTTGTAGAGGCATCCGCTCCAGCTGCTGCTCCTGAAGACTTTCGCGATCGCCAAGAATCGACACCGCCCCAGCTGTGGCTGCATTATCGAGAGCGCTGCTCTCGTCTCTTGTCAGTGAAATCCTTTCTGTTTGAGATTCAAGCGCAGGAACGATTACGGTATCACCTTCCCGTGGAGTCGTTTCGGTGATCGATCCCTCATCAGACGCTGCCTGAACGCCGTCCGGTGTCGAACGGGAACGCCGACACCCCAAGGCTGTGTCCACGGTCGCTGAAGCAGCAGTCGGGGCCTCGTTCAGACCCGATCGCATCGGCACTGCGGACAATGTCGCGTTTTCCGAATACACGTTGTCGACAGCGTCTCCAAGTGCCGCGTCGATCACATTCTTGACCAGCTCGTGTGCAACCCGATGTTCGCCAGCCGATAGCAGCGAATCCTGCGACTCTTCTCCGAGTCCGGAGACCTGGGGGTGCACCGCCTCCTCCGTGGTTTCCAAACGAGCCCCTGGTTTCGGGGCTTCAGCTTGCCTGCCGCTCTGGTCGTCGCTGCCAAATTCCTGCTCCGATGCCGAACCTGCTTTCACACCAGTTTCCGTTCCACTCTGCTCCCAGGTGTTTGAATCCGGTTCCGAGTGCGGTTTCTCCGTTGCAGTACCGGTCGTTCGTGCGTGGGATTCGCTTGAAGCCGCACCCGCGACATCCGGTAATGCTTGTGCTGTTGTCTGGCGCTCCGGCGCTGACCCTGCGTCGGTCTGTTCATCGGGCAGCACTTCGATAATCGCCGTAGAGGTAAGTTGCATCGATTCCGATGCCGTCAGAGCTTCCCTCTTTGGAGCGCTTTCCGGCGCATCGTCGACTTCCTCGATGAGAGGCTGCGTTTGACCCCCTCGGGGTATCGTGGCAAAGTGAATGGCCTGCTCAGCGTCCTGCCGTGGCGCGTCCATGCGTTCAGCTGTGGAGGCACCTGCAGCGCTGGTGAGGACGTCTTCCCGCGGTGCCGAATGCCCCGCTGCCGTCTCAAACTGAGAACGTTGCTGCGCAGAGGTGTTGGCTGCTTCGGTTTCGGTCTTCGCTGAATCGGGCGCTGGCGCTCTCGGAACGCGGTTTGTTCGAAGCACCCGTTGCCGCACCATACCAGCCATGATGTTATCCTGGAGAATCGCCAGAGCGTCCTTAAAATGACCACGTTCCAACAGGTAAAAGACGTTCTGGAAATAGGCGTAAGCACGCTCAGAGAACGATTCATCGTATGCGCGTTGCAGGAGGCGCTCACCATCGAAATAGGGTGCTCGCTCGAACAATTCCGCTGCTAACCCGGGATTCTGATCGAGGAATTCATCATCTACAAGCCACAAGTTCACTCGTTTGATTGCGGCTGCTGCTTCTGCTGTTGCTCGTTCCTCTGCGGCTTTGGCATCCAGCATGGCGAGCCAATCATCAATGGTAGCCTCCACCGGTGGTACATCGAGCGCTTTTGCGTATGCGAAGTCCTCCATCCACTCGTTCTCCGGGACATGGGATGTACCAAAGAGGGTTTCAGCGATTGCTTGTCGCGTTTTTTGCATGAACGTTGCATCCGTATAAGCAGTGCGTGTGAAGATAATGGTCTGCAACGGATCCGTTTGCTCCTTGGGTGACGATGTTGCTGCTGGTGAGGCTTCCTTGGCGTGCTTGCTTCCTTTGTCTCGTTTGTGCCTTTTCCCTCGGGAATGCTTCTTCTTCTGTGTTGCCTCCGAAGGTTTTGATGCCACTGCCGGTGTCTGGGAAGAGTTTAGTGCCTCGGTGGCCTTCGCGCTTTCTATAGCTATCAGTTCCGCCGCACTTAGGATGCCGGTTGCCAATGCTCGCTCTCGTAACTGTTCCTTTCGTTCCCAGAGACTTCGCCACGCATTCATGGCTTTTCCATCGTATTCTCGACAAAGCGGAGCGTTTTGGACCCATTTTTCGACGTCCGCCATATCTACACCCTGCATACAGTACTGCAGGAGCAAGTTCAAACGACAGCGTTGTCCGAGCTCGCTCGCCGTCAGCTCCTCATCTGACTCCGATAGATCAGAGGCGTCTGTTCCCGTCAAAACGTCGGACTGGAATAGTCGATCGTATCGACGAACGAGCGCTGACACCCGGTGGAGCAGGTCGTACGCGGCTAACGTGTCCGAGAGGCCGTCCGCTCGCTCCCACAGCACACAGACACGAAGCGCTGAAACCACTGGTTTGCCAGTTTCCGCATCGACACCGGTCAAACCGAGGTTTTCAGACACGGCAAGCTCGAAAGGGTCAAGCCAGTAAGTTGGGTAGCTCCCCGCGAGTCGGCGGTTGGAGAGTTGGTAGTAGCCTCCACTTGACCAGGCGCTGATGTTGGCTCCCACGGCACCCAAGTGCTCCAGGCCGTACTCAGCAAAGCCTTGTTCTGCCATGAGTGTTTCCAACCTACTCGTTGCAGGCTCGTGTACGTTACGCGGGTCGAGGTAGTTTGCAACGCGCCAGGCTAAGTGCTTGCTTTCAGATGGAGCGAGCCACGTCTGCTCCCAGCGGGCTACGGTATAACCATCTCGCTTT
>JGI24721J44947_10005103_pt1 | contig 18049 bp, 25 predicted proteins | sample YelNatPaOPGAMG01_FD_44947 | JGI IMG/M metagenome (IMG submission 44947) | reverse complement strand
TATTCACCCAGACGATCTTTCTTTGGCGATAAAGAACATGCAGATCATGATGCGGGCTGGTTTGAATCATAAAGAAAACTTTGATTACCGCATAATCAGACGTGACGGTTCTGTCCGGGTTATCCATTCTCAACGCCAAGTAAGGGCGATAAACGCAGATGGCAAAGCCAGAACTATCGTGGGGGTGGATCAGGATGTGACGGAGCAGAAGCAGGCCGAGGAGGCATTGCGGCGCAGTGAAGAGCGGTTTCGGGCGGTGGCTGAAGCAGCCGACATTATGGTTTATGAAACAGACGTTAAAACAGGAAAAATAAAGGTCTTACGTGGAATGGAAAAGCTTGTGGGTTATAAAACTGATGAAGTGGATTTCACCGTTGATTGGGTTCTTAGCCAAATGCACCCAGAAGATGTACCGCAGGTGTTAGCTACCCTAAAAGCTGCAACCGAAGACCCAAAAATCGATAAGTACGTGCTTGAATACCGTTTCAGACACAAAAACGGCAACTACATCACCGTTAAAGACACCGCCAAAGCCGTGAAGGATAGCAGCGGCAAAACGGTGCTTTTCATCGGCGGCGTCCGCGACATTACTCAGCGGGTACGTGACCGAGAAGAAATTGAGCAGTACAGCAGGCATCTTGAGGAGTTGGTGAAGCAGCGCACAGAGCAGTTGGTTGCTTATGAGCGGCTGGCAGCGATTGGCCAAACAGCAGGGATGGTTGGCCATGACATCCGTAACCCCTTGCAGGCGCTGGCGGGAGATGTGTACCTTATAAAGTCCGAAGTCGCAGATATGCCGCAAGGCCGAGCAAAGCAGAGCATCAACGAGAGCCTTGACAGCATCGAGCAGGGGATTAGCTACATAAACAAAATCGTCGCTGACCTACAGGACTATTCAAGGCAGCTGAATCCTGAGTTGCAGGGTGTCGATGTGGCTAATTTGGTCGCTGAAGTTTTCCAAGCAATTGCCGTTCCAGCCAACATAAAACTGTCATTTAGCATCAAAGCGCTGCCAAAAGTACGGCTTGACCCCACATTTACACGGCGGGCTCTAACCAACCTGATCAACAACGCCATCCAAGCCATGCCAAGCGGCGGCAAACTCGAAATCTCAGCTTACCCAGAAAAAGACAGCGTCTGCCTGATTATAGCGGACACTGGCGTAGGCATCCCTGATGATGTGAAAGCTAAAGTTTTCACGCCCATGTTTACCACCAAAGCGAAAGGGCAGGGTTTGGGGTTGGCTGTGGTTAAGCGGTTGGTGGAGGCGCAGGGAGGCAATATTACCTTTGAGAGCAAGGTGGGGGAGGGCACAAAGTTTCTGATTAAACTGCCCCTTCAAAGCGTTTAGGCGGTTATGGGCTATGAACTGTGGTCGGTTTAGTTTATTATTGTATATTTTTCCCCGCAGTCTTCGCAGTAGTAGGCTTCGATTCGGAAAACCTGATTTTCTAGTTTTCGTTTGGGCTGAAGAGGTTTTCCGCAATGTTGGCATTTGATCATAAACATAGCTTTAGGGATGTCTGTTTAGGGATAAAAAATTGTGTACGTGGCGTTGGACTACAACATTAAAACGCTGTTATACTAACCTTCAATATCAGGCACTTGATAAAAACAAATATTACCCTGCCCTAATCATTGGATATTGCTGGTTTGTATGAATATCCTCGTCATTTTAGGCCACCCCAATCCGTGCAGTTTCAACTACGCCATAGCCAAAACGGCAGTGGATACCCTAAAGATGCTGGGGCACAACGTGGTTTTCCATGATCTCTACGCTGAAAAATTCAATCCGATCTTGGAACAAACCGAGTTGCAGACACTCACTGACCCAGTTGTCAGGCGACACTGCGAAGAACTAGCAAACGCCGACGGCATCGTAATTGTGCATCCCATTTGGTGGGGCATGCCGCCCTCAATCCTTAACGGCTGGGTCGACCGAGTATTTAGAGCAGGCGTCGCATACCGCTTCCAAGAAGTTGCTGGCGGCGAAGGCGTTCCGGTGGGGCTGCTTAAGGCTAAGACAGCGGTGATTTTCAACACATCCAATACTAAGCATGAAGCAGAGGAGTTGAGATGTAAGGATGCAATGGGTAACCTGTGGAAAGTCTGCATTCTAGATACCTGCGGCATAAAGAATGTGCATAGAGAACTGTTTGGGCCAATGATAACTAGCACGCAGCAGCAACGTGAATTGTGGCTTCAAGAGGCAGCGGTTGCAATTAAAAACCACTTCGGCGGCGTATAAGCGGGTTAGCCCTAAAATTTTATTAGCGCAGACCTCGCAGTAGAAGCGGAGACTAATATGCCCTATTGCGAAAATTGTGGTTCACAAGTAAGTCCCAACGCAAAGTTTTGCGGTAGCTGCGGTGCCGCCCGAACGCCAGCCTCGCCAGCGCCTGTAGAATCTAACCCTGCTGAAGATAAGCATCTAAAGGCTAAGTATGCAACTAAACCAGCAACGCCGAAACGTGAACGCATCAACTACTATTCGCCTCCAGACCCCCGCTATATCCCCTCGGCTCCGTTGCCCATCATTGGACCACAAACCTCTACCTTTAACGCTCCAACATATCAACCTACAACTTACCAGGCAACGTCACCCCAAAACTTCACATCTAATCAACCTCAGCCTACACCTTTGCATCAGCTTCAACAGAGCGGAGAAGCCACAGTCGGCGTCGTCCATTTTAAGCGCATGAAGTCAATGGGCAGATATGATTCTTTTGCGGGTGTAGTGACTACTCAACGATTGATTTTTGCACAGATAACAGGTGATATGGTGACTGCTGCGGCTCAGCAGGCACGTGAACAAGCTAAGGCAGAAGGTAAAGGCTTTTTTGGACAATGGGCAGATCAACTTAGAGGTACATTCGGCTACACCAACAGATACCTAACCATGGCGCCTGACGCTATTTTAGCAGAAACCCAAGGCAACTTTGCACTCTACAACAGCACGATTAACGAAATCAAGATACACTTAAAAAACGCGCATCATGAACATAATCAACAGCGGCACCTCGAAGCGGAAATCTTCAGCAGCTATGGAACCTACAGATATCACATGGAGGAAAACAGCGAATTCACTGACCTGCTTAAGCGGGTGTATGGCGACCGCGTCAAGATGCCGTTTGGCTACTTCTCAAAGAGCGTTAACATAAAAATTTAACTCTTTTTGTTAAATCGCCGTTTTATTGGTAAGTAAATTTTTCTTTCTATTCCAGTCAGCCAAATGTTATATGTTTACAGAAAAAGTTAAAGCTCACACTTCCGATAACTAGACTGTGAATTTTTATGCAGTTTTTCACTGTAACAGACCAATCTAGCCTTAAGCATAAGGTTCTTGTTATCCCCCTTAGTCAGCCAGAAATGAACCAGGTGGCGGGGCAATGCCAAAAATGCATGCCATCCATCAACACCTCCAGCATGATCCAGATGGGTCACCCCTACCTCATCGTGGATTTCGGTGCAGACGCATGGAAAACCGCCATTCCACTTGACGAGCGCAGTGAAGACGGCGACGTCGTGGGCGACGAATTAGCCATAGGAGACGTGCTAGATATCATTTTAACCGCTGACCCTAAAGCCATCCGTGTGTCAGGCGAAAAAGCCTACCTGAATGTTCCCTTGGAGGCTATGATGGCTTTTAGCGTTCTCATAACAGCGGATATAGCGGAAACCTATGCCTTCCACAAGATGCTTACTCAGCCAAAAGCTGAATGAACCCCTCCGATTCAGGGCTCCATGGGCGGTAGAATTGCTTGCCTAAATATTAGGTGCCGATTTAGCTTTACTTGGTCAATGCCTTTCTAACTAGCTTTTTATATGCGAGCCAGGTTCATTCATTTAGGAGTTGTTTTTTATGACTAATTCAGCTTTGTTAAATGGTAGAAGGGTTGTTACATCTGACGCTTGGGATCTTGGAAAAGTTGACGGCATCGAAGTAGACACCGAAAAATGGTTGGTAACTCATCTGCGCGTTAGCTTATCTAAGGATTCTGCACAAGAACTCCGCTTCAAAAAGCCTCTTTTAGGCGACATAGTTGTATGCATACCCATCAACCACATAAAAGCATTCGGCGACGTGATAAATTTAGACGCGCCTTTCTCAAACATAGCTGCACTTGCAGAGTGCCAATAGCCTTTCAATTAGGTCGCTAAAGTTATGCAATTCTTATACAGGTTAACGACCGAGGGTTAATTGTTAAATCAGTGTGCATTATGACACTGGAGCGCTCTAACCGTTCAAGATGCGAGAATGCGTCGGGTTAGATCTGACTTAGGAATCGAGCCGTCTTCTCTTCTGCCAACTGCGCATATTCGCTTGCGTCTGACACAGCGGGTTCATAGACGTTTGAATGGCTTGGATAGGGAAGGATTTGGTCGATGCCACTGTCTGCCATGACGTCGCTGCCTAAGAAACCGAAATCAGGGGCGCCACTACTCAGCGGAGGTAGCGTTGGAACCAGTCGCGGGAGAGTTTAGCGACTTCTTCAAGCTTGCCCGGCTCCTCAAAAAGATGCGTCGCCTCGGGGATGATGACGAGTTTGTTTTCGTTTCGCATTTGAGTTTGGGCTTGCTTGTTGAGTTCGATGACTTCTTCGTCCCAACCGCCTACCAAAAGCAACGTCGGCGCCTGGACGTCGGCAAGATATTCGCCTGCCAAATCTGGTCGTCCGCCACGGGAAACTACCGCTGAAACCTCCTCGGGGAGCTTAGCCGCTGCAATCAGGGCTGCCGCCGCGCCTGTGGATGCGCCAAAGTAGCCTATCTTCAAATTCCTCGTTGAAGGGTCATTTCTTAGCCACTGGGTTGTACCCACCAGCCTAGCGGCAAGCAATGCTATGTTGAAGCGGTATTCAGCTGTTAATTCGTCTTCTTCTTCCTCTTCAGGTGTTAGAAGGTCAAAAAGGAGTGTGCCTAAGTTGGCTTTGTTGAATTCTTTGGCGACGTACTGGTTGCGTGGGCTAAAGCGGCTGCTTCCGCTGCCATGCGCAAACACCACCATGCTTTGGGTGCCAGAAGGTAAAAACAGGTTGCCCTCGACTTCGACGTTGCCAACGGGGATTTTAAGCGCCTGCTCCATACTTGTCAAACCACAACCACCCCCTGCCTCGTGTTTGCCCTGCACTTTTTTAGCAACTCAATAACTTCTTCGTCGCCTGTCTGGCTGAAGTCGTCGTAGAATTGGCCGATGGCTTGGAAATATTCGGGTGTGTAGAGACAGACCACGCGGTCGGCTTGCCGTTTGAGTTCCTCGATGGTTTGGGGTGGACCTACAGGAATAGCTACAGTGACGCTTTTGGCACCCTGATTTTTGACGGAGAGCAGTGCCGCCTTCATGGTTGAACCAGTTGCTATGCCGTCATCCACAACGATTACGTCTTTGCCTTTTAGCTCTCGGGGCGCCATTCCTTGGCGGTAAACTTTGAGTCTACGCTGGGTCTCGGTTTTCTGGCGCTCTTTTTCCTTTTCTATGTAGCCTGCATCTACGCCTAAGTAGGCAATTAACTGTTTATCCAAAACGGCTGAGCCATCCTCGGCGACTGCGCCAATCGCCAATTCAGGATTGTCGGGTGCGCCCAGTTTATGGGGGGCAATCACGTCCAGCGGCAGGTCGAGTGCCTGTGCGATTTCGTAGCCCACGACTACGCCGCCGCGGGGAATCGCCAAAACCACCCCGTCCCTGCCAGAAAAATCCGCTAAAGCCTCTGCAAGCCGCTTACCTGCGTCAACGCGGTCCCTAAAATAAGCCATATCTTAATCCTCACAGAAGTCCTATCTGATAAATGGCGGGTTTAGATATAAAAAGTAAGCTACCTGCGTTCAGCACCAACAGTAAAGAAACGTTGCTTAGTTATTTTAAAAAATATTGCAACATGCGACAACAACAAATCTTTAAAATCTGCACGTTGCCCTGCAATGTTGGTGAATTTTATGTCAACAAACATTACCTCATTAGATCGAGCTATCTCAAATACGATCCAGTGGCTAAACGACATCCAAGACGAACTGGGCTGGGACAGCCGCGACAAAACCTACCAGGCGACAAAAGCCGTTTTGCAGAGCATCCGCGACCGATTGCCCATCGAAGAAGTCATCCACCTCTCTGCGAATTTGCCCTTGGTTATGAAGGGCATGATGATGGACGGCTATGACTTAAAGAACAAGCCTGAGCGCATCCGAGACCTTGAAGGCTTCCTTGAGTATGTGCAGGCGAATTATGACGCTAACATGCGGGATGTAATCAACACAGAAGACGCCACAGTAGCTGTGATCCGCGTGCTGAATAGGCGGATGGGCGGGGGAGAAATGACTAAAGTTGCCCTAAACATGCCTGAGAAGCTTCGGCGGTTATTCACGGAGGCGGGTGTTGAGGTACCTGAAACTGCTCCGATGGCGGCTACAGCTTAGAGAACCTATTGTTTAAAATGTAGCTTTATTTGGCAACGCTTAAATTTCAAAGGCGCTACGTGACTTTGAGGTTTAACTTTGCCATACTGTCAGAGATGCGGAAACCCACTTGACGAAAACGCGCGTTTCTGCCCAAAATGCGGCACTCCAGTCGCCACCACAGTTCCACCAGCAACCGCCGTCCCAGTTAAGCCGCCAAAGCCTCTCCATAAGGATCCGTTGGTTATAGGCGGCATAGCTTTAATCGCTATTCTCCTATCCGCCGTTATAGTTGCCGCTCTTCTAATAGCGCCCATCTCGACATGGAACTATGGCACGCCCTACACGGATAGCACGCCCGGCGTACGTAACCTCAACCTCAATTTCCATTCAGACATTGGACGCGTCAACGTTATGACGACCCAGACAGGCAACAGCAACATCCTCATCTACGTGTCAGGTAACGGTTCAAGAGGCATCTTGGGCGGCTCAGCTATCCCGCTTAACGTCACTTTCAGTAATCAAACTGTCGGGGACACCTTAACCGTGGACTCCGCTGTCACCGTAACAGGTTCTCTCTCGGCGATGGCAAGCGTCGACATACAAATCTTCGTCAACCCCAACCTAAACCTGAACCTCAACGTAACCTCCAACACCGGCAAAGTAAGCTTCAACGCGGACAAAGCCACAACTATCCAGGGTCTGAGGCTGCATACCACCGCAGGCGAAGTTGAAGCGCAACTGCAAAGCAACGTAACCGTCGCAGGAAACATAACGTTGTCAACCACCACTGGCGCAGTCAACTACCGTATGAGCGAAACCAACATCGTTGGCAACAACACGTTGGCTTTGCACTCCACCACAGGCACCGTAACCATGGATATAACCCAAACCAAAACCTTACAGGGCAACTTGTCGGTAGACGCAGAAACAACCACAGGCAGCATAAACGTGGGTGTAGGAATCGACGGAGGCGTCGCGGCGAAAATTCTCTCTCAAACACCAGCCTTCGGAGACATAAACACCCACCTTAACAATTTCCAAGGAAACAAAACCCAAATCCAATCCCCCAACTACCCAGCTGTAAGCAACATAGAAATCAACAACCGCGTCACCGGATTAGGCAGCATAAACATACAGGCTAACTACAAAACCAACATCATTTCCTCATAAGTGACGAGCGGGCAAGCCCCTAAACCTTTAAAACCAACTTTTCAATCCATAGTAAACAGTAAAGGTGAATTTTTTGTCAACAAAAAAGGTTACACGTCAAGAGTTAGAAGAAAACAACGGCAAAAACGGTAAACCAGCTTGGTTCTCATATAAAGGCAAAGTCTACGATGCCACTGACAGCAGTTTCTGGATGGACGGCGAACACATGGGTATGCATGACGCCGGCAGAGACTTAACTGAAGAGTTGGAGATGGCGCCGCATAAAGAAGAGAACTTTGAAAAAATCAAATATATCGGCGAATTAGAATAGGCATTGCAACACAGAATCGATTTTTTCTAAATCAGCTAACACATTTTTTAGTTCTGCTTCAGCAAAGGTTTGCTTTTTTTGGTGTATCTCAGCGACGGTGCGGCTTAAGCTATCAAACGCGCCTTTAACGTCTAAATCGTTATTCATGTGTGCTTCAAATTCGCCTCTTAATCTGCCAACATAAGAGTCGCCTTGGCACTCCTCTGACGCCTCCATATGCTGCAAATCCGCAATCATGCCTCGAACCACATCAAGCTTCTTGGAGGTTTCTGAAAGGGCGTCAAAAGTGAAATTCAGTTCTTCACGGTAGGGAGCATAAATCAGAAAGAACCGCAGTTGTTCACCTCTAAAACCCTTCGCTGCCACATCGCTGGTGTAGGTGACGTTGCCTAGGCTCTTAGACATCTTTTTGCCCTCTACAAAGAGGTGGCCGCCATGCAGCCAGTACCGAGAGAACTGCTCCCCAGACACTGACTCAGCAATCGCCAAAGTGTAGTCATGGTGCCGAACAAGGTTGTCGATGCCGCCGCAGGCTATGTCTATTGTGAAACCTAAGCTTTTGGTTACGATGGCGGCGTCTTGAATGTTCCATGCTGGCCGTCCGCAGCCAATCGCTGTGTCATAGCATACATCTTCTAAGCCGCAGCCGTGCCAGATTATGAAGTCGCCCATGTTCCAAGGAGTGCCGGGGTAGGTGTCTTTGTGGTAGCGGCGGTGCCGCCTGGGCCATTTCGTCATGTCGAGGTGGGAGAGTTTGCCGAAACCCCGAAATTTCAAGGGGTCAAAATACGCGTTTTTGACGCCTCGGTAGGTGTACCAGTAAGCATAGCCTTGGTCGAGGAGGCGACGTGTTAAGTCAACTGCTTTGTCTACTGCCGTTGACGCCCTAACTGGGTAATCAGGCTTCTTGATGCGCAGCAACCCGAAGTCTTGGAAGAAGATGGTTTCGTTTTTCTGAGTTAACTCCGCAACGGTTAAGCCCTCTTTTTTTGCTTCCAAAATAGCTTTGTCCTCCACGTCAGTCAACGCCATAGCCCGCTTGACTTTATAGCCTAAATATTCAAGGTAGCGTTGCAGTATGTCTTCGAAGAGGAAGGTGCGGTAGTTGCCGATGTGCGCCCGCTGATAGGTTGAGGGGCCGCAGGTGAACATTTTGACGTTGTTGGGGTCGGCGGGTTGGAAGGGCTCGATTTTCCTAGTTAAGGTGTTGTATATGTTTAGCATGCTGTCTCCTCTATGCGGGGGTCTGCTCCTCTTTCTGCAGCATCTCAAGTGTACGTTTGGCTTCCTCTACATGCCGCTGAGCCTGGGTCTGGGAGTTGAAAATGTGGCGGACAACGCCTTTCTTGTCGATGATGTAGGTGACTCTGCCCGGGATAATGCCCATAGTCGCTGGCACACCGTAGAGCTCCCGCACCTTGTTGCCGACGTCACTGAGAAGCAGAAAGGGCAACCCATAATGCGTCGCAAACGCCACATGCGACTCCACACTTTGTCCGCTGACGCCTAAGACTTCGGCGTCTAAATCCGCCAGTTGCTCATAGCTGTCGCGGAAGGTGCAGGCTTCTTTTGTGCAGCCAGGCGATTCATCTTTGGGGTAGAAGTAGAGGATTATGTTTTTTTTGCCGAGGTATTCGCTGAGGGTGACGTTGTCGCCCATTTGAGATGGTAGCGTGAAATCTGGGGCTTTATCGCCGACTTTAACCGTCAAAAAATTCACCACAAACCTAGTAGCGGGGAAGCCATTATGTTTTTCGTGTTACACTCAAAGTTATAAGCGCCTACGTGCACCTAATTCTGGTGAGTGATGATTATGGAGAATACAATGACCCTCGCCGGTTACAAGTGCCAAGCAATCTATGATAAAGGAAAAGGCGGCACACCAATTGTTTTTCTGCATGGATTCAACTACAACATCGGCGTATGGCAAAAAATCAAAATCCCAGATGCATTATGTGAGAAGAAAATACCGTTCCTTGCCCTTGATATGCCCTATGGAGTAAAAAGTCAATGTGAACCCAAAACACGCGACCCCCAAGCCAACGCAGCCTTTCTTGCGGAAGCAGTGAAAAACGTGTTTGGCGACGAGGCGCCCGTTTTGGTTGGTGCAAGCGTAGGCGGCTATATAGCGCTCAACTACGCATCAAAATATCCTGTTAAAGGTATGCTTCTGGTTTCTCCTGCAGGTGCCTTTGAGAACACGGATTTGGTGTTGAAGTATGCAAACTATCATTTCCCTGTTAGAATTGTCTGGGGCGCCAACGACACAGCGGTCTCAGGCGAAGAAATGCGCACGCTGGTGGACAAGCTGCCTAACGCCAAAATGCTCGTGTACAATAACGCGTCGCATTCAGCTTATTTGGATCAGCCTGAATGGTTCAAAACTGACCTGCTTAAGCTTTATGCGTATGCGACCACTGCCTAAACAGGTACACCTGTGATTACGTAGTGGTAGGGTCCTGCCTCTTTTTTGGATTCCACCTGGAACCCTGCGGCTTTGAGTAGCTCCTCAACTTTTTCCTCGCTGAATCTTATGCGTTCAGGGGGTCCGAACTCCATAGGTATCTTTTTCCAATCTAAATCTACCAGCCGCCCCGATGGCTTTAGCATCTTGTAGGCGTTTGAGAGCACTTGAGCTGGGTCTTCGAAGTCATGCAGGTCCATGCTAAAGAAAACCATGTCTGCGCATCCATGGCAGAATACTGTGTCTTCGGCTCTGCCTATGGCAGCTACGATGTTACTGAAGCCTTCTGCGTCTGCTTTGCTCTGGAGCCTCTCTATCGCGTGTGCGTCAACATCTACGGCGTAAACTCTACCGTTTGGACCAACCTTTTTAGCGGCTAAAAGGCTAAAAAAGCCCTCGCTGCTGCCCACATCAACAAACGTCATGCCTTCCTTAAGGTCAGCCAAAATAGCCTCTGGGTTGTACCAACTGCGCCGTGTCGCCTGATCTAAACTGAAGCCCCCGTGACAACTCATGCTACATACCTAAATCGGTGGGGGATTTTAAGAGTTCGCGGATTTGAGTTTCATGTGTCTGCCGTGTAGTCAGCGGGTAGATTTCTCGTTCGCATTCGAAGAACATGGGGTCTTGTCCGATGATTCGGCTGAGTTTCTCGTCGGATTCCGCGTTGACTATGAGCATGCTGCCTTGCTGCCCGATGAGGTGGTAGTGGACTTCGATTGTTTTTTCGTTTTCGAGTTTTTCGAAGTATTTGAATTGTAGCGGTAACAGTTTTGCCCAGCGTTCCAATGGGACATCCCGCCGTACTTTCTGGATTACTAAAAATTTCATAGTTATCCCTTTATAGAAAATGTCATAATGTGTATAAATCCTTTTTTTAAATCATATGAGTGACGGCTTGCTATTTCATATTTAATTTTTCTCTATCTAAAATTCCGATTTGGGAATAAAGCTTTATAAAAACGGTGCGTTGATAAAAGAACCACCTCGGAGATGCCGATGTGCCTTTAAAACCGAAAAAAATTGATGACATCCGTCTTCCCGTGATCGAATGTATCTGTGGAGAAAAAATCCTTCTGGTTCCAAACGTTAAACAAATGAGTAAAGCCATAGAAGCACATGCTGAGGCACACGCCAAAAAAATGAAGGGTGCAACCAAAAAAGAAAAAGAAGCAGAAACAGAGCGGATCCGTGACTTTCTAACCGCTAAGGTACTGCAGAAAGCCGGCGAAACTTAACCGGTTATTGCGCTGATTTGTTTTCTCCCCGTTTCATCATCATCTGAGGCATCTTTGCCATTGCATCTTTGGCTAGATCCATCAGTTCTTCGTTGACTTCCACCTCTACGGTTAGTTTGAGGCGCCCTTTCTTCTCAGCCATTTCAGTCATGGAACCACCTCCCATAACGGCTTAACTGTTTAGGGAAAAGATTAGCCAGAAGATGAACCGCTTGCATACCAGTAACCTCCAAATCGATTTCTATGCGGTAATGGTATTTGCCGAGGCGTTTAGTGTGGGTTTTGTAGTCGCTAATGATTCCGCCGTCCCTGTAACGGTGCAACTGCTCATGCATAAGCAGCGATATGGCTGTTGGCGCTAGGGGTTCAAACCTGAAGGCGATTCTTAAGAGTACCCGTACTGCGCTTTCGATGAGAGATTCCGAAACTGGTTGAGATTGAGTCATAAAACCACATAACTGTGCTTGCAACTTTTGGCGAACAAGAACTTGATACTAGAATTAAAGGGGAATTTTTTAAGGTTGCGATACTCTAATTACCCCTGAGTGAGGTACCAGCTTTTGGGTATGGAGGACATAGCCCAGCAAGTTTACGTTTGCAAGAAATGCCGCCTCTGGCAAGGCGCAAAACATGGCGTCCCCGGCGAGGGACCCCTAAACGCAAAAATTATGCTGGTTGGGCAGAATCCGGGCGCCGAGGAGGACGAGGTGGGGCGGCCGTTTGTGGGTAGAGCTGGCAAATACCTCACCAAAGTCCTTGCTGAAAATGGCATTAACCGAGAAGACGTCTTCATAACAAACATTGTCAAGCACATTACACCGAAAAATAGGCATCCCTTCGACGACGAAATCGAGGCATGTTTACCCTACTTGATGGAGGAAATACGAATCATTAAGCCGCAAAAAATTCTGTTGCTAGGTAAAGCTGCTTGCAAAACCCCCCGAATCGAGGGCATCCAGTACTATGAGATGGTTCATCCTCAAGCGGCTTCTCGGTTTCCTAAGATGGGTAAAAAGTTTCTGGAGCAGTTGAAATCGCTTCAGGGTTATGCTTGCTTTTGGTAGCCAGCAGAAGTTTTAGCTTTGTTTGCCTGCTGAAGCATATATTTGCCTTCTAATCGTTGAACGCATGAAAAAACAGCCTAACATTGCAGAATAATTATAAAACTGGCTGCATCAAAACTAGGCTATGACAGAAAAGAAACCCGACTTATCCCAATACAACAAATTCAAAACCTACAAAGGCCAAAGATACATAGGCGTAAAAGTCGGCCACGGCCACAAATGGCAGTATGAAGCAGGCGAATGGAAAGAAACTAAAGTCACCCCCAACAGATGGAAATTTACCTACAAAGTCGGCAAAAAAAGGGAAGGACACGCACCCGAAGGCTCAGGTGCACCCGTCGGCACAGAGTATCACTGGTATATTCTCGCTGACCAGATAGTGAAGAAGCTTGACGCCAACAACTACTCAACCGAAATGACTGGCAGTAAATACAAAGTCGCCCACAAACGCTTCGACAAACCGAACTGGAGCATAAACGACCAAAAACAGAAAAAAGAAACCATAAAAATCCTCAAAGAAATGATCGCCGAGTTGGAAACGTCGCCTGAACCCGAAGCGCCGACAGAGAAGAGCACAGAAAAACCGAAGAAGACCCGCCAAACACAACTGCTTCTTGCAAGTCCCTAAAAGCAACTCTTCTACCTATTTCATCGGTTGCCTTAGTACGGTTTTTAGTTTTTCTGGCGCTGTCTTGCTGGGGTCGTTTAGGTAGATTTCATGGTGTTTCCCGCTTAACTGGTGTCCGCTGGCTTTTATGACTGCATGCATCCTCTGGATGTTGGGTGCCTCCGCCGAGAATGGGCCGATATGCATGATCTGAGCCGCTTTACCCTCATGAAAACATTCAAAACGCACCTTTTCGAGTGCTGGCGGATTTTTCTTGCGTACCTGTTCAACGGCAGCTTTGAAGTCGATTTCGGTGACGTATTTGGGCTGCATAATCATCGCCGTCCACTTCCACTCATCCTTGCGTTCGACACTGAACTGCGCCATGTCATCCATCCACCAGAGCCCCTCAAGCGGCATAACACCGTAGTCTACACCTTTGGCTTTTTTAACCATGAACTTGAGTGCATACGCCAGCGGATAGAGTGTTTGGACGGCTTCTATGTACTGTTGAGATGCGGGTGCTCCTTCGCCGTCTATCATTAGGAAATTCATGTCTGGGACATCTATGATTGAGACCTCTTTAGCTGAGGGGTTATAGAGGTTTTTGAGTTCCTTTTTTAAGTCAACTTTCTCCATGACACGTCAGCCTTCACTAAAATGTCAGTGATGATTTGACTATTTAAGAAGTGATGACGGCAATGAAACAAAGCGTCAGTTTCGTTTCTGGATTTTTTAAACTAGCAAACCAATATACTGCGTAAGCTGATTGGAAGCCTGCTTTACACTAAAGCTTTAGACGGTGAAGTTTAAGGTGAGTTGAGCTTCAAGTATTTGTGTGTTAACGCTGCCTGGGTTGATCATTATGAAGTAGTTGCCTTTTGGCAGAGTGATATTCAGGTTATCGGTTGTATGGGGCATCAAGTATTGATTGTAGCAGAGAACTGCGCTTTGACCGTTGAAGTAATTGAGGAATTCCTGCTGGCTCCAGATGGCCATTATGCAGTGTTGTTTGTGCTGTTTTTTTATGACTGTATAGTTGCCTTGGAGAACCGCGTTTTTAGCTTCATCTGGAACATTGAAACCTGTAAGGTAGTACCCGTTTGGGTTAAGAACGATTGATCCAGAGAGTACAGGTCGGGAGTATTCGCCTGGAGAGTAATTCAGGTTTTGGCTGGTGTATGCATGGGTTACATTTACTATTGCGCAGTCAAAATCACCGTGATTATAACGGCAGCTGCCACTGACAGCACCATCTTTAACCAATACTTTTTTGTTCTAAGCGGATTTTGGGTTGGTAAAGCTTGGAGCGCTATCATCTCGGCGTCAAAAGAGGCTTAGGGGCGTTTTCGATTAAGATTCCCTGTGTGTCTCATCAGGTGTAGACGCCTTGTAGTCCATTTTATAGCGCTTTAAATAGGGGATAGGGTAGGCCTGCAGAGCAACAAACTATGCCGCCTTGGGGTTTATTGAGCCTTTTGTGTAGGGTACGAATTCGCGGATTTGCTCTATGCTGGTTTTGCCTGTCCTCTCCCGCTGCTCTTTAGACATTTTAGCCATTAAAGTTCGCATGATCATCTGAAGCAGCTCTTTACCCTGATAATCACCTGGCTGAATAACCACGTAGGTTTTGGTTTTGGCTCTCACGGAGTCGACGGGTCCGCCGACAAACGAGGTTTCTTCGCCTAAGACAATGCCGACTGCCACTCGAAGCGGCGTATTGCGGTACCAGTTACGTTTGCCCACCACAAAAAAGGCGCCATGCGGGATGGATTCGCCGCTTGGTCCGCTCTTGCTTAACTGGTCAACTTTAACCCAGTAAACGTCTGCTGTGCCAGCATTCTCACGCCAGGCACGGGAATAGGACGCCGCTGCCTCAGCTGCTTCTTTGAGCGCCTGCTCGCTGACCTCTCTGCCCTCTGCCTTGATGACGACAAAGGGTGAGCCTGTGATTTCGGCGTGGAACACAACATCCTCTTGTTTGGTGTATTTTTTGATTAGGACTTCGTTGCTTACAGTGTCTTTACCTGCAACCACTAGGAAACCGTCTGAAGTAGTGAAGTACCGGAATTTCTCATACCATTGCTTGCTAGCCATCTCTTCTTTGCGCTTCGCCAATGCCTCCACGATTTGGGCTGGTTTGAGGCTTTTAAGTTCCTCTGCCCGCTGCAACTCCGCTTCGACCTCTGCAAGCTTCTTTTTGGAATCATTCAGCGCCGCCATGGCTCCAGCGGCCTTCTGCTTTGCCTGCTTTCCCTTCTCATAGTAAGCGTTGGCGTTATCAAAAAGCGATTTGCGCAGGTTCAGTCCGAAGTGGAAACTGTCGATGGCAAGGTTAAGGGCGAGGTTTTTGCCATCAAAGGACTCCACATACGCCATCGGGACCTTACCTGCTTTCTTGGCAGCCATAACCTGCGTGATGATCGCGTTCCAGTCGTAACCCTGCTGGCTGGCTTTTTGGAGCTGCTCTTGGAAGGTTTGGAGTTCGTTAAAGTGGGCGTAAATGACGTCGCCGACCTGCTTATCCCTATCTGCTTTCAACTCTTCTTCAGCGACCGATTTTTCCTGTTCAACGACGACACGTTTGAGGCGGGCTGCTTCCTGCTTTAACTTGTCAACCTCGACGGTGCCCGCCGCCTTCTCAACCGCGGTTACATGCAGGAAAAACTCGTCCAGCGCCGCATTAAAGGAGTCAAAGCCCTGCGCCATGCAACCTTCATAGCGCTTAAGCTTGAAGGGGACAACATCGAGGAAGTCACCTTCTTGATCTTGGATTATGCTTGGTTCAAACTTGCCCTCTTCCACTGGTTTAAGCAGGCTTTGCAAAGCCCCAAAAATTGCCTCAACCTCACTTACAGTTAAATCTTTGCAAGGTTTGCTCTTTTCGACCCCCGCGCGCAGCAAAATTTCTTCCGCGTAGAGACCGCCGACGCCTAGAAACCGCGCCAATATACGCACAACTTCTGCGTCGCCTGCCACTTTGAGGGCTTCTTCGAGTTCGGATTTGGTTACTTTAAAGGGGTTTTTGCCGCTTGGAGGAGGATACGCCAATGCCACGCCCCGCACAACGTCGCGGTCACGCATCTTCTTAAAAGCCAGCGCTTGGATGATTATGTTTTGTTCGTTAGTAATTATGATGTTGCCGTCGCCGAAGAGCTCCACCACCATTTTAAGCAAACCAGTTTTGGTGTCAAAGGTTAAGGTGGCGATTCGCTCGAATTCGTACTGCTCGATACTGCGCAGCCATGAGTCACGGAGGTATTTGCGTAGCAACATGCAGAACGGCGGTGGTTCAGCGGGGCTCTCCTCGGCGTAACTGGTCAAGTGCAGCCTTCTGCCTGCTTCTATCACCAGGCGAATATGCGGCATGTCAATTTTATGTAGTTTAAATATGAAAGTTTTTTCGCCGAACTGGTAAATGTTGTTCACTCGCGAATCCGCCACGGTCGACTCCAATTGCTTGATTGCGACGGCGATGTCGAAGCTTGAGAATTCCTTTTTCCGCATGTGCCATCTACCAGTGACTGCCTATATTGCTTTGACTATAAAATAACCGTTTGCACCAAAAACACTGAAATCCGTAAAAATGACGCGGCAGGGTGGTAGAAACGGTTAATACTTGGGCATCTTTTTTAAGTACGAACAATATTACAGAAGCAAAAGGATAAGATCCCAATGACCCCTATCACTCAGCTTTACTGGTTAAGAGTCGCCTTAGGCATAACCGCAGGCGCAATAACCGCGGTTGTCGCGCCCTTCTTCGGAGCAGGCAACATAAACGCGCTCATCGACAGCATAACCATCGCGTTGCTCATCTACTTGATAACCTACTATATCCTCAAAGGCGTCTTCGGCAAAAAAATAGAGAAACAATCCAAAATCCTGAGCACAGGCATAGGCATGTACTTCTTCAGTTGGTTAGCCTTCTTTGTACTATTCTACACGATAGTCCAAGTCATAACAGGCGCCGCCTCCGCCTAAAACAAAAAAAAATTATTCTCTGTTTTCTTTCTCCGCTGTTTCCTTCAAAAAGTTAGCTATAGTCGCTTGGCTTTTATCACTGCGCAACGTCTCAATTTTCTCGGGTTCTGCAGTTTTCCCATTTGGCGCAGGAATATTCATTCTGGAAAGGATACGCATGCAATCAGCCCACGCAGAAAAATAGCCGCGGTCGAAGTCGCCATGCAAGCCGTTGCCCATATGGGCTAAGAATTCTTTTCGGTAATTATTCAAAGCCACCTTATCGCTTAAATCCAGTTTCGAGAAGAACGCATAGTCATCAGTCGTGTTCTTGCGTGACAGGTACATTCCGTAGAGCGCACGGAAGTATCCTCTGTTCCACTCGGTTTTCTGCATTTTCTGCTTTACACGTTCCAACTCGCGTTCCGCTTCGGTGAATTGTCTGGCAACGATGAGCTGGAAGTAATGTGTAACTAAGGCTTGTGCAATGGGCATGCTTTCAGGTCCGTTTGCTCCTCATATCGGTGCTCCGTGACTTTAAGCGTTTCCTCTGTTTTAGTTTAAATAGACTTGGAAATATCTGGGAAAGGCTGGGATTACGCAAGTAGAGGATGGTTGGCGCTTATCGTGGACGGGATTTAGCTGCTTTCTCCTCTTCAGAGACATCCTCTATGCCGTTCTCGGTGACCTTAATGATTTCCTCGCCCTCCGGCAGATAGGGACTTGAAACCAACCGTGCAATGCGGATTGGTCCATGTGAAGCCCGACGAAGGTATACGCGGGTGTGGCTTGTGTGGCCGACGATGTTGCCGCCGATTGGGTGAATGGCGTCGCCGAAGA
>JGI24721J44947_10005093_pt1 | contig 18071 bp, 13 predicted proteins | sample YelNatPaOPGAMG01_FD_44947 | JGI IMG/M metagenome (IMG submission 44947) | reverse complement strand
GGGCAGGTGAGCGTCTTCAGACTGGCGCATATAGCGGACGGCGCACGACAGGCCTTGCCGTCGTGTCGGCGCGCGCACGGAACGCCATACGAAAGGACACGTTGCGTGCGCGGATGCGGACCATATGCGTCATATACTATCATTACTACACAAAAAGGAATAAACTTGACAAAGCAGCCCATTCATCGCACCGGCATCGAGCCTCGGCGTTACACGATGCCCATCGCGAACGGAATTTCGTGAGCGCGCTTTATGTGCCGTTGCATCCAGGGATGCTCGGCTCGCATGTACCCATACTAATCAAACGTCGTTGCCATCCTGCGCGACTGTGGCTGCCAACGCGCTCAGTCAGGTTTTGCAACTAGAGACGAACAGATTCAGGCACCGTGTTCGCCGCGAGCCAAAACGCCCGCTCAAGACGCGACGATCTCTGCACCGTACACGCGCTGGGATCGATTAGCTCACCAGCCCCAAATGGCCCGTTTTAGCGCTATGGTGTGGTTCCGCAGGGCCAATGCCAGCGGATGGCCTTTCGGCCCGGTGGCCTTCATGTATCCCAGCCATTCTGTGAAAAACGAGACGAGATCATCATTGAAAAATATTTCGGGCTGCGTCTTCATGAAAGCCCAGGAAACATCGGCGCGACCTCGGATCCGTTTTTGTATCCACTCATTCACATTTTTGGATTGGAAGTGAAAGAGTGCCGTGTTCTCGGCGCTGGGAGGCTCCTGGAACGGGCCCTCTACTACCTCGCCGGACACGCTGAGCGCTTTCATTCCAGGGTCATAACTCGCATGGTGAGGCGACCTAAAGAACCTCGTGCGGGGCGCGTAGACGATGGACTTGACGTGCTTGTTTGGGCTCCCGATGGAAAAAACCGCGCTCTCCGCAGGAAATGTTGTTGCATTCAAGAGCTTTGGATACCGCCCTGGGAATCGCCAGTTGACCGCAAGCGCAGCCATTGTCGCATTGTTCTCACGCTGCAGCTTCTCGAGTACGCTCGGTATGCAGGGCGCACGCGTCGAAATGAAAAACTCATCGGCATCGATAGCTCCGAGCCAGGACACGCCTGCACGTCGCGCCCTGCTGAGCGCATCGTCGTAGGCGCGCAGCTGCACTCCCTGGCCTGAAATATTGTAGAGGCTCACCAGACCGAGCTTTTGAAATGGTTCCAACGCGTTGGAGAGGTTATCGCTCGATTCGTTGTCGTACACGAGGAAATGCTCGACACCCTGCCCAAGATGATGCAGGATGTTTTGGACAAGCAGTCTCGCCTCGTCGCGAACGATGTACACAAACCAGAGGTACCGCGGCCGCACTGGGCAGTTCCGCGCGAGCCGCACCCGCTCTATCTGCTCTGCGGACAGCGGCATCAGACTGTTCGAGGTTAGGCAGTACGCCGGGTCAAGACGGCTGCCTCGCGGAAGCGGCGATACGGTTACAGGCCGCTCAAACACTGGGCGAAGGCGCCCTCGATACCACACTCTTCGACGCCGCGGTAGCAGCTTCGCGTAGCAGTCGTAGTCACCGTCGCAGCGCTCGTAGTAAAGATCTAAAAAGGCACAGAAGTTTCCCAGTTGTCGTTGAAGGCTCATCTGTATGTGATATCGTGGGTTCTTATCGGTTACCGGCGCGGTGTCCTCGGGGTAGCCCCCGTTGATCACGTATTGAAGAAGCGCGAAACGAAGCTCGCACCACGCAGTGACGCCCACAAACAGCAGACAAAAAGTCAGCGCAATCAAGTGCTTGGCACGCACCTTGGCCCGCCGCCGTGAACCCGCAAACTCCTCAGAAGCGTTGCCGGAAGCGACGCATGCTGTCCTAGAACTCGGCTTTTGCTGGCTTGCCCCGAGCTTAAGCAAGGATTGTCGTGTCCCGTCGTCTTCCATAAGGTTCACGTCCTAGAACGCGAATCTAGTGAGATTAGACGCGGATATACCTTCCCCAAGGTACAAGCGACGCCAGTACCTCACTAGTAGAAGTAAACAGGAAGCAGCGGGCAACTTGATTGAAAGGTATGGCANACAACAGCAAATGTCCNTTAGAGAGCGATTGGAGGAGAAAAAACGCATCCGTCAGAAGCGNTGGCGGCGCCAACAGTCTTTCGGCGAGGGCGCAACGTGCCGTTCAAAAGTGTATTGCGCTCGCAGGCCATATAACGCTATGCTTTTCTTTTCAAGAATGGAAGCAGACCTTGTATACAAGCAGTCGTGATGATATGTGTATTGCGCTCGCTGGCCGTATAACGCTATGCTTTTCTTTTCCATAATGGAACATGACCTTTTATACAAGCAGTCTTCATGATATGCATATTGCGCTCACTGACTGCGTACCGCTAGGCTTTTCTTTTCAAGAATGAAAGCTATCCTTGTATACAAGCAGTCGTGATCATTTGTGTAAGAAGATTGCGTTCGCGAGATTCCAAGTACGTGTACGGGAGGTAAGCGCAATCGAAATCCGATCCAGACGATGCTGGCGCTGTCTAGCATCTGCAGTGTACCCGTCTACAATGCATTGGAGGCTTGGTTGATCCATGGCGTATACGAGCACCACTGAGAGAAGCAACAGCGCCATTGCCGTCGTTCACGTTTCCTCTTATGGTATCGATGACCCGAAGAGCATCGCTGATACGCGTTCGGGAGTAGTGCAGGTATCCCTTGCATCGAAGTGAGGTGGAAGTCAGCGCTCTTCGTGGTCGCATGAGCGTGGATACATGCACGCTGTCGGACCAGCGGACATGAGTGCACCGCATGCCCTGCAGCAGGGTCGAAGGTGCAAACAGTGCGTCCCAGGAGTGCTGTGTGCTCACGTCGACGGGCGTCTCGAGGATGCCTTGTTGGATGCAGCGGAACGACACCACCAAATGAGTCGACCAGCGTGTCCATGAGAGGCACGTTGCGCAACATGCGGGTCCAGGGCAAGCTGAACGCATGTTTCAACAAGCATCCATGACGTTCATTGCTCTGATTGCTGAGAAAGCTTGCATTCGGTTCAACTCGGAGACCGCAAAATTCAATGATAATCGGAATCGAAGCACATCGAGGTTCCATGTGTCGCGGACAAGCGCCCTGCGGCAATACGCAGCATCCACGATGTCGAGGGATTCCGAGCGGAAGACATTGGACGATATCCTGACGCTCTGGTGAGGCGTTTCCGGGCACTAGACACCACATGTGCGTCCACGACAGGTTCCTGGAACGTGTCGATGCCCAAGGCCGTGTCCACGGGACGTAAGGTGTCGCCATCAGCCTAAAAGATACCACCCCAGCGACTGATTTTGCTTTTGGCGTGGGCCTCGGCTACGCTGCCTGGCGGCTGCCGAACGAATGCACTTCGTTCATCGCATGAATCATGTCTGGTCGCCGTACATCTCGTCTCAATGGGAGGCGAAAGCACGACTGTGCCAGAACTCATGCGTTGGCATCCTATCCAGACCCGATGAATCGAGATCCGAAGTGGTGCTGGATACGGGAAGCTGGAGCGAGCCAGCAGAGAGCATGAGTGGCGTCTCGGCGCTGCACTTGTCTACGAGCTCATTTACTGGTGCTAGCATGGCAGGAATATTGCGTGACAGGTGTCTGTATCTCAAGAACAGAGGCTAAAGTTGTGCCTGGCGACGCTCGCAGGACGCCACTAGCGCTCCACACACCTCCTCTGCTGCGTACGCGACACGAACTGCATCGGGAGCATCAAGCATCCCGAAGGACTTGGAATGTCTGTGTTCATATATGCTCTGGGGCACAAAAAAGTTAGCGATCCAGGCAGCGTAGATGCGCAGAGCGAATAACGACGGCCGCTCTGATGCAAAATGCATTCCGTATCTTCGTTGCGAACGGATCTGTCAGAGAAACTGTCGGCTTCCAAAGGGTCACATCGCTGATAGATCAGCTTCTACTGGCGTGCCCAGAATCGTACAGAGTACCCAGGTCTACGGCCTTGCACCGCATGCCGGTGTGCCTTGGGCACAAGAACAGTGGAGCTCCAAATAACGCCAATCATCTTACCAACGCTGCACTATTCAGACGCGGGCGTGAGCGTCTGACGGTTCGGTTGGATCCAGCGAATCAACTGCTCATAGGCTGCTAGCGTAACTGCAGACGCAGGCGCTACCCAAACAATTCGCGGGAATACGCCTTTGAAGAGCGCTGCAGGCCCTTCCTCAGCGAGAATCGTGCGAAGACAATGGAGCACGCCTCGGTAAGCGCGATCCGCACCAATGTGTTGCGTTTGTAAGCGAGTCTTGACGACATCCAGAGGGGTTGTTGCCGCCCCGGCACCAGCGCCGGCCGTCAAACCGCACAACAACATGCCGCCCGAAGTCTGGGCAAAATCTCCCAACAGCGACTTCATCTGCTCGAAAATGGCAAACTGGAGCGCCGTAAACGGCACATCACGAAACATGGTGGCAGTTGCCCCAGCATACAGACCCTTGCGAATGCCTTCGGTTCGAGCGATCACTCGCAGAGCGTGAAATGGCGAGCTGTAGTCCCGAGCAGGCCCCATACCAGCAACTTGCAGACGTTTCGCCACAACCTCTGCAGGAACGTACGTTGACAGCGCTAACAAGTCGGCTGCAGACGCGGATACCACGTCGCTCCACCAGTTGGGGATGCCGTCTGCTCCGTAGCCGCCGCCAGGTGTCCAGGATTTAAGGTATTTGTACGAAGCGAAGGTAATCGCATGGGATGGTACGCTTCCGAGTAGTACAGCTGAAAGTCCTGCATACAGGCCGCCGCGCACGCCCTGCTCCCTAACGATGCGAACCGCACAGTCCAACATACCGCGATAGGGTCGCCCGTGAGCCAGCTCATCGCGACTCGACCAGCGCGACTCCCCGGATCGCTTGACTCGACTAGACTGCTGGACTTGGAGGCGAGCTTTTATGGTGTCCACGGGGTGCATCAGTAGGTCAGCGAGTGCCCCGGCAAGACCGCCAGCCAGGGTGTCGACCAACAAGTTGATGCCTCGCCCGCTGTCGCGGTTCACGAACTCCAGCATCGCTGCATGCGGCACCTCGTGCAGTGAGCACGCGAGTGCTCAAGTCCTAAGCCGCCTCAAGTGTCCCAGTGCTCGGACTCGAAACCGCGTGAGCGCGCTGATCCCTGTAGGCTGCTCCGCAGCCTCTGTAGAAGCCGTCCAAGCCCGCACCGAAGAGACTGGTATCTTGCGACCGATCAAGAAAGCAGCAACGCAAGAGCAGTCCTGGACACGAGTGCTCGATCTTAACCCCAGTGAAACAGGTGCAGTCGTAGACACGCTTTCTACTCCGCTGTTTTCCCGTACGACTACTTGATAGACGCCGGCAACTGCCCAGCGGTACAGGCGGATCGTTATCGCCTCGAGGCATTCAGGGGTATTCGGGGTGGAAACGTGAACGTTAGCAGGGCTTTGTTTGTTCGTGTTCGTGTTTGTGTGTATACTGGTATCGTACAAAACACGGAGCTTCCAGGAGATGCACTGAACATATGCAAAGCACTTTGGCTTCGTGACTGGTTCTACTACTGCACTGCTATCGTCGACTGGAGACCGAATGCAGATGCGGTACGCGTTCAAGCTTGGGCGTGGTTTTACCGGCCTGCATCCCTTCGCAGGATTCCAGGTAATAGAGCGCTGCCCGAGTGACCGGCAGCGGGCGCTCAGTACTGCGCTAGGGTTCATCGCTCCCAAGCTCGGCGCTCGGCGCTTCTCGGTAAAGGCGCAAGACCTCGGTGCCACTGAGGAGTCGCACAGCAAACCGAAAGGCGTTGTTTGGTTTTGGGGTAACGCAGACGACGGCCGTCTCGGGGTACCGCTCTCACGAACGGAGCTGGATCGCGACTTTGGTGCTGGGCGACTCTGTACGAGGCCCGAGGCCCTCGACAATTTGCCGAGTTCCATCAAACGGGTTGCGCTTGGAGCTGCGCACTCCATCGTGCTGCTGGAGAACGGGGACGCGTATAGCTTCGGTCTCGGGTCCGAGGGTCAGCTCGGACTGCCTTCGGAAGCGCTGGTGCCGCGTGCACCACTCCAGTCGCTGCTCACTGCATGGTTGCACCAGCAGCAGCACCAGCAGCAGCAAGTTGGCTTCAGTCGTTGGCCATGGCGCTGGATGCGCTGGTCGCGTTGGACACCGCTCGCTGTTCGCTGGGCACCTCAGCAGCAGCCGCACCTTTCGGATGTAGCGGCTGGTGCTGCCCATTCGGTTTGGGTGTCCTCGGATGGACACGTGTATACGTGTGGACGTGGCACCCACGGGCAACTGGGGCATGTGTCTACTGGACGGAGCGCTCGGGGCATTGCATCCGTTCCGAAAACGATCGAACGCCCGCTGCTTGTCGAAGCATTGGCCCGATCAAACGTTCATGCCGTGCAGGCAGTCTGTGGGGATCAGTTCACACTCATACGCGCTGCTGATGGCAGTGTCTACGGCAGCGGCTCCATCGAGTACGGACAACTGGGTTTAGGACATCCTGCGACTGTGGACCAGACGCTCTCTGGTCCAGGCGGACAGCGCTTCGTGGGGACTTTTCGACGGCTGCGTGCACTGCACGGCGAACCGGTGGCAAAGCTCTTTGCTGGCTTCAACGCAGCCGGTGCAATCCTGAAGAAGAGCGGTGAGCTCGTTGTCTGGGGCAAGTTCTCCGACAGGATCTTCTGGGAACCGACTCCGCTGCCGTCGATTCGAGGGCGAGTCCAAAAGGTTGCGTTCGGATTCAACCACGTGCTGGTGCTCGTCGAGTTGGCGCCAGACGGGCTCCGTCGTCGGATGGTCTACAGCTGGGGCAGTAACGAAAACGGTTGCTTGGGTCTGGGTTACGGGACTCAAGCCTCCCATGCAGTGCAGTCACCGCAGCCTATAGAAGCTTTCATGGATGCCCAGTCTGACGCGAGCATCATCGACATTGCTGCTGGCTACCGGACGAGTTACGCGATTCGCGTAGGCATACAGAACAGTCACGTGGATCTCTACAGTTGGGGCAGCGGCCTCTGTGGAGCACTCGGACTAGGCGATCGTATGGTACCGGATGCTGGAGCGGGAACGATCGATTTCTGGGAACCTGTACATGTCTTTCGTGCAAGCCCTGCGGATGGAGCCGAGTTTGCGAATTCGACCTTCCATATTGTAAGCGGATTTCAGCACGCAGCATTGTACAGCACACGGGTCTCTGAGGTAGCGTAGGGTCGCACCGAGTGCGTCCACGCTGGCTCCTGATATCGACGTTGACTTGCATGAGAACGTGCATCCTGCATGGGATATGCGTATCGTTTATCATCGCGTGTAAAGGTTTCCATTTGTAGCATTCATGTGCCGACTTACCTGCAGCTTGTATGAATTTTTATTGCCGAGCACGGTACCGAGGTACGCTCTGGACAGTGCGTAACAGAAGTGTGGAGGATATTCGGGCTACAGCATCTTGATGTGTCGCAGGCAAGCATTCGATCGCTTGCTGCCCGTCAAGGTACCTGCTTTGCAGAGCGAATACCCCAATTTAGCGTCGCGGCGATATGTGCGGAAACTTTCACAACTCTGTAGCGCCTCAAAGGCACCAGGTCCGGAAACGCAATAGGTGCGCTTTCGACGGTGTCGGGTTTCCGATGGTGTTGCTTGTAGTCTCTGTGAACGCAACGTCGGGGACGGTACGTCCGAAACGTTGTGGACGCAAGACTCTGAACGATCCGCCAGGCGCCCGGGTATGCTCTCATCTACTACGTAAAATCCATCCATCGATCCGTTTGTGCACAAGTGCTGTTTATACTGTAGGCACGTTTATGTGCCGCGATGCGACGAAACTGGACAGGGGCTCTGATGCACCTCGTCCGTTGCCGACACGAATAGAACATTTTTAACTGCTTGCACTGTTCTAGCGCTATGATTCTTTCCGTATTCTTTTCGGGTATACAGCCTGGGCATTCACCGTGCACCATCAGTTCCTACGGNTTCACAAGTCGTGTCAGGATTCGCGGTCGTCGTATAGGAATGTTGCCTTCGATGCTTTGCTGCTGAAATTCGTCAACTCAACTGGATCAAGATGGTTCGCGAAGCCGTCGAACAAGCGTTCGTATCGTAGCCTATATCATAATCAAGTTTATTGGTAGAGGACTCCAAACTTCTTCTTTCCATCATTGGAGCTCGCATGAGCAACGCAGAAGACAACAGGACGCTTGCTCTGTTGCCACGGAACTCGTATGTGCAGCAAGGCATGCCGCTGGATCGACGAGGAAAGTACCTTGATGTCGAGGTTGACGACTTGTTCACAGCTTATGCCGATAGCACACTGAACATCTCGCGATCCGTATGAGATTCGTTTCGAACGACAAACGGTTCGCTTTTCTTCTAGCGCGACTGTCGACGAATCAGCTTTCCATAGCATCGTGGTACTTATCATGGGATGTGCCAACAGAGGCTCCCGTCTGTTCTATTTGCACGGAGAAGACTACTCGACACAGAATGCAGTCATCAGAGGGGTCGCTTCCAGTGGAGCGTATGGAAACGCTTCGCATGAGGTAAGCGTACACGGGAGGAGACCTCTCGACATGTCCTCCAGTCTGGATATCCCCGCTGTTGTACCTGTTTCATCTCGGACAATATCGTGCTCCAAGAACTCTCTATCGAATACGCCAGCGTCATCGTCGACGGAATCGCCCAGAAGACGAACGTGATCGTAGGGTAGGTACCGAACGCGGAAACCGAGGCCGACAACAAGGTGATTCTCTCGTCCCCGACAAGAGCGTGTACCAAGCGATGAAGCAAATGTTCAAGTGCAACACAGCAGTTCTCCGAATATAAGGTTTTATGGTACAGCTGTGAGTAGAGCGGATCAGCACATGGCGTCGCCGCTGCGCAAAGCGCACCAAGGCCGGTCACAAAGAGGACGAATGCGTCAAGCGATATCTTGATCGCTCATTTCGTCTGGGCATGGAATGCGTTGACAACCGCCGGAATCAGCGGCTATGGAACCTGGACGCTGCCGTGATCATCGTGAGCTTCAGCATCACCCTTCGACTATTGGCACCGGAGCTNCAGGGATACGACAGACCGGCCTCTTTGAAGGACGGCGTGAGTGGACTGGCAAACGAAGCAGCTGCAGGGAAAACCCCTAAAAATGGTGTCCATGACATGAGGAAGGCATCCAAACCTCTCGTGCATGCACCCGTGTTCGTGTACCTGGTCCTTTCAAGTCTAGCGCGGGTGCATATGAGGAGAGAAGAAGCGGTAGCGCTGAGGGCGTCTATAGAAACATGAGACAATCTTTGAATATAAGGACACGTGCGTAGCCGAGCAGGAATCCCGATGACGCGATACCGTTTCGAAGCGCGTACTTCTCCTCGAGCGTATCGTGCCCGGGAAACGACGAATTCACTATGTTTACCGTACAGGTTAATCTTTGTGTTCCCAGATCCTGGACAGGAGCGCTCAGGCTGCGCAACGACCTGCGCCGTGGTGACGAGTGGTCTCGCTCGTTACCTGGTCGACCCAGGCAAGCTGGTCGGCGGGGTGCTCGGGGAGTCCGCAGCCTCGGACACGTGCGAACCTCGCGTCGTGGCTGGCACTCAAGCTGTGCGGGAGACAACTCCGGGAAAACGCCTTCATCACCGGGACCCGAGGAAAATGCTCCGAAAGACGTGGATACAGAGCCAATTGTGTTGCGCCTTGGGCGTTGTCGACGTTGTGGCGAGCTGTTCGAAGAGCGTCTCAACCACAAGCGAGCTTGTCGTTTCCACGGACACCCGCTTGGCGACCGCGGCTACTATCGATTGTTCATGGTGCCTCGCGAAGAAGCCGAAGCCTCACTCACCTGGCCCGAGTACGGAAGAGATACGGGCTCAGCGAGTCGGTGGGTCCTCCAGTATCGCTGGTCGTGCTGCGGGAGCACGCATCCGGACTCGCTTGGTTGTCGCCTTGATCGCCACCTTAGCTGGGATGCAGAGCTTAAGTCATATGAAGGTGTTTTGAACGATGCACAGTTGGCTGCGTGGAAGCTGCGCTCGCAGTGGGGCTAACGCTGGCGCAGATGCATCCGCGCTGCTTCAATCGTGTCTGTGGTGGACAGGAGAGAGCGTCCACGCGATAGTGTGTCCATCGCTCCTTTCAGAAACGTATGCTGTTACCGAAAGAGCATGTTCACAAGCGAACACGGGCGGTCCCCTCACTGCAGGACGACAGGGCGGTGTAGCGCTTTCGTACGAGCCCGGATCCTGCTTTCGATGGATGCGTAAAATGCCACTGCGGACGCATACTTGCTTCGGTACCGCGGCACCAGAAAACACATGGCATAAGTTGAAGGGAATGCTTCAGGAAGCTGTGCCCGTACTGGTCACAACCAATCGCTGAAGCTGTGCACCTCGCTCAAACAATGATGGTGCCTGCCCGAAAGCATGCCGAGTGAGACGGCGATTACAAGCCGCATACGGATAGCGATGTCTTCAGAATCTCCTACGATGCAGCGGTGAGGAAGTAATACTTTGTAGCGGCCTGAGTGAGGCCCAGTGCCAATGATCCCACAAATCGATGCATTCGGCCGCGACGCATCCACGGCAAAAGCACACAGCGAACGATAACGTTGGAGTATACGGGTTCTCGTAACAGGTACAAGAGCAGCGGCGAAGGTGGTGGTATCCGGACCCCTTCTCGGTGTGAAATGCCGCCAGCAGGCGAGCCGTCACCGCCACCCTGCAACAACCAGCGCCTCGATATCACATCCAGCATGAACGAAATGAGCCAACTACTCCACGGTGCGACACGTGGCACAAAGGCAAGATAGATAACTGGTCGCCAAACGCTGATCCAAGTGGCGATCTTGGAACGGAGATCGTCACCGGGAACCCATACGAAGGGTGCAGCACCTGCAGCGCTTCGCCGGTTCCTCTGCGCATTTTGCTCGTGAATGCTCTGTAGGTAGCGTTCAGTCGCCGCCCAGAGTCGTTCAGCCATAACGAGCCCGCGCCGATCAGCAACAAACATGAAGATGTCCTCAATCGGTACTGAGGCGGCTGCAGTCGGATGCCTCTGATCCATGTTCGCGTATTTGGAACAGGTTTGCTCCGCACATGCCTGCTCATCAGCGACGGTTGCTTGACTGGGCCGCCTCAATGGAGGGGGTTCAGTTGGCGTTATGTCACCAAGAACCGTTGTTGTTGTTGTTGTTGTTGGACGTATTGAGGTGAAAAATGAACGTCCACTGCGCTCGCCGCGCCGAGGAACAATCCGGAGTTGCAGTGCTCCCTGTCGCTCCCAGTCGAGCAGCATCTTCTTGATCTGTGCACGTTCATTCTGCGCACAGTCATATGCACCTCGTGTTGAGGAGAGGTTGTTCGTCTGCTTGGGAACGGCTGTTCGCAGGACCGCCTTGAGCGTTTCAAGGACCAGTACCATGTTGTAGGAGCGTCGGAAGCCTCTGGAATAGTGGGTGCGCGCATGCGCCGACTCAAGCGCGTTTCCTAGGTTTGCAGCTCGCACTCGAGTACCAATCCAGGAATAAAACCAATGGTTTTGGCGGATGCGCATCCAGTCCATAGCAGAGTCGTTTGTGGCGCCGCTCGGGTCTGCGTCGTGTCGCCAGCGGTCCTTTTCGTCCAGACTTTCGGGTACGTCGCTCTGGCTCAACATTTCCACGAGCAGCTCCGTATGCTCGATCACGCGGAGCATCGATACGAGCATCTCGGCCCAGCGCAGGGAATTTAACGTGGCAGGAAGCGCAGCTGCTTCTCTCAGAGGCGTGCGACGTCTCCGACGGTACCATTCCAGAGCTCCAGCGAGAACGGAGACTGCCTCTGCGCGCAGCTCCACATTGCCTCCAGGTGCACCGAGCACCGCGACAAGGTGTAATGCTTCTTCGAGCAAATGGACCCAGCGAGCGTGCCTGTTCAGCAACGCTGCAAACTGCCAGTCTAGGCGCCGCAAGTGCTCCCGTGGGTCCCAGCGCCTATGGTCAGACCGCCGCTGTTCCATTCCTTCGGCAATCTTGCTGAGAAGATCTGCATGCCCTTGTCGGCAGTGAGGTATAGCCTGGTTCAATTCCAGACGCCAGAGCTATCCCCCAACTGAATCAATGCTTCTGCTCGCTCCTTGCGAGCAACAAAAACCGTGCTGCTTGTCTAGCGTCGGATCGGCACTGCGACTAGAGCGTGGATGCGATCGTCTTGCGCTTGACCAGCAGGTTGGCAGCAATGGCACTCGGAGGGTATCCCATAGATGTTCATAGATATTTTAAACATTTTCTACAGTATGTACATGAACGATATTACGAAGGAATGCCTCATATCCATTCAGAATGGCATTCGGAGGGTATCCCATGGATGTTCATAGATAGTTTAAACATTTTCTACAGTATGCACATGAACGATAGTACGAAGGAATGCCTCAGATGCGTTTGCTCGCAATATATGGAGAGGTAGCGAGACTCTGGTGCATCGCCGGGTAGCCACAGCGCTCTGGATGCTCCGCACGTGCGCCGTCCATACATAGCACCGTGCGCTTCTCGTGGTGCATTGTGCTGCACACACGGCACTAGGAGCGCCTTGCGTCGAGACGCTCATGCTCCGTGCTTGAAACGACAGCGTGTGAGGTCGATTAGAGCTCTGTCTTCCGAATAGAGCGTCAAAGCATGTGCTGACACCACCATGGACGCAACGAAATTGTCATTTTCTACGTAGGACGCCAGCAAGAATGTCAAAGAGGTGCTTTGTTCAGTAAAGAGCGATACTCGGAATTACGGGGAACGTCGCTTTCGTAGAAGAGCTTCGACGTGTGCTGTATTCGAGCTCTCGCCAGTTCGCGAAATACGTGGGTGTCTGCATGGTACCGCCCAGAGCAGTCTACTGCCTATCTATCGAGAAGACTCGTTTGGCCTACGAGTTGCCCTGTATCGTGCGCTGTCGCGCAAGCAAGCTCCCGGACGTGTCGGCGTTGCACTCTAGAAACACCGTTTTTCTTATCGACGCAACGAGTATACAGACCAGGGATCCCGAACGGCGTGATTCCTGCCAGCATCAGATAAAGCGAACGTCGTGACGCAACATACCTCCTCAGTTCTACCAGCCACTGCACCTACTTGCCGTCGAAGATCATGGCTCGGTCGTACGACCGGTCACGTGTCCATCCTACCGCCAGCTTCCACAATACCGCCTACAGCACCACTTCGGATGCCGTATCGACCCAGAGCGGCTTTACCTTCCCGCTCTGTGCGAACGTCAACCGTGAGTGCTACGAACGCCACCGATGGACACCATGCAATCATCGCTGGAACGCCCGCAACAGGTCTGTTGGCTTCAACGAACTGGGCAACGACACGGGCGACGCAACGCTGGAGCTGCTCGGACTAGTGCATTAGCGCCCAGAGGCTTTTCTCGGGTAGGGGACGGGTCAACAGCTCATGTCACCGGGTGCTTTTCGTGCCAGTCGTCAATCAGACGGCGAGAAAGTTCACGGTGCCGACTGGTACCGGAGGTTCAAACAACTTGGCCTCAACGAGGAGCAAGACGTTCTGAAGCCCAATTCGCTGGAACACAGCGAGGAGCGCACACCAGTATCGGCAGTTGCTGCCACTGCTGCTGCGACTGCAGAAGAGACTGCACCAGAACCTGAGGCCGAAAGCGTAGCGAGCGCCCTTGCTGTTCCCTGTACAGCAGTAGTTCAGTCAGATAAGGCTGCTCGGTGCCCGCAACCCGGAGCCGCAAGGGAAAATGCTACGTCCCAGGGACCAGGTACTCCTCTAACTGTCGAAGACGTACTCGACGAGGAACGGACTGAGCATCGCAAAGAGCTGCGTCAGTGGTATGACGTTCTGTTCGAGGGCCCCTACGAGCTCAAGTATCCAGCACCGCCCACAGGTCCGGTGCGGGCTCCGGGGCGCACCCATCCGGATATGGCTCGCAGCAACCCACATACACGACACCTGCTGGCTGACCTCGACTCTGACCTTGGCATCGGTGGCTCGCTCCGCGGCACCTATTACCAAGCGAGCCGTCAACGTCGCAAGCAGCTGTACCAGGGGAGCAGTGCCGACTCTGAGGAGAACTCCGTCAGAGGAGGTCATGCTGGTTACGGCGGTAGAGCACAGGCTGCAGGCGCTGTCGGTACTAGCTCTCCTGCATACTCCGAACACTCGCATGCGCCGAGCTCAAGATGTAGCTTGGCTGAGGAGAACGAGGAGCGTGAGGGTATCTGCATATCTCCGACGCAAGGTTCAGTGGCGGGGTCCTTTCGTGCAAGTCTGTATCCGATCCGCAGCGAGCCGAGCCTCTTTCGACGGGAGCACTCGGACCCTCATCAGACGTCTCCATTGTGGCACGAGCTAGACAGTGTAGAGCANGTTGCATCGGCAACAACAGCTGCTGATTCTGCTGCTGCGATGTCCTCAACGACCGCTTCACCGGCTTCANTGAACATGAGTAATCTTCAGCGGTGGCTTGCAGCTCGNTCCATGGGATCGCNCGAACCGATCAAGCATCGCCCTCACTGGGTCTTTGTCTACGGCACGCTGAAGCGGGGATATCCGAATCATCCGCTGCTCCATCACGCCATTTTTGAGGGATGCTACGTAACCATAGAGCGATATCCACTGATTATCGGAGGTCCGCATTTCACACCGTTTCTTTTGAACCGAACCGGAGTTGGCAAGCACGTCCGAGGCGAAGTCTATCGAGTCGATGATGAGGAGCTCGCCATGCTCGACGTCTTGGAAAATGTCGGCGAGAACTATCATCGGGAACGCACTTTGGTTCGCGCCCTCGCGGACCCGAATTTTATTCTGGAAGTTTTCGTGTACCTCAAATGCAACTATACAGAGGAGATGCTTCATGGCGAATTCCTGGAAGAGTATACGGACACTCGCTACGTGCCGCGTTTTCGTCGAAAAGTGGTGACGCCCAACTCAACCTGATGCTCTTGTGCTGCACTGCAAAAAGCACTCGAACTCGCGAAGAGAGGCAATCCTTCTCAGCTGCACAGAATCGCTCTACCCGCCCGGCAACGAGTGCAGAACGGTACTGGCTGTGAGCATTGCACTCGACCTCGCACGGTTCCTGTTGTGGCGATCGCTCGTTGTTGTTGTTGTCGTCGTCGTCGTCGTCGTCGTCGAGAGTGCTTTCCTTGTGTCGCTGCTTGAACTCGCAATGAATCCATCCAAACGCCAGCGTATTCATGATTGCTGTGGACTACCTCATGAAGCGTCGTTTTCCAGCTGGCGATGAGCCGTGCACGTGCGATCCCCATAGCCCGTAGATTGACGAAAGCATGGTCGTATGTATTGGAAACTTCCAGAATCCACCTGCGCAGCTGCCCAGCTCTGGAACCGGCCGAAACCTTTCCCCTTATCGCTTGATGCGAAAAACGCTTCAGCTGATGTTGGAGCTGTCGAGGCGGTATCGCCTGCGTGGTTCAGGGCCGCTTATCATGGCTGCCTGGGATGTGTTCTCGCGCTCAGAATCCAAGTGAGACTGCCTAGAGGAGAGCAAGCCTCCCCAATGCCGCATGCGATATCCGTTGAATATGCATCAGGTGTAATGCCGCGACACTAATATGACGCATGCGGTCTAGTTAATCTGATCGTAACAGTAGCAATAGCAGTTGCAGTAAACGAAGCACTGTGCTCTTGGCAGATGAAAATTGAACTGTGCGCTGTTTGCACTGGACATGCCTTGGGATTTTTGTTGGAAGTTTTGCAGATGTGGAAGCCCAGCACTCAAATTTCAATAGTCGTGGGCAACGAATTCATAGCTAGTCTCGTGATGCTTGGTTGAGCTTTCGGCGTGGTTGCGATGATGCTTTGCTGCTACAATCCGTCACGCCATCGGGATAAAGATGATTCCCGACGCCGTCAAACAAGAATTCCTCGAGTAACCGATATCATTCACCAATTCATACGTACGAGCCTCTACGCTTCTATCCGCTTTACGTGTAGCGTGCTTAAATCACATGCTCTTGAAGTCTTCTATGTTTCTGTTTCAATGGAGCTAGTCGCGCAGCAACACGCACAGCCGCACTGATCAGGAAGAAGACTCGACTTCACCCCGGACGACTTGTTTACAAGCTTATCCCGGAATTTCACTAAACTTGTCATGCTCAAAAATCGATTCCGTTCGAAACACGAATTCTGGTCTACTCGGTCCAATCAATTCAACAATATTCGATAGCAGCATGATCGCTTTCCCAGGGTATGCTGTCAGGGACTCCCCGTTTTTGTTTTGCTGGTACGGAAAGAGGCCTTGGATTCCGAGATCGACTTGCGTCGTCGCTGTGATCACTTCAAGTGGAGAATACGTCACCAGTTCAAACGAAAAACGGGTGGAAATCTCCCAACGGCGTCTCTGACGTGGATTACACTACCTATACTTTTTTCCATCCTGGACAACATCACGTGCCACAAATCCTACATCGACCGGTACTGGGTGCGCTTGCAGGTCCAGCGGACAGAGCACTCGACGAAGGGATGGCCAATAGGAGGCACATACTCGAAAGGTACGGGCATCGGAAGCGCAAGTTTACGACGGTATTGAGAGGCGTCTTCTGTACTGGTCAAAAGCGTGTACTGAGCGATGAGGCGAGCCTTCAAGCATGACGAGAAGGCGCTCGCTAGAGAATGTGTGTTGGACACACGAGCACACCTGGTCATAATCTAGTTTCGCTGCTGCGAAATGCCCTCCGAAGCTGTCTACATTGAATGCGAACATCGCAAGGGAAGCATCGATCGCAACTTCCGTCTGTGCAAGAAAAGCGTCGGCAGCGACGGAAAACTCGGAAATCGGAACTAAGACGCTATCGTCAATATTCCTGGACCACTGACAACAGAACTGGATGGAAAGGAGAGACCGGCGTATTCAAAGCCAGAGAACACTGAGCAAAAAAAGAAGTAGTCGCATAAAAATCACACAAAACGCTTCCATTGATGGCATTGGGAAGGCACCCACACTTTAGATTATACATCCAACTTGGAGAAGTAGTTCTATTCTGTTCTGACATCGCTGTCATCATAGCACCTATCATAGCAATTGCCATGCATGTTGCAGTAACAGCAGTAGCGGTAGAGGAATCGACGAGGCGTTGATCTCACTTGTTCTGCTGACGAACTTGTTATTTGCTTCGGCTTGCATGAACGGCTTTATAAATGCGTGGCTTCGCCCAGATGCATAGAAACTTTGCAGCAGAGCGCTACGTGGGCGCAAAGCGGCTGCACCTGTGACGACCTCCCGCACCCGAGTCGCAGAACCTGGAGAGCTCGTGCCGACCCCTCACCTATACATCGTCTCCCATTCCTTGGGAAGCTGATGCCCATGACAAACTCGACACGAAACCCAACCAAAGCCTCGACAATGCCGACATCGCACTTCACGTCGCTCGATATGAAAGAGTCCGTATACAATCGTCCGCCAGTGACGCGCTTCTCCCGCCCGACGCATACGATCGTACTCTTGGCGACGAGAACTACCCCAAAAATACCGATGCCCAACGCCTTCGCAGTAACGACAAGTCTCGAATCCGAGCCCGTGACAGCCACGGCAGTCTAACTCGGGTGGCGCCGTCGTCGGATTTCGAGGTAGCTTCGCAAACTCGGACTTGCGATTACGAAGCATGTTGTACCAGGTCAACGGGAAGGCGACGATGTCTTCCACAAAGATCTGGAACCGCAGCTGAAACTGACGCAAGTCCAAACGCGTCCGATAGTCCAACATAGAAGCCCTGGGATGTTTGTCAGTTCGCGGGGCAGGTTGCTCACCGTTGGAGCGGCGCGACTGAGGCGAAACGGCACGTTTCTGAGCCGGCATCGCTGGCAGATGACCAGGACGTGCATTCTCGCCTGTTGCGCCTTGTTCCAGGCGCACTGGTCCTGCACCTTGTCCATTTTCTTCCTCAGACGTACGGAGAACTATGCAGGGAAGCCGCTCAAGCGTCAACTGCGCGGCTCTTCGCCGTTTCGAAGCTTTCAGAAGCGTTCCAGGTACGCGTGGCGGGCAGCGGTGTGCCGACAAGTCGCGCCTGGATTCACGATCCAGTCGACCTAGCTCCACAGCACCCTGAGCACTGAACATGAACCAGTTTCGTCGTCTTCACGAAGAGCGTCACCCAAGTACCTACACACCCAGGTCTGATGAGG
>JGI24721J44947_10005081_pt1 | contig 18096 bp, 10 predicted proteins | sample YelNatPaOPGAMG01_FD_44947 | JGI IMG/M metagenome (IMG submission 44947) | reverse complement strand
GTATCGGACGCACCAGAAATACAAACAGGGTCAGTTCGATCCATCCATATCGAACAGAGCATTCAGCGCATTCTAGGTGCAAGACGGACGCCCCGGCACCGATGCATACCATCGATCAATGAAATCCTGTCGCTCGGGATCTCGAAACTGGAGCGTAAAGAGGTAGATCACAAGGGCGGCAAAAATCCACCGAAAGGGCACGACGGCGATCAGTAGAGCGCTCACCACAAGCCCATAGATGTACTGGCGGGTTCGTGCGGGATCCCGCCACAGATGGATGCTCTCGAACTTTTCCAAGTGTCTGTTCATGTGCTGCAACCAGACTTGCGTCGCTACTAGCCCGTGATGGATACGCACAAAGAAGCCGCTGAGGTACGAGGCCTTCATTTTCGAAGATTCGGACAACGATTCATGTTTTGGATTCTGCACAGCCTTCCTGACCGATAAAAGAAGGCCGCAGTAACCAAGAATCGCCAGCGGTATCAGGTACGTCACAGCGTCCAGCAGCACAACGAAAAGCAGAAAGAGGAAGATTGCAGCGGACACCGCCGGTCGGTCCCAGCGAATCACATAGCAAACAGCATCGAGCATGCAGCCTATGGGGGCCACCAGCTCTATGAAGGTCGAGATCTGGTTGCCCAGTGAAACTATGTCCAGGGTTTCAGTGTCGCGATCGCCTTGCCTCCGCCGATTTGCCTCCATATTCATGTTCACCCGTTGCATTGCTCGAACAAACCACCAGGAGCGTTCACCGGCTGTAATGCGATGAGCAGCATCAACGTATTTCCGAAATGCAGCTCGTCTGAGCTCGCGGCCGCGCAAGTCATCAACAGACATGGGGTGGTGTTCGACGACCACGTCCGCTTCAGATGCAACACTAAAGATGAATAACGAACGCGGTAGACGTCCGCTTAATACACGTTTCAGTGCCCTGCTACGCAAAATATTCAACCTAGCGATGCGTGCAAATGCCGGAGTTGGANNCTGAACGATTGCCTCGAAGCTTGACGCTGGCACTTTAACGCCTGCGGTCTGCGCTGTAGTCGAAGCCGCGGGTGATGCGTTCGGCGAGCAGTCGCGCATCCGCGAGAGGCGCTGGCCCCGCTGCTGCGTAACTCCAGGGCTTGCCTCCTCTGCGAATCGCGTCGTCTCTGCCAGATCCAGAGCTTGTCGAAGCCGGACACTCGAGCTCGTTTCGTCTACGCTCATCACGATGTTTGCATCAAGATGATCGACGTGATGTTGCTTGCTCGCTACATGGGCGGCGACCATCTCGCGAATGTACATCACCCACGCATCCCGGAGACGTGTTGAACGAAACTCGTTAAACGAGAGCACCAAACCTTTGTCGATCGCTCCAGTGGGTAGCAGCTTCGAGAATGGACCGTTGACATTCTTCTCAAGGTTCTTCGGCACGGTGAAACTGATCACGACAGCATCGCGTCGCAAAACCGGCAACTCAGTGGATTTCACTTCTCGGATCATTGAGAGTGGGACCAAGAAGTGCCCCCAGCCGAGGCTCGCTGCGAAACAGAGGTATCGCTCCGAGAGAAACAATTTTCCGAAGATCGGTATCGTGCCAGAGTGATCAAAAGCGGCTCCAGCCTTGACCAGTGGTTCGGCGTGGTCGATTCCGAAAAGACGTTTCGCCTCAGTCCATTCGGGCTTTGTTTTGGAGAAAATCTTGCCCAGTGCGATTAAGAATTCATCCCAGACTGCGAAGCTTACATGCGCCTCCGAAGGTTCGCCCTCGGTCAACGTACCGGACGTGAAATCCATGTCACGTTGCTCCAAAGAGACGTTTTGCCTTTCTGTAAACTTTCCCGTCTTGTCTCCACCGTACATAGAATCTGTGGCTGCCTTTGAGCTTGCCTCTGACAGCGTCTGAAAGACGAGCTCCACAACAGCACTATCCGCCACCGGGGTCATCAGAGGCGCATACCGAACGAACTCGGCAAGGTACGCTCGACCTTCACCAGAGCGGTCCATCAGGTTGAACGTCCAGGAGCGCGAGTTCTGCATAGCCAAGGCATCCCGTTCGCGCAGGGTGCGCATAAGAACGTAGTCTACAAAGTCGCGCGGTGCGTTCAAGCCCAGGTCCTCGAGGAGACGAGCCCTCGACGGTACCGTGTTTCTGGAGCGACCCTGGACTGGCGCCCCGAGATCTCCATGCTGCAAGTATTCAGCATAAGCGTGTCGCAAACTCTCGAGACTGGACTCGAGGAGCTCCGCACAGGCCTCAGCAAGCGCCAACCGCCACTGAAGAGCCCGCGAGTCCGCAGGCCGCTTCGAGGACGGCTCGCTTTCAGCGTTCGCACGCCAACCAGTCTCGTGGGGTTCTTGTTCACCGCTGGCGTGCTGACTGTGCCCAGAAGAAGGCCTCTTGGATAGGGTTTTCGAAGGAGTCCACAACGGAGGCAAGTCACTTGCCATAAACAGAAAGCAGAGCGCTTCGCATATCGACTGCACGTTCAACACCGGCAGGTGTTGTCGATGGAGCGGTGGCGGCTCGGGGCATGTCGTTCGGGGCACTGCAGACACCGCCGTGTACTGTGGAGCTGCGAAAACGTACCGGTTCGCGAGTCGCCCTCCCTACAGGTGAATTCTGCTATTGCGCTAGTCTTTTATGGTGCTGTCTCTCCTACGGAGAGGGGCTCTGCTCTTCGGTACGAGTGCTGCACTAGTCGGAGCAGCGCTTTCGCCCGTACCGGTGCACAGCGAAGCCCCAGCGGTGCACGGCATCGAGGAAAGCGCAGCAGACGCTGTCACGTTGTTGAACTGGTCGGCAACCCACGCAGTCCATACAAACGCTCTGTTCGTACCAGAAAGCGTTGATCAAGTTGAACAGCTTGTTGCGGATCGCCACGCAAAGTCGGAGAAACTGAGACCGCTTGGCAGCGCACTGTCGCCAAACGCGTTGGCCTTCGAGGCGGGCGGCATGGTAAGCTTGGCTCTTCTGGATAAGATTTTATGGATAGATGAGAAAAAGGCTCAAGTACGCGTGCAATCGGGTGCGCGAATCGCGCAAGTGACGAATGAGCTTCGCAAGAGAGGCCTCGTCCTACAGAACTTCGCTTCCATTTCAGAACAGCAAGTGGGTGGCTTTTTTCAGGTGGGTGCACACGGGACGGGGATCCGTATCCCTCCTGTCGATGAACAGGTGGTATCATTCCGGATAGCGACACCTGCCGTAGGCTCGATAGAAATAAGCAGCGGTCATCCGTTGTTCGGATTGTTGCGTGTTGGCCTCGGTGCCTTCGGCGTTGTGACCGAGGTCACTCTTCAAGCCACCGCAGCACACAAACTCGTCGAATACACAAAGGTGATGACGCACGAAGAGCTGCGAGATAGGCATGAAGAGTTACTNAGTCAACACCAGCATGTGCGCTATATGTGGATACCGTACACGGACTCTGTGGTCGTTGTCTACTCGGACCCGCTAGAACGTGCCTCTGCGCCAAACAGTGCGGATATGCAGCACCTTACGAACGATTACAAACTGGCACCATTGCGTGAGTTGTTACTCGCGAGCGCTGGAAACAGACTGTCGCCACAAGAAGTACAGAGAATGTCTTTTGCGGAGATGCGGGACTACCTGATTGCGAGAGACCCCTTGAATACCGAGTGGATTCGGCGAGTGAATCAGGCCGAGGCAGCGTTTTGGAAACGCAGTGAAGGCATACGCATCGATTGGAGCGATAGAATTCTGGGCTTTGACTGTGGCGGCCACCAATGGGTAAGTGAAGTCGCTTTTCATGCACCGCTTGGCCAGCGTCGTGATCTCGAATACATGACGAAGCTGTTGCGCCTCATTCAAGATCACCAAATACCAGCACCGGCACCAATCGAACAGCGCTGGACCTCGGGAAGCGGATCTCTGATGAGTCCTGTCTACCGGGGACCGGATACGCTCCCGCCGGATCAAGACGTTTACTCGTGGGTTGGGATTATCATGTATTTACCGACAGATGATGAGGCTGCGCGTCAAAGTATAACCAGGGAATTCTGGCGATACCGGCACCTATGTGCAAAGTTATGGGAAGCGTACGATGCCGCCGAGCACTGGGCCAAGATTGAAATCCCCAGTCCATCGTATATGGGATCAGAGGACGCACTCCGATACAAAAACTTCATTTTGAAAAGAGTTCGGGAGAAGTATCCATTGGACAACTTTGGACGCGCGCATAGGATGTTGGACCCTAACCGCATCATGACGAATGCTTTCATCGATGAGGTATTGCTCGATAATGTGGAACCATCGAAAGAATCGAACGTTTCGCAGGACCGCGTTATCTGAACGCGTGCCCGACGCTTTGACCTCAACGTCACAGAGTGCGGTTCTGCGGCGGCCGCTAACACATATGTTCCGACATGGTGCCCAGCGACATACTCAACGGAAAATACCCGGAGCATGCAGGACAGCTTGCGACCATCTTGCACAGCGTGGACGCCTTGGAAACTTCAATCCCAGCATACGACTACGGAGATCGGTGAACGTTCGAACGGGAATATATGCGGTCAAGGAAACTGTTAATGTGAGAACGCGCAACTGTGTTCACGTCTACGGACTTTCGACCGACGCGGAACTCACCGTTCCGATAATAGTAATGCAGCCGCGTTCGCTTAATCACGTAGGCATGATTCTGGAACTCGAGAATATCTCCGTTATGGACACGAGGATCGAGCTTGAACTGCCCGAGGTAGTACGGCGGAGGCGTCGTGACGTAAACATCAAAAGGCAGTTTGTCGCGATTGTCTCGAGGCCACTTTTTTCGGCTGATGACCGCCATTTCTCCAGAAGAGTCCCCACTGTTACGCGGACCGTTCTCACCAGGCTCTTTTTCTTCAGGAGACGCTGCCAAGGATGCCACAAGCCGCCTCAACACTCCGTTCAGCGTTCGCGCCGGGGCCACGCTGGAGAGCCCCGGCTGCACAGGACGACGAGGGCTTTGGCAGTACACGCGCAGCCGCGGACGCGACAGCAAACTAAATGTTTCTACGAACATGAGCCCCCAGCTTTCGTGACTTTCACCGGAGTAACAACGCTGCACGCGACGTTCGGTACGAGTTTCACCACAGCGCCAGCGAGAGCGTGCTGATACGTGTCGCTCCCTCTCTTGAACAGAAATAATTCAGCAAGTCTCAGGGACAAACGCCTCTTGAAACCAACAGAGCTTTCAAAAAGAATCCAAACCTCCGGGATACCAGGCGAAGGAGCAAACGTATGTTTTACGGTGCAGGTAGAATATCTGTCAATCGCTGAAGCAGCCTATGCAGCAGGCGCTGCATGTGAAAGCAGAGCGCGCATTTCACGTGCATCAGACACGCGTCGATCAGATCGCACGCGCGCACGCGCGCACGCATACGCATGCGCGGGAGGTCGCGCAGCGGACACGTGTACGCTGAACAACTCCTACAGTCTACGCGTTGACTATCGGCAGCGATCCGGCATCGATGAGGGAGCCTTGAGGAACGTCGTGTCGAGTGCTTGGATTCCGAAGCATGACGCATGAAGCGCGTCTTCGCTTCATGTTTTCTCGAAGGACCTACAGGCAGCATGGTGATTCCTGCTTGCTTCTTTCGATGATGATTCCGAACGAAGATAAAGGCATTGTTTCTGGTGCTTGTATATCTTTGGCCAAGTTACGTGTGCATCGCTTGTCCTATACTGGATTGGTTGGAATGCGCAGCAGTAGCAATTGCCTTCGTCAGGGACGATAGACTGATATGTCCTTCGTAGGGTGCTATTTGCGTCTAGAGGTCTGGATCGTGCACTGCACGGGCCCCTAGCGTCTAGGCGCTCGGGTAGCGACAAGTTCGGTCTGCAGGGACCATGACGGGAGCGTCTGACTTCACGAGTTGTCTGCAGCTGCTGCTGGACCTCGGTCAGGTTGTGTATTCTTTAGAACCGTGCAGATTGGATGATTCATCGACTGTCTGGAAAAAAATTGGTTTTCAGAAGTTTACAAGGCAATCATTGGCGTCGGGCTGAAAATTCAAAGCGTAGCGGAGCACGCTGATGAGTCCGATGTCGCAGTTAAGCTCGGGGGCAGCACATGCGTCTTGGAGCCGGTTAGAACTGCTGATACAGGTGATGCGATTGTCCGCAACGATCTCTCTGGTGCTTTGATTTGGTTCAAACCCGTATCGCTCCTTTGAATCGCAGAGCTGTGACTCGTGTTCTCGCTGAGGGACTGTCTTTTGAGGCTCAGCTCCAAATCCATGGGAAATTCAAGTTGAGGCCTCGCACGAGTTCAGCTACGCAGCGTGCTGTATGCGTCGGCTCAGGCGGACATGCCGTCCAGGTGCTGCTAAGGATCTTCGCCACATGTAATACAAGTCTCGAAACAGGATCTAAATGATAGACAGATTCAATAACCATGCTCATTGTTCCTCAAAAACCGCCTCTATACGCAGATCCACTCTCCAGAACACCGTTCTCCCCAAGATATCGCACAGCATTCCGCAGGTGCCCCGCTTGGAAACGATGACACGCAAAACAACGGCTGCATCGCTTTGTATGCCAAACGGCGAGACTGTGCTACTGGACTTGTGCTGTGGACAGCCAAAGATTCCTCAGTGCATCGCTTGTGCTTGAGAGCGGTACGGAGTGCTCAAAGCTGCAACGAACGCAGCGGCTAGTTTGCAGCGTCGCTGCTGCTCAGCGCAAACTGCTGGCACACGCCCATTTGCGTCATTTTGGCATATTCTCTCGATCTGCGTACCTCTATCCATCACCAGAGTCCCCGAAAACTGAAATGTCACAACACTTGATTGAGGCGTGAGCGCGCAACCAGCTACGCAACGAGACGGGGCTTCTTGCGTGACCTTTCGCACGCGCCTGCAGCTCCGCTATCTTTGAAGCCGCCCATATGCTGCAGGCCGTGTACTGGTGATGTCGAAGCCCATTTACAACGACCTCGCGCCACTGGTAAGACGCGGCCGTCGTTCGGTGCCAGCTCTCGAGGCGACCGCCCTGAGCGCTGCGGTGCCAACGTTACCTCCGCGGCGCACCTTGAAACGCACAAACTCTCGATCTGCAAGTTAATGAAGACCACCGCTGTTCACCTACCTTCCTTCGTACCAGCACCTGATATAGCACAACACGGTGTGTGTAGAACAGTCACCAAACGTCAAAAAACTCACATCTGAGATCCGCTGGGAACTGGTGAGCGCACATCCGAGCGCAGCGCTGCGCTATGGATGGGCAAACAGGCCGCCTGTANCGATGCAGAATACTTTTGCCTTTGTACTTGGAACAGTGCGTGTGATACAGAGCATCGGCTTGTGTGTGTTGTTCTTGCGTCTGACACTGTGGTTGCTGGGCTCTACCAGCACGTAAACACGTCTAACGCTTGATAGTGTTCTGGGTTCTTGAGGACAAGTCTAGCGCTTTTACGACGCAGATCGGAAGTGCTCGCGCACACCGCAAGTCTCCGGAAGCCAGTGCTACACGGATAAATGTTTCGTTCTGAGGATATTGTTCTACTCCGCGTCTATTTTCAAAGAACAGCCGCACATGACTGTGTGGAAGAACTTGGACGCCGGGGTCTTGTAGAGTTTCGGGACCTAAACGCGAACACCTCGGCACTGCAGCGAACGTTCGCCGCTGAGCTCAAGCTGTGCGATGAACTACAGCGGAAACTTCGGTTTCTTTCCGAACAAGCAAATAAATATTTGCCAAGCGAGAAGACGTTTACAACCTTGGCTGCGCAATCACAACAGCTGATCGAAGCTGGACCTGGGTACAGCCGCGTGCAAGCAACGGACACCGTGACGTTGGAGGATCTTAATGGGCAGCTCCGGAGACTTGAAGCGGATCTTGAGGAAATGAACCTTCACTGGGACGCGCTGCAGAGTGAGCTGATTACCATTCGTGAGCACGGTTACGTTTTGGAGCTCGGAGAAGCCATTTTTTCGGAGGCCAGAACACANCGCATATCAGTGTCACAGTACGGGACGCTGCCGCTTTTGGAATCCAACGTTCTAACAGGTGAAGACGTCATCTCGGAACGTCGCGGACCTCCGGATGATTCCGAATCCGCAGGACAGCGCGTTGAACGAGGTCAAGGCCAGGGTTACACGCCTGTGAACGCAGTGCTTAATGTGTTCGCGGGTACCATAGCGGCGAAGCATCTGGAAGCATTCTCCCGAATGGTATTCCGTGTCTCGCGAGGGAACTGCTTTCTGAGATGGGTATCAATACCTGAACCCATCTTTGATATAGAGCGAAATGAGTCTGTGGCGAAGACGGTATTTGTTCTGTTTTTTCCGGGTCAGCATTTGCGATCGAAGCTCACCCGCATCTGCGAAGGGTTCGGCGCAACGCGCTATCCATTCCCCGACTCAACTGGTGAACGTGATCGCCTGAAAACGGAATTAGTAATCCGGAGACAGGAGCTAGAGGCTATCATTGAGACAACACAAAGACAACGAGCTGATGTACTCGGTGAGGTAGCTACAAACGTAACATTCTGGACCGAGAAAGTTGCCAAAGAGAAAGCAATCTACTTCACACTCGATAAGCTGAATTACGACGTCTCCGAACGGGTTTTCGTAGGCGAGTGTTGGTGCCCCCGAGCGGAGATCGAAGAGGCCCGCGCAGCTATTCATATCGGCGATATCCGCTCGAATGCCCAGGCGCCTTCCATCATGGAAGAGTGCGCTACGGATGAAGCGCCTCCTACTTTCTTCCGATGCAATCGCTTCACTGCGGTTTGGCAGGATATCGTCGAGGCGTACGGTATTGCTGCCTACAAGGAAATGAATCCGGCTCCGTGGTCCATCGCGACTTTCCCTTTTCTGTTCGCAATCATGTTTGGCGATGTTGGGCACGGCATGCTCATGACGGTCGCGGCGCTCTACGTCGTCTTCCGTGAGCGTCAGTGGCGTTATCGCAAGCTTGGAGATCTCCTGCAAACCATGTACGATGGCCGATATCTGATCCTTATGATGGGTGTATTCTCGATGTTTACCGGTTTGATTTACAATGAGTGCTTTGGTGTGCCGATCAATCTATTCGGCTCCACTTGGAAGTGGGTAGACGGTTCCGCGGTCGCTTGTGGGATCGATCACTGCGAGCAGCCCAAGTTGGGAATGCCGCCCAAGAGAACCTATCCGTTTGGCTTTGACCCCGCCTGGAAAATAGCCGAGAATAGTCTGACAATGCTGAACTCCTTCAAAATGAAAATGAGTATCGGCTTCGCGGTCGCGCAGATGACCCTGGGTATCATCTTATCGTACAGCAATGCGAGATACTTTGCGCAGTCGCTTGATATCTGGCATGTGTTTGTGCCGCAGATTCTGTTCTTTTTAGCTATTTTTGGCTATCTGCTTCTTCTCATCTTCCTGAAATGGTCAACAGACTGGAATGCGCCGGGAGCTTCGTCACCGCCTGACCTCAAGGCGGTGCTCATTGCCATGTTTATGTCGCCTGGGTCACTGCCACGAAGCCTGCGTCTTTTCCCAGGCCAACATGTGGTTCAGCTTGTGTTGCTCGCTATCGCCATCGTCACGGTCCCGTGGATGCTCCTTGCAAAGCCGCTCGTACTTCGACGTCGGATGCGGACGCAACGACCTCATGCATACACGCCACTACACAATGGGGATCGACGTGACGCTCCGGCGAACTTGAATAGTTCAGAGGCGGAGAGCAGGAAGGCAGAGCCTCACGAGTCGGCGGGCAATTTTGCGGAAATCTTTGTGAATAACATGATTCATACAATCGAGTTCGTCCTCGGTGCAATTTCAAACACCGCGTCTTACCTGCGTCTCTGGGCGCTATCACTCGCACACGCGGAGCTCACGGACGTCTTTCTTCAGAAAATTCTGTATACTGCGCTGGCTACCGAAAATGTGATTGCTACCATGATTGGATTCGTGCTGTGGTTCGGTCTCACAGTTGGCGTTCTCATGCTCATGGAGTCGCTTTCCGCATTCCTGCACGCGCTTCGACTGCACTGGGTTGAATTCCAGAACAAGTTTTACAATATTCATGGTTCTGGTGTGAAATTTACACCGCTTCGGCTCTGAGAGCGTAAACTGCGGGCCTGTAAACNTTCAGAGCGACGAGCNGTGAAAGTCCCAGTCGTGGACGCTGCATACCGGAGTGCTTGGCGCCAGGTGCTTTCCTGTCTGAACGAAGTCGCTGTGAGAAGAAAACATGGTCAGAACCGCGTCCTTGGTATAACATGGAGAGACCCAACAATAATCGCTGCCGAGAACTTGTCGATGGACAAGTGTCGGAAGCGAGCACACCCTTTCCGGAAGGAAACACGAGTAGCATGCTTTCAAGCTGGTGCCTTTTCCTTCATTACGTCGCTTCCGTTCTGTTCGCGCCCCCAGGACGACCGATAGAAACGTAAGAGCTCGTATCTCGCCCTGGAACAGGAAAAGCCATCTTGAGACGCCCGAGCAGCGCTCGATAAAAGGCATGCTTTGTCTCCGCCAATTGAAACGCATCCTCCCCACACATGTAAGAGTGCAAAGCGTCAACGGTTAGGAAAGAGCCATCTTTGAGTACACAGACGCTTCCGCGTTCCATATACAACACAGTTCGGTTTTGTGTGCAGCTGGAAGCAGTACAGCGGGTTCTTCGAATAGCGCCCACGTCAGCAAGCGTCCCAGGGGCTTACTGCAGGGCAAAGGTTACCATTATGATCAATAAAATGAAGTACAACATTTCACAATCAGGGCGTATGCATATACCTACTCATAGACGCCTCCGAGCGTTCTTTGAACAGCCATCTGCTATCTACTTCAGTTTACCCATGCACACGTCGACCATGAAACGTTGCCGCACGAAGTTAAACGGCGTCAGCGGCGTTTTTCCAGCATTGGGAGTCGGATGCCTGCCTGTAAGCGTCGCACAGGTCGCGGAGGTCTCCCAGCATGTCCTTGTGCACCCCTTTGGGATCAGCTCTCTGGAAGGGGCCTGCTGGGTCCGAAATAGACACAGAGTCTTGCCCCTATTCTGGATGGACGATACCTCAAGCTGACGCCCTCAATGGCATCGCTACGTACTACGCTCTCCGTGTCGCTTCCATGCATGCGCTAGGGACGAACTTTCGAACGCTTACAGCAGGCTCGGCGCCCCGTGGACCGTAGGAAATAGCCGCTATCTCCGAGAACAAGTACAGGCAATGTCATTTGAAGGTTGGAAGAGCGATGGGCGCTTTTGCGGATCGCTTATATCAGGCTCCGTCGCACATCACAGTGCAGTGCACATATGCCGTCAACGGAATCGTGAGAGGATCCGCGTCATTGATGATCATTGATATCTTGTACATTTTGAGAAGATCTGGTACATACGGTACGCTAGGTTCTTCGACCCGGTNTATTTGTTTCGATGTCTGCTAAGCTTAACAGTCAACACTGATGTGCGCATGATACTGGCGAGGAACCTGCTCCATGTACCAAGACCCAGCTTGTACGTTGTCGCAGCGCTGGGGGCGTTTTCGCTCTTCCAAGTTGGTAGCACAGTCGCGAAGTATGCACTATGGTTCTGGAAACAGAAGCGCGCTGGCCGCCCTGTAAGTCGCGGGCTCCTTGAAGTCGTCACAGCGCTGGGGCCGGTACCGGTTCCGGGTTTCGGCAACGCTCTCTACTTGAGTCGCGTCGGTTTCTTCCGTGCCCTTTACGAGTCCTGTTTGGAACGCCAGGTCACGGTCTTTTGGCTTAGCAGCACGCCATTGTTGATCGTTTCGGCTCCTGATCTGGTGGAACAGGTACTAACGAGTCGCACGTTCGAGAAGCCGCAGTATTTCGGGTATCGTTCCCGCACTGTAAAGACCGCTCTGGAGCTGCACCAAAGGGCCGAGCTTCTACGTGAAAAAATCGAGACTGCGGACCCAGATCAGCAGCAACGAGTTCGCGAAGACCCGTCGCGGGCGGCTTTGTTGGACTTGATTGACCGCTCGCTCACTGAAATCGCCTCGAGTACAGAAAAATTTCTCGCAGAGCTACGCGCTGAAGNCAACGTGGGGAAAGACGCATCCAAGCTTATTCAACGATTCTACGTACAGCTTAACTGCAAGGTGCTATTCGGGCTGGTGGTCGATAATGCTGAAGCAACACGCATTGCGTCCGCTATCGAAAAGGCTGGTGCGGAGTTCAGCAGACGCATGATTTTGCCACAACGAGCCCTTTATGCATGGTTCGCCAACGTAAGCTACATCTACCATACAAGTGTCCTGCTTATCTTCGGGCAGAAGATTCTCCGCCATCTGCGGATATCATCAAATTCGTGGATAAATGGCTGGCTTGGTAAAGCAGGTCGGCTGCGAAGGTTGGCGAAAGTGCTCGGCTTATTGATGGCGGCTACGCAGACGGTGCCTATCGCTGCTAGCTGGGCACTGATACTGGTAAGCGTCCACGAAGATGTTCGTGAGAAGTTGGCTTGCGAGGCGCGACGATTGCTTTCTGAAGATCTCAGTGTGAACGGGGGCAGAGGTGTCGCCCAACAGGGTTCGGAGACCTCGCAGACTACGCCAGTGCAAAACGCAAACTTGACTGCATCGGATATTGCCACTGACGTGAATCGTCTATCCAAGCTGTTGAAGAAACATTCCTACTTTGATGCGGTAATTGCCGAAACGCTACGGCTCTTTCCACCGTTTCCTTTGATTCAGCGGCAGGCTCAATGTGACACTCACTTGGGCGACGTATTTGTGCCCGGGGGAACCCTCGTGGCGGCTGTTCCCTGGCTTCAGCACCATCACCCGGCGTACTGGAAACAGGCAGAATCTTTCAACCCGGAAAGATGGATCAGCCCAACGGATAATGTTGCTCGCCATGGAGATGCACCATCCGACTACTGCTACATTCCGTTCGGAAGGGGTCGAAGAATGTGCGCAGGTAATCCGCTCGCGATGGTTGAGCTCAAGTGCCTCCTGTTGCTTGTTGCTTTACAGGAGCCGGACCTGCTCTTCGACTTGGAACCACAAGAGACGTCTCCTGAGCCTCAGGCTGGAATGCGGTTTCCGCCCCTGACCATGCGCCCGCCACGATTTGCTGTTCGACAAGAAGAACCGATTCATCGCAAGTTATGCCAGCAAAACTCGAATGAACTTTGACGGGGCATCCGTAATTCGTTAGGTATGATTCCGATATCTCCACATTAGACGTCGATATAATAATGTTCTCATTGCGAGCGACTGGCTTCCAGTCGAGACACTGATTGCCGATATAGATTCCATGCGAACGATCCCAAGCGATATCAGGTCGCAAAGACGCCTTTGCCATGAGCAAATGCCATGGTTTGTACACCGAATATTCCCGGCCCTTCTCATACGAATAGTGCCCAATCGTGGTGATGTTCATCAGAAGCGCAGCTCTCCGTAAATCCCGTAATGGTCAGATGGAAATACAGCATGCCCGAGTCGCTCTCGACCCAAAAGCCGCATGGCGTTCGCTTGAAAAGGCCTAGTGAAAAGCACTTGGTCGAAACGAGCCCGCGGCCTGAACCGAGGTGGCAACTCCTTGACTTTGTTCGTGTTTGTGCGTGTGTCCCAGGTGAAACGCAAATGTGAAGGCTCCCCTACCTCAACAAATAGGTCAAAAAGTCGCATCTCTTCTGAGCCGATCGCTTTAGCGATTTCCTTCTCAAATCCTGCTTTTTCTTTCTCTCGAAAATTGGTATCTCCTGCAAATATTGCCGGGGTGTCACCCTCGAGCATCTCATACGCGATTTGCCTCATCTGCTGAACTCGGACTTCCGAACAGGCAGTTCCGGATTCGAGGTGTGATGTAAGCACTCGAAACTTGAAATCTCCGCACATATCTCTGGGCTCGAGCTGTATTGCGAGCAGACCTCTTCCCTGTGAAGAGTTTTCAAATTCAGTGTATTCGTATCCGTGAACTCGATACTTGCTTCGGTCAACGAACGCCATCACGAAGTATGCCTGCTCTGAGGGTAAGCCGAGATCAACAATTGGCTCATATAGAGCCTCAAGACGACGCAAGAGGACCTTGTAACAAGAATCATGCTGACGAGCGGACGTAATCGTCGACTGCTCTTTCTCGCCCTGCCAAGAGGAGAACGGTAAATCAGAGACTTCTTGAAAAAGCACCACGCCGGGTTTTGCACCCAGGACCTCTTCGGCAATAGCTGTAAACCGCTCGTAGTTAAACGGAGAGTCGAAGTCAACGTTCCATGTTACCAGCCGTATATACGACATGGAAAGAAGCTGATTATGCTCAAGAGCTGCGTTAAGCGAGCCCTATCGCCGGTTACCTGCGTGGAATCATAGGTCGTGCCGCGGAATCGTGCGCCCCACCGGTGTGTGTTCAAATCGCTGGCGGTGCAACCGGTGGTATGGATTGGTGAGCTCGACTTCCTTTCCTGTCTGTCAGTCTGTCTGGCAACAGTTTGAAGCTCTTTATTGCTGTACTCAGCAGGTGCACGACCTAAAGTTGCGGTGGCATCGAGTCGACGAATGGAACCAGATGAGCTCAAGAGCCCGGGTCAGAGGGTACCGAGTAAAGCGATCAGCATACTTCTTTGGTGTATGCGATAATCCCAAAGCTTCGGAGCTGTGTTCTCATCGGAAATAGAGGTTGGTATGCAATTCCTGGCACGCATGCTATGCACCATAGATGCTGCTCGTTTCGGAAAGGCGAATTGGTAGCTCGCGACTCGCAATGTTCGTATTCCGGATCGATCCTCGGAAGCTGAACGTATTGCAAGCGCGAACACAGCCCGCTGGCAGGCTGTAAGATTCAGCGCGTACGCAGACGCTTCCAGGTTCCTCTTGGATCAGATTATCGTTTCGCTGGTGAAAATATGTTTGAATTATCCGACTACCTGCTGGTGTGCTCGTCGCGGCGCTACGTGCGCCACTCCGAGATGCAACCCCCTCGCCGTGCCAGTGCCGGATCCGGGGCAAGATACACCACCCCGGCACCGATGACTTTCCCGCAGGCGTCGACCGAGAGGATGCATCTGGTTGTTGTCAGGATTTGGTCAACGGATGCCACGGACAGCAGAACAGTGAGCTGTACGCTATCTGCGAGGGGAGCAATTTTGCTTTCTGTCGTCTTGCTGTGTATTCTCAGCACAAGCTCAAAGTCATTTCGCGATGTCTACTTTGATGGACAGATTCGGCTCTTCAAAATTTGAAAAAAAATACCAGTATAATTCCCGAAGAGTCCACGGATCTGCGAGGAAAAAGGTTGCTCTACTGCTTGATGACGTGTCTGTACATGCGAAACCGCCGCTTGGCTCTCTCTGTCAGTATTAGCTCCGCAGCGCGCACCGCATCTCTGCTTTCGAAGGATGCGTCTCTTCATGGGCATCCAAGCTGAACCCAACAGGAGCATGTGATCGCGCATCGAAAACCGTCTGCCCGCAGTGCTTAGCGCTCCCCGCTANATCCCGACAATCTTTCACCGATTGAGGACAACAGTGTGAAAGAGTACGAACGTATCCTTTGCGGCANATACTTCCGCGTTGCGCAGTTCGTTTCCTCGATGCATCTAGAGGTCTACCGATTTTTCGGGCCGTTCGCCGAAGCTCGACATGTATCGATAAGGAGAGAGGCGCAACGACCGGTATTGTTCCAGCGTGTGAGCATTGCCGAACATTGATGACGTGATCGAGTCCATCACAGCTAGCATGACCGGTTCCGCCAGACATCAGGCGTCTCTTTTACAATTGAAACAGGTCACAGCATCCGCGACGTTGAACCACCACCGGGACNGATTCCANTACAGCGGACTTTGTTTTTCCCGTTTGACTCGTAATTGAGAGTAAGTAGCAGGGCGATTTCTANGCAAAGGCTGTGGTTCANCTTTTGCCAATTGCAGCCATTGTTCGCAGACCCTTGCAGTCCGCCAATACGCCACAAATTTTGTTGTTATGTTCAAATTCAACTCGTCCTAGTGTGCAAACATTTGCACATGCGCGAAGCATATCGACTAGGCCCGTTCGATATTACGCTCGGCGAAAAAGGCTGCACAATATCTGCTGAACACGCGGATCCGCTGCAAAACAGTTGAAAGATAATGCACCTCGATGTCGTTATGTGAGGCATTTTCCAGCCAGAGGGGCTCAGTTTTCATTTTGCAGCGTTCATAGAGCCCTCTTCCATGGCAAATTGAAACAACATTGTCCTGCATTCCATGAATAATGAGAACCGGAGCCTTGATGAGATGGATCCGATCAATCGATGGGAACATGTCCAGACAGGGAATCGTACAGCGAATGTCGGGGTACACCACGCGTAAACAGCTCATGAGTGGTGCAATGAGGACGACACCACCGATGGGAAATCTCGAAGCCAGCTCAACTGTTGGTCCTGATCCCACGGAGCGGCCAATGAGCAGGATTCGCTCGGGAGGCACGCCTAGATTGATAAGGTAACGATAACACGCGTACGTATCCTTATAGAAACGATATTCTGAGGGGCGAACACCAGCCGGTAACGAAAGACCGTATCCGGTGTAATCATAAGCAATCGCCTTACAGCCCAGAACCGTCGTCAATAGCTGCACATATGCTCCTGCAGAAGCAAGGTCCTCGGCATTGCCGTGCGAGTAGAGTATCGTGAAAAACTCCTCCGGATATCCCCTTCGTTCCCTCCTGGGTTGCGGCACTTGGTTTAAAATATCAAGAACGTGTCCAGCTTCCATTTCATCACGGGAATCTGCAGTCCCCCCGGAGGTACCCTGACCTCTTTCCAACGGGGTGTCTTGTAGCTTCTGCCCATGCGCAGCCCTGCTCGACAAATCAAGCAAGGCTGCGACCTCACGTGGATCAACTTTTGCCTCTTGACCGACGTGAGTAGACTTTCGAGGCCAGACTTTCCAAAACGGTCGACTGTAGCGACGCAACTCTTGCACAGGAGACGCCGAGGTTCGCTGCTCCGAGCGGTTGCGTGGGGTCGGCTTTCGAGCCACACCTCCGTCGTAGTAAATAACTGGAATGCGCGACCCACTTGCGGTCCATATCCAAAAAAGTTCGTTCTCCGACTCAACGGAATACTGCGGGGGGCGCGGAGGCTGAAAAACCATACGGGAATAAAGCAGCCCCATTTGTTCTCACGGAAGCAGCGAAACGAGCTGCCATAAGCTCCAAAAAGACGCTTTTCTTCCCAGAAAACGCGACTGTGGATTTCGCGGAGAGCGATACCTGCCTCGTCCGTTCTGAAGCAAACAGAACCAACTGTCAGTATCCAAGTTAGATTAATTTGCAACAGGTGTAGTATTTCAACTTAATTGGGTTCCGCTACCAGGTGCATGCCATCAAATGTTTCTTCGCGTTTTTTAGCAGATGTGTCCAAACAGCGTCCATGTTCAGAAGTAAAAATTCCAGGGAAACGTTATGGTGGTGAAAGTTGGGGCATCCTGTAAGCGCAGCGTCGCCGGCAGTCGGAAGAAAGGAAAAAACCTATTGGCCGACCATCGAACGATGAAGAGCAAATGACGAAGAAGAAAGAGAAGCTGGGAGATAGGCGAGAATATTTGTTTGCCCGACGAGACGATGTCCAGAATATTTTGGTACAGACGGCGCGAGTTCTAGCAATCCACGCAAAGCTGGGTTCAACCAGCGTCAATTCACGCAAAGGGTTCGTAAATAGAGACCTCAAAACCGCCATCAATGTTAGACGATGTTTGGTGCTGACGGCGAAACCCGAGGAGCTGAAGCGATCCTGCTTCGTAGGGCAGCCTTTCAGGCTCAACGCGTTCAGTGAGGAGCTGAAGCCGGTAGCTGTCAGCGGACCGAAAAAGGCTGGAAGGCGTCTGTGCGTGCGTAGATGTATGTACGCTTGTTGGTCGAAGACTGTGCTTCGTTTCGCGCACGATATATGTGCGCGCCTTGATTCTGCCTTGCGATTTTCCCAAGCTTCTTAGGCGTACAGCCTGCATATTCAAAGTGCAGTAATAAGGACCTACGGATTCAAACGCAAATTAAGTATTCTAGGTCGTCTTTTCGGAGTGGATCCGTCGGAGCTTCGCAGCTCGAGTTTGCTTCGTCACCAAGATAAAAATGATTCGCGACGCTCCCGAAAGCGGTTCCTAAAATGACCGATTCATCATTTAGTTTATTCGTACATTCCTCCACTTGTATCGTTTCCTTACGTGAAGCAAACTCATATT
>JGI24721J44947_10005068_pt1 | contig 18118 bp, 18 predicted proteins | sample YelNatPaOPGAMG01_FD_44947 | JGI IMG/M metagenome (IMG submission 44947) | reverse complement strand
CTCACTGACGGCAAGGTTCACAAAGGCAATTGCAACATTCTACGACGCAAACGGAACAGTTGTAGGCGAAGCATCAAGCTACACAGAACCATCAGACATAAGCCCAAACCAGACAGCAGCATTCGACATCGAACTCATATACACACAGCAAGTCATGAAAGTCGCCAGTTACACCCTAACAGCAGAATCAATGGAATACGCGCTAATACCAGAATACAACCAAACCACAATATCGCTATTAACAATGCTCACCTTAACATTAACGCTAATCATCAGCAAACATAAACGCCGTATGCGAAGTTTAAAGAAGGCTTCCTATGTTTAAACTTCAAGATGGCTTACAAGTTTTGGTAATAACTCGTTTTTTCTTTTGATTTTATTTATTCATTAATTTCGAAAAAATGGGGATGGAGTATTAGAATGTAACATTTAGAAATCGTCGTGTTCTTGATGCATTGCCAGAAGTTTACAGATCTTCCACAAAGCATAGATGTTAAGTATCGGTATAATGCAAAAGATGAACCATTTGCCAGCTCCCTTAGGTTTCGGATGAGACTCGTTAAGTTTCGCCCTTTTCTCCATTTCCTCTTTGCTCACGAGAAACCTCCAATTATTACTTATATGGATGAAATATAAAGCCTGCTAATCGACACCTTCACATTTTCACTTTCGCGTAATCAACCTCCCAATTAACTAAAAACGCTAAGTCAAACACGCCTTCAAATTAAACGTTAAATAAAGACTTTCTCATGGACTAAAAGGATTTTTACCTGCTATTTATAGACAATTTTTAGGCTTAAATAAACGCTTTTCCAAGCAGTTTCCAAAACTACCCTCTTAGGCTTAGCCCAATTAAGCTCGGCTAATTTAACTCTTCATGGGAGGTGTTGCTGGATTTTCTAATTTTTAGTATTAGTTTTCCGTTTTCTCTTGTTGTTTTCACCCATAAATCAGCTTGAGGCAAGTTTAACGCTTTGAAAAGATATGTGTGGGCTACGTCTACAACATTTATGATTTTTTGAACTCTCTCCCATATTTCAGGCGGAAATTTTCCATAAATGTCCCATGTTACCTTTTCAACGTTTCCCCTGGATAAAACATCTCTTATTTTATCAGCCATGTCCAAAATAAGCTGTTCAACGTTAGCTTCATCCGTCCTATATATTAAAACAGCCTTGCCGTGAGCAGGATCTGGAACCTTCTTTATTACGCCTGCATTTTCCAATTTCGTTAGATATTTTTGAAATGTTGCCCTGCTTTTAACTTCGCCTTTTATTTTTTCGAAGAGGCGGTTATATCCAAGGGCCGTCTCCTTTGACATGTGTTCTTTTAAAGCGTCAAGAATAGCCTTCTTCACTTTTATTTCCATTGAAGGAAACACCAATTTAATACACCTTTCTGACTATTTAATACCGCAAGGTTTATAAACGTTCCTCCGATACACGATTTTGTACCAAACGAACCAAAAGGTGGTTCAAATTCATGCGTCCTGAGAAACACGGCGAAAACAACGAAAGAGAAGCAAGTCAATCCCCTCACGAATATGCCGAGTATTGCTGGATTGAAGTATCCAAAACCACACATCGCAATGTCCCGCCAAAAATGGTTAAGCTTGCGGATCTTCAGGAGTGGATCGACAAGGTGGGAGACGAGGACATATACAGCTCGTTTTACCGTTACGCTGTTGACGACCCAAACGTTGGAAGCGTTCTTGGAGGCTTAGCTTTTGACTTGGATTGCCAAGAGAACCCTGAAAAAGCCAGAAAAGAAGCAATAGCCCTTGTTTTAGACTTGAAAAACGGTTTCGACATTCCGGAAGAGAATATTGCAATTCTATTTACTGGTTCTAAGGGCTTTAGGGTAATCGCCAACAGAAGAAGCTTTGATTTTGAACCAAGCCCATTTTTGCCCTTAATTCATAAAAGCATGGCGAAGGAGCTGGCTGAAGCCCTAAAGCTTAAAACAGTGGACTTTAAAATATACCATCGAAGGGCTTTATTAAGGCTTGAAAATTCTAAACATCCAAAAACCGGCTTATTCCAGATTCGTTTAACCTTTAACGAATTACAAAACCTCAATATGAATGGTATACGTCAACTGGCCATTAAACCTCGAAGCCTAAAGATGCCCGTTTTAAACCAAGTTTCACAAAAAGCCCATGAGTTTTACACTAAACATAAAAAACTGGTTGAACAAAGCCTTTCGGAAAGGAAGGAAGCCTTCAACCCTGAAGAGATAACGCCTTTGCCCAGCATGGTGCCGTGCGCAGCAAAGCGGTTTGAACTCGGCTCAGAGGAAGGCATGCGAAACACTTCAATATTTCAGTTAAGCGTTTACTGGGCTAAACAGGGCAAAAGCTTAGAGGAAATTAAGAATTTGGCTTTAGAATTCAACGAAAGATGTAAACCGCCGTTGGATAGGATGGAAGTTGTTAGAACGGTTGAATCTGCGTTTAACGGAGCCATAGAAGGCAGATATAGTGTAGGCTGCAGCAGTGAAGCTTTTTACGATTTATGTCCCGGTAAAAATTCATGCCCATTCTTTACAAAGGAGCCTGCTAAGAAATCCGTTCCACCTGAAATAAGAGAAAAAGCATGGGCCCTCGTCAAAAGCCCTGCTTTCTTTTATGAGCTTGGCAAACTCTTTGAAAAAGGCTTCTATATCCCAAAAATCGCTGATTTCCGATATGTTTTGGGAGAGGAGCGAAACAAGCGGTTGCTGCCGTTTTTAATGTCATCCGCCGCTTTGGTTAGAGTTATAGGCGAGCCCGGAACTGCGAAGGACACGCTTGTGAGAATGTGCGCTGTTTTGCTCAGCAAGGCCTTAAAGATCGAAGAAAGAACCGACATCACTCCGGGTGTTTTGAAATATAGCGAGAAGATCAAAGCTGCAGACGTGCTTTATATTCCAGACTCTCCTTCCTTAAGAGGAGAGCAAGGGCGACAACTGCGGTTTATGAGAAGCGATGAAGGAGGAATCGCGGCAGAATATGTGTTCAAGGATCCGGAAACAGGTAAGCTGACAACAGAAGTTTCACAGCTTCCGATAAAGTCGTTCATAACCACAAGTAATGAAATAGCCATCGACCGCGCCCTTGAAACGGGCATGTGGACCTTAAAAACAAGCGAAAGTGAGGAATTAACTAAGCTTGTGCGTAAGGAAAAACTCAGGGCTTGGGCGGGGAAGCATGAGTTTGCCAGCGAAGAAGAGGTTCAAACATGGCAGGAAGCTCTCCGAATTCTCATCCAAGAGCAGCCTGTGGAAAAGGTTGTGATTCCATATGCTGAAAACTTGGAAGACCTGCTTGACAAGTTAGGGGCTGAAAGCCGCCGGGATCCGGACAAGTTATGCCGACTAATTGATATTGTGGCGAAATTCCGCCGGTTCCAGAAACCAGAAAACAAAAGAGCTGAGGCTGACCTCGCCGACTTATACATCGCCCTTGAGCTTGGAATGGACGCTTTCATGGAAACGTTTGCGCCAGTCAATGAAGAGGAGAAACGGCTTATTCAACTAATAGATGAAGATACAAACGTGACAGTTCAAAAACTCGCAAAAAAGACAGGGCAGGCACAGCGGACCATTTATAAGAAGCTCGAAAGGTTGGTTGACAAAGGATTCCTAACAAAACAAAAGGTTAACCGGGCAAACGTCTATGAAATTCTAAAAAAGCCAAAAGAACTGTTATCAACTTCTCTTCTCAGTTCGTTAGGCTTCTTTTGGCAAAAGGGGCAAGAAAACAGCTCTGTTGATGTCTCTTCTGCTTCTCCCCCAGTGGTACACCCAATTTCTGGAGAGACAAAAATTTTGGGGCCCCCACACCCCTACCCTAACGGAGAAGCAGGGGAGATGCCAGCAGGGGCATGATTTAAGCTCTTTTGGGCAGGAGAAGCCGAATCATCTGAGGGGAGAAGTTGATATCAGTTCATTAAGCCTTAAAACTGAAAAGAAGCCTAAATCTGCGTTTTCAGTTCCAGATGAGAAATTGGATTATTGCTGGGCGTGTCGCAAGCTTCAAGACTTAAGAAAGGGTCCAGACGGCCACCTGTATTGTGCAACGTGCCTCAAACAGCTTTTCAGCGAGGGTTTACGGAAATGATTTGGCGTTTCAAGCTTCTCCATGATGTAAACATGGCTTGCGAGCTGTGTGGACGGAACCATGCTAAAGTTGCGGTTAACACCTATATGGGTACAACGCTTATCCGCTGTCTTAACTGTTTCAGCCAGCTTGTTGAAAGTTTAAAGAACGTTGAGTTCCTCGACGAATATGGCAGGCCCTTCATTCAAAAGGCATCTCCAAACAGAAACATGCTTGTCAAGGCTGTCTTCTCCAACGGAAACATAACATGCACAGTTTATTATGCCAGCATAAGAGATGTTCCAAACGAGATCACATATCGCCCGCTGGAAACTTATCCGCATAAAACCGTGCAGCTTAAACTTAAAACGATAAGACACGGGGTGGATAAGCTTTGAAGCCGAAATTCACGGTTGACGAGAATAAAAATAAAGGAGGTGAAATGTAATGTTGAAGCTGATGGATTACGATAAATGGAAAAAACAGTTTATGAGGCTGACGGATAGAAGGAAGGGCACAAAAATCGGCATACGATTCATGGATGTACATGCCAAGGACGTTGAAGCCGTAAAAAACAAACTTAGGGACATCAATCAAAAATACATTGAATACGCTTTACTTTTCCATTCCGACAATATTACACCAACTAAGAAGGATGTTGCCATTGTTTTTGATAGAATTGACTTGTTGCCTGAAGCTATCCGTAAACATAAAGCCTTAATGGTTCAAACGTCGCCTGAATGGATGATTCCAATATGGATTGGCGGTTACACATTGTACGCGCTAATCGATGTTAACGATGAAACAAAGCCATGGTTGAAGGAGATGCAGAGAAAAACGCAGATGCCGAAAAACTATGATGGCNTATTATTGGAGTAGCTAAACAAAACGGCAAAACAGGCTTCACTACTTCTCCCTGGGGGAGGAGTATACCACAAACCAGAAGTTAAAAGAAGGGTAAAGAAGGGAGAAAAAGGTTAGATTATGCCAGCCTTCTGTCTTAGATCTGCAACGTATTTCATCCATCGCGGATAATATTCATCGGCTTTTCTGGCAAGCTTAGCGTAATGTAATGCGCCAATGGTTTTTGGAACTCTGCCCTCAATGAAGTCGGCGACTGAATCGGGAATCCCAATAGCCTCGCTTGTCATCTGATCATAGACGAATTTGCGTATGTATTTTGGATTGACGCATTTTGCTCTTTGGAAAAACTTTGAGGCCGTCCAAGCGTCTAAGGGCTTATCGTCTTCGCCGATTTGCCTTATGAGGCTTAAAGTATAACTTGAAAGGTAACAATAATAGGCCTGCTTTGTGCGCCTGAACATTCCTGCTGGATAACGGAAGAAACCTTGGGGTTCTTGAAGCTCATCGTCTTTAAAGGCGTTTATTGTTTCCACAGCCTCAACAAGCCTGAAGCCCGAATCCAAAAGCAGATTATAGATGGCTTGATGTTTCAAGGGCGCCGTTCTCAAACGTCTTAAACTTTCCGTGACGTCAGCCTCGCTTGGAATGTTCAAATCAACAGCTCCGCGTAAAGCGTCTTTTGGAAGTACCCTTCTCAAATCGCTAAGCCAATCCTCTGGATAGCGTTTAGCAACTTGAAGATAATTGAAGAATACTCTAAGGGCCCTGTTCAAGTGGTGAGTTTGCCCAGCCGTCAACGGGGCAAAAAATTCAATGATGTCCTTTGGATCCCTTATCTCCCTATGCCCCACATACTTGTCGAGGTAGCTGACGATATCGCTAATGTATCGGCTGTTGTATTTCCTTGCCTCCATGTATTTTCTGAATTCTTCCCTCTCAACACTCCAATCGGCAACATACTTCCATTCAGGCAAGGCTTTAGGTATGGGGCCTTTTGATTCTAACGTTCCATAAATCTCAGTTAAAGGCTCAAGGGCCTGATCAACAGCCTTACCGAAACACTCTAACGTCTTAATGGCCTCGTTAATTTCTTGTAACTTTTTAGCCGACGCCTTTTCAAGCTCTTCTTTGGACATTGCAACATTTAAAGGGTGTAACAGCCCAAATAAACCATTCGCTCTTTCGAGCCGGAGACGCGGGTTCAAATCCCGCCCGGAGCACTCCTTTATGGTTCTGGGATTAAGCGTTTGTGCTGACCCTTTTTCAACTTTTTTGTCTCTTCTCTGGACTGAAGAGTTATCATTTTTCTCGTGGCTTTCTTTTAAGCTCATACACTTTGTTATTGTAGGAGATATTTTACTTATTGCCGGATTTTTATTGTGGGTTTTGAGTCGACAATGGTTTGTTGTCCCAAGCGAAACTGTTTGGTTTGAGCGCCCCTTCTGCAAGAAGAAGTGTAGGTCAACTGGGGATAAGGCTCTGGTTCATTGTCCATACTGTCATCAGCTGGTTCATCCGAGAATTGCTGAAAAATAACTTTCCATTTTCAAATTTTCTCCCTTCTTATTTCGAAGAGGACTGTTCCGCCGTTTGTGTAGGGTTTTCCCGGGTCTAGACACTGTATGTATCCTGTTTCGCTTTTTTCGTCTCTTGCCAAGCCTAGCCTTTTGAAGCTTATTCCATGGCTTAGTGGGACAAGCATGGAGAGCATGCAGCCAAAAGCGTGAAGGCAAATGTTGTCTGTCTCTTCAACTATTATTTTTGGTGATTCCAAAACTATTTTGTCGCCAACCTTGAAGACTGAACAGTTTCCCCTTATATCCTTAACAGTTATGATTAGGCGGTACTTATCCTCGCTCTTCATGGTTTAACCCGATTAGCAGTATGCTTGCAGAGTTTTAATTTTTCTGGTTGGGTGCTGGTTTGGCAAACACTTAAAAGCCTTGTTGGAAGGGAATATTTGCTACAGATAAGGGTGCAAGTGGAGATGGCGAATCGCCCGGTAATTGTTGCGGCTGGAAGGACAAAGTTCGGTGAGCATTATGAGCGGCAGCCTGAACGCCTCATAGAGGAGGCTTGGCTTAGGGCTTCCGAAGAGGCTGGGCTTGAAAGGAAAGACTTGGAGGCGTGCTACTTATCAGACTATTTTCTGCCTATAACAAATAAGCTTGGACTGGAGGAGGGCTTCCTTTCAGAGCTAACAGAACTCCACGTGCCTATGGATGTTACCCGCTCCTTCAGTTCGGCTTTCTCCAACGCGTGTAACTCTATTCAGGCGGGAAAATATGACATAGTACTTGTTGGCGGAATAGAAAAAATGACAGACCGTTGGGATAAAATCCGCGACGACCTTATGCTTCTTGAAGACCCTTGGAGTTATTATGCAGGATGCACACCGGAAGCTAACCATGAGCTTATGCTTAGGGCTTACATTAAGCGTTATGGTATAGCTGGCGAAAACCTTGAAAAACTCAATATTGCTCTTGCGCAAATCTCTGTTAAAAATCATTTAAACGCCCTGAAAAACGAGTATGCCCAGTTTCAAAGGAAAATAACAGTTGAGCAGGTATTGGAGGCTAGGCGAAATGCAAGGCGGCCTTTAGGGCTTTATGATTTTGCGCCAATATCTGATGGTGCCACCGCAGTGATTTTAGCCAGCGAGGAAACAGCCAAAAAACTGACTGATAAGCCTATCTACGTGTTTGGCTCCGCCTCTGCAACTGATTACCTAACCTTTCCAGCTAGGGAAGATGTTACTGGCTTTCTTGCAAGTCGCCTAGCCATGGAAAAAGCCCTAAAAGCAGCCGGCATAAGCCTCTGGGATATACAGATATTGGAGCTTTACGACCAGTCCACGGTTATGGAAATGGTCTCCCTTGAGGATTTAGGCTTCTGTAAGCATGGAACAGCTTGGAAAACCATTTTTGAAAGCTGCAAAGAGTATAGGGGCTATTATGAAGTTGATGGAAGGAAGCTTTTTGTAAACATGAACGGCGGCTTAAAGGCTGATGGAAATCCGTTGGGTGCCACTGGCGGAGCCCAAATCTACGAAGTTGTCAAGCAGCTTAGGGATGAGGCTGGCGAGAGGCAAGTCAAGGCAGATAAAGCCCTAAAGTATGGGTGTGTGCTTGAGCTTGAGGGTTTTGGAACCAAAAGCTATGTTCACATTTTGGGAGGTGCGTTTTAGATGAGCAGCGAGCCAATAGAGAGACGTGTATCCTATCTTGGCGATAGGCTTAGGGGTAGACGATGCCAAATCTGTGGAAAAGAATACTTTGAAATAAGGGATTACTGCGGAAACTGCGGGAGAAAAAGCTTCGGAAAAATGGAGGATATAGACTTCTTCTACGAGAAGGGAAGACTTGAACTCTGCACCCTTGTTAACGAGCCTACAAACAAGTTTACAAAGCTTGGCAGCTACATTTACGGTATAGTTTCCTTTCACAATGGCAAGATAAGGGTTCCCGGAAGGCTTACAGACAAGATAATAAGGGATGGCGAAGTCGTGGATTTCTCATCCCTTGAGGGAAGAGAGGTTGTTCCAAGGTTTAGGAGACGCTATTCTGTTGAGAGAAGCGAAATAATACCAACGATTTCTTTGGCTTTCACCTTTGCAGACGAGTACTATCCATACCAAGAGTATCAAATAGTTAAGCCCAATAAGGAGTATGACGTGCCTGGCATAATTGGCTATGGCGTATACACGTCCAAGTTTAGGATTAGAGAAGGCAATTTAGAGCGTTCAGTTCCCTTTATAGACGAGGATGCCATAACAGCAGCTGTTGAGGCTGGGAAGCTGGCTTTAATCCATTCTGGTGTTGATAGCTCGCTTGTTGGAAAGGTTTACGTGGGCTCCGAGTCGAATCCATACGCTGTTAAGCCCATAGCTTCTAAGGTTGCTCAAGTCCTAAAGCTCGGCGAGGAGGATGAGGATGTGCAGGGTGTTGATGCTGTGGACACGGAGTTTGCGTGTAAAGCCGCCACAAGCATGTTTAAGGACGCCGCCTCGCTTGTAAGTTATCCAAGAATGGGTGTTCCATACGTCATAGTTATTGGGGCTGACAACTCGCAAGCTGCTCCAAGAGATTCGCCTGGCGGAGAGTTGGACTTTTTCGTGGGCTACGGCGGGTGTGCCTACATATTTGGAAAAACAGACGTTATAGCAGAGCTTGAAGGCTGGTACTCATGCACTTCTGACACGCCTGACTTCTGGCGGAGAGACGGCGAACCATATCCATCTCATGGCGGACGATTTACCGGAGACCCAGCCTACTTCAAACATATTAGAAAAGCCGCTAAAAAGCTTATGGAAAAGTTGGGCTTAAAACCAAGCGACATAAACTATTTTGTGGCGCATCAGCCCAACGTCCAATTCCCAGTCAGAATAGCCCGTGAATTAGGCTTCAAAGAGGAGCAATACTTGCCTTCGCTTCAAGTGGCTAAGTTTGGCAACACATATTCGGGTTCTTCACCCGTGGGTTTGGCAGCAGTTCTCGACATAGCAAAGCCGGAGGAGCGCATTCTAATCGTGAGTTATGGTTCCGGTGCTGGAAGTGACGCCTACTCTTTCATGACGACAAGCCAAATAATAGAGAAAAGGCAACGCCAAAAACTAACGGTCAAGTATCAAGCGGAAAACCCGTTCTTGGAGTATGTGGACTACACCACTTATAGAAGGCTTAAGGCTGGGATGTAAGCAAGCTTTAATAATGATTGAGTGAACAGCTTAAGCGGAGCAAAACGCGAATGTCAATGCGTGAAGTGTTCAGAATCCTATACGCGCCTCATAAGGCATTCAAGGAAATAATCCAAAAACCCGGATACAAAGGACCACTAATAATCATGCTATTATTTGTACTGTCTTTCTCCGGATTTTACTATGTCTTTTTCGCCAGGGTCTTTTATGATCAAACGGATCCGCCGCTGTCAGATAAGGATAAATGGACAGAAGACCTTAGCTTTTGGTTCTCAAATGCAAGCAAATCTTTAAATACCGTCGATTATATTAGTTGCAGCTATTACTATGGAGACAAAAGTATTCAATTTAATTTTAAGAATGCCTCCAAGATTTATATGGAATTAAAAATTCCAGAATCATTAAATTGCATCGAGCCTAATAACTATACAAAACTATCCTTTAGAATGAAGATAGTTGAGCCGTTAGAGAAACCTACTAACATTAGCATCTATTTATTCTCAGAAAATACAACGAATAAGTTCTTTTTTCATTCGATGTTAGATGATAACATAGAAATTGGTGGTTGGAATAATATAACACTTCCGTTACATAGTTTTGATGGTAATGGTAACTGGCGCAACATCACTAGTTTAAAGTTTGAAATTACGTGGACCAACAACAAAAACATAACTGTTTTAATTGACGGGATTTTTTTCTATGGTGATGTTTATAAATCCGTGCTTGAGATGTCCGGGAGTGCGATAATGATTTATTATTTAATTAGCGGATTTATGCAATTCACTATACAATGGGTGATTCTTGGTGTTATTCTATATTTGTTTTTAAAGCTTTTTAGGGCGCAGCCAGTTTGGAAAACCATTCTTACAATTTCTGGTTACGTTCTGATAACTTTCTTTATGCAGAATCTNATTCTTACTGGAGTTGTTCTTGCTTACCCTGAAATGCATCTATCTCTAGGATGGACAGCAGATTGGCAGAACTACATATCTATCATCATCATACAATGGTACGTCTTGGATAGAATAATTTATTATATTTGGATTGTAGCCTTGTGCAGTATTGCTGTTCATTTGTTGTTTGAATTTCCATGGACAAGAAGCGTTTCTATTTCGTTCCTTAGCAGCGTGATAAGCATGTTAGCATTTCGCTTTTTAATTTATGGAGCAGTTTGGCTCTAGCAGAATTTATGATCGATTTAATTTCTCTCTTTTCAATTTTTAACTTGCTTCGGCTTTGACGGATGGTTTATAGTTAATAACAGCGCGCATATAAACGTTCTTAGAATCAAAAGATTTAGGTAATTATTTCGTTTTGTTGATGCGAAAACCTTTAAATAAATCATGATTTGATGCATGTCTTAGCGATGGGATCTGGTTGGCAAAAATCCTTCAAGTTCAAAATATCAAAAAAAGTTATCATATGGGGAGGGTTGTTGTTCCAGCTTTGCGAGGCGTTAGTTTTGACGTTGAAGAAGGGGAGTTCTTGACTGTTTTGGGTCCTTCAGGTAGTGGTAAATCTACACTTCTGCATCTTATTGGTTGTTTGGATAGGCCTGATGAGGGCGAAATTCTATTTGAGGGTAGAAACGTTTTAATTTTAAACGATGATGAGTTGGCTGAGCTTCGACTTAAAAGGATAGGTTTTGTCTTCCAATTCTTCAACCTGCTACCGAGGTTAACTGCTTTAGAAAATGTTAAAATCCCTTTAGCTTTAGCTGGAATCTCTGATAAAGAGGCTGATGAAAGGGCTCGAAAACTTTTAGAGCTGGTTGGGCTTGGAAAACGTTTAAATCATAGGCCCTCAGAGCTTAGCGGAGGAGAACAGCAAAGAGTGGCTATTGCCAGAGCCTTAATTAATAATCCCAAGCTTGTTTTGGCTGATGAGCCTACTGGGAATTTAGACACGAAATCTGGTTGGGAAATAGTTAATCTGATGAGAAAATTGAATGAGGACATTGGACAAACATTCATTGTAGTCACTCACGACCCCCAAATCGCTGAAGCTGCGGATAGAATAATCTATCTTAAGGATGGTCTAATAGAGGGAATAAAAAGCATTTCAAGGTGAGGGACAATGAGGTTAAGTAAAATGTTAAGCATGGCTTGGATGAACTTGAAGCAAAGAAAGCTGAGAACGTCCCTCACAACATTGGGGGTTGTAATTGGCATAATGACAATCCTCGCTGTGGCTTCTCTGGGAGAAGGCTTTAGAGGAGAGATAAAACAGAGAATGGAACAGGGCTTTGAACTTAACGTCTTAATAGTTTTTCCCGGAAGCTTTACAGCTGGGGTTAAGAGAAGGCTTTAGCCAAAAAGATATTGAATATATTAAAAATGTTACGGGAGTATCCCACGCAACTCCTCTTATTACCATACCTTTGACAGAGGAAGTAAAGTTATGCAACGAAACCGGCACTAAGCTTGGCGCTTTTACCATCGGTGCTGTAAACTTTACAGAGATGATGGAAATACTTCCTCAAAGATTCATTTTAACGAAGGGGCGTTTTCCAAGGGAAAATGAGAGGGGAAAGATTGTTCTAGGTTATAAAGCAAGCGTTGTTAACGAAACTATCGTTGCAGATGTGGGAGACAATGTAACATTAAGCATGCCCGCACTACCTACCATGTCAACTTCAAACTTTAATTTTACAGTTTCAGGAGTGTTAGCTAAGGGTGGGACGTCAGGAATAACGAACTTTGACTATTGGGCATTCATTTCTATAGAAGATGCTCTTAACATAATAACTAAGAAGGATAAGCCTTATCAAATAATACTTGTAAAAGTTTCCAACGTTCAGGATGCTGACAGGATTGCTAAGGAAATAGAAAAGNATTTTGGGTCTTACTCGGTTACAGTTTTTGTTCCTACGGCTTTTACGCGTCAAGTTAATAACATATTAAGTTTGGTTCAAATGTTTCTGATCGCTATAGGGTCTATTTCACTTATTGTTGCCGGTGTTGGCATCATGAATATTATGACCGTGGCGGTTATGGAAAGAACCCGCGAGATTGGAATATTAAAGGCTGTGGGAGCGAAAAANCGAACAGTGCTGGGTATGTTCTTAACAGAAGCATTGTTGGTAGGTATTATAGGTGGTTTGATTGGAGAATTCACCGGTTGCCTTTTCTCCTATGGTTTAGCTCAGATTCTAAATAATTTCTTGCAACCAAATAAAACAGAGTTGCTAGAGAGACCGGAGACCCAAAGTATTAAATTGACTCCTGCGCTCTCCATTACTTGGATGATAATAGCCTTCATGTTTGCCATAATCATCTGCATAATTTTTGGCTTATATCCTGCAAGAAAGGCTTCGAAGCTGAATCCTGTTGAAGCTTTGCGTTACGAATAGTTTCTTAGCAAGATTTATATGGATGGTTGCTGTTTGTGTTGTAACTAGCCTCTGCTGGAAACTCGGTGTTCAAAAAGGGGAACACTTGGGTTTTTGGCTTTTGAGGCTGGTTCCGCGATAAGGACGAAAAAACAGTATGCCAAGAAGGCTTCCAGAAAAAACAAAAAACATCCAGAGAAAGCCAAGAAGGTTTGGGAGTAGCAGACGCTTCAACCCCGGCAAGCCACTTTTCCAAACGGCACCGGTCAAGGAAAACCAGGAATTAGAGGTTGTTATAGACGACATTGGAAGCAGAGGGGACGGAATAGCCCGGATACAGAGCTACCTGATTTTTGTTCCAAACAGCAAGATAGGTGAACGTGTCAGGGTGCGCATAGTTTCTGTTGGAGGAAAATTCGCCGTCGCGGAAAGAATAGCCTAAAGGGGGATGGTGAAAAGTTTGAAGATCAAGGAACTGCGAAACGGAATGAAAAGAGTAAATGTCGAAGCCAAAGTCGTTGAGAAGTCTGCCCCAAGAGAGGTTCTCTCAAGATTCAGCGACACAACCCACAAGGTGGCAACAGCCATAATAGCAGACGAAACAGGAACTATAAAGTTGACCCTGTGGAATGACCAAATAAACCAAGTGAACATCAACGACACGGTTAAAGTGGAAAACGGCTACGTAACAAGCTTCAAGGGAGAAATCCAGCTAAACGTCGGAAAATACGGAAAACTTACAGTGGAATAAACGCGCGGAAAATTTTGAACCGAAAATAAGGAGAGGTGAAAACGTATGGAAGAAAGAAGAAGATTCGGCGGAAGAAGAGACTTCGGAAAAGGACCAAGAAGTTTCCCTCCAAAACCAGTTGAGTTGGGCAAAGAATACGAAGTGGACGTAACAGAAACAAGCAGAAGAGGCGAAGGAATAGCTCGAATCCAAGGACTAGTAACCTTCATACCAAACACAAAACCCGGAGACCATGTCAAAATAAAGATAACAAGGATAAGCCGAAGATTCGCCGAAGCCGAAGTTGTAGAAGCCGGAGCCGCAGAAGAATAAAAGAATAAACGGCAGAGCAGAAAACCGTTTCAAGATTTTTAATTTTCCATTCTTTAAATTTATGATTGGATACTAGTGCGGTGGTTCGATAAAAAGGAGAGGATTTAAAGGTTTATTGGCCATATCTTGCCTGCAAACCGAGGATGTCGCCTAATCTAAGGGTTCGTTTGTATGTTTCTCCATAGCTTGAATAGCCATACATTGTAAGCCAATAATCCACGTCATTGTATAGATCTGCTAAGCCACACCAGTGTCCAAACTCGTGGGTCATAATGTTCTGCACATCCATTTTTCCAGTCGCCAGTTAGGCTCCACTTAAACCAAGTGTTCATTCTGTGTCTGTTTCAATTATTGTGTCTCCAGAATACCAGATGTAGGTAACAGCAATCACATTTGGATTTGAATATAAGCCCCATGCAACAACGTTGTAGCCGTCTCTAACTCCAGCGCTTCTTTGTGTTGCGCCTTGATAAGCGAAAAGGGTAAAGCTTGTCTGCTCATCCCAAGCGTTTGCTGATGCCGTTATGGTGCCCACAACAGCCGCTGTTGAGAAGCCATAACTATTTTTCGGGTTAAAATCCAATACTTTATTGTAGTATGCCAATAGTAGGGCAAAAGCTTGTAATCGAAATTCTCATAGAATTATCTTCAGCTGGCACTTCGAGGAGAACGACACGTCTACGGCCATGACTGTACCATTCAACAACCATCAAGCGGGTTTGTGCTTCAGCAAAAGCCAGATGCAGAACATCGAAAAAATGGACAACGAAACCAAGGCAACTAAGGCTAAACACCAAAACTTCCTCATTTTGGTCGCCCACAATTAGAAAGGGCAGAATAAGTTAAAAGTATTACGTCTTATCAAAGCAAATTAGCCAAATTTGAATTTACTACTTCTTTTTCTCGATTAACTGGAACCTCTGAAAAGCCGCAAAGAAAGGCTGCAAAAGCCCTTGTGTGACCGTCTACAAAAACAACATCATTTTCAAACTTCTTAACTGGTATAGGGTCATCGGCATTAAAAGTTTTCATAGCTTTGAAGAACTTTTCAAAACAAATATACAGCTGACTCGGCTGAATATCGCTCAACTTCATCATAAACACTTTCTTAACCAAGCACACGTCCACACACTATGGAACTTTCACTTTTATTGATTGGTGGGGCCGGCCGGATTTGAACCGACGACCTACGGGTTTCTCTATTGACCGCTCCAGAACCTCTTCATTCCGCCTTGGTCCGCAAACCCGTTTAGGATTGTTCTGGAGCCCGTCGTCATACCTGCCTAGACTACGGCCCCTCTTTTTAGGCGGTTTACGGCATTAGATTTTATCTGGAAATTCGGGATATATGCGTTATTCTGTTTTGTTTGGAATAATGCTTATTTACTATCTTACAAAGGTTTATTAGTGGTTTGTAGTGTCTAGCATGGAGTAAATGTGATGGAGATTTGACTGAGAAGAATATTGCTTGTCCTAAGGGCAGGTTTGTCTTGTACAGAGATTTAGATGGAACCAGCTATGAGGTTGATTTGCCCCTAACTTCCTATGTGGATGCTGGAGAGTTAAGGGCCAGTTTAGGCTTGCCATCATACATTGATTTGAGCTATTTTCCAATGAAAAGCGCCATGGTTGTGCTTTGGGCGGCTGTGAATGCTCCTAAACTTCATGAGCTTTATCCAAACGTCTTTGAGAAGGTGGTTAGCAAAAATCCTATTCCGGCTTTGTTGTTTGGCGGTGCTGCTGTGAAAATTCATTGTCCAAGTGCTAATGCTGGAGGTTCCCTTGAGAGGCCAATTAAGGACACGGATTTTATAGTTCCCAAAAAGCAGGGAATTGACTTTTACAAGCTTCTTTTAAGAATGGATAGGGCTTTTGGTACCCAGTACAAGTCCTTTGCAACTGCGAATGACCGGCGATTTAATGCTTGGAGACATGGAGAAAGGTATAGGCTAACAACAATTAATGATGTGACTGCTGAGGGGCTTCCAAAAATAACGGTTTTGGACCTGTTCTGTGACGTTATAGACTTGAGGCATAGGGTTGACGTTAGGGACGCTTTTCCAAGATTTAAGGAAAACCTTTACACAATAGGTTTGGAGAACCTCATAATTTCTAAAGCCCAGTTCATCCTTGACATGCCAAAGGAATGTGCTGACGATTTGAAAAAGTGTGAATGTAACTATAGAATTTTGCCATATCCATATTATGCAAAGGACAAAATCGTCGTTGGTATGGAAGAGAAGGACGTCAAGGACGTTTGCGCCATATTCTTGGATCACGAAATCGGGGTTGGAACAGAAAAGATAGATGCGCAGAGGATGCGGCGGATTTTAGAGAAGGATAAGAAGCTTGCCCTAACAGTCACATTAAATCTTAAAAACCTTGTTGAAAAGTCGGATGTTCTCAGAAGGTGGATGACGAAAAGTGAAGTTTCAACTGTGACTTGTCAAATAGAGGAGCTACTTAAGGTTTTGCCTGTTGTGGATAAAAAGTGGGACAAGCCTTGGTGGAACACCGCTGTGGAAACACCAATAATCGAATAATTTCTTTCGCAAGTTTAAGCGGCAATAAGCCTTTCCCGAATTTCTTCGCACTTCTTTGTGGCTTCTTCAACAGCCTTCATAAGGGCTTGGCGTATTTGGCTTCCCTCAAGCTCAAAGATGGCTTCAATTGTTGTTCCACCGGGTGTGGTTACCATGTCCTTTATTTTTGCTGGGTGCTCTCTGGTTTCAAGGATTAACTTTCCTGTTCCAAGAACAGTCTGTGCGGAACTGAATAAGGAGAGGTCTCTTGGCAAGCCTACTTTTAGTCCAGCGTACATTAGAGCCTCTATAATTATTGAAATGTAGCCTGGTCCGCTTCCGCTGAGGGCCGTTATTGCATCCATGTATTTTTCTTCAACCTCTTCGGATACGCCCATCACATCCAATATTTTCTTAACCTTTCTTTTCTCCTCGGCGTTTATGCTGTTGTCGCAGCAGTAGGCTGTGAATGATTCTTGCACTAAAACCGCAATGTTTGGCATGGTTCTTACAAACTTGGCTTTAGGGGCTATATTTTTGTAAAATTTCAGCGGGATTGTTGCAGCTGTGGTGACTACAATTTTGCCCTCTAAATCTTCGCTTATCTCTCTTAGCACCTTCTCTACATCATTTGGTTTAACGCAAAGAAAGATTACGTTCGCCTCTTTTGCAGCCTTTTTGTTATCCGTGCAAGTTAAAGCTCCTAATTTTTCAAATTCTTTAAGCTTTTCCGCGTCGCGTCTTGTGGCGATAACTTTGCCCTTATACCCCTTCTTTAAAAGGCTTTTAACAATAGCCCCGCCAATTACGCCGGCTCCGATAACCGCAATTTTTTCCATAGTTAACCCTTTCTCCCTTAAATGGTCCATAATAAGTAGATAACAGTTTCTAAAGTGCATGTTAGCATTTTGAAAACTGTTTATTGATAACTCATCCTATTTTTCTTCATCAGTTGTTTAATCATCGTGTATGTTTCTTTTCTTGATAATCCAGTTCTTGAAAGGGGCAGGTCAATGTTTCCATCTTTTGAGTATAGCCTTAAGCATGTTTCACGTTTTGGCGTTACGTAAATGGTTACGTCTGAAAAGTTGCTCCATTTGCCTTCCTTGACGCTTCTGCCTTCCCACAGTTGGAAACCTTTGTTATCTATGAAAAGTGTTGTATGGTAGCGAACTTTGTATAGGCGATATCCGACTATAAGCGAAACTACTATTGCTATTAAGAGGGATAAGGGGTTCACAATGTTTCGTATGCCAGAAATTGTCAGGAATGTTAGGAACAATACTATGAAGAGAAATGTTATTGTGAAGCTTTTCAAATAGTTTGGAAGGTCGAAAGCTTCAAACTTGGTTTCTGTAAGTTTTAACTGTTTTGCCAGGCCTTTTCCGAGGACATTTTCTGAAGTTACCTTTTCCTTTGAGGCTAGACTATAGGCGACTATGCCTATATTTTTGTCCGCCGTATTAACAACAGCTTCTTTTGTGGGTTTTTGGAATGCCTCGTTTTGGACTAGTCCTAGGAAAATCCAGTCTTCTGAGCCAAACTTGTTTTTGCAAGCTAAAAC
>JGI24721J44947_10005067_pt1 | contig 18120 bp, 13 predicted proteins | sample YelNatPaOPGAMG01_FD_44947 | JGI IMG/M metagenome (IMG submission 44947) | reverse complement strand
CACATTGGCTGCCGCGCGCTTCATTCAGGCGGTCGAACCCGATAGAATCTACACGAGGCGGCGCCCGCCTGGTTATCGACAAAACACCCGCTGCCTGTATCAGACAAGACCATGGAGCCGCACCCGATCCAATGCAGCAGATCCGATGAAGCCTCGATGGAACAGGTGGCGCCAGGAGGCCCCTGAATTTGAAATTCAAACGGCTGACCTGCGTTGACCATTCTTGGCGAGACTANGAAGGTGGCCGTTGCGTAGGCTTCGACAATCGGGGCCGTCCGGTTGATCGTACCTGCGCAGTCGCAGGATTCCTCCTCAGGTGGGGCAATTCCAGTCGGGCAAACGTTACCGACGACCGGATCAGTGAAACTGACCCGAGGATTCAAGTACACCGGCACAATGTCGCCAGCAAAAGCCATAATGTCCACCCAAACGCCGCTGAAGTCCCCACTGCGGCAGATGAGCCAGTTACCAAGCGACCAGGCAAAGTACCGACCGGCTGGTCCTGAATTATCCACTGGGCTGTGATCGCAGCCGAGGTTATGCCCCAGCTCGTGCGCGAAATGCCAAGCCCGTGGGGTGCCGGTCGATGGGGCATAGCGGGCTACCACGATCGAGTCCTTGCTGGGTCTAACCTGCGTCAGAGGTTCGGCTCGACTTTCAAACACATTTGGGTGCGTGACCCAGAGACTGATCAGGTCCGCACCCCAGGCTCGGCCCAACACCGGCACTTCGTCCAAATAGCCGTCAGCCGGGTCCACCAGCCTGGCATAGTCTGTTTGCAGAGTCGAGTCACCCGATTCCTCGTATTGAACCTCTTGTTTGGGTATCAATCGGAGCCGGGCATTGATCAGGCTGTGTTCGAACACCTGGTTCACCTCGGCAATCGCCAAAACGATCCAACCAGACACGCCGTTTGGCCCACCGAGCGCAGCCGTGGTGGCAGGCGTGTAAACGATCATCACATCAATAATCGCAATCCTTTTGCCTTCAGACCCCGGCGGCTGTACCGCGCTACCCGGTTGTTGAACCTGGAGACCGGCCTCCGGCAACGATGGAAGATCCACCACGCAAGCGGTCTTTTGGGGTGCAAAGCGGTCCAGCTCAGCGATTCGATGAACGCCGTTGCCCTCGTACTGGATAGCCTATCGGGGCTTGCCATCGATAAACACGGACCCGTTAATCGCTCCGCCTTGTTGGGCCAGGATCAAGCGAGCGTTGGGCTTTGCTTCCAGACGGCCGATCAAAACCGACGCGGTACCAATCTTTTCGATCTGCTCTACCACGGCCTCAAAGACGGCGTCATCGAATAGATTCAGCACAAACGAGGCGACGCCTTGGCCCGGCCAATTCTGGCTACAGGACGCTGCTCGGGACCTTTTCACCCCAGGCTCGTCTTCTGCCGGCGCGGGCTTCGTTTCCAGTGTGGGTTCCGCAAACAGCGCCACAAGCCGGTCGGCAGAGTTCTTCTGTTCCGGCGCAACCCGGAAAACCATTCCGGCTTGCACCGGGCCAGGCGCCAATGCCTCTGCGCTCACCCGCGCTCTGTCAGCCCCACTGGGTTTCGGAGCCGCCACACAGACCAATCTGGACGAGGGCCATGCTGGGTCAGCCTGCATCGCCAACGCTCCAGCATCAAAGGCCGGGTTGCTAAGAAGCACCACAGCAGCCGGCAACGGACGCAGATAGCCCATCTCAAACCCATTAACGCTTACCGGGCTCAAGCGCGGTGGGGCCATGGGGAAACGAAGCGTCCTAGATTCGGCCCATTGCACTGTGCGGCCCTCGGGACGCGTGGCACCCGTCACTGCCTCCGTAGCCGAAAGAACCCCTGTGCATCCCGGGGTCTGTCCATCCAGACCTGGTTTGTTCCATAGATGGCCACCACCGGATTGGTAACAGGCATCCACCCATTGGTTGCGCCCAACCCTGAAGCCCACTCCAGCCCAAACCCCGGAAGCCCCAACCAGGATAGGACCATGTTGTCCGCGATGAAATTTATCCCCAGCCGTGGCAGCTCCCACTGCGGCGGCCAAGGCGTCGTGACAGAGGCAGGTCCGAATCCTCCATACTCCGCCACCGTCGCAAAACCAGGCTTATTATTGGCCGATGTGGTTGCCAGCCCAACAAACACGGTCGGCGGGAATGGATTGGTGAGCGTTATTTCAGCTAGGTCAAACCAGTCTTGCCCATTGGTGCTGCGCAGAGCTGTAAACGTTTGTCCGTTTCGGGATAGCCAAATCCACACCTCCGGATAACTGAGGCCCGTAAAGCGCCCGCCTCCAGGCCATTCAGCCACCGGGCCACCGTAGCGCTCCCTCCAAGGGGGCAATGTAGCAGTTTGCCCCGTTGCCACTGCCGTCCAAGGCCGGCACATCCGGCGGCGTCACCATCACGTTCAAAGTCCGGCTGTAATCGGTCCGACTCTCGCGCACCATCAGCCCAGCCTTGGACCAGCGATTGATGGAGTCCAGCCGCGTCACCTTTACTATCCGGTCAAAGTCTCCCGTCACTCGCTCAAACAGAAAATGGAAGCCGTCGGTGTTGGTCTCCAGTCCCGTCCCACTGGCGGTGACCTCCAGCAAACCCCAGCAGGCAAAAACGGACCCCGGTTGGGCGGGATTGACGCCCGGTCGGTAATGTCGGCACTAAACAAGTACCGGACCTGTCCGGATCCATATTGGGGCGGGTTGGTGACCATATTGCCCGCTAGATCCAGAATGTTCGTCACCACCACCCGGATATAGCTCAAATAGCCAAAATCGAGCATGCGGGCCAAATCCAGGCGCACCGATTGGCCGTCCGGCCTCAGCACTACACGAGTGACCGCAACCGTCGAACGAATGAACGTAGGCGCCGTCCAACTGAAAACCGTGTAGTTGGCCGGGTTGGTCGCTGTGACCGCATCCACCGGCTCGCTGAAGCAAACGCCCACGCCGTCCCCATTCAAACTGCCGACACCGACGATATAGGACGGGGTGGTGTCCGCGCCACGCAGCTTGAAGCGACCGGCATCTGCACAAAGCAGGCAGGCGACCAATCACATGGTTGGGGGTGCTTTCATAAGCCGCCTTCTCGTACGTCAAGCTAACATTCCCAGTCAATAATGCAACATCAACTGAGCCTTTCTTACGGTGTCTCCATGCTTGTGGTGGGGTGGGGCTCACGAGGCACGTCCGGCGCCGAAGCCCAAAACCTGTGAAATAGCCGCGCGATCGAGACACTCGACCGCAAGCGCGGACCGGGTGCGCGGCCCTCGGCTTTAGGTCTGGCGCCTGGTTGGGCGTTCTGCTTTTCGGGTCACGCGCCACAGTCTCGCAGCTCACTGCACGGTCCCACCCCAGCCGGTCCGCCGGACCACTGGCCGAACCGATGGGGCTGCCGGCGGTGTGGCGATGCCTGGCCACCGCTACGGCCTGGCCACTGGCCTGACTGGTGCATCTCATGGGGTAACGCCGCCTTTGCTCGCGCCAGGCCATTGGGCATCATCTNGGTTTGCCCGGGGCCCTTGATAAGGGCAATGATCTTCGGGCCACCTGACCTGAGGCGCTGTGCTTGGGGCTCTGGCGCGCTTCTGCACATACCAATATTGTGTCAGCGTGGACCAATTCAAACGCTGTCTTCCCGCACGGGCGGCTGGAGTCGATGCAGCGATGGGCTTGAATCGGGGTCGGATCTGCTGCTCCGCCGGCGGGCTTGCGTGGAGCGGATTCGTCGTTAAGCCCGATTCCGTGACGTGCAACGACGGCGGGCTCGGTCAGGCAGAAGCTAGCCGGCTACCAAACCTTCAGCTTACGACTGGCCTGACCTGGGTTTTCGAATGGGCCAGGGGTAGGGCGTGTTGGACTGCGACGAGCGCCGAAGTAATCGCTGTCCACCGCCAGGGGCGAGCCGTCCGGGTTTTCGTAGGGCAACTGTGACACGGCAGTTTTGCCCAGAAGCGCCGTGGTAACTGGCACGGTCTGGGCCTGGCCAAGCTCCGGCCCTAGCTCAAGCTGCACGAACACTTCGTCGCCTTCCTCTAGGACGGATACGCCCGAGCGTTGAGCGCGCGCCACCACGGGGTTGGTTTCCTGCACAGAGGGCCGGGCGCCGTTGTAATAGATGTTACCTGCAGCATACAGCGGCGCCTCGCGGGCGTCATAGACCCATAGCCCAAAGCCAACCACTCGCCGAGGATTGCGCCGGTCCCAATCGTGTGCATCCACCTCCGGCTCAGGCCCCGCAATAAACAGGTTGTTGTAAAACCGGTTGTCGCTGCCGGCAATCCGACTCAGCCCGGCCACCGCAGTGCTGTGGGCTTGATGGTAGGGCGTGGACCGCTTCAGTTCAGGCCGACTGTCGATCTTGCCCAAGAAGAGATTATGCGCATACGCCCCACCTTGGGACCAATCGCGCAGGCTGAACCGAGACAGGAACAAGTTGTTGTCCACCAAAAACGGCCCGTGGTTGACCTCCACAAACAGGTCATCGGCATCGTTGTGGTAGCAGAGGTTACCGGTGACTCGGGTGCCTTGGGCCATCCAATCCAGCCATATGCCGCGGTGAGCATTGTGGATGCGGTTGTGCGCAATCAGCACGTCGATGGCCGCGTGCAGCTTGAGCCCGGCGATCTCGGCCCCAGCAAACTGTCGTTGAGTCCAGATGTTGTAGATATGGTTGTGGGTGATGGTGCTGAAGATGGCGCCTAGGCTACCGCAAATACCGGCCTGCTCGCAGTTGAAGATGGTGTTGTAGCGGACGATGTGTGAGCCCACGGTCTGGCGTGACCACCCTGCTGCCAAGGCGCGCTTGATGACCTCGTTGTAGTGGTCGGCGCCGTCTTTGCTGGGGTCTTTGGACCAGACGTTGTGGCCGGTAGCACGGTCTTTGCCCAACGTAATCCCGGCACATCGAGAATGGCTGATGACGTTGCTTTCGATGATCCAGCCTTTGCTCCAGTGTGTGCCCAATAAACCTATCTGCTCAGCCGTGGGCGGCGCCCATTGGGTGGCGGCGTGGCACATGTGGAACCCGCGCACGGTGATGTAGTTGCACCCGGGCTCAACCGGATAAAAACAACTGGGCCGCACGTTGATCTCCACCAGCTCTGCATTGGGGTCTTTGTCATGGAAGTTGGCGTAGATGTGGGTGTTGTGCTGGTCGGTTTCGCAAAACCACGTCCAGGTTGAGGCTTCCGGATTGGGACTGTCCGGATCCGGTCGTGGGTCCAGCACGTCCGCAAACAAGTGTGTCTCGTAGAGTGCTTGACCGTTGAGATACACCTGGCCGGTGTGGTGCGGCCGGCCGTGATCCAAGAACCAATCGCCCTCGATCAGGTCGCGATACGGGTTGTAGCTGCCAAAGAAGCTGTTGGGCAACGTGACCATCCACACTCCGCCCACCACGCGTTTCCAGCCGCGAACAACCTCCGAGCCCTTGATGACCACCGTCTCGCCTGGGGCAGCTTGATAAACAATCCGCTTGGCATCGGATTCCCCGCCGCGCGGCGGGCGTACCCACTCACGGTATGTGCCGGCATGCACCGTGATGACGTCCCCAGGCTGGGCGCGCCGGGCGGCAGCCGAGATGGTTCGCAATGGTTTGGCGGCTGACCCATCCCAATCGTCCTGCCCTCGCACCGACACATGCAGCTCGGCTCCCAACATTGCCTGAGCGATCCATAGCCCGCCCAGCCCCACCGCAACTGAGCTCAGACTGGCCTTCCCCTGTAGTAGCGGCACGGGCCAGCGCCGGCTGGGTTGAAGCCAGCCAAGGTTCGGGCCGAGCCCACAATCAGTCCGCATACCACGTGTTCGAGAAAGCATCTTCATACCGCAGGCCGTCCGGCACAGTGTCGAAAGAGTTTCGCTAGGTGCAACTCTGAAGCCCGCCCAAGCCTACCTGCTGCCTGACCTAGCAGCCATCGGCCTTAGGAGCGATGGCCATGGCAAAACAGTCAGCGCACGCAATCTGATATGGCATCACCTGCCGAGGTTCCAAGTACCCGCAGCCAGTTCGAGGATCGCAGTTGGACGGCGGCTCTATCGCGGGTTGGTCTGCCTGGCGCGGGTTTCCCAGCCTGCCGCATCCCCGATTTGCGGTCTGCGGGCCGAATCAAACGGCAGCCGCCGACGCCAGTGGGCGGATTGACTCGGCTGGGTGGGCCGGCTCCGGCGCCTTACGGCGGCGGCTGCCAGGCTGATCGGTAGCCGCCGACGTGAGCTGGCGGAGATGATAGTCTGGTAGCCGCCGACGTGGGTCGGCCGAAGTAGCCAAAGCGAGGCGGGTCAGTAGCCACCGGCGGCAGCCGGCCGATTTTATCCGCAAGGTCCGGAATGGTGCTCCGGATCCGCCGCCTTACGGCGGCGGCTACCAGTCCAATCTGGAGCCGCCGATATAGGTCAGTTGGAGGCGAGAAACTACCATCGACCCTTGGGCAGCCGGCGCGGGGCTTTGGACTCGACGGCTGGCGCTGGCCTGGTAATTTTCGGTGCGTATGGATGCCAAAGCGCCTGTGCAACCCAGCGCTGCTCCGCAAAAGGTCAACCTGCGCCGGCCCGACATCATGGAAGCGGTCCAAGCGCAGGTCGAATCGCATTACCGCAGCGAGCTGGTGGACTGGATTCGAGCCCGGGGCCATGTGGTGTCGGCAGGCGGCCTCACCGTCAAGTTGGCCAAGCAATTCGGGTTTTGTTACGGGGTCGAACGGGCCATTGATCTAGCGTATGCGGCGCGCAAGGTGTTCCCCGACCGGCCCATGTACATCTTGGGCGAGATCATTCATAACCCGGAAGTTAACGACCAGTTGCGGCAGATGGGCATCAAAAGCCTCTCCGGCAAGGACAAAGAGGCCGACATTGACGATCTGCAGCCAGGGGATGTGGTGATCATTCCGGCTTTTGGGGCTGAGGTGGGCACCATGGAGAAACTGCAGGCCAAGGGTTGTGTGTTTGTCGATACCACCTGCGGTGACGTGATGAGCGTGTGGAAACGGGTGCGTCAATACGCCAGCGAGGGCGTCACCAGCATCATCCATGGCAAGGCCTGGCACGAAGAGACCAAGGCCACCAGCTCACGCGCCACCAGCCACGGCGCCGGCCATTACCTGGTGGTGTATAACCTGGCTGAAACCGATTACGTCTGCAATTACATCGTCCACGGCGGCGATAAACAGGAGTTCCTGGCCAAATTTAAAGGCGCTTACTCGCCCGGGTTCGACCCCGACGTGCACCTGCAAGTGATCGGTGTGGCCAACCAAACCACCATGCTCCGGGGCGAGACTGAGGAAGTCCAACGCCGGTTACGCCGCGCGATGGAGCAGCGCTACGGGCCGGAGAATCTGGCCAAGCACTTCCGGTTTTTTGACACCATCTGCGGCGCTACCCAAGACCGCCAAGACGCTTTGGAAAAGCTGCTGGCCGAGCCGCTGGATTTGCTCCTGGTCATTGGCGGCTATAACTCCTCCAACACCTCGCATCTGGCTGAGATGGGCGAGGCCAAGTTGCCGACTTACTTTATCAAAAACGCGGCTGAAATGGTGTCCGACCGGCTCATCCGACATTACAACCTGCACTTGCACCGCGAGGTCGAAACGCGCGATTGGCTGCCGCAAGGGCCGGTGACGGTCGGCATCACCGCCGGGGCTTCGTGCCCCAATAACCTAATTGAAGATGTGATCCGGCGGCTGTTCGAGTTCCGCGGTGTGTCAGTGCAGCAACTGATGGCTGGGGCTTGAAACGATGCGCAGTGTCCACTGGCCAGCGGCTTCGGTTACCCAGCCTCCAGTTGACCATGGGGCTTGTGGGTTCGGGTTCGGCAAGCGTTGTTTGAGCTTGGTACCCGGTGGTTATGCCCTGCACGCGTGAAGAGCTGGAAGAACGCGAGCGCCAAATCCTGGCGCCTTACGCCCAGTTCAGTGCCGATACTCGCGGCCGGCGGTATCCGGAACCGCCGCCGGAATGGCGCACCCATTACCAGCGGGATCGCGACCGGGTGATCCACTCGCGCGCCTTCCGCCGCCTGGAATACAAGACCCAAGTCTTCCTCAACGGGACCGGTGATCATCTCCGCACCCGGCTGACCCACACCATGGAAGTGGCCGCCATTGCCCGCAACATCGCCCGGGCTCTGCGACTGAACGAGGATTTGACCGAAACGATTGCCTTGGCTCACGACTTGGGCCATACCCCCTTCGGCCACAAAGGCGAGGCCGCTCTGAACGAATTGCTCAAAGACCACGGCGGCTTCGAGCATAACCGCCAAAGCCTGCGCGTGGTCGAGTTGCTGGAGCAAAAATACCCCGGCTTCCCCGGCCTCAATCTGACTTGGGAAGTGCGCGAGGGCCTGGCCAAACACGCCACCAGCTTCGATGAACCTTTGCGGCTGGACGGCTTCGAGGCCCGGTGCCCCTCGCTGGAAGCTCAAGTGGCCAATTTGGCCGACGAGATCACTTATTACAGCCATGACCTGGATGATGGGCTGACCTCAGGCCTGCTGACGGAGCGGCAACTGAACCGGGACGTGGAAATCTGGCACCAGGCGGCCCGGCGCGTCAGACGCCAATACGGCGACCTGCCCGACGAGGTGCGCCGCTACTTCATCATCCGCTGCATCATCGATGACCAGGTCAAAGATGTGGTCTTGACCAGCGAGGAACGCATCCGAGCCTCCGGCGTCAAGTCCGCTGACGACGTGCGCCGACAGCCTCGACCGCTCATCCAATACAGCCCGGCCCGCCGCAAGATTAATCTCCAAGTGCGCAATTACCTCTACAAAAACCTCTATTTCCACCCCGCCGTGCACGAACCGAATCGGCGTGCGGTGTGGATGCTAGAACAGTTGTTCCGCTACTACTTAGAGCATCCTCACGAGCTGGGCGAGCAAGCCCGTAAACGAGCGCGCATCGACGGTTGGCACCGTGCGATTGCCGATTACTTGGCCGGCATGACCGACCGCTACGCTTTGCAGGAATACCAGCGCTTATTCGGGTTGAAGGTCTGAGGAGACCACCAAACCCGAGGCCGGGCCTGGCTCCTGCAGGGTCAACATCAAGCCCGTGCTGCGAACTCCAGTGCGGCCTTTTCGGCCCAGGCTTGGACAGCCTCAGACCAGCATGGTTTAGGGCCGACTTTGCAGCGTCCGCCAGCCCCCACAGCTTCCCGACGCACGGACTATCGCCAGAAGCCCAGCACCCAGTGCCGGCCAATGCGACGGCTGCGAGCGATGGCCGCGGTGACGAACTGCTTGGCCCGCCGGACCGCCTCGGCCAACGGCAGTCCGCGGGCGCACCAGGCTGCAACCGCCGCCGCGTAGGTGCAGCCGGTGCCGTGGGTGGATACGTCTTTCACCCACGGCGCCCGCAGCAGCAGCTCGGTCTGGCCGTCATAGAACAGGTCCACCGCCTCGCGGCTGTCGCTCAAGTGACCGCCTTTGAACAGCACCGCGCAGCGGTGGCGCCGATGCAGCAGGCGCGCTGCGGCCCGCAAATCTTCCGGTTCGCGGATGCGCAAGCCGGTCAGCGCCTCGGCCTCCGGCACGTTGGGCGTCAGGAGCGTCGCCAAGGGCAGCAACTCCTCGGTCAGCGTCCTGACCGCGCCCGGCTTGAGCAGCCGCGCGCCGCTGCCGGCCACCATCACCGGATCAACAATCAAGGGTGGCCGGCGGCGCAGTTCGCCCAGGAAACGGGCCACTTCGCGGATGATGGCCGCCGAGTAGAGCATGCCGGTCTTGATAGCTTGCGGCGGCAGTTCGGCAAAGACCGCCTCCAATTGGCGCCGCACCATCGTGGGCCGGACCGGTTCCACGCCCAAAACCGCCGCCGGGTTTTGCGCGGTCAGGCAGGTGATGACGCTGGCGCCGTGCACGCCCAGCGCGGCGAATGTCTTCAGGTCAGCCTGGATGCCCGCCCCGCCGCCGCTGTCCGAGCCGGCGACGGTCAGAGCAATGGGCAACGAGGGGGCGTCCTTCATGAGGCCGGCCTGGCCGGGTGCGGCGAAGCTAGTTTCTCCGCAACACGATGCGGCGGACGTAGATTTCGGGCGCCTGGACCACCAGCCGGAGGTCGGCCCCGCGGTTTTGCGAGTTGAGCAGACGCGCCCCGGGCAGGGTAAAGACCGCGGTTTTCCAAGTCTTGCTGCCGGTGAGCTTCACCGTCTCCGGGCTGCGCGTGTAAGCGCCGCCAAAGGGTGCGGCGCTGTCGCTGCCGTCGAATTCAACCCCGAGCGCGCCTGCGGCAGAGTCGAAATACTCGACCTCCAGCTTCAGGTTCATCGCGCCGGCGCGCTTGAAGGAATCGTCCAAGCCGAAATACACGTAACCGTGGCCACGCGCGCCGGTGCGCAGCAGCCGGCAGTCGCGCTCGCCAGCCCTGGCTGGCACGGGCGCGCCGTCCTCGTTGTCAATCCGCCACAGCCCGTCAGCCTGGTCGGCCGGCCCCAAGACCACACTCACCGCGCTGGCGCGGGTGAACCGGCCCGGCGGCCAGGGCGGCATCCAGCCCTGCTTGAACAGGGTGGCGTACTTGCGGGTCAGCTCGATGTATTGCCGGCCGTATTCTTTGGACTCGCACACGTCGGTGCCTTCGTGGAATTCGTTCCAAGTCTCGACCATGACCAGCTTCGAAGGCCGCCGGAGAAACTTGATCCAGTTGGTCTCGTAAAACCGCCCCCCAGCGCGCGGCACGACCAGCGGCGCGCGGCCCGGCACGGCTGAGTGGTCGTAGCCCGGGCCCAGGGAGGCGATGCCCGGGTTGCGCAAGCCCAGCGCGCCGCCCCAGGCCACTTTGGCATCAGCCTGCAGGCGCCAGGAGACCTCGGCGCCGATCCAGGGCACCCGCCCGCCGAAGTCCTTCTTGAACTGCTCGCGCGTGTAGTCAATCACACTCTGATCGTGGTTTTTGGCAAAGGCCGCCGAGTAAAGCAGCACGATTGGCCGGCCGTCCAGCATGGCCCAGTGCTTGGGCGGGATCATGGAGAAAAAGTCGCGGATGGTGGCGTAAAACCAGCGTTTGCCGTAGTCGGTGGTCAGGTCCAGATGCTGGCCCCAGCGGTTGTGGCGCAGGGTGCTCGTGTCGTAAAACAGCCCGATCCGCGGCGGGTTTTTGCCCTGGCGCAGCAAGGCTTCGCGCGCTTGGACCAAAGGTGGCAGGCCCGCGTAGCTCCAGTGCAATCCCGCGTTGGTGGCCTGCTCGGAAGGCGCGCCCCAGAACACCGGCAACACGAAGTCAATGCCCGCGTCCATCATGTCGCTCAGCTCCTTCTGGTGCCAGCGGACCGACCGGTAGGAAAAGTCCTCCATCGAGGCCGGATGATCGGTGAGCGCGTCGGAGCCGTCGGGATTGACGATGTGCTCTTTGGTCCGGACGCAATACCAGTAAAAGTAGTAAGTGCCCACCAAGCGGTCGGCGCGGGTGAAACTGCGCGCCTCGGCAAAGTCGGCTGCCGTCAGGTTCACATACGGCCCGAAGGCGGGTGGAATCTCGCGCTCCGGTGGGGCGGCTGCAAAACAGAGGCAGCCGCCCACGGCCACGGCCACAGCGGCGGCCATCGGTTGGGCTATGAATCCAGCGTTGCGCATGACCAGACCTGACGGGTTGAGTTGGCCCAGCCCGAGGGTGCTTCACCAATCCCGCAAGCTCTGGACCGGCCGGGAGGTTTCCTTTGGCGACTCGTTTTCCCGCAGTGGCGTCAGCAGCACAGCCAACCGCAGGTCCCGGGCCGCCGGCAGGTGGATGGCCAGCTTGCGCACGCCGCGATTGTCCGCCTGCTTTTCCGGCTTGGGCGCACCGGGCAGCGGCGTCGCAGGCCGCACCTCAAACCGCGCGTTGGCTGGCGCCAGAATGCGCGCTTCCAACCGGGCGCTGCCCTGCGTGAGGGTGGCGGTGGTGCCATCAGCACCGACCTGGGCCTTGGCCCCGGTGTGCAGGAACCACCACACATCGGCTGGCGCGTCGGCCTGCAGTTCGTCCTGCACCAACACCTGGCGCCGGTTCAGCAACGCCACGCCGCGCTCGACGCGCCGGGCGTGCTTGGCGTAAGCCGGGGTCAGGTCGGCAACCGCAAATGCCCGGTCCGGCTTGGACTCGAACCGGGTGACGCGCGTTGCAGCCGCGGGGTCTTGGTCCGGTTCCTGGCCTGGGTTCAGCACCAGCGTGTTGTGGCCTTCGGCCCGGAGACGGTAGTAGGTCCAGCGCTGTTTGCCGAAGTAGCCGGGCAGATTGTAATCGTCGGAACCCAGGTCCAGCGCCCAACGCACCCCCCGCGCGTCCAGCACAAACGAGCCCAGGTCAAGGTGACTGTGGTTGGCCTTGTTGTCGCCGGCCTTGAACCCGACGAAAAGCGCGTCGCGCTCGGCCCAGCCGCTGCGCAGCGTGACCACTTCAGCGTGACGAAAGTATTTGTCCAGCGGCAGCGTGCCAGCCGCGGGCTGTTCGCCCCGGGGATCGAACCAGAGCAAATCCAACGGATGCGGCGCGGCGTGTTGGCGCTGGTACCAGGCGTAGAGGGGGCGATTGAACTGCCGCGCCAGCCAAAACAGGTGCGGCGCCCGAATGGTGCCCTCGTGGGCATCGGCGTAATTGAAGGTGCGGTCCAGCGGCCCGGTGGCGTAGATGGGGAACATGCCCGCCTCGGCGAATCCGGCGATGTTGGGCAGGCCAAAATCGGTGCCCAGGGCGGTTTGCAGCGCGGCGAGGATGACGACGTTGTAGGTGGTGGCGTAGTTCCAGTAGCCCGGCCCTTCAGCCCAGGCGCCGTCCGGGGCAAACTCCAGCATCGGCCGTTGCAAGGACCGCAGCGCCAAATGCAGGCAGCGGCCCGCCAGATCCGGCTCCACCTCGGCCAGCGCCAGCGCGCCCATGCTGATGCCGCCGTTGCAGACCTGGTTCCAGTTGTGCCGCGCGGCGGCCCATCCACGGTTTTCCTCCAGCACTTGCAGGGCGAGTTTGAGGCCCTTCTCGACCATGGCCTGGCGCAGCGTGGCGCGCTGGGCGTCGGTCCAGGCCTCATAAAACCAGTCGTAGCCCAGGGCAAACGCGTGCGTCATCTCGGCCGTATCCAGAAAGTGCCGCGGGTTCCAGTCCTTGAACTGCGCGGCCGCCTCCAGCTCGGTCCAAGCTCGATCAGCCCAACGCCGATCCCCATCCAGCCGGTACAGCAGGCCCAGGGTTTGCACCCGGCCCAACACGCGCCGGCTGGTGCCGAGCAGACGCAGCCCGTCCGGGATCTCGTAGCGCGAGGGAGCCTCCTTAAGAATGCGTTCGCCCTGGCGCCGGATTGCCTCAAGCCACTGACCAAGCTGCGGCTCCGCTGCGACCCGCTGGCGCAGGCGAGCAAACTCGTCGGCATGAGCCAGCAGGCGCGGATGCTCTTTGCGGAGCGTGGCCAGGATTTGCGCCGCGGGCGGGATGTTCACGGGCGGTTGAAATTCGCTGGCGCGCGGCGCTGCCGGAGCTGAGCTCACCAGGCCCATCCAGCCCACCAGCACCAGCCCAGAATACTGGCGAAGTGTCGTCTTCATCGATTCGTTGCGCTGCCGAGAACCGGTGGTTGGACGGCTCCCGGCCAACGCGGCTTCAAATCCAGGGCGGCTAACCAAACATCTGGCCGAGGTGAAAATACCCACCCCACTCGTTGCGCGTTCGGCTCGACTACCCTAAGGCATCAACCGCCGGCAAGCAGGGTCGCAACGCCAGCTTAGCCGCCAGCAGCCGCCGTTTCCACACATCCTGCACGCAATACGTGGAACCCACTCGCTCTGCCTGGCTATGGAAGCCGGCATGAACAGATGCGGAAAGCCCCGGGTGACGACCATCCGCTTGGTGTTTTAGGGTCCGTTGCCACTGGCTCTGTTGCGCCGCAGCCTTTGTTCGATGGCGCANGAGGTCTTGGTGANNGACAGNCCGCCCAAGCCGGTGCAACGGCACTCGCGCGGCATTTGACTGGCCACACTGCGCGCCGCCTCGACCACTTCATCGAACGGAATCACCGGATCGTAGTCGGCCAAGGCCATGTTGGCGCAGGCCAGCGCGTGGCTGGCGGCCAGGACATTCTTGCCCAGGCAGGGCACTTCGACGCGGTTGGCTACCGGGTCGCAAATCAGGCCCAACATGCTTTGCAAGGCCAGGGATGCTGCGGCCACGGCTTGCGGCAGCGTGCCGTCAGCCAGGGTCACCAGGCCCGCCGCGGCCATGCTGGCGGCTGAACCTGCTTCGGCCTGGCAACCGCCAAGCTCGGCGGCAAANGTCCACTGGGTGGCGATGAAGACGCCAATCAGGCCGGCGGCCAGCANCGCCCTGGCCATCNCCTCTTCGCCCAGGCCCATCGTTTCGGCCATGGCAATCACCGCNNCCGGCAGNGCCGCGCAGGCGCCGGCGGTGGGCGCGGCCACAATCACCCCCATCGCGCTTTTCACCTCCATGAGCGCGCTGACGTAAAGCACGATCCGGTTGAGCGCGCCCGCATCGAGCAGACGGCCCTTTTCCAGCAGGGCGTTGAATCGCCCGGACTGATGGCCCAAGATGCGGTCCTGGTAGTGTGTGCCGGTGATCCCCTGCGCGATCGAGCGGCGCAGGATCCGGACAATCTCCGTCATCGTGGCCATGACTTGCGCTTCGCTCCAGCCGGCCCGGGCCATCTCATACTCGACCGCCAGCCGCCACAAGGGCGAGCCGCGCTCGGCATCGTACCGCAACATTTCTGCGCAGGTCGTGAAGGGGACCCGGATGCCCCGGCGCGACAGCACAGGCAACACCGGCGCAAGTCGCCTGACCTTGCCGACCAGGCCGGCGCGCCGCAGCTCCTCAAGCACGGCCTCCGGCACAAACTGTTGCGCTTTGACTTCGACAAGCTGCCGTCCGGGCTGCTGGTGNAGCAGCACCGCATCCGCCTCCATGAGCGCAGCCAGCTTGTCCCGCACGGCCGCGCCTTGGCCGTCGGTCCACANCAACGTCTCGAAATAGTCGCCCCGTATCGAGACCGGGAAACCGTCCACGTTNATGACCTCGATGCTGCCGCCGCCGGTNGAGATGGCCCGGAGCGTGTGCCGCTGCTGGTCCCGAGTGACGAGCGTCAGGCGATAGGTGTTGGGATGCGGGTCGGCGGCGTCCACGATCTGGATGCGCACGGTCGTTCCGGATTCCAAGAGGGTGCGCCGCGCGGTTGGCAGCCGTTCGTCCGCGGCGTCCCAGCCCAGCAACCCGCCAAAAAGGCCCATGTCCGAGCCCTGGGACTCGTGGGTGGTGGCCAGGGAGCCGGCGCGGTCAAACTCGACCAGCACCTCGCGCAGGTCCGCTCCGGCAAGGTCACGCGCCAACCGCCCAATGCGCAACGCCGCTGCGCAGTGCGAACTGGACGGCCCGCGCATGACTGGGCCAATGACATCGTTGAAGATGCTGACTTGCATGGGCTACGCGCGTGCCAGGTGCCGCCGGCCTTCGGCGCACTGGCGCAAGGCCCGGCGCAGTTGAGCGCACTCGACCCGGGTTGCCGGGCCCAGTGGCGGGCGCGGCGCGCCGCAGTCCTGGCCCATCAGCGCGCAGGCGGCCTTGACCCACTGAGTATATTTGCCGCCACCTTCCATCAGTTCGAGCGTGGGCAGCATCTCGAAAAAGAGTTTGCGCGCCCCGGCAAGGTCTCGCTTCACCACGGCCAGCTCGAAGAGCCGGGCGTGGGATTGGGGCAACACGTTGACCACGCCGCCCACCCAACCTACCGCGCCCACCAGCAGGCTTTCCAGCGCAAGGGTGTCGCAGCCGCAAAACAGGCCCAGACGATCGCCACACAGCCGGATCAGCGTGGTGATCCGCGGCATCTCCCCGGTGCTTTCCTTGACGTAGCGGATGTTCTTGAGGGCCGCCAGCCGGGCGATGAATTCCGGCGTCATGTCCACCCCGGTGCGAGCCGGGTAATTGTAGAGCATGATGGGAATGCCGATGGCGTCGTTGACGGCGCGGAAATGGGCAAACAGTTCGTCCGGTGTCGGGCGCGAATAGTAGGGCGCGGCCAGCATGACGCCGGCGCAGCCGAGCTGTTCGGCCTGGCGGGCGAAATGGATTACATCGCGCGTGGCGCCTGCGTTGGCTCCGGCCACAACCGGCACGCGCCCGGCAGCGGCCTCGAGCGTGGTTTTGAGCACCTGCTCCCGTTCCTCGGCACTCAACGCATAGAACTCACCGGTGCTGCCCAACGGGACCAGGCCATGAACGCCCTGGCGGATTTGGTAATCCACCAGGGCAGCCAACCGCTCGGGATCGATTTCACCGGACGTCTTCATCGGGGTGACCAGAGCGGAGAAAACACCGCGGAATCCCCCGCGAGCCGGCTTGGATGGTCTGTTTGTCATGGCGCGCGTTGTCGGTTGCCGCTTCGGCTCAGGCCAATTGCATCCAGATGGTTTTCAGTTCGGTGTATTGGTCGTGCGCCCAGATGGACTTGTCGCGGCTGCCGAAGCCGGACTGCTTGAACCCGCCGAAGGGCGTGGTGAGGTCGCCTTCGGAGTAACAGTTCACCGACACCGTGCCGGCGCGGATGGCGCGGGCCACACGATGGGCAGTGTCCAGGTCGCGGGTGTAAAGCGAGGCCGCCAGGCCGTAATGGGTATCGTTAGCGATGGCCACCGCCTCCTCTTCGGTCGAAAACGACAGCACCGACAGCACCGGCCCGAAGATTTCCTCGCGGGCGATTTTCATGCGGTTGGTCACCTCGTCGAAAATGGTCACCGCCACGAAATAACCGCCGGTGTGTTGCAGGATGCGTTTGCCGCCCATGACCAGATGCGCGCCTTCGGCCTGGCCGGAGGCGATGTAGCCCAGCACCTTGTCCAGATGCGCCTGCTCGATCATCGGGCCAATGCGGGTGCGCGGGTCCAGCGGGTCGCCCACCTTCCAGGCCTTGGCTAGCTTGACGATGCGGGCCAGCAGGTCGTCTTTGATGCGCTTGTGAACGAGGAGCCGCGAGCCGCAACTGCAGTTTTCGCCCATGTTCCAAAAGGCCGCGTTCACCGCGTGGCTCGCCACAGTGTCCAGGTCCGGCGCGTCGGCAAACACGATCTGGGGGCTCTTGCCGCCGCATTCGAGACTGATGCGCTTGAGGTTGGACTCGGCAGCGTATTGGAGGAAATAACGGCCTACTTCGGTCGAGCCGGTGAAGGCCACCATGTCCACGTCCATATGCCGGCCGATGGCTTGGCCTGCCGTCTCGCCGAACCCAGGCACGACATTGAACACGCCGGGTGGCACGCCCGCTTCAGCGGCCAGTTCGGCCATGCGCAGCGCGCTCAGCGAGGTCAACTCGGACGGCTTGAGCACGACGCTGTTGCCGGCGGCCAGGGCGGGCCCGATTTTCCAAGCCGCCATCTGCACCGGGAAATTCCATGGCAACACGCACCCGACCACACCCAGCGGCTCGCGCACCACCAGCGCCAGATTGTTCGGCCCGGTGGGCGCCACGTGATGGTAGAGCTTGTCAATGGCCTCGGCGTGCCAGCGGATGCAGGCAATGGCATCGGGGATGTCCAGCGTGGCGCAGTCGGCAATAGGTTTGCCCGCCTCCAGCGAGTCCAGCAACGCCAGCTCACCGGCGTGGGCTTCGAGCAAATCGGCAAACTTCAGCAACACCTGTTTGCGGTCGGCCGGTTTAAGCCGCGACCACACCCCGCGCTCGAAGGCCTTGCGCGCCGCCTTCACCGCGCGGTCCACATCAGGCGCTTCGCACGCGGCAATTTGCGCCAGCGGCTTGCCCGTGGCCGGGTTTTCGGTGGTGAAAGTCTTTCCGCTTTGCGCCGGGACAAACTTCCCATCAATAAAGGCCTGGGTGCGGAACCGGAGTTTGGCCGCAGCGGCCCGGATGGCTTTGGCTTCTAGTTCGAGGTTCATGTGCAATCCCGTTTTCTGGATTTATGGTCATTGACTAGGCTGGACGGTCAAATCTATTTCCGCCAAGCCCCTTGGAGCCGTGAGGCGCCGACAGGTGGCCCTAAGAGTCTGTCGGACTTAGCTCACGGCTCCGGTGAGGTAGGACTTTTCAGCGACTCAGACAGTTGGGATTAACCAATGTCGGGAACCGGACGGCCTGATCAACACGGCAGTTCCGGCTGCCTCACCGAGGCGTTCGGCGGCCAAAGTCCCCAGAGTTCAGTCCGCCCCCC
>JGI24721J44947_10005042_pt1 | contig 18174 bp, 10 predicted proteins | sample YelNatPaOPGAMG01_FD_44947 | JGI IMG/M metagenome (IMG submission 44947) | reverse complement strand
GCACCGTTCATGTTAACATGGAACGTTACTGTATCTGCAGTGGTTGTTGAGTTGACAATTGAAATACGGGGTTGTACGGCCGGAAGGACAGTATCCTTGTCTACAAAGTGATAAATGTTGTTGTCTCCACTTTCCCATCCGCTATTACTGAAATTATCACTCCCACCTGCCCAGAATTTGTACTGTATTGAATCTCCCACATTCAAGTTGAAGCTCAGCTGCACACTGTACAACTTAGGATTCAAGAGGCTTTTCTTCATCCTGATCCCAGGTCCCCAGTTGAGCGGTGGTTGATTCCCTCTTACGAATATCGAGTCGTTCGCATCAGTGAATCCCTGACTAATCAATGCCGACAAATCAGCCTGGAATGTAATCTTGTGCGTAACTCCAGCTGTTGCACGACGGTTAAAATAGTCAAGTGGAATCATCTGGTTGGCATCCGAAGTAATTTTGTAGGAACGATTTGGATCATTTTCCCAACCATCGCCTGATGTGTTATGAAGAACAAATTTGTAATAAATGGTTTTCCCAATTGCAGAATCGGGAAGAGGCACCGTCAGGACGTAAATTGAGTCGTTTGAAGCGGATGGTGCCATCAGGAATGTATTTCCGCTCCAGTCACTTGCACCAACCAGATGCTCAAAGTCTCCACGAATCACAATGCTGTCTGTGGCCGGGTGGAAAAGGCCAAGCTGCATGTAGACTCCCATGTTAACTTGAAAAGTGACGTTCACAGTAGCTTGCGCTTTCTGCCCTGCGGCAAAAATGCCCGCAAAAGTCACTATGGCCAAAGCTAATAGACGCTTCGACATTTTTTTTACTCCTCTTTTTGTTTGTTTTGATTTAGTTGATTGCAAAACTGTTTTTTTCCCCTCTCCAATACATCACCTCCTTATTTCAAAAGAATCATTTTTTTTGTTGAAACAAAATTGTTTGCTTTCAAAACATAAAAATACACGCCACTTGCCACAGGGAGTCCGGCATCGTTTTTACCATCCCATGTGACCCTGTAGGTACCCTGCGGACGATAATCGTCTACCAGTGTCCTAACCTTTTGCCCGAGGATATTAAAGACATCCAGCACAACATGAACCAACTCGTGATTACCAATTAAAAACTGAATGTTGGTAGTAGGATTAAATGGGTTTGGATAGTTTTGCAGAAGAGCATATTCTGCAGGGATGCTCTCGTTCCTTTTTACACCTGTAACAAAGCCGGTATCCGCAAGTATCATAACAGCAGTTTGATAAGGAGCTAATGTCATTCCAAAACTACCAATACTATGCCTGTCGACCGCATATACATTCCCACTGAGCAAGTCATTTAAGAAATATTCCTTACCATCCTCCAGACTAAATAAAGTCGAATCAATGAAGAAGTGAAAAGTCGTTGTGCCGTTAGTTAAATTCGAGGCAACTACTGCTGATAGAGTATCAGCAACTCTCGCAAATGCAAAAACTGTGTCAGGCGAAGAAGTCCTGAGGTTTACATATCTCCCTGTGTCGAAGGCTTTAAACTGGTGCCTTATTGAAATGATTTTTTGGTAGAACTGTCTCAAGTTGTTTGGATCTGCCCAATCAATAAGTCCTCTCTGGGCAGGCTCTCCAACCTCCTGCCCCGCGTAAATTAATGGCACGCCCGGGAGTGTGAGCTCGATCGTGGCTGCNGCTTGAGTCTGTGCAACACTGTATTGTGAAATAAATCTCGGTTCATCATGGTTCTCTATGTATTTCATCGGAATGGCATATTGTGGATAGTCTGGAGATGCATAATAAGCCTCTGCCGAATCCAATTGTTTTATCAATACGTTATTTGACAGCGCATTCCGCAGTGCGTTTATCGTTGAGTAATCATAGCCGCCATCGAATTTCCTGTCAAAATAACTCTGCGGGGGTTTATACTGAGCTGCGTCAAGTTCTCCGAGCAAAAACGCGTCGGGTTTAATGGTTTTTAGAGCAAGCCTCCATCTTCTCCAGAATTCCGGGCCGTTTTTCCGGGTATCGTTGACCCCCCACGCAACATCACACCGGAAACCATCAATATTATAGTTCAACATCCACCACTTCGCCATATTGATTAAGTAGTTCATATTTCTCAAACTGTCAGATCCATCGTAATTTATCGAAGGGAGGTCATACCACGTGAACATGTACTGGTAAGTTCCATCTGGATTCCACGAGTAAAACCCGCGATATGGGGAAGCATTCCCAAATTTTATTGCATCAAGCATAAACGGATGAGTATTATGAGTATGGTTGACAACATAATCCATCATTACTCGAATTCCATTGGCGTGAGCAGAGTCAACAAAATTCTTGAAATCAGTCAACGTACCGTAAGCTGGATTGATGTCAAAATAATTTGTGATCACGTATCCGGGATTACTGGGAGAGAGCTGTGGACTCGGGTATACGGGCATCAACCATATGGTATTGACACCAAGATTCTTAATTTGTTGTATTCGATTGGTCAATGCTCTAAAATTACCATCAAGAGTATAGGTTTTTACGTAAACCTCGTATATAATTGCAGAATCTATCCACGCTGCGTGCCAGTTTGAAATATCTGGAAAATGCGCACCTGTGGANTCAACTATTAAAGCGACTCGCTGATAACTGCTGTCCTTAGGCGTTGTACAGGTTAAAGTAAAGAAATACTCGCCCTTTGCTAGTGGAGAGGAAAATGAGACGATTGGTGCACTTGCAGAAGACAGCGCTACTGGCTGAGGATTGGTCCTGTCCTCTGACCACACAAATGTTTGTGGGAGACCATCCGGGTTTGTAGTTGCGGTCGCGTCAAGTGTCACAGTGCCACCGCTAATAGTTTTCGAAATCATTATATTTGGCTTGTGATCCTTAATACAGTTAAAATAGACCTTTGAGCTATAGCTCGTTTGTCCCGATCCATACTGAACAAAAGCAACTAGCTGGTTTTCCCCCTCATTAAGAGCAACATTTACTGAAGCTGTATCGTTGACAAAGGTCAATGAATAGTTTGTACTACCATTGGAAAGCAACCCCGAATGAACGTTTGAATCACTGACAGCAANGAAAACCCTGACAGAGTCGCCCCATCTGATCTCGCCACCATTTGTAAGGATTCGAACATAGGGTTTGCCTGCAAGACCTGAAGAAATGTCTCCTGGGGTTATCAACAGCGCACCCCTGTAATTTGAACTCAATTTTACATATCGCGAACCGCCATAATTGAAAGAATAGTTGAAATTAGAAAGGTTCCTCTTTTCTATTCGATTGTTGAAAAAGAAAGCAGCATCGTAAATATTGGGCTGCTCAGGAAAAAATGAGCCGCCGTACTGATTTGNGACTTTCCATGCCCCATTTGTGTTCCCGAGATAAGAGAATGCAATAAAATACCAGCCGTGGGAGAAACTCCCCATGACCGATTCCAAAAGATTCAACGGGATTGCAAACTTGAAAATACCTGTCGTCTTTGCATCCTGGTTAACATTTATGTTACTCAGTGCATGGGAGTAAATATCTGTGGAATTGTATATTTGATTTTCAGTTCCAGCCAATNCTGATGAGTTTGGAGGAGCCACTATAAAATAAACTCCTCTACCGTCAAAGGCTGGAATTTGTACAGCTGCATTGTTTGGATCTAGTATCAGGGAATCCCCAACTGAGTTGACTATCTCGAACGACATTCTTGTATAGTCAGAAATCGCACCCATAACAACATTGAATATCAAAGAATCATTTGTTGCATTCGATGTTATATCTATCTCTTTGATATCAGCCGATGAAACTGGAGTGAACGGGGGATATTTGTAATTTCCTGGCCCGTTGTCGTCCGAATCAGCATCAACATAATGGAAACCAGAATTCGGGGGAAAGGCACCAATTGTAAATATCGTAGAAGCTGTGTTACCCTTGACATCGGATCCAGTTAATCTTATCTCATGCCTTCCTGCTGTAAGAGTAAAATTGTTTGTTTGCAACGAAACGCCATTTGCAACTGAATCTATTGTACTTATTGGAACTGGAACATTGTCAAGAAATACGTTAAGTGATCCGCGATCAATAGCATAGTTGGAATCACTCACTATGAGATTTGCTTTTATTGATATGGTAGACCCATCATTAAAAACTTGCCCCTGTCGAGGCCAGATTAAATTAAAAACAGGACGAGGATTTACACGCTTAATGGCGAGAGTTTGAAATTCATTGTCCATTACTGGATTATCGGGGTCATCTATGTACTGACCTCCATTAATTATATACTGATATGGATAAGGAACGCCTATGTTAAGATTTTCTGTTATGGAATAAACACCATCGCTGTCGGGTCCCGACAAAGGATCACTGCCGTAGTTATTGAACTGGCCCTTTACTGAGACACTATTTAATTTTCCTACGAGCTTGAAGCCTGGAGAAAACGGATCAAAATAAAAAGTATACGGAGCCACGACAACTTGATTTGTCACTTTGAAATTTGTAATTGCAGTGTCTGATTTCCCGGAACTGTTGGAAATAGTGATCATCACTGTGTGTGATGCAAATGTAAATGGTGAAGGCGGAATGAACTTTATTATTCTGTTAGTTGTGTCAAGATATTGAACCGCGTTTGCAACTGGAACATTGTCGACTACTATGCTTAGTGAAGACGGATCAATAGTTGAATTATCAGCCCATGAGACTAGCGCGCTAATGGGAGCGCTGGCATTNCCAATTGTCTTTCCGTTCATGGGGGACACGTAATATAGCATAGGATCCTTGACGTTAATGATACTGTTATTGTAGCCAGATCCGTCTGTTTTAGGATTACCCGGATCAGTAATCCAGGAAGAAATTAAAGTNTCGCCAGATGCTTGAATACTGTAAGTAATAAATTTATAGGAGTAAACCCCCGCAGCGAGTGGAACGGTAACTCGCCAGAGATTATTCCCAACATTCTTAAGAGGTATGAAACCAATTCCATTAGTGCTGCTATAACTGACATTTCCCCAATTGTTAAACGTGCCGTTTAGTCCTACACCACTCTCACCAGTAGCAAGTACTCTTGAAAGCTGAAAGACCACCCGGATAGAATCGCCTCCTGCATAAACTTCGGTAGCCATCGCCAGCAACATTACCGAGATGAATATCCTGTTAACTTTCATACCTCCTCCAATTCATAGCATCCTAAAATCCTATAGTCAATCCAAACTTCTGTATGTTCTTTAACATTCCATAACTTTCGTATCCATAATCGACTTTTACACTAAACCTCGATGTTATATCGTAATTAATGCCAAAACCAAATGTTAATCCTTCCTGACTATCGGGTATAAAAAGAGACTTGTAGCCAACACGTGCAGAAACCAGGTTTCCCCACGTATACTCTGCACCAACGTTCATTGTTTGCACATTGTCACTTGGATGAATTGCGTCTACTGCAAGCGTCAACCGATTCTCTGTCGATTTTATCACGTCCATNGCCAGTCCAACCCTGAATATAATTGGCAGAGGATACGTGTCAGTATAGTACTGAGCAGGAATCTTTGAGTTGTCCCCTTTAACCGAAGGGTCGGGATTGTGAGTTATATAAAGATCCTGCCCTGTGAGCTGCATGTCTGTACCATAGTTAGCAATTTCCATCCCGATCCTTAAATCGTTAAATGGGGTAATGTACAAAAGCCCAGCATCGAGGGCGTAGCCTGTAGCGGACTCGCGCCATATTTGCTGAATAATCATTTTTGCCGTACCGGCAATTGAAAAACGATCGGTTAAATTCCTTGAATACGATAGTCCAATACACCAATCATTGGCATTCCATGTTTCACCTGTGCCATCNGGCTGAGTTATCGTTGTAACCTCAGCACTCCCGTATGCAAGGTTTGTCACACTTAATCCAATTGCATTATCCTGATCAAGCGCAACAACGGCAGCAAAGAAATTGTAGCTTGTGCCGAGCAAATAGTTCGTATGCTCCAAAAATGCCTCTGTTCTACCCGTGCGAGAAATCCCAGAAGGATTCCAGTACAGCGCCGTTGGATCATCAGCTAATGCTGTAAAGGCACCACCCATAGCTATTGCNCTTGGACCTGCACCTATTCCCAGAAATGGGGCNGCAGTGGTGCCAACCTTGTTTTGTCCAAAGGCAGATTCAGCAAGAAAAGCAGCAACCAATACAATAAATCCCTTTCTCATTAGTATCCTCATCTACTTTATTATTGCTAGTTTGCCGTACTTCTGGCCAACTCCAGGNGCATCGACAATGTAGAAATAAACGCCATATGCCACTTCCAGATTGGCACTCGTACGCAAGTCCCAATCAATTGTTCCATCAGCGATGCTCTGACCTGGCGGCATTTCAAGCTTACGGACTAATTCACCTCTTGCTGTATATATGTAAACAGTTGAATTCTTCGGAAGGTGAATAAACGAAATCTTTCTCTGACCTCTACCGCTGGTGATTGTTGGGGGTAAGGGCGGCTCCTGACTGGTTGCAGCCACATAAGGATTTGGAACAACCCTTATCATATCTAATTGTGAAGCTGCTAACTTGNTATCGACTGTTGCTGCTTTCGTGGTGATCTCTAATTGATCCCCATTTACAAATGGCTTCGTCAACCTTATTCTCAGTGTGTCTCCATATGTTGGAATGTGATTTGTTGTATCTGCCCCTGTTGGAGACAGCGACCAGGTAATGAATGTCGTATCTTTTCCCGATTGAGTCTTCTTATGGGCCAAAAATATTAGAATATCATCCGCGGAGAAACGACCACAGCCAATGCCGTAGCTAATGCAGTCAGGTTCAAGGAGCGCATAAGGAACTAACTTGCCACTGTAGGGGTCATAAATTCTGAAGTTGGTATTCTCCTTTGCTATTGGTAGTGGGCTCCCCTGATAGGTCAACGTCAGGGCTGTTGAAGTATCTCCAGGTGCTGATGTTGAGTCAAAAATTATATCAAAATCTTCAGGATACGTGACGCCCATTTCTTTGACATCCTGAAACTGGAATGGCTCGAATGTAAACTTGAAATTTGGTTTGACGTGTGCAGCATTCCATCCAGTTCTTGAAGTGTCTAGCGCTACAGACCAATCATTCAAAACCTGTGCATACATTCCATCGAAGATATATTTGTCGACATCACCAATTGAAGTCGACTGGCTTAGTGGAATTTCATAAAGAGTATCAGGAGATGACGGATTCGTGTAGTCAATTATGTAATATGCAGTTGTAACAGGAATGCCATTGTTTAAGGTATCTGCAAAGCCCACGCGGTAAGTCTTATTTGGAACAGCTCCCGGGTTCTTTACTGTCAGCTGAACCTTGCCGGTACCAAAGATCTTCGCTCCAGGTACAGGCACAAAGTAGCTTGGCGCATTGGGACCCACATACCCTGCTGCTGGAGCTTGCGGGACTACAAATTTTGTGTTTACATCTGTACTGACCTGTCCGTTTGAATTTACAGTTACGAATTTTGGATCCTCAGCAGGGTATGTATCTGCAAGTGGATCACCAGTTGTATAGGCAGTTACAGCGTAATAGTAGCCCTGGCCGTTTTGCAGTCCACTATCAACGTAAGTATGTACCAGGCCGACATCTCCGCCGAGATAAAACATCGGAAGTTGAGCAATGTCTTGCGATGGAGGGAGAAAATAGCCCTGCACACCATCAACTCGGTCAAAGGTTGCCAGTGCCTGGCCTCCTGCTTCAGTAAATCCAGGATCTGTTGAACGATAAATCTTGTAACCTTCAAATGATGGCGCTGTTTCTGCAACTTTATCCCAGATTAAAGTGACCTTCTTGTCCCCAGGTATTGCAACAACGTGTGGTTTTGGAGGTGGCTTTACAAAGTCATAGTTCTTGTCGTATATCCTCTGAACAATTTGCTTATTTCTGAAAATCATACTGCTGTCTGCACCAAATACCAGAGCAAGCGAAAATCTTTCCGTGTTATTTGGTAAGAGAGGGAAATACCCAGATGCATAAATGAAATCTCCATCCATAGGCTGACGCGGAATGACATCAAAATATCCGGGTACCATGCGGTTCCAGAGTATTTCGCTGTTGTTCATTGGGGGAGACTGTGTCTGATTGAAAAAGTTGAAACTAGTCAAACCAATTTGGTCCGATTCATTTACGTCGGTCTTGTCAAAGTGTGGTTCACCTTCAGTTGGTATTCCATCGCCTTCCCCCAGGTCATGAGTATCCGGAACGCCATCAGCTCCAACATCATCATACTTTGGATTCCAGTTGCCGTTTTCATCGCCGGACCAGTGAGATTTCACTACACCCGGATATTTACCAGTGATAGGATCACGCGGCTGGGTATAATCTGGAACCCATCCGACTGTCATAGTACCGGGACCACTTTGTCTGCTTTCATCAATCATTGTATTGTTAAGACCAGAACCTGTGAAATAATCACGATATGCAAGAGGACGTAAATCTCGTTTATAAATGTTTCCACTTGCATCTTTGAACACTCGTTCATAATGCAGCTCATAGTTTTCATCTATAATACCATTTAGATTGTCATCTAAGCCATTGTTTGGAATTTCAGATAGTGTTTCACCATCGTATATCTTGTAAGCTTGGCCAAGTGAATAAACGGTGGCAGTGTCGGTATTGCTCTTTAGAAGCGTATCAAGTCTCACAATTTGTCGAGCATATGTGACCGGATTAATTAAAATAATCTCATTGTTCGGCCAGTTTGGATTGGTACCTGCGTTTGTCCGTGAAAGGGTTCTCGTTGCTAAAAACGAATTTGATTTGGAATCAAATGTAAAATCTGACTGCTGAAACGTTGTTGCGTTGGGATCGACCTGATCATTATCATTGTCAATCCCATCAAAACTGTTGCTTGGGCTCTCAAGATAAGCATAACCAGCATAACCAATGTTGTTTCTAACGCCAGGGAGTACCTGGTTTAATGGAATCCAGAGTTTATCAGCCGTCTTATCATCGGAGTCCCATGTGTAGGTCAAATTATTGTTTAAATCGAAAAACGCTAGGTCATCCTGGCAATCGACGTAATTTTGCCCGACATCTCCAACACACCCACCAACAACTTCACCAAACACTGTCTTCTTGTATGTTGTGGTACTGATATTGGTAATATCGTACAGCCAAAACAGGACATCCTGTGCTTGAATTTGCGACCATTGCAAGCCTCGCACCCGAACAACAATCCCAATTCCATTTCGAGTCGTATCAGTAGAATCGGGATGGAACTCATTACTCGTCCTTTGTTGTGGACTGTTGTCCTGAGCATCATCCATTACGAAATAACTTTCCTGATCCGCACTAAATTGACCTTTGCCAAAGTAACCATTCCATTCAGCATGTCCTGTAGAATCTATCCAATCAGGATGGTCGGGCCAGAACGACGGCCATGATGATGGAATGTTGCTCATGGCAAGAGTGTCTTGGGCTTGGTTCGCATACCCTGCTTCGGGCTCAAACCCCTGAAAATAACCCGTAGCGGGATCAACTTTGGCAGCTTGACCATTTCTTGGACCTGGAGCAATCGTCACAGAATGTACAATTCCCTTTATACCCTTACCTATGTCGTAAACACCCGGTAGTTCCACGCCAACGAGTGGTGTCACATCGCCAATGTAACTGTCTTGAGTCATCGGATAGGGCCAGGCTCCTCTTATATCATTTGAATTAGTTCCCGAAATGGAACCGTTGTTTCTAAAAGTAATTGCTACCCTATTACCGTTATGCAATCCAAACTTTACATACAGGTAACTTCCGCGATGACTCTTTGCATATGGGATCAAATTGTCCTGCTGTGCTAACAGTTGTGTAGAAACTGCCAGAGACCCAACGAAGATCGCAAATAAAATTTTCCGCATAATTAAACCTCTACATTTAAAAGGAGTAAGTGATACCAAACTGAACTCTCCTGGGAGCCGAGTAGTAATAGGCACGTGTGTACCAATCCTGAACTGTCGATACTCGCTGCGGAGGATTAATTTCTATGAGTCGCTGTTCAACTAATGAGAAATTCGGTTCGCCAGTATCGTTGTACACCGTGTAGGCATTCTTCGTGTCAAGTAAATTGTCTATCCTCATAAATAATGTGAGAGTTGTGGCACCGACTTGAAAGTTCTTGTAAATTCGGGCATCCAGGTTGTAAGTCGGGGGCTTTGTCTCTGAATTGTATGCAAGCTGCCCGGCAACAGCTACCTGCTGTGGAGTATATGGAGTTCCACTTCCAAACTGAAACACAAAGCTTGCTCCCCAGTCATTGTTGTTGCTGTAGTTTAAGGTTGCATTTAATGTGTGTCTCTGATCCCAATCAAGGGGAATAAGTTGCGTCTCTGGAAGGACTCCACCTGTTCTCAGATTGAAGGCAGCGTTTGGATCGGATGCATCCCCTTTAGCTATTTGAAATGTATAGTCTAATGTAGCTGAGATGCCCTGAGAAAAACGCTTGTCAATAGATAATACAATTCCTCTAACGAATCCAAAATCCGTATTGACATACTTACTGTAAACAGCAGATCCGCCAAACACATATTCCAGCTCGTTCAGTGTCCCTGCAAGATTACGAATATCTCGGAAGTAACCCGTAATGTCAATTGATATGTCATCTGTTAACTGCTGCTGTAAACCAAGCTCACCGCTTGTCGTTTCCTCAGGCTTCAAATCTGGATTGCCAATTACCCCGAGATTAGTGCTACCACCTGAGACCGGCAATTTGTAACCAGGATTAGCATAGAGGCGCTCGAAATTAGGCATCTGGAAGAACAGACCATAAGAGAAATGAACGATGCCTCTGTCGGTAATGGGGAATGCCACACCCAATCGCGGACTTATTTGCCATTTGTTTGTAGCGCTTTTATACCAGTACTTCATCCTTGCCGCAACAGCCTGCTCGGGTGTCCCTCCTGGAGCTACAATGCTGTCCTGATTTTGAGGTCTCAATGGTAAGTAAATATTGGGGTCTGAAGGATCTGCAAGGACCTGACCATCTGGATGGAACCAATCGAAACGTACACCAAAGTTAACAATAAGCGAGTTGTACTCCATCTTATCCTGTATATAAGCAGAAAATTGAATGGGGTTATGCAAATAAAGGAGATTATTTTGATTTGATATTGGCGGTATTACCACAGGACCAAGCAAGAATGGCTTCCCGTCTAACACGGGGTCCCTGTTCTGATCAATTTGGGATAGCTGAAGATAAATATCGTGAAGATAAAGCTGATCCCTTTCATACTGAAAACCAGCCTTCATCATATGATGCTGAGAAACCTGACTGGTTATATCAAACTTAGCGATATAAGTACTGGTGTTTCTAACGTTGTTAGCCATATTTGTACCACCCGTCAAAAACGTATTCTCGGGTGCAGTCATTAGCGCCGGATGAACATACCTTTGATCAAACGGGTCTTTTCTGGTAAAGAGATCAGATAGCGAGAAGTTACTCTGGTCCAAATATTCTCTGTAATCTCTGAAAAAGTATGACAATCCCAGAGTATAAAATGTTGTTGGACTGAGGGTATGGGTAAGATTAACAGTATTTAGATAGCCCTTCTTAAAATTGCTCAACTCGCCGTCGGGGTTGTACTTGTAAGCAAAATCGTAGTCTTTTCCCCTGCTGTTATCTAAAATGAAATTATATGAAATTTGGAGCTCAGAAGAGACTTTATAAGTTAACTTTGCCTGTCCATATCCTTCCATATAAGGGGCCATTGGAACAATCTTACCATCGCCGGTTTGCTGAATTGTCCAGTTAAAAGGATTTGGATCCCGTGAGTTAGTTATATCGTAGGTATTATACTTCCGTATTCCGAACAAGTCNCCACCATCGTAATAGTAACGAGCATCCAGGTAGAAGAAGAGTTTATCATGAACAATTGGACCATCTAATGATCCCTCAAGCCATTGTGTGTTTAAAGGATTTATTTTTTGGAGTCCTGTGAATATATCTGTATGGCTGGTGACATACCCCCCAGAATATACCGTAAAACTCCCGCTCAATTTATTCCCACCTGTCTTGGTCGCAATGTTTACAATTCCACTCATCGCCTGTCCATACTCAGCATTGAAAGCACCTGTGACAAGCTGCATTTCTTGAATTGAATTCTTATTTACATCCACAACTGTAGATCCGTCGTAAGAGTCAGTGACTGGAACACCGTCTATCCAGTATGATACCTCGCCACTCCGCCCGCCACGAAAATGACCTGCGACAACACCAGCTTGTAGTTGCAAGACATCCTGAAAAGATGTCACTGGCAAAGCTTGAATTTCCTTATTATCCACAACTGCTGTTGAAGATGTCATATCTTTTTGAACCAGTGGACGCTGCGCGGTAACAACAACTGCCTCAGTTTGGATAGCAGATTCACTCAATGCAAAATTTACTTCCGTGGTTAAATCAATTGACACTCGAACGTTTCTAATTTCCTCTGGCCTGTATCCAACAGCGGAAGCTCTGACAGTGTATACACCTGGCTGAATGTTTAATATCGTAAACCGGCCGTCCATATCTGAGGCTGCGCCCAAGCTCGTTCCCACTATTTGCACGCTCGCACCAACTAACGGCTCCTTGGTAGCCGCATCTACAACAAGTCCAGAAATTTTTCCAGTATCACCCGCGAAAACGTAATCAGAGGAAATAAGTTGTACCACCAGGAAAACAAACAGCGATGAAAAAGTAGCAATTCTATTCATGCTTAACCTCAATTTTATTCTTTTCAACCATCTCCTTTTGCCGTACAGCTCCACAACTTTCCCTTATTATCAAAGTTGGAGAAAAAGTTGTGTGCAATATTTCCATATCCGGGCTAGACATTCTGTCAACAAGCCGTTGTATCGCCAAATCACCCATCTGGTACATTGGTTGACGCATAGTTGTGAGCTTCAAGTGCTTTGCAAGTTCAATATCATCGAAACCTACTATTGCGACATCTTCAGGGACACGTAGCCCGTGCTCAGCAAAAGCAGCGAGTGCCCCCATTGCTTGAATATCCGAAGCTACGAAGAACGCACGGGGCATGTCTTCTCCCATCTTAAGAAAATCTAAGGCTGCTTCATATCCAGCTTCCCTGTTGAATCCATCTTGTTTCTTACTCCTTCCATACTTCACAAGTTCATCCTTAAATCCTATTCCGTGACTTTCAAGGGCGCGACGATATCCTTTCAACCTTTCAATTGCAGGTGCACTGACCAATGGAGCGTTGATCATTCCAATCAACGTGTGACCAAGCTCTATTAAATGCCCTGTGGCAGTGTATGCCCCTTCTGCATTGGCAACCGATATGGAATCGAACTCTGGAGACGATGTGTCCACCAGGACTGTCGGTATCCTCGTTTCCTTCAACCTTGGTATGAATTTCTCAGGGAGTTTCATAGAAAAGAATAAAATTCCATCGACCTTACCTCTCTGGATAGCCTTCGTGAGATACGTCTCAACCTGGTTAACATTGTTAACTCCATAAAGAACGAGATCATACTCTAACTGCGATATCCTGTCCTGTACCCCCTGCAAAACTTCAATAAAAAAGTAATTCGTGAAAAATGGAATTATTGCAGATATTGTCTGCGAATGCCTCCTTGCAAGCCGTTGAGCATAAGTGTGCGGCTGATAGTTCAAACGCTTTGCTACTTCCAGAACCTTTTGTCGCGTGCCAGGAGATACGCTCGCATGGTTGTTGAGTACCCGGGATACTGTCCCGATTCCCACATTCGCCTCTTTAGCAATATCATATATAGTTATTTTTGATGCCATAGCCTTATTTGGAAGGGCTTCCATAAGTTGACAAAAAAATACTTCTTTGTCAAGCCCTTTTTTAAAGATTTTAAAGTTTATTTGGAAACGGTTCCGATGCTCCCCTGGGATAATGACATGAAAGGAATTATGCCCTTACTTATTAATCAATACAGGGTTGAAGGAAGCATTTAAATCTTGATTACGACTAAGCGCGGCGGCGGATTGCTACGATATGGTCNAGTATTCTCAAGGCAACGTCATACTTCATCATTAACGGAAGGACCTCTCTCGTTCCATCAGGTTTCAATATCGTAACTCTATTTGTATCGACCCCAAAACCAGCACCTTCTTCCAGCGGATTGTTGACAACAACTAAATCGAGCGATTTACTCGTCATTTTCTTCAAAGCGTTATCGATTACGTCATTGGTTTCAAGTGCAAAGCCAACAAATGTCCTTTCCCCNTTCTTTTTACCAGCATCCTTTAAGATATCTACAGTTTCGATCAGATCTATTCTTGAGGCACCCTTTTTAAATTCGTCTTTCTTAATCTTCCTGGGAGGTGGGTTTTCAACTTTATAGTCAGCTACTGCGGCAGTCATGACAAGCACGTCACACCATTCAACTTCACTCATTACCAAANCGTGCATTTGATCTGATGTGACTGCATCAAGCCGCAAAACATTACGAGGAGTTTCTAAACAAACGGGGCCGGATATTAACTTTACCTCAGCGCCCCTGTTAGCTGCAGCGGCAGCCACTGCATATCCCATCTTGCCAGAGCTTCTATTCGATATGAAACGAACCGCGTCAATAGGTTCCTGAGTTGGACCAGCTGTTACAAGGATTTTCATTCCGACAAGATCGTGATGATGCCCTTCAAGGAATTTATCGACCTGATGAAGGATTTTTTCAATCTCTGCCAGTCGCCCTGTCCCGGTCAGTCCACTTGCAAGCTCACCCTCCTCCGGCTCAACAATTAGCACACCCCTTTCTTTCAACTTTCCGATGTTTTCTTGTGTAGCATCTTTGAGATACATATCTGCGTCCATTGCGGGCGCAATCATCAGCGGAGCACGAAGTGCAAGGGCTAAGGTAGTGAGCATGTTGTCCGCAATTCCATAACGAAGTTTTGCTATGGTAGTAGCAGTTATTGGAGCAATTATCATTAAGTCTGCCCATAATGCCAACTCAATGTGCTCTACACCCACAGATAAAGATCCGCCTTTCGAAGGAAACATTTCCACATACACCTGGTGATGGGATAATGATGAAAATGTAAGTGGTGCAACAAACTGTGCAGCTGCTGGAGTCATTACCACACGTACATCACTCCCCCTCTTGATAAGCTCACGGAGAAGATAGACACTTTTATATGCAGCAATGCTCCCGCAAACTCCAAGGAGTATCTTCTTCCCCTTCAAGAAGGACTGCCCGGCTGCGTTAGCCATTTATGTGCTATCTATTCCTCGGACTTGTATCTATAAGCTATCTTGCGCTGTAACAACTCTTCAAGGGCTTGTTCAGTGGGCTTTGGATACTTGTCAAACTCCATACTTAATTCGACTTGTTCGGGATTGACTTTTTCATCTTCTTCCAGCGTCTCCTGAACCTGCTTTATACCCTCAAGTCTGCGGGCAAATTCAATTTTTCGTTCGTCGCTGATTTGCCTCGCCCTTTTGGAAGCAACGATAATTGCTTCGTACGCATTTCCCGTCACAATGTCAAGCTGCCTAATATCAATAGGTTCCAGTCCCACTTTCATCGCTCCTGCAATTTTTGATTTATTATTCCAATCACTTCGCTAACTGCCTTTTTTAGGTCATCGTTTATTACAATATAGTCAAAATCTCTGGCTTTCTCAAGCTCCATCGGTACGCGTGCCATCCTCTTCTCAATTTGCCCCTCTGTCTCACTCTTTCGCTGCAATAACCTCCGACGAAGCTCTTCTACAGATGGAGGTTGGATGAAAATCAATATTGCCTGAGGATAATTTTTCTTTATAGACAATGCACCTTTCACATCTACATCGAAAACAATTGTATTATTTTCTGATATAGCTCTATCCACTTCACTTTTTAACGTGCCATAGTAATTACCGTATATTTCTTCATACTCTACAAACTCACCAGATGATATTTTGTTTTCGAACTCCTCTTTCGACAGGAAAAAGTATTCTCTCCCATCTTCCTCTTCTGGACGCTTTGTCCGGGTGGTCGCGGATACTGAGAATTGGAAATCTGGGAATTCTTTTAATATTTCTTTTACAATTGTTGTTTTACCGGCTCCACTTGGAGCACTGACAACTATGAGTAAACCTTTCTTCATTCTAAATTTTGAACCTGCTCCCGAATCTTTTCAAGCTCTTCCTTGATCTCAACTACAATATGCGATACATCTGCATCATACGCCTTGGAGCCCATTGTATTTACCTCTCGGTTCATCTCCTGAAGTAAGAAATTTAATCTCCTACCGTTTGACTCTTCCTCCTCAAGCAATTTCAAAAAGTAGTTAGTGTGTGTCCTGAATCTAACAACTTCCTCTGTTATGTCAAGTTTGTCAGCTAATAAAACAATCTCAAGCTCGATGCGCGCAGGATCAACTTGGTGACCGTTTAATACCTCTTTTACCTTTTGACGAAGTTTTTCCTTTCCTTCTTCAGATCGTTGAAGGGATATTTTTTCAATCCTTTCGAGTGACCCGTCAAGAGAAGAAATCCGTCTTACAAGATCGGCCTTTAGTGAATTTCCTTCCACCTTGCGGGCAACCGAAAGCTGCTCGAGAGCAGATTCAATTGCTTTTACAGCTACTTGCCATTCTTCTTCATTGTCTATTCCAGGTTCACTCCCTTTAATCAGATCCTTAAACATTAAAATGTGTTCAAGTTTTATTGCTGATTTGACTCCTGAGGTTCTTTTTATTTGATTAAGTAGACGCACTATCCTCTTGATGCTTTCACTTTCAACAGTGAGCTCTGGTTCCTCACCGACACGGTCTATGGTCACAATCATCGAAATCTTTCCACGGGTGAACCTCTGCCTTATCATATCCCGAACTTCACCCTCACGAATTGAAAGGCTTTGAGGGAGCTTGATCCCAATTTCCAGGTAACGATTATTGACACTTCTAACTTCTACAATTGCAGAAAGTCTTCCTGTAGAATATTCCCCCTTTCCAAACCCCGTCATGCTCTGGAGCATAGTCTTAATCTCTTTTAAAATTGTTTTAGTCTATTTGATGAATTTAAAAATCAGGCGTGCAAAATCATTTTTTATGTCTTTTACGTGGAAGGGGCATTTTAAATCTCTTGTCTGCGAGGGCTTTAATCCCCCCTTTTTTGTATCTGTCCACCCACTTCTTTACAGTCTTTACATTCACACCAGTCCTTGCTGCAGTTGCCCTTAGACTATGAAGTCTCTTGTAAATATCGACGATTTTCTTTCGCTTTTGAACATCTGTAGTCACCATACGATTTTCCTCTTTAGCATACCTTAATGTAACCAGATTAGTCCAAATTTTTCAACGCATTACTCACGCCAGGCAACTACCTGGAACCTCCCTGTACTTGGATATGAAGGGGGAGTTGCCGTTTCCAATCGACTATCGAAACGGTAGTTGCTGCTGTAACCGTGTATGACATTTCCATAGTTATCACCAATAGCTGTAGCTCCAAGTTGATAGTTACTAATGGATCCAAAAACCTTTATAGAACCCAGGACAGGATAACCATTATCAACGTATGCGTTGAAGTATCCCTTTTGTGCAAATATAGCGGCATCAATAGTCCAATCATGTTTGTATGGCGGGGTAGAAGGCTTCCTAACCGTTACGTTGTTTTCTGCAACTATCCCCAGCATGTCTGTGCTATTTGGATATGTTTGGGGGTCTTTGGAATAAAGAACGTCATCCTCTATATAGACATTACCAAATCCCAACCCTGAACTCCCTGTTGCTCCAACAGTCGCCTGACCATTTAAAGTTCCCTTGAGGTGTAAATTCCCTTTGTTAACAAATATCACCCCGTTTGGAGCAAGCACTGTCAAAGCAACTGTCGAATCCCTCGCCATGGACGGTGTCCGGTAAGTCACTGTACCGTCAGAATTCAATGTAAGATAAACGTCATAAGGACCGTTTCCTGGATTGTTGAAAACAAATCCCCCTGATGCTGCAGCAGCCTGAGCATCGGCTGCACTCGTGTTCGGCATTGGGATACTGACGCCTGACTGGTAGCCACCGTAAAACTGTGGAGTGGCACTTTTACTTGGAAGCTTGGGATTTGTCCCAAGCTTGGATGTGACCTTTCCGTAGAAAACTGGACTCCCCAGCAAGTTTATCTTGTCTTGCTCATTGTGATACCTCCCCCAAACAGTATCTCCCGTAGCCCAGTATACTCCACCCATAACCGATGTATAGACAGCAAACCTTGAAAAATAGTATGGCTGAAGAATGACTGTGACTGTGTCCGAAGCACCTTGATAACGGCCAACAGATGTG
>JGI24721J44947_10005032_pt1 | contig 18194 bp, 10 predicted proteins | sample YelNatPaOPGAMG01_FD_44947 | JGI IMG/M metagenome (IMG submission 44947) | reverse complement strand
TTACGTCGGCGGCTACCGATTTCAGCCCCTCCGTAGCCGCCGTCAGGCGGCGGACCTAGATGGGGACGGTAGCCACCGCGGTAACGCGGTGGATGATTGGGCGAGGGTGGATTGATCCGCCGGCTCACGCCGGCGGCTACCGCTTGGCTTGGCCTGCTGACTGATACTCGGCAACAGGCCAGGTGGGGAAACCTGCGCCACGCCGGGCATACCAACTTGCGATAAAGTCGTAATTCGCCCGATGGTCCCTTGCGCAGTTGGGGAAGCGAGCCGCTTCGGTCTTTTGGTCCTCCTTCTGTTGGCTCCCAACCGTTGGCTACCGCTTGCCTCGTATCTGACAGGTAAAGCAATCGGGCCAGAGGCCAGCCTTTGCTTTCATTTCCGATCCACAGGCCAGCAACTAGAGACGGTGGTGCGGAGCCCCAATTTGCTGCTCCGTCCGCCACCTGGCTTTGGCCGTTTGGTAATGTGGGAGACTCGACACGTCAGCAGCCTGCCCGTGAGCTGTTGCGTCTGCTGGGGCTGGCTGAACCCACGCGGTCAGGACCAGTCCGCAAACGGGGCTTGAGCCTCAAGCTTGGGCTTTAGCGTTGTGAGATGCACCGGACGGATGCATGGTTGGGCCTGATGAATCGCAAACCACCGTATCACATGGCGCCGGAAGAGTTTCGGCATTGGGGCCGAGTGGTGGTGGATTGGGTTGCCGATTACCAGCAGCGGGTCGAATCGCTGCCGGTATTGGCGCAGGTCCAACCCGGCGCTATCCGCGCTGCCCTGCCAGCTCAGCCACCGCAGTCCGGCGAGCCCTTGGACCGGATTTTAGCTGATTTGGACCGGGTGATCATGCCGGGGCTGACCCACTGGCAATCGCCGAATTTCTTCGCGTTTTTTCCAGCCAACGCGTCCGGCCCATCGATTTTGGCGGAGCTGATCGCGGCGGGTTTGGGCGTGCAAGGGATGCTGTGGGCTACCAGCCCGGCGTGCACGGAGTTGGAGACGCACATGTTGGATTGGCTGGCCGATATGCTGGGGCTGCCCGCCCAGTTCAAGTCCACCAGTTCAGGTGGCGGAGTGATCCAGGACACCGCCTCGAGTGCCACCTTGTGCGCGTTGCTGGCAGCGCGCGAGCGGGCGACGCAGTTCCAGACTAACCGCCGCGGGTGCGATGGCCGGTTGGTGGCCTACGCCTCCACGCAAGCCCATTCGTCAGTGGAAAAAGCGGTCAAGATTGCCGGCCTGGGCCGCGAGCAGTTGCGGCTGATCGATGTGGACGCGCGGTTTGCCCTGCGCCCCGAAGCGCTGGAGCAGCAGATCCAACACGACCGCCGAGCCGGTCTGGTGCCGTGTTTTGTGACGGCCACCTTGGGTACCACCTCATCCCAGGCCTTTGATCCGCTGCCTGAGATTGGCCGGATTTGCCGGCAATACGGGTTGTGGTTGCATGTGGATGCGGCCATGGCGGGCACCGCAGCCTTGTGTCCGGAGTTCCGGCATCTGCAAGCCGGGCTGGAGCTGGCTGACAGCTACTGTTTCAACCCGCACAAGTGGATGTTCACCAACTTCGATTGCGACTGTTTTTATGTGGCGGACCGGCAGGCGTTGATTCGCACCTTCAGCGTGCTGCCGGAGTATCTGCGCAACCCAGCCACCGAATCGGGCGCGGTCATCGATTACCGCGACTGGCAGGTGCCCTTGGGCCGACGGTTCCGCGCCCTGAAACTATGGTTTGTGATCCGATACTACGGCGTTGAAGGCCTCCAGTACCACATCCGCCAACACGTGGCCCTAGCCCAAGAGTTCGCTCGCTGGGTGGAAGCCTCGGCCCAGTTCGAGCTGGTAGTAGCGCCGCCCCTGAACTTGGTCTGTTTCCGGCATCGAGCCGGCGACGCATTCAATGAACGCCTGCTGCAAAAGCTCAACGCTACCGGGCGGCTGTATCTGACGCACACCAAGCTCGACGGTCGGTTCGTGCTGCGCTTTTGCGTGGGCCAGACTCACACCCAGGCCCGACACGTGCAGCAGGCCTGGCAACTCATTCAGGATACCGCTGCCCAGTTAGAACGTGCCGGCTAAAGCCCGGTGGCCAGGGGCCTCGGGCAGGGCCTGCAGCAGCCCAACCCCACCCTAACCCACCACCACGCGGCCCATCTGCTCCCTGGCAGAATCGATTGACCGCCAAGCAGGGGCGCGTCAGGTTTGGGCGGTAGCATGACGCGGCTGGAGACCGAGTTTGTGGCAGCGCGCCAACCACAGTCCCGCGCGCTGTTGGTGGCGCTGCATGGGCTGGGCGATAGCGCAGCCGGGTATCGCTGGCTGCCCTCGGCACTGGACCTGCCCTGGATGAATTACCTGCTGGTGAATGCGCCCGACCCGTACTTTGGGGGGTATTCATGGTACGATTTCTACAATCCGCAGCCGGATGCCGATATTGCCCGCAGCCGACAGCTCCTATTCGATTGTCTGGACCGGCAACGGGCGGACGGCTGGCCGACCGAGCAGACGGTGCTGTTGGGTTTTTCGCAGGGCTGCCTCATGACGTGGGAAGCCGGCCTGCGGTATCCGCATCGGTTCGCTGGCCTGGTGGGCATCAGCGGTTACATCCACCAACCGCGTCAAGCATTGGCTGAGCTGTCCCCAGTAGCGCGAGCCCAACGGTTCCTCATCACCCACGGCGCCTGGGACCCGCTGATCCCGGTCACCCAAGTGCGGACCCAGGTGAAGCTCATGCAAGAAGCCGGCCTGAACATCACCTGGCACNAGTTGCCCAAAGACCACACGATCGCGCCTGAAGAGCTAGAGCTGATCCGCAGTTTTGTGATNGCAGGGTTTTCCGGACGCTGAGTGGGCAGACGGCGCCCGAGCCGGCTGTGAATCCGGCTCGACAAATGGCTCCGGCAGCCTCACAACGCAAGGGTGCGCATTTTGGGTTTGGACCCTGGAACCAAACGAGTCGGCGTGGCCATCAGCGACGAGCTCAAGACCATCGCCACGCCTTTGGAATGTATTCCTGCCGAGCCGTTCAAGCGCTTGGTCGCTCGCCTCAAGGAACTGATCGCGGCCCGGCAGGTCGAACGCATTGTGGTGGGCATGCCGCGCAATATGGACGGCAGCTACGGCCCCGCAGCAGCTCGGGTCCAACAATTCGTGGCAGCACTGCAGCAAGCCATTGACCTACCGATCCAGACCTGGGACGAACGGCTGACCACGGTGATGGCGGACCGGTTACTGCGGCAGGCCGAACTCCGCAGCCCGCAGCGCAAGGCCAAGGTGGATGCAGCGGCTGCGGCCTTGCTGTTGCAAAGTTATCTGGATGCGCTGGGCAGCGGCTAGCTGGCCTTTTGGTAGCTGACTCGGCCCGCAGCCCCGCGCCGTAGCCGGGGCGCTGGGGACCCGCAANTTTGCCCGTCCAGTGCGGGGACCAAGCGCAGGGCTTGCTGAACCCAATGGACACGATCAAGCTCAAACTTACACTGGCTTATGACGGCACCCGGTACGCCGGCTGGCAGGTCCAAAAGACCGGCCCGGGCGTGCAGGAAAAGGTCGAACAAGCTCTAGCTCGGTTGTTTGCCTCGCGCCCGCGGGTGCACAGCTCCAGTCGGACCGACAGCGGCGTCCACGCGCTGGGCCTGGTGGCTCATGTGGAAATTCCGCGGTCCGAGTTTAAGATGTCGCCCGTTAAACTGCGTCTGGCCCTGAACGCCTTTCTGCCCGAGGACATCCGCGTGCTGGAGGTGCGGCGGTGCAGGTCCGACTTCCACGCTCGGTTCCACGCCACCGGCAAACAATACCGGTATTTTGTCTGGAACCACCCGGCGATGAACCCCCTGTTGCGGCATTTGGCCTGGCACGTGCCCCAGAAGCTCGATCTGCAAGCCATGCGCGCTGCAGCCAAGCTGGTTTTGGGCACGCACGATTTCCGATCCTTCGCTAACCAGCGCAATTACGAACCCGAGTCCACCGTGCGCACCGTGCGCCGATGCGACATCCGGCGCTCCGGTCCATTGCTGACGTTCATTGTCGAGGCTGACGGATTCCTGTATAAGATGTGCCGCAGCATCGTGGGCTCGTTGGTACAAGTGGGCCGTGGCCGGTTTGCCGTATCGGACATCCAACGCATGCTCGCTGCGCGGGACCGGCGGGCCGCTGGCATGACCGCCCCCGCCCACGGACTGGTCCTGTGGAAAGTGTTTTACCAAACCCGCAAGTCAGCTCCCACGGCTGCTCCAGGGCCAGCTCACCACTCCACTGCGCGGCCTCAACAGCCGTCTGCGACCCAGCAGGCCGAACCGCGCGCACCACTTGACGAACCGACCTGACAATAGCTCCGCGCCATGCACGTGGTCTTGGTGGAACCGGAGATTGCGCCTAACACGGGTAACATCGCCCGGCTCTGCGCTGCCACCCAGACGGTGTTGCACTTGATCGAACCGCTGGGCTTCAGGCTGGACGACCGAAGCCTGAAACGAGCCGGCATGGATTACTGGCACCACGTGCACTGGCACCGGTGGCCGTCTTGGGCGCAGTTTGTCGCACAGCTCCCTTCAGGCGCACGCTTATGGTTCATCGAGTCCGGCGGCCCTCAAACCTACGCCCAGGTCCGGTACCAGTCCGATGACTACTTGGTGTTCGGCCGTGAGACAGCCGGTCTGCCTCGCAGTTTGTTGGAAGCTAATCCGCGCCAGTGGCTCCGCATCCCGATCCTGCATCCCAAAGCCCGGTCGCTGAACCTGGCCAACTGCGTGGCCTTGGTGCTGTATGAAGCCTTGCGCCAGCTCGGGTTCCCAGGGGAGGTCTTACCAACCCACTAACCCTGTAGGCCGCTTTCGCCTCGTAACCCGCCCAGAGTCACCTCGGCGGAGAACGCAAGGATGGCGAAATGCTGGTCAGCGACCGTACACCCCAACGTGAGCAGCCCGAGCGGGTTCGATCGAATCCAGTACCGAGCATCGTCGACGGCCCCCGGCTTCTGTTGCGACGGGGTTTGAAGTGCGGCGCTTTGGCTTCCGCACGGCGGCGGTCGGCTCGTCTGCGCTGCGGGCGGGGGGCAGGTGTTTCGGATGACGTTTGAAAATAAAGTTGGCCTGCCTGCCTACCCAGGGCGGGGCTGCGCTTGCCCTGGGCTGGTATCCTGCCGCTCCGCTGGGGCGGCTTACCATGGGTAGCACCGGCCGCCGGCTGGTCGATTTCGGCGCCCGTCGAAAGCGCTCCTGGGCTTCCGGCTGCATGCCCCGTGCCCGAGGCTCGCACTGCCGCACCGGTAGCAAGCTAGCGCACCCTGGCCCGCGAGCGTCGGGCGGCCTTAAGGTGAGTTCGGTGCCAGGCGCTCGATACGCCGCAGCAGCAGGCGTGCAATGGTGCGCAGTTCAACGTCGCGATCGTGCATCGCCTGTCGCAACGCCGGTACCAGGACAGGATCGTTGTAAAACTGAAGTGCGCTAGCGGCGCAGCGGCGCACTTCAACGTCGGAGTTAGTCAGTGCTGCCGTCAGGGCCTGCGCGCCTTGTCCAGCCAACGCGCCTTGCGCTAACACGCGAATCGCAGGCGAGGGATCGGCCAGTCGGTTGGTCAGCAGGGACAGGGCTTCAGGTGATCGTAACCGGATCAGGGCTGCCACACAGGTAAACCGGATCTCCGGTCCCGACTCGGCCAGGCCTTGCCGGATGAGCGCCAAGCCGTTGGTGCGGCCCAGAAACCCCAGCGCGCACGCTATGGCAACCCGGGCATAGCCGCTCCCGTCGTTCAGGTGCGATTCGAGCGCACTGGCAGCGGACGGCTCCCCAATCTGCGCCAGGGCCAATGCAGCAGCGAATCGGACCAGATCATTCGGGTGGTCCAGCGCAGCACTCAGGGCTTGGACGGCGTTGGTTGCGGCCAGGTGGCCCAGAGCGAAAGCGCTTGCCATGCAGACGCTGCGTTCCCTGTCGCCCAGCCCGGTGGTCAACGCCGGAATCGCCTCAGCGTAGCCCAGCACGCCCAAGGCCCAAGCCGCTTCCGCCCGCACTTCGGCTACCCGGTCNGTTTGCAGCACTCGAAGTAGCGGCGCGCCGGCATTGGTGCAACCTAAATGGCCAAGGGCTGTTGCGGTTTTGGCGCGCAGCAAGGCGTTGGGCGAGCCCAACAACGGCAGGAGCGCTGGGCAGGCTTCGGCGGCCCCCGTGTAGCCTAGGCCCTCTACCGCATCGACCCGACCAGGCGGACTTGTCCTGAGCGCCTTCAGCAGGACCTTGACCGCCCGCTGGCCGTCAATTCGGCCCAGGGCTTGCGCTGCGGCGCGGCGCACTGGCAATGCCTCGTCATGGTCCATAGCCCTGGCCAGGGCTCCAATGGCACGCCCATCCCCAATCAACCCCAGGGTCTCCGCTGCCGCCAGGCGCACGTAACGAGCCGGGTCACGCCGCAATGCCCGCATCAGCTCAGGCACCGCGTTAGTGGCTGCCAGCCGACCCAACGCTTGGCAGGTGGCCTGCCGAACTCCATCGTTCTTGCCGGTCCGCAGTTGACTGACCAGAGCGGGAACCGCCCGGCTATCGCCCAGCTTGCCCAGCGCTTCAGCAGCCGCACAGCCCACTAAGGGGTCGTCAGACCGTTCCAACACGGCGGTCAAAGCCGGCACGGCTTGCCGATCGCCCAAATCACCGAGCGCCTTGACGATAGCTTTCTTGGCCTCAGGCTCAGTCTCAGTCTGAACCGCTCGCAGCAGGGCCGGCACAGCCTGCCGATCGCGCAATTGGCCCAAGGCGCTGGCCACACCAGCTCGTATCGTGGCATTGGCCTGGCTGTTACTAAGTAATCCCAACAACACCGGCACAACCTCCGTTGCGCGGCAGGCACCCAATGCCCGTGCGGCGCTGGCCTTAACTGTAGGGTCGGCGTGGCCCTCTAACACCGCCCGTAATGCGGCCACTGCCTCCGGCCCACCCAGCTCGCCCAAAAGCATTGCGACTCGGCTGCGGACCTCCGGATCCGGCTCGTGCCTCAAGGCCGCGGTGAGGACCGGCAACGCCGCACTACCGGCCACATGCGCTAAAGCGGAACACGCGGCCCTGCGAACCGACGCCTCTGCGTCGTTGGTTGCGACAGCCACCAACGCAGCTCGAACAGTATCGTCACCGAACCGATCCAGGCTGACGGCAATCACTCTGCGGACCTCGGCATTCGGGTCCTTTTGCAACAGTTTGAGCAAAACGGGAAGGATTCCTGGCCCCTTGGCTTGGGCCAGCGCATGCACGCAAGCAAACCGGACGCCGGCATCGACGTCGTTGGTCAGCGTCTCCAGCAGCACTGGAACCGCCTCATTGCCCTGAGCTTGGCCCAGAGCCCGTGCGGCAGCCCTACGCACCCGCACGTCGGTGTCCTGCTGGAGCAGTTCGATCAGAATCGGAACGGCTCCCCGTTCGCCCAGCCAACCCAGCGCGAGCGTAGCTCCAGCCCGCACCCGCGAATCGGAGTCACTCCAGGCCACCTGGCTCAGCGCAGCAATTGCCTCGTCTCGCGCCACCGTCCTGAGAGCCCAAGCTGCCTCTCTACGGACAGTGCCGCTTGTGTCGGTTCGAAGCGCAGCCTGCAATGCCGGCACGGCCCCTGGATGGGCCATGGTGATCAAGGCTTGGGCTGCCGCAGCTCGAACCTGGTCGGACGCATCCTGGCGTAGAGCATTGGTCAGAGCTGCCAATACCTCCGGCAGGTCAACGTGGCCCAGCGCCTTGACGGCGGCGGCACGCACGTCGGGATCGGGATCACCCCGCAGAGTCTTCAGCAACGTCGGCACAGCCAGGTCTGCCAAGGCAGCCAATTGTTCGGCTATGCCAGCACTCGAGTCGTATCGATCCTCGGATACCCCAGCTAGCTTTACAGACCGCTGTAGCAGGGTTGACACGATCCTTTCTAGAACAGCTCGGGGCCAAGAGCGCCGGGCGGGGTCATGCACCCGCCCGAGCAGCCATTGAACCTCACGCTCCACTGCCACCTGCGGGCTGAGCGCCGGCAGGACCATCCACCACACGATAAACACGATCGCTCCCAAGGCCACACCTAGGCCAATCCACCAACGTGCCGGCATTCGCCGTGGTTTTGCGGGCCCGGTTGCGGAACAACACCGGTGAGCTGCGCCAGGGGAAGGCCTCGGCTCCTCGGATTGCTTGCCTGCGCTGTTCATGTTGTGCTTCAGGGCAGCGGCTTGCCAGGTCTGGCTCGCGTGGCCCTCATCCTAGCCCAACAGCCGACTGCGGTTGAGTCGAGTCAATTACAAGCAGCTTCCAGCCCGCAAGCCAAACTCATTAGCTTTCCGGGCGCATCCGACCCTCTTAGGCCGCAGCCGTCGCTACAGCGTCCAAGATGACGCGCGCGGTCCTTGTTGGTACTACTGGGGCGACTTTGGCGGTGCGCCTCACGAGCCGAACTGCAGTTGTGGTCCGGGCTTTAGATTGAAAGGTCGCCCTTCACGGTCCGCAGCCGTGCCGCCCCGATCAAGTCGATGCTCCAAACCAGCACGCATTCGCAAAGCAGCTCCCGATCCACTGAAGGTCGGAAGACAAACAGTCTGGCAGCGCAGGCTTTAGCCTCAAGGGATGGTTATCGAGCTTCAGTCACGGCCCGAACCGGCCCGAACCGGGACTACGGTCGGGCGAGGAAGCACGCGCCGGGGGCATGGAACCCGCGGCTCAAAAGACCGACGCCACAGGACCGAAGACCGAAAAGCATAGGGCATGGAGCCTGCACCGTGGAAATTGGTGGTCGGAGCTGGGAGACCGAAGCCCGGAGCTCGGAGGTCGTTCGTAATCGAGGCTTCAGCCCGAAATGCTGGGAAGCGCCGCCTGGGGTATGGCGCCTGGAGTTGCGAGCCAGGGCGTCCATTCCCATCGCAGGCTACACGATAGATGAAGCTCGAAGCCGGGAGCTGGAAGCTGCTCATCAGCAGCAGCCCGCCTTCAGGCTGTGAGAGAAATCCCGCGCCACGCCGAGCCATTCGGCAGCGCTTGCCCGTGACGGCGGCAGGAAGCCAGACCAAGAGCAAATTCTCTCACGGGCAAAACGTCCCGAGCGTCACCCCGATGCCAAACCTGGCGCCGGGTTGCATTCGGTCGGCACTCAAGACTCCAGCGGTGACGACGTCCGGGCCGCTGGGGCGACCCGGACGAGCTTTCGAGACGGCAGCCCATCCTGTGGCTGCAGGCGTTGGGCTGACCCCGCGTCGGTCTGCGGCACCGTCGGCTGCGATTGTTGGAGGCGCTGTTCACCGTATCGCCCGCCAAGGACCACCTTCAGCCTCAGGGGTCCCTGTTCGACTATGCGTGTAGCCCTTTCAGGCCACTGCGTCAGCGATCAATGGCGCTGGGTGCGCCAAACCCAACAAAGGCGAGGGCAAGTGGCAGGGCTCTGGTGTTTTTGCGCTGGTGTTTTTGGCCTGCCTGCAGGTCCACAGAACTTAACCAAGGCTTTGCTTACTCTTGCCTGTTTATGTGAATCTGGCGGCATGGAGTGTCAGCAGGACTGCGCCTGGCCCTCCGACCGGCTCGGTTTGGACGGGAGCGCTGGCGTTTACAAACCCCAGAGACGCGAAGGGCGCAGAGATAGACAGCCTTCAGCTTCCTTCGCCCAGTTCGCGTATTTCGCAGTTCGATGGTTGGCGGGAACCGAGTTGGTGGTTTCGGCGGCCCGCCGAAACCGACCGGCCAGCGGCCGGTGCTCCCCATGCTCATGGGGCCCAACCAGGTTGCAGTGGATGGGCCCACGGCACGCGCAGCGCAGCGCTGGGTAGGCGAGGCCGCGTTCATTAACCACAGAGACGCGAAGCGCGCAGAGGCGGGTACTCTAGAAACTCCTTCGCGTAATTCGCGCATTCAGCGGTTTAGTGGTAGGGCGCAGCTTTAGGTTGGAGCTGGAAGCTCGGAGCTTGGAGCCGGGGCGAGAATTTGAGATCGGCGATTTGAGATTGGTCCAGGGGCTTCGGCAGGCCGCTGAAACNGACCGGCCAGCAGCCGGTGCTGCCGGTGNCCAGCGCCGCTTAGGGTCAAGCCGGTCGGACTCNTACTGGTTTTGAGGGCCGATGTGAAACCCGGTCGCCAGATCGGTATGGTGTGCCAACGCCTGAGGCGGTGGGCTCTGGTGGCAATGGCGCTGTCCAGGTTGCGGTTGTGTGGCAGTCTCGAATTTTGGGTCGTTCGAGCTTCGGGATTTATTTCGGATTTGGGCTTTGGTGCTTCGGATTTTTCGAGCCGGCGCCAGGGCGCGCTTCATGGCGGACAGCAAATTCGGGCGGCCCATATCGTGGTGCGCTTTGAGGCTGGGCGGCGTTGCTGGTGGCTGAGGGGCCAGCGCTACCTGAGGGCCTTGGCTGGCGATCTGCCGACTTCAACGGGTGCGGGATGTTGGGCTTTGGCCTTGTGCCGGTCTGAGCGAGACGATAGGTTGGGTGCGGCAGTTGGCTGGGCCTCGGGCGCATGCTCGGTGGCCGGGCAAGCAGCAAAATCCAATTCCACGCACGGCTATGAAATATCGACCATTGGGCAACTCGGGTCTGCAGGCGTCGGTGATTGGCTTGGGCGCCTGGGTGTTGGGCGGCGGCCAGATTTGGGGCCAAGACACCGACGACAATGAGTCCATCCGCACCATCCACGCTGCGCTGGACCTAGGCATCAACCTCATCGACACCGCCCCGGCCTACGGCTTCGGCCGCAGTGAGGAGGTCATAGGCAAAGCACTCAAAGGCCGACGCGACCGGGCTATTGTGGCCACCAAATGCGGTTTGTGGTGGCGCGATGCCCGGGGAAGTTTTTTCACCGATTTCGACGGCAAGAAGCTGTATCGAAGCCTGCGCCCGGACACGATCCAGATCGAGATCGAGGACAGTCTGCGCCGGCTCCGGACCGACTACATTGACCTTTATCAAACCCATTGGCCCTCGTGCCCGCCCGAGCAGACGCCGATTGCCGATACGATGGCCGTGCTGGTGAAGCTCAAAGACCAGGGCAAAATCCGCGCCATTGGCGTCAGCAACGTCACGTTGGAGGAGCTCAAGGAGAACTGTCGGTGCGGTCCGGTGGTGAGCGACCAGTTCCGCTATTCGATGTTGTATCGTGAGCCGGAGAAGGACATTTTGCCTTACTGCGCCCAACACAACATCGCGACCCTCACCTACATGTCGTTGGAGCAGGGGCTGTTGACGGGCAAGATCGGGATGGACCGGGTGTTTAAGCCCACCGAATTCCGCAGCAACACGTACTGGAACTACTGGTTCATCCCGGTCAACCGCAAGAAGGTCTTGGACCTGTTGGCCTCTTGGAAGGACCTGACCGACAAATACAACTGCACCTTGGCTCAACTGGTGTTGGCTTGGACGGCTGCCCAACCGGGCGTGACGCACGTGCTGGCTGGCGGTCGGAATGTGGCGCAGGTGACTGAAAACGCCCGGGCGGGTGAGTTGACGCTCGAACCGGCTGACCTGCAACGCATCCGCAGCGATGTCGAGGCGTTGGGCGAGCCGGTGCGGCCCTGACCGGATAAGCCGGGTTAGCTTAGCTCGACAAGCTGCCGCGCTTAATCCAGACCAAGCCCTGACCGATGAGCCAACCGGATCATGAGTGCTAAACGCAAGAAGCATCCTCACCGCCACAAAGGGCACTCTCCGACGCCGGGCAAGCCGCGTCCGGAACGGGCCAGTGCTGCGGTAGGTAGCGCAAGTGCTGAGCCGGCACCGGCGCAGCCACAGGCCTCAGGTGGTTGGCGATGGGCGGTGGTGGGTGGTGCGATGTTGGCCTTGGGGCTTGGGTTGTATGCGCTGACCGGTGGCAAAAGTTCTAAACCTAACCCAGCCAGTGCTTCGGTGCCGAATCCACCAGTCCCAACCAGTGCGCCTGTGTCAGCTAGCGCAGTTGCTTCCGAAGTGCCAACCGCTCAGGTGACCAAGGCCACGGCGGCCAGTGGTTCTGCAGCCCAGGCCTTACCGACAGGCCCAGTCCGGCAAGGCCCCCGCATCCAGTTTGCCAACACCGAACACGATTTCGGCAAGGTCCAGGCTGGTCAGGTGGTCAAGTGCGCGTTTCTGTTCACCAACGTGGGCGACGCGCTCTTGGAGATCAGTGGGGTGCAGACTAGTTGTGGGTGCACGACGGCCGGCGCGTTTCAGCGCCAGGTCCAACCGGGCCAGACCGGCACCATCCCGATCCAGTTTAACAGCGGCGGCTTCTCCGGGCCGGTCACCAAGGCCGTCACCGTTACGTGCAACGATCCAGCTCAACCGGCAGTCCAGTTGCTGGTCAAAGCCACAGTGTGGGCGCCGATCGAACTCACACCGCAATGGGCGGTGCTGCATGTGTCGCCCGAGCAACCTTCCAACGCAGCCGTGGTGCGGATTGTGAGTCACCTGGAAGAACCGCTGGTGGTGTCGAACCTGGCGTGCAGCGTGCCGGGGATCGGGCTTGAGCTGATCACTAACCAACCAGGCAGGGAATACGCTGTGCTGGCCAGAACTGTATGGCCGTGGCCGACCAATAGTTTCACCGGGCAAGTGAGCCTCGACACTTCCGCCCCGCAGGTGCCCCGGATCAACTTTACCGTCTGGGTCAACTATCAACCGGCGGTGGCGCTAGTGCCTTGGCCGGTGATGGTGCCGCCGGGGCCGCTGACCAACCGCCACACGGTGATGCTGCAGATTCGGAATAACAGCACCAACGCATTGAATGTGTGGGAGCCGACGCTCAACGTGCCCGACGTCCAAGTGCAATTGACCCCAGGCGACCTTGGCCGGGTGTTCATCCTGGCGCTAACGTTTCCGCCTGGCTTCCAGTTACCTGCTGACGAGCCGGTGGAACTGAGCGTCAAGACCAGTCACCCGCAGCATCCGGTCATCCGGGTGCCCATTCAGCCGGTGCCCGGCGCTACTGCCGGAGTGGTCAAATGACCCGACAGCCCGGGTGTGGCCTTGGGCTAACCGGGGCCGTTGGCCTCTGGCGGTTCGGATTTTGCACCGCAACCGCGCGGGCGCTGTTCTTCCAGAGCCTTTCGTTAGTCTGCAAGCTTGTGCGTGCTGGGCTTAAGCCTTATGCCCGGTGGCTTGGGGCGGTGCGATGGTGTGAGCAGGGCCGACGGCTGGGAGGGCCGCTAGGCATGTTCTTGGCGCTAGGGCTTGTTCTGTCGGCGGCTGGTGACGAACAGGGCGTAGTACCGGAACGCGGTCAACTGTTGCTGCATCCGGTGCCCGATGCCCGATTTGCTTTTGCAGGTCCAGTGGGTGCACGGATCGCAGCGAACCTCGACCAGTGGCTGCTGTGTGCGCCTCGAGCCAATCCAGGTATGCTGGAGATGTTCCGGTTGCGCGATCGTCAGCCGCCTCCGCAACTGGTGCCCTGGGCGGGCGAATTTGCCGGGAAATACCTGGTCTCGGCGGTGCTAGCACTGCGCCAGATCNATCACACCGGCCTGCGATCACACCTGAGCAACTTCGTCGCGCAACTGTTGACCACACAAGCTGAAGATGGCTACCTGGGCCCGTTCCCCCGATCGGATCGGTTGCTGAAGCACTGGGATTTGTGGGGCCATTACCATCTGATGCTGGGCTTATTGACATGGCACCAACACACAGGCGACAGCGCGGCCTTGAACACGTGCCGCCGCATGGCGGATTTGATCTGCCGCACTTACTTGGATGGACCACGCCGGGTTTACGATGCGGGCTCGCACGAGATGAACATGGCCATCATCCATAGCTTGGGCTGGCTGTATCGGCTGACAGGCGAGCCCAAGTACCTGCGGCTAATGCACGAGATCGAGAAGGATTGGGAACGGGCCGGCGACTATCTTCGGACCGGGTTGGCCGGGGTGGAGTTTTATGCCACGCCGCGGCCGCGCTGGGAAAGCTTGCACGATCTGCAGGGCCTAGTCGAGCTATGGCGCATCACTGGCCAAGCGCAGTATCGGCAGGCTTTCCAGCACCACTGGCGAAGCATCCTTCGGTGGGACCGGCATCCTTCCGGCGGGTTCAGCACCGGCGAGCAAGCTGTCGGCAGCCCGTATGCCTCCGGCCCTATCGAGACCTGCTGCACCGTGGCGTGGCTGGCCCTGAGCGTGGATATGCTACGGCTGACGGGCGAGGCGCTAGCGGCCGATGAACTGGAGCTGGCCACGCTGAACGCTGCCTTGGGCGCGCAACATCCTTCAGGCCGTTGGTGGACGTACAACACGCCCATGAACGGTGTGCGTGAAGCTTCCGCACACAGCATCGTCTTTCAGGCCCGCGCAGGGACACCGGAGCTCAACTGCTGTGCGGTCAACGGGCCCCGCGCTCTGGGCCTGCTATCTGACTGGGCTGTGATGACGGACGGGCGCGGTCTGGTCATCAACTGGCTTGGGCCAGGTCAGTTCAGCTTGCGACTGCCCGATGGCACACCGGTGCAGCTCCGCAGCGACACGGCTTATCCATTGTCGGGGCACATTCGCTGGACGATCCAACTGCCCCGTGGCCCGGCTCAGTTCCCGATCCGGTTCCGTATCCCTGGTTGGTCAGCCCCAGCCCGGGTGACGCTTAACCAAGGTGAAGAGCGCATTGGCTCGCCTGGCCGATATCTCGAATGGCTCCGGCTCTGGCACAGCGGTGACACAGTCGAGCTGGAGCTGGAGCTAGCCTTGCGGATTCGCGCTGGGGACCGTGAGGCCAGCGGCCAAGTATGCCTTTACCGCGGGCCGATCCTGCTGGCCTACGACCAACGGCATAACTCATTTGATGAGCCGGACCTGCCGGCACTGGACCTGAGCAGGCTAGCTGAGGCCAAAGTCAGCTTCCCGACTAACCCCGGACCCGAAGCTGACCTGCTGGCGCCGTGGCTGTTGGTGGCTATGCCAGCCCAGGGCGGCCGCAGCGTGCGCTTGTGCGATTTTGCCAGCGCGGGTGTTGCGGGGACACGATACCGCTCGTGGCTACCGGCACTGCATTTGCCGCCGCCACCGCCCATCCAGCGCTTGCCACCGGACGGAGCCGTCGTTGGCCCGGGCAAAACCACCTTTCGATGGACCACCCGAACCAACGCAAGCTTGAGCAGCTATCGCTTGTTGATCTGGCCGTTGACTGAAGACGCTGGCCCCGTGGTTCAACTGAACAATCTGACTCAGCCGTGGGTCAGCTTGGACGAGTGTGCCAAACGCTCGCTCCAGCCTGGGCAGTGGTATCGGTGGCAGGTCATCGCCCAAGGCCCTTATGGCCAGGTGGCCAGCGTCGAACCGGCTCTTCGATTCCGATATGACCCGACAGCACGCTCGGTTGTCGAGGAGCAGACCTGGGAGTTGGGCCGGGGAGCGGTAATTGTGGAGGCGCCGTTGCGGGGTGACCCGAAACCGGTCTGGGGAACCCTGCAGCGAGCGCCTGGTTATACGAATGCGCCCGGGCCAGACGGTGCACCTGCAAGCGCCGTACAACTGGATGGCCCAGAGCAAATGCTGGTGTATGCCTTAACTGGGGAGCTGGGCAGGGACTATTCGGTCGGTGTTTGGGTGCGGTTGTTGGCCACGCCTGAAGGCCGCCTGGGCCAGGTCTTTTCAGCGTGGGCCGGGCCGATGGATGACCCGCTCAGGATCACCATCCAAGACCGCAGGTTGTTTGCTCGATTGGAGTCGGGCCAGGCCTACTCGACCGCTGGCGTGCCGGTCAAGGTGGGCCGCTGGTATCACGTGGCTGCGGTCAAAGCGGGGACAAACTTGACCCTCTACGTGGACGGGCAAGCTTGTCAGAGCATCCCAGTGCCGGAGTGGGTGCTAACCCGGTCAGAAGCCTGCGCTTTGGGCGGTAACCCAAGGTATCCCGGAAACGAATTTCTGGCCGTGCAACTGGCAAGGTTCACTCTGGCGGCCCGCGCATGGTCAGCCGAGGAAGTCAGGGAACGCGCTTCGGCCTTTGCGCCTGAGCCGGGCACCGGCTCCAGCTCTCGGTCGCGCTGAATGCCACAAGCTGCTGCCGAGCCTCGAAAGCCGGAGGCCGAGCAAGGCGCCTGCTTGAGAAGCACAGCACCCGCCAACTTTGGCTAGCCCAAAGCGCCGCCTTATAGCGCGCCATCCCACACAATCATCGCTACAAACGCAATCGTCAGCGCGATCAACGCCGCCAGTGCCCAATTCGCTAGTCGATTTCGTTTCATGCTGTGGCCTGAGCTCCCGTTCTGCCCAACGCCGAGCAGCCCCTGGGCCAGGCTCGGCAGCAAACCGACAGGCCTTACCTAACCAGCTACGCCGTCAATCTGAGCAAAGGCTTGAGCGGCTTCCAGTCGAGCGGCTGAGCCCATAAAGGCGTTGGGCCACCGCGGGTGAGCTGTCGCACCTTGGGGTCGGGCACAATGCAAGTGACTGAGCTGAACGCTACGAGAAGCGAGGTTGGTGCCAGGAGAGGGATTTGAACCCCCGACCAAAGGCTTATGAGTCCTCTGCTCTACCGCTGAGCTATCCTGGCACCCGGTGTGGGTGCCCAGACCCACAACGATCTTTGCGTCTGGAGCCGAGTTTCTTGGCCCAGGTTTGCCAGAGACCAAGCTCATCTGCTCGGCATCCCATACGCAGCGGTGCGAAATCTATGCCAAGAGTCGTCCGGGTGCAAGCCGTTTCCACCGGGTGCCGAGCCCCCGGCTCTGTTGCCCCGGCCGATGGCAGTCGCCCCTGTTCACCTACGCTATCGGCCGATGGTAGCACTAGGCCAGCCCCGAATCCCATCTCCTCCGGCTTTCCGTTGCGCCAGCTTCTAACGCGCGCGACGGCGACCGCGACCACCTACCGTTCAAAAAATCGCGGGCACGGCTCTCACTCACGTCATGGGCAGCGAGCCAGGCCAAGCCCGCCCTCTGCCAGATGGGACGGCTAAGAGCTGGCTTGGGTGGGCTTGGGCAAGGTCGTCACCCGAATGTGCGTTCGGTGGGTGGCCTGGGCCACAGCCTGCAGCATCTGAGCCAAGGCCGGATACAAGCTCTCCTCACGCGCATCGCCCTGCTGGGCCACCACGTGCAGCGCCTTGAAGTAATCGGTGAATATGGCCCTTGGATTCATGCGCTCTTCATCAGCCTGCGCAGGCGTCGTTTCGGGCCACCCGCCAGCCGATCAGGACCAGCACCGCCCGCCTCATCCCTGCGCAGCGGCACCCAACGCTGCCGAGCGTGGTTGCGCAAGGCCAAAAAGCGAGGCGCCTCACTGGCGATGGTCTGCCCAATGCCGCACGCTGAGCTGCTAGCTCCCACCGATGGATCAAGATGCCGACTGCTGTTTGCAAGGCCCATAGCCTTTTGTGCTGGGGCTCAGCGTAGCGGCGGCCCCGGTGCCTTGCCAGCCAGCCAGATGAAGCCTTCGAGCCTGGGCCGCTTAGCTCGGAGATTGGTGTCGATTTCGGCTCTGCTCCCACCGTGGGCTGAAGCCCTCGGCTACCGTCATGCCGGCGCGCCGCAATCGGCCACGACCAGGCTCCCTCAGCCGTCCATTGGCGCCCACACACGGGGGCGCTCCTCTGACGGATCGGGTCAAGTGCCAGGGATTGCGCCCTGGCGCCTCCACACCACCGGACATGCAATAGGCAGCGCCGACGTGAGCGGCAGATTCATCCGGCGGGTCCGCCGCCTTACGGCGGCGGCTACGGGCCCGCGGGATGTCCGCAGTTTTGCTGATCTGTCGATGGCGTTCGGTTGGCGGCGGGGCTTAGTACTTTTGATACCGCTGCAACAGCTCCAGCATCGCACGGTCCAGCTTGTGGCCGNGCCAGTCCTCATACTGCACGTCGGCNCGGCCGCTGTCCAAGATGCCGAAACTGCCGCGGAAGTTCCACAACGCCCAGCCGAACCGGGCTTGTTTCCACAGTTCCAACCAGCTCTTCATCCAGGCCAGCGCCACTTGATGAGGCGTCTTGTTGAAGCAGCCCCATTCACCCACAAACACCGTCTCGCCTTGGGCGGCAATCTCGCGCCAGGGCTTGAGGTAGTCTTTGAGCGTCTGGTCTGGGTCGGTCCCTGGCGGCGGCAGCAGCCGNCCATCGGCACTGACCGGGTGGACAGCTTGGCGTCGGCCCCACGTGGGATCGGCTGGAAATGCCCGGCGCGGACCGCCNGGCAGCCGCAGGCTCAGGTGGCTGAATCTGANCCAGTCGCCCTCGATATTCTCGATGGCCAGCTCGCGCGCGGCAGCCGGCAGCTTGACTTGGAAGCTCAGCTCGCCCACCGGCTGATGAAAGGTCCACTGCG
>JGI24721J44947_10005025_pt1 | contig 18211 bp, 19 predicted proteins | sample YelNatPaOPGAMG01_FD_44947 | JGI IMG/M metagenome (IMG submission 44947) | reverse complement strand
GTTGCCGACTCAATATTTTCGATACGATTTGAACAAACAAAAAATGCCTATGTTGGTGAAACTGTTTTCCATTCTTTTCCCGATTCGCTCGATAGGGTTGCTTTTGTAATTAAGGAACAAGTGATACAACCATTGCAGGAGATGGATTCAAATAAGTTAATTCTTGTTTATAGAATAGAAAATAAAACTGGACGTGATATTGATTCTTTGTTCGTTGGGTTGTTTTTCGATTGGGATATTGGCATTTCGGGTCAATCTGACCAATGCCTTTTCGACGTAGACTTTAACTATGGTGCTGCATTCAATACCCAGAGCGATACTTTGCCCTTGGTTGGAGTTAAAGTTCTTGGAAATTGGAAAACCAACTTCTATGCTATCGATAATGATGGTCGTGGCGAGGATAGCATAGGGATTTACGATGGTTTTGCCAAATCTGAAAAATGGCGAATGTTGAGCGGGAGCATCTCCCGTCGGAAAAGCCGTGTTACTGATGTCTCCTTTTTGATTTCAGCAGGACCAATACCTGTTCCCAAAGATTCCGTTGTTTCGGTACCTTTTGCTCTTTTCGCGGGAAGCGATTTTGCCGAATTGCGTCGGTCTTCTTTGCAAAGCGATTTACTTGCCCTAAAACTTGGCATTATTCGAACTCTGCCCGATAACCATTCAAATCAAAATTACTTGGTTTCAATTTTCCCCAATCCAACTGAAGATGAGATTTATTTGAGAATTTCTTTTATCGAAAGAACACCAGTTGAAATTTTCGTCTACGATTTAAATGGAAGATTAATTCATAAATTCTCGTATATAGATAATTTGCCTTGGACAATCGAACAGCCTCTGGGATTAAGAGGGAAAGCCTCGGGCAACTATTTTGTTCGGATTCGGTTTCCTTCCGAAAACAAAACTTTTTTAGTATCGAAGGTTAAATAATTTAGAATTTTAGTGTCTTTTTCCACTTTTTAAAAAGTTCCCAAGTGGCTTTCACATCACGAATGCAATAAAGTGCAATCTCGGTCAGTTTACCTTCTCGAAAATATTCAGTTACGTTTGAGCCATCGATTCCTTGAGATTTGGGAGATTCAATTCCAAAAGCCCTTGTGTAAAAATCAAGGTTAAACCTTTTGGTAGCAGAAAAATAGTATGTTGGTTGATAAAAAGTGAACTCATCGAGTAAGTCTGTATGCAATTTGTAATTGAACTTTGTGCCTTCCATTAAGTTTTTGGAAGGTCTTATGCCAAGAAGTGCAGAACGCAACATCAGGAAAGGGGCGTCGAAGTTTCTTCCATTAAACGAAACCAAATGAATTTGTGGATATTTGGAAAGTATCCGCCAAAACTTATCTAATGCTTTGTATTCCGAGACAATGTTGATTTGAACATCATCGATGGTAATGGATTCCTCCATTTCATTGTCAAAGGTGTTGTTTATAGCATAGGCGACTGCTTTGCTATTTTTTTCCTCATCGTTTTCAACTTCAACAAAATAAAGACCTATGCAAATTATTTGAGCAGTAAAAGGAGAAAGACCTAAATCGGCTTTCCTTTTGTCGATTTCTTCTTGCGTTTCCAGATTACGAAGTAGATACTCTNTTTGNGAATCTGCGAAACTTTCCCATTCNAGTGGTGAAGTTTCNATGTCGAAAACAAGATATTCTTCGTTCATAGCAATTAATTGACCCGATTAATTTAATTTTGCAACTTACAAACTTACGAGGAAATAATTTTTTTAATGAAAGAATTAAGAATCTCAAAATTTTACTTTTTTTACTTCATATTAATCCTATTTGTTTTTGCTGGGTGTTCCAGTGCAAAAAAAGAAGAAATTAAAACCGCCGAGGAACTTTTCCAATTTGCAAAAAAGAAATTNGAAGAGAAAAATTACGAAGATGCATCGAAGTATTTTGATTTGTTGAAACTTCANTATCCAGCAAGCGAATATGCCGATGATGCTCAATATTATCTTGCTGAAATCAGTTTCCTNCGTGGGGATTACATTATGTCTGCATTTCATTATTCTGCTTTGCGGCGATACTATCCGTCCAGTCCATACTTTAAGGAAAGCCTTTTTAAAACAGCATTAAGTTACTATAAGCTTTCGCCCCCTTTCGATAGGGACCAAGAGTATACTCAAAAAGCAATCGAAGCCTTCTTGGAGTTTCAAAATCTTTATCCAAAAGATTCATTATATTTTTCTGCAAATGAATACATTAAAGAATTAAGGAATAAACTTGCTTATCGTAACTATTTCATAGCGTCTTTGTATTATAAATTGGCGAGCAATAAATCGGCTTTGATTTATCTTGATTATGTAATTGAGCAGTTCCCTGATTCGGATTATGTTGAGGACGCTTATTGGCTAAAAATGACGATTTACAAAGAGTCTGGTTTATTTCTCGACCTTGCTGAATTGATTAAAGAATACAAAACTAAATTCCCACAAGGGAAATATATTTCCCAACTTGGAAGTTTAAAAAAATAGGGACTAATAATGNTNTGGAGANGNTTTTTAAAATACCAAATTTTATTTTGTTTGTTGACATTTTGTTCAGGGGTTTTGCTTTGCCAACAGGATGGTAAACCCTATGCAATTGTAATTCATGGTGGTGCTGGTGGCTATTCTCCAGAAGCAAAAGTAAATCAGGAATACAAAAAGGTTATCGAACAAGCCCTATTAATAGGCTATTCTATACTTGAGCAAGGCGGAACGGCTATTGATGCAGTGGAGAAAGCGGTTAATGTATTGGAAGCATCCCCTCTTTTCAATGCTGGTGTAGGTTCTGTTTTGAACGAAGAAGGTTTTGTCGAGATGGACGCATCGATTATGGAGGGGAAAGATTTGCGTGCTGGTGCTGTGGCTGGTGTTCGAAATTATAAATACCCTATTAGTCTTGCCCGATTGGTTATGGAAAAGACTNCGCACTTGTTGTTTGCGGGGAGTGGAGTTGAAAAGTTAATCGATTCGTTTAAATTGGAACGTATTTCACCTGATTCTTTGATAACTCCACAAAGGAAAAAGGAATATTTGGAAAAGTATGGGAAATCGAAGGGCACTGTTGGTGCAGTTGCTTTGGATAAGTATGGCAACATTGCCGCTGGAACATCTACTGGTGGGATGTTTGGAAAAATGGTTGGGCGAGTTGGAGATTCCCCAATAATTGGTGCAGGCACTTATGCAAACAATTCTACTTGCGGAATATCCTGCACAGGCTGGGGTGAATACTTTATTCGACAATCTGCTGCTTTTCAAGTTTCGGCGTTGATGGAATTAGCAAATTACTCTTTGCAAAAAGCCATAGAAACAGTTTTGCTTAAAATCAAAAAAATGGGTGCAACTGGTGGAATGATTGGAATTGACCGATTGGGTAATGTAGCGTTCGATTACACAACCGAAGGAATGCCCTGTGGGTTTATGAAAAGCAATGGAGAGAAAAAGATTATCATTTTCAAAGAAGAATTAAATAAGAAGTGAATTCAATAAATTTCATTCTTTTTTGTCTATTATAAAACAAATTGATTTGAAANATGCAAAGAATAATGTTAAAATCGAAAATTCATAGAGCAAAGATAACAGACGCCAATCTTTACTACGAGGGTAGTTTTACTATTGACGAGGAGATTCTTGAGGTTGCAAATATTTTGCCCTACGAAAAAGTAAGTGTGGTGAACATCAACAATGGAGAGCGGTTTGATACTTATGTAATTCCCGGCAACAGAGGGAAAAGGGAGTTTTGTTTGAACGGGGCTGCTGCTCGAAAAGGTGCCATTGGCGATGAAGTTATTGTCATTAGTTATTCTGTTTACAATGAAGATGAACTTGCAAACTATAAACCACTGGTTATTATTTTAGACCAAAATAATAACATATTGGAAATTACCGATAAAACCGAACCCAACAAGTTAGTTAAGAAAGATTCCCGATGACACTTGGCATTGCAATACTTGCTGCCGGCAAAGGCAAACGAATGCAAAATCCTTCCATTCCAAAAGTTCTAACCCCTTTGAAAGGGAAGCCACTAATAGGATATGTGATTGAGACTTCTTTGAAACTTTCACCTTTTGCTGTTTACATCATTGTAGGTTTCAAAAAGGAACTTGTTGTCGACTTTTGCCAAGAAAATTACGACCACAACGTTATTCATTTCGTTGAGCAGAAAGAACAACTTGGCACTGGGCATGCTGTTCTGCAAATTGAACCTTACTTGGACAAATCGATTTCGGATTTGTTAATTCTTTCCGGAGATGTGCCATTAATATCCGCATCCACACTTAATAAATTTATTGGCTTTCACAATGAAAATCGAAACGACCTTTCGCTGATTTCTACTATTGTTCCAGACCCTTCGGGTTATGGTCGAATTATTCGTAATAACAATGGAAAACTTGTGAAAATTGTCGAGCACAAAGATTTGAACAACGATGGGACAAAACTTAACGAGATAAACACGGGAATCTATATTGTTAACACCGAATACTTGTTCGAGGGACTTAAACAAATACGTAACGAAAATGCCCAGCAGGAATACTATTTAACTGATTTGGTTGAGGTTTTCCTTAGTGAGCAACTTAAAGTTGATGCTCTGTTGATAGAAAATTATATTGAAGTATTGGGGGTAAATACTTTCGATGAACTCAAATACCTTGAAAATGTGATGGACACAGGAAAGGAGAAGTAAATGGTAAAAAGTTTGAATCATATCGGAATTGCAGTTTCAGATTTGGAAAAGAGTATCGAACTTTTCAAAAAGATTTTCCAAGTTGATAAGTTTCATATCGAATCTGTTGAATCGCAAGGTGTTAAGATTGCATCTTTCAAGATTGGAAATGTTTTAATTGAATTAACAGCTCCTTTGGGTTCGGAGTCACCAATTGCGAAGTATATCGAAAAAAGGGGAGAAGGCATACATCATCTTGCTTTCGAAGTTGATGATATTGAGAAAGATTTGCAAAGATTGAAACAAGAAGGAATTAGCTTGGTCAACGAAATTCCTACCGAGGGAGGACATCAAATGAAAATTGCTTTTTTACATCCAAAATCTACCAATGGTGTTTTAATTGAGCTTTGTCAGAAAGTTTTGTAGTTATGTTTAACAATTTTTGTGTTGTACAATGCCGTTGTTAATATTAGTCAGACATGGTGAATCAGAATGGAACTTGCAGAATCGCTTCACAGGTTGGGTTGATGTGGATTTATCGCCACGAGGTNTTGAAGAAGCCCATCGTGCAGGGAAAATTTTGAAGGAAAAAAATTACAAAATCGACGCCGTTTTCACTTCTGCATTGAAGAGAGCCATTCGGACAACAGAAATTATTCTTCAGGAACTTGGTTTGGATGGTATGCATTATGAAAAGAATCAAGCGCTGAACGAAAGGCATTACGGAGACTTGCAAGGAATGAATAAGACAGAAATTGGCGAGAAATATGGTTTCGACCAGCTGAAAATTTGGCGAAGAAGTTACGACGTAGCCCCTCCCGGTGGCGAATCGTTAAAGGACACACAAGAGAGAGTACTTCCGTATTATCATCAACATATCGAACCATTGCTGAAACAGGGGAAAAATGTATTGATTTCTGCTCATGGGAATTCCTTGCGTGCTTTGGTGATGTATCTTGAAAAACTTTCCAAAGAAGAAGTGCTTGAATTAAATATTCCAACAGGTGTGCCCTATGTTTATGAACTTGATGAAAATTTAAATATCAAGAATAAAATGATTTTGGAAAATTAAGGGAATTTATGAAAAAGACCAGATTTTATTTTTCTATTTTTTTGTTCTTTCTTTTTCCTCTGCTATCGAAAGCCGACGAAAAGGTTTTAATAAAAGCGTTGCAAAACGAATTAAAGAGGTTTTCGACAGAATTGAAAACCCAGCAAAATCCACCATATTACATTGGCTATGAGTTATTCGACATTCAATCCGCAAATTTGACTAATTCGTTTGGTAAGACACTTAATAAATCCACTTCGAGACGCAGGTATGTCGACATCGACATTAGAGTAGGTGATTATAATTTAGATAACACTCATCGGGTCTCATCCAGTCCCTTCGAAGGTTCGTCGTATTCGAGCGTTAACATTCCAATTGAGGATGATGAGATTGCGATAAGGAATGCAATTTGGAACGCTTCGGAAAAAGCTTATAAAGAGGCTGTGAAGCAGTATAGGAACGTTCTTACGAACAAAGCTGTGAAGGTTAAAGAAGAAGATACTTCGGCTGATTTCTCGCGAGAGAAGCCTAATGTTTATTTTGAAGCTCGAAAAGATTACAAAGTCGATTTGAATAGGTGGGAAAAAATTTTCAACAATCTTTCCGATTTGTTTAGGGAAAACAAATGGTTACTTTCCGGTCGAATTAGTTTTTCATTCGAAAACGTATACAAGATTTTGGTTAACTCCGAAGGAACCGAGCTGGCTTTTAATGAACCCAGATTTAGGATTTTTATTTACGTTCAAACAAAGGCAAACGATGGAATGGTTCTTTATCTTTATAAAAGCTTCTTTGCTTTTGATGAGAATGAACTTCCTGACGAACAAGTATTGAAAAATGAGCTTTCGAACTTGATTTTTAAGCTAAAAAAGTTGAAAGAAGCACCTTTGATGGAAACATATTCTGGACCTGCAATTTTGAGCGGGGAAGCTTCGGGAGTTTTCTTCCACGAAATATTTGGACATCGTGTCGAAGGACATCGCCAAAAGGACCCAAACTCGAGCCAAACATTTAAATCCTTTTTGAACAAAAAGGTTCTTCCCGATTTTATGAGTGTTGTCTTCGACCCAACATTGAATAGACTCAACGGTATTCCCCTTTCTGGCTTCTACAAATATGATGACGAAGGAGTGCAGGCACAAAAAGTTGTTTCTGTTGATAGCGGAATTTTTAAAAGATTTCTAATGTCTCGTTCGCCCATAGAAAATTTTCCAAACTCTAATGGTCACGGAAGAAAAAGTTACGGATATAGGGCTGTAGCCCGACAATCTAATTTAATTGTTGAATCAAATCGTAAAGTTCCATTCGAGCGACTTAGACAAATGTTAATTGAAGAATGCAAGAAGCAAGGAAAGGAATACGGCTTGTTGTTCGAACAAGTCGAAGGAGGTTTTACTTTCACAGGAAGGACTATTCCTAACGCTTTCAATGTCTTACCGATTTTGGTTTATAAAATCTATGTTGATGGGAGACCTGACGAAATTGTTCGTGGTGTAGATTTAATTGGAACCCCCTTGACGACTTTTTCGAATATCATTGCTACGGGAGACGACTTAGGAGTATTCAATGGAGTTTGTGGAGCCGAATCTGGCGGGGTACCTGTTTCNGCNTGNTCGCCAAGTATCCTTGTTTCGAAGATTGAAGTCCAGAAAAAAGCAAAAAGTGAAGAAAAACCACCAATATTGCCTTCTCCATAGGCTTGTGTATGGAAAACAGCATTTATTACGAAGTTCAAAGAATCAATAAGTACCTAAAATGGTTTATCCTGCTCTTTTTAGGGGTGGTTCCTTTGTTTTCGTACAGTTATCTTTTTTACATTTTTACATTTAAACATACTCCACTTTTTCTTTCAAAGGAAACCTACACATTTTTTAGCACTGGGGTGATTGTAATCTTGGTTTCCCTTTTGATTGTTTTGTTGTTTATGAGTTTGAAANTNGAAGTATTTTTAAATTCCGAAGGCATATTCTTNCGGCTATTTCCCATTCACCAACNATTTCGAAAGATTCCCTTTTCCGATGTTAATTTTTTCACAATTCGGAAATTTAATCCAATTACAGAATACGGAGGTTGGGGAATACGATATAGTATTCGTGGAAATGGAGTTGCCTATACTTTGTCGGGGAAGTTTGGTTTGCAAATCGAATTAAATAGTGCCCGCAAGATTCTGATTGGAACTCAAAAACCTGAGCAAATTCTTTCTGTTCTTTTAACATTGGTACCATCGAAATATATTTCAAACAAATCGAGAGAGAAATAATGAAATGGATTAATCGAATATTCGTAGCTATTTTGTTTATTTTAATGCAAAATTCTGTTGCTCATTCAATTTCTCACTATGAGATTCTTTCTGCAATGCGTGATGAATTAAAACGGTCGATGGATAGCTTGTTCATCGAAACTTTGCAAAAGCCTTACTATGTTGAATATACATTGAAAATTTCGAATACCTACCGAGCCTCGGCGTTGTTAGGTAACTTGGTGGACACTGCGAGTTCAAAAACAATTACTTTGAATGTTCAGGTTCGTGTTGGTGATTATAATTTCGATAATACAAATTTTCTTGATTTTTCGTTGTTTTTCTTTATGGGTGATGGCGAGGCATCGGGTTCCCGCCGTTTAGTACCTGTTGATTTAGATTATTACAGTTTGCGGCGCGAACTATGGCTTGCTACTGATATCGCCTACAAAAAGGCTGTGGAAACTTATTCCAAAAAGCTTGGGATTATGAAAAATCGTCTGATGAAAGACACACTTCCCGATTTTGCGAAAGCTATGCCAACCGTTTCACTCGATACAAATTTTAGTTTTCCAAAATTTAATTTTGAAGAGTACTGTGAAATTGTTAAAGATATTTCTAAAATATATCGCGATTATTCCAAAATTCACAATTCTTCTGTTTCGTTTGAATATTTTCAAGATTTGATTTATTATATCAACTCCGAAGGTACTGAATTTGTCAAGACAAAGCAATTCACTGGATTCGAAACTGCTGGGGCGTCGCAGTGCGAAGATGGTATGCCAATCTATAACTTCTATTCTGCTTATGCCGACGAACCAGCGAAATTGCCCCAAAAGGATTCTCTACGAAAGGCAACAGAAATTTTATGCAAAAATCTTTCGAAAATGTACGAAGTTAAACCATTAGAAGATTCCTACTCTGGACCCATCCTTTTTGTTGGTCAAGCGTCAGCCGAACTTTTCGCTCAAGTTTTCGCCCCGAATTTAGTTGCTCAAAGGAAAAGCCTAAGCGAGCAAGGCTTGCAAAGTTTTTCCCGCTATACAGCTTTTCAAACAAAAATTGGTGGTCGAGTCCTTCCAGAGTTCATTTCGGTTTATTCCTCTCCTTTGAAAAANGACTTNAATAATATTCCACTTTTAGGNTATTTCAAAATTGATGACCAAGGAGTTCCAGCACAAAACATTCTGCTTGTTGACAAGGGTTATCTTAAAACTCTTTTGGCAGATAGGACGCCTGTCAAAAGAATTTTAAGCTCAAATGGGAATAATCGCGAGGGAAATCCAATGTTTGGCAATCTCGAAGTTATTGTCGATAAAAAGCACAGCCTTACGGAAAAACAACTAAAAGAGAAGCTCATCCAACTTTGCAAACAAAGGGATTTACCCTATGGAATAATCGTAAGGAAAATAATGAATCAAAATATTTTTTCCACTGTTGTAAGTAGATTAACATCTTTCGAGTTTAAGTTCTCGGACGAACAAAGCACAATTAAAGTCGTCGAAGCCTACAAGGTTTATCCCGACGGAAGGGAAGAACTAATTCGAGGCGGAGAGTTGAAAGGATTTACTGTACAATCATTTAAGGATATCATATTTGCTGGAGATAAGCCTTATCTTTTGAATTTTCTTGCTCCGACAGTTTCGGGTTCGTTCTCGGGTGGTTATCTTGGTGCATCAATAATCATTCCATCGTTGCTTTTCGAAGATGGTGAATTAAAACCTGTTGAGTCCGATTTTCCAAAACCACCTTTTTTGAAAAATCCAATTATTATGAATNACTAATTCAATAGGTTTTTTATGAACAATCAAAAGCCCGAAATAGGGAAAAAAACTTTTGTGATTTTGCTCGAAAATAAGTGGACAATTTTAGTCTTTGTTCTTCTTTCGACTCTTGCAGGTTTAATTATATCATTGCTTATTCCCAACAAATATACTGCGAGTGTTAATGCTGTTCCACCTAAAACCTCAACAAGCACATTTGAATCTGTGTTGGGCAGTTTAAGTTCAACATTGAAAGACATAGGCTTGACCAAACTCACTGGTAAAACCGAAGGGATGTATTCGTTCCTTGTGATTTTAGACAGTAGAGCAGTAAAGGATAGCCTCATACGGAAATATCGTTTGGATACGGTCTATAATATTCCTTTTACTAAAATGACAAAGTTGCGAAAAACTTTTGAGAGCAATTTAGAAATAGCACTTGAACCGGAAGGGAATTATGTAATTTCTTTCACAGACGAAAACCCGATGCGAGCCGCTGCGGTCGCAAACGATTATATTGAAATTTCAAATTCTATTGGACAACAAGTTATTCGAACTGAGGCTTCTTTCAATCGTGAATATTTGGAAAAAAGAATTAATAGCATAGATTCGGTGATTTCTGTAATCATCGATAGCTTACAAATGTATTCGAAAGAAAAATTAATTTTTTCACCCGAAGAACAAGCCAAAGCAATTAGCACAAGCTACATAGAACTTAAAGCCAATAAAATTTCGCAAGAAGTAATTTACGATTTATACAAATCACGATTTGGAGAAAACGACCCAGTTACATTGACCCAAAAGAATATTCTCGAAAGTTTAAAATCGAAACTCTCGGATTTAGAAAACAAGCCCGGGTTCGTTGGAAACTTCCCACTAACATCATTAACAAAGGTCGGCAGCGAATTTCTTCGACTTTATGCAGAGCTTGAAACTTACACCAAAGTTAAATCAATTCTTTTACCTCTGCTCGAAGAAAATCGCCTGAACGAAAACAAGCAGATGCAGTTTTTAATTGTTTTGGACAAAGCAACTCCGCCCGACCAAAAGTCCAAACCTAAACGCTCTTTGATTGTTCTGGGCTCCTTCTTCGGTTCTTTCATCTTAATTTCTTGTTTCTTGGTGTTTCTTTATTCTTTCAAAAATTTCCTTTCTTCAACCAAAACAAACACTGAAGAAACTTTGAATGAGCACAATTGAATTGACAAGAGGAACTAAAACTTTTCTTTTCCCTGCTATATTCCTCGAAATTTTGTTTTTATCGTCATTGGCTTTTGCTTCGTTTAAAGAATACGAATTGTATTTNCTAATCGGTATTATTTCCATTCCGTTCCTTCTTTTGTTTTTTTATNANCCAAAANTTTGGGTNTATGTTTCCATCCTTATGTTCGCACCAATACTGGCTTTAAGAGATGAAGGAGTGTCCCCAATTGAAATTGCTTTTTCGGTTGTAGTTATTCTTGGCTTGGTCATTTATTTTTTTTATAAGTTTTTTATCGAGAAAAAGTCGATTGTCGAAAATTACGGAGACCTTTTCATACTACTTTTTTTCGTCTTTTTGCCATTTAACGGACTGGTTGCATATTTAAACGANGTCGACTTGTTTTATTGGCTTCGTGAAGTGCTGATTTTNNTCCTNATCCTTNTATATTTCCCTATTCGTGAATATTTTACGGATTTGAAGGACTTCAATCGNTTGTTGTTTTTTGTGATGATTGTTTCTTTGGCTTGTTCAATTTACATTATCGTTACTTATAAAGAAAGTACACTGGTTTTGGCAAATTACGCTTACGAACTTTTTGGTTTGGCGGGAACGAAGAAAGTAAATCATATAGTTTTTGTTGGTACATATTTCACCGCACTTCTCCTTGCACAAAATAGTAAAAAATTACCAGTAACATTGCTTTTATTCTTTTCTGCTTTTTTGTCGTTAGTGGCATTAATAATTACCGTCAGTAGAACTTTTTGGATTGCCACAATTCTTGGAACCATTGTACTATTTATTTACTTTAACTGGAAGGAGCGAATAAAACTTNTTGTTTTCTATTTTCTGATTTTGTCGTTGTTTGTGGGTTTTGCTTATTTCACTTTTCACGAGAATTATAGGGTTGTAACGAAACTGATCGAATATAGGTTTTTCTCTTCGTTGAAAGGGAAACAGGATAGGTCTTTGCAATCTCGATTTGCTGAATATAATTATGTTCTGAATGCCATAGCTGAGCATCCTTTGAGTGGGAATGGTTTTGCAAAAAAAATTCGTTTCCGAGACCCGATATTTGTTAGGACATTAACATCGCATAACATTCACAATGGCTTTACTTCGATACTTTATCGNGCTGGAATTCCGTTGGCAATTATTTACGTTTCGTTCTTTGTATTTTACTTTTTCAAGGTAATCAATCTGATTAAAGCAACAAAACATCGTCATTATCTTCAACCTTATGCTATATCTGCATTTGTCATCTTGCTTACTATGTTCATTGGGCAATTTACTTTCCAGCAGTATTTGGCTCGGGATTTTAATTTTGCTGGGGCTATTGCTATTGCAATGATTGGGTTCGTTGAACGTAACTATAATGGTGCTAAAAAGCTTTGAAAATGGAATTCTTATTTCTTGGTACAATAGTTGGAACCAAAGGATTGAACGGGACTTTAAAGGTCGAACCCGAAACCAATGTATCTATCAAAGAAAATGCGATAGTTAAAATTGGTTTTTCGCTTCGATATTCCGAAGAATATACNNTNGAGAAATACAAAACAACCCATTCCGGTTATAATTTTCTAAAGCTTGTTGGTATTAATTCCATTGATGAAGCAAAAGCTTTGATTGAAAAGGGGGTCTTTGTTCACGAAAATTTTGTTGAGGACATCGACAAGGATGATTTGTATCAAATTCTTTCGGGCTACGAAGTTATTGATGCATCGTCGAATTCAAAGAGTGGGAACTTGCATTGGAAAAGTGGAAAATCCCGGAAACGATTTAATCTTGGTTAAAACACCAAAAGGGGAATTTTTTATTCCGCTTGTTGATATGTTTGTTAAATTTATTGACAATAAAGGCAAAAAGATTTTTGTTAATTTAATTTCAGGTTTACTTGAATAACTTTATGGAAGAGAAAATTAGAATAGATATAATTTCGGCTGTGCCAGAGATTTTCGATTCGTTCCTTTCGACGAGCATCGTTAAAATTGCACAAGAGAAGGGACTAGTGAAGATTTTCGTCCACAATTTACATAAATATTCCAGCGACAAATTTGGGCATATTGATGATACTCCCTATGGCGGAGGCTCGGGAATGGTTATTCAATGTGAGCCTGTATTTAAATGCATCGAAGAACTAAAAAGCCAAAGAAATTACGATGAAGTAATTTATTTAACTGCCGATGGTGTTCTTTTCAACCAAAGCATTGCCAATGAGTTGTCTTTGAAACGCAATTTGATATTACTTTGTGGACATTACAAGGGAATCGACCAGCGAATTCGTGATTCATTGGTTACAAAGGAGATATCGATTGGTGATTTTATTTTAACCGGGGGCGAATTGCCTGCGATGATTGTTGTCGATTCCATTGTTCGATTGGTTCCGGGAGTGCTTGGCGACCCACAATCGATATTCGAGGATTCCTTTCAAGATGGATTGCTTGAACCACCAATTTATACCAAACCTGCGGAGTTTCGTGGTATGAAAGTTCCCGATGTACTTTTAAGCGGCGACCATAAGAAAATTAGCCAATGGAGACTGGAGCAGTCCTTGAAAAAGACACAGGAACGGCGTCCAGATTTGCTCAAATAATTAAAGTTTTCAGAGCCTTTTCAATTTCGGGATATTCAAATTCAATCCCTGCATCGAGTAACCTTTTTGGTATAACTCTTTGAGAAGCAAGTAATACGGAAGCTTGCTCGCCAAATATGATTTTTATCAAATAATCGGGTATTGAAAGGATAAAAGGTTTGTTCAAAATATTTCCGATTGACCTGATTAGCTCAACATATCTAACTGGGTTGGGCGAAACGAAATTATAAATTCCTTCGAAAGATGTATTTTCGAGCGATGTTGTAATTAATCTTACCAAATCTGCTATGTGAATCCAACTGACCCACTGGAAGCCATTACCAATAACAACGCCAAAACCAAATTTGAATGACATTAAAATTCTTTGTAAAGCTACATCGTCCTTTTTGAAAACCAATCCAAATCTGCCAATTACCCAGCGATGTGGTGAATTCAACAGCGAAGCCTCTTTTTCCCATTGTTTGCAAACTTGTGCGAGAAAATTATCGCCGGGAGAACTTTCTTCGGTAATAACCTCATCACCAGAACTTGGATATATGCCAATTGCAGATGTGCTGAAAAAAGTTATGCTTTTTTCATTAAAGGAGTTCAGTCGAGTTACAATTTCTCGAGTGGTGTCTATTCGGCTTTTTAGAATTTCAATTTTATATTTTTTTGTCCACCTTTTGCCAATAGTTGAACCAGTAAGATTTACGATTGCATCAATGTTGGATAAGTTTTCGAACCAATTTTCATTCCATTGGAAATGCTCATTAGTAAAAGGAATTGNCTCTTTGGCTTTAATTTTATTTCTCGACAAAGTGAAAACACTATGCCCCTTTTGATTAAGAAAGTGGCAAAGATTTTTGCCTATTCCACCTGTGGCTCCTGCAACAAGNATATTCATTTACAATAGAAACTTAATTCCAAATTTAAATGTCTCGTTGAACAANGGCGGAGAAGTTTTAAATGGCCAGTTCATTTTGTCTTTTCTCAATTCATAAATTCCAAATGAAAGGGCACCTTTTAGAATACCATAAGCCACTGGCGCAACAGCTGTGTTGGATTTCAATATGCTTTCGATGAATTCATTCAATAACAGCATCGAAACTCCTTCGATTAAACTACTACCAGCCCAATACCAAAACTTGTGGCCGGGGAAAATAATCGACCTTTCGTATAACAAGTCAAGTGATAATGTATTCAGCAAAACAAGTGAAATACCGGAATTGAAAGAAGTTCCAAAACGGAATTGGGAAGCAAAAACATTGAAAAGATGGCTGTCGGGAGGGACAAATGAACTTAAGTTTTCGACGTCAAATTTAGACCAATTGAGTGTATTCGAATGTGTAAAGAAAAGGTAGTTATTCTTTCCGATTCTGTAGCCGTAGCCTTCATCTCCAAAACGAATGCCGAAACGCCACATTTTTGCATCAATATTCGTGTTGTTTTGGATTTTCCATTTAGAAGAGTAATTTTCGAGAAATAAGCCATCGTTTTCAATTATTGAATACTCGGTTCCAGTTTTGGACTGATGTGTTTCAATTTCTGTATACCCAAGCGAAATCGACGCAAAGTTTTGAGTGTTGAAATCCTTTGTGGAACTTAATGCAGAGTAGGTAGGATTATTGAATCCAGAATAAATCGAAACCGATGGATGTTTCATATGTTTCAGCAGGCGATAGGTCCTTTTGTTGAAAATTGTAACTTTGATACCTTTTCCTTTTAAAGTATCTTCGTCGCTGTTCTCTTGTGCAAAAAGGCTAGAAAAAACAAATGCAATCAAAAGAACTGTTAAGAAAAACTTTAATTGTTTCATACATCCTCCCTAAAATAAACATTTGCAAAAATAATTACGATGAAAATTAGCAAATGTTTCAGTCATTATGCGTTTTTGCTAATGGAACTGTGAAAAAGAACTTGCTTCCTTTTCCTTCTTCGCTTTCAACCCAGATTTTTCCACCATTGGCTTCAACAAATTCTTTGCAAATTATCAAACCGAGTCCAGTTCCTTTCTCTTGATTCGTTCCAAGCGAGGTATGGTGAGCGTCAATTCTGAATAATTTGCTTTTAGTTTCTTCGTTCATTCCCATTCCGGTGTCTTCGACACAAACTAATGCGAAATCATCTTGTTCTTTTGCCGATACAGTTATTTTGCCACCGGGATATGTAAATTTTAAGGCATTGCTGATAAGATTTCTGATAACAGTATTGATTGAATTTAAATCTGCAAAAACCATCAATTTTTCGGGAATTTCAGTTAGAAGTTGAATTTGTTTATTCTCCGCTTGCAATTTTAAAAGGGAAACATTGTTTTCGATTAGGTTAATTAAGTTGAATTCAACGAATTCCAGTTGTATTCTTCCGGTTTGTGCCCTTGCCCAAATGAGTAGATTTTCCAGTAAAGAGAACAATTGGGTGCTACTTTCTTTCAATGGTTCAATAAATTCAAGAATTTCTTCTTTCGAAAATTCATCGAAATTTTCGTAAAGTAACTCCAAAACATTTTTGAATGCACCAATTGGATTTTTTAGGTCGTGTGCGATGATTGAAAAGAACTTATCTTTTGTGGCGTTAAGTTCACGTAATTGTGCTTCGGATTTTCGCAAATCTTCTTCTGCTTTTTTCCTTCTTTCTACTTCTTGGAGAGCTTGGTCGCGCATCCTTTTGTGCTCTTTAATTCGGTAAGAAAGATAGGTGTAATCTTCAACTGAAATCACAGCAAAATTTTCATTCAATAGCGGACAAGTGCAATGCGAAACTGTGGTATGCAATAACCTAGGTTGCATATTAGGAAGATAAGATGGGAAAAAACTTTTATGCAATTGGGTGGAAAATACCACCGGTGGTCCCCCATCGAGGACTGAACTAATAGGAATGATATATCTTGGAGAATTTAAATGTGAGAAAGACTCAAATAAATTCTTCCCCACAATATCATTTGAGTGAATATTTGTCCAAATTTCCAGTTGTTTATTCCAAAAGATTATTTGAAAATTTGTATTGATTATACAAATACCAATTGGTATTGAATTAAATATTTGGAATTGAAGATATTTCTCTTCCATAAAAAATTATTTTGTGAAAAATCCACCTTCTTGTATGAATTTGTCGAGAGATTTTACGAAATCGGGAACAGATTTTAAATCGATGAAAAGAATAAAATCGCCTTCTATTGCGAGTGATTCGATTGAAAAATGGGTTCGTGCCAAAAGAATAATGCCATCATCTTTAAATGATAAATCTGCGGATAAGATTTGGTCGATTGTGCCAGTCAAGTAAAGCGGAATAGAATAATTAAGATTAATGTTAAGAAGATTGGCTAATGACCCTACAAGCGAATTTAGAACAATATTGCCAATTTCAGAAAGAGTTTCTGCCTGGATTTCGTCGAAGTCCAATTCGTCTTGCGTCTGGTCTGTGAATGCCATTACAAGCTTCGAAGCGGATTCGGTTGAAAAGATAAGTTTAGAACTTCCAGAAAGCGGACCCGAAAATGTTAAGGTTACACTCGAAAGATTGTCCAAAACACTATGATTTTTAAAAAAGTCAAGAAGTTGTTCGGGAGTGATAATTTGAACAATTGGAACTGATAATTTTACATGTTTGCCCGAAAGTGAATTTAAAAGGTTGGCAGCTTGGCCAACACCAATGTTAATCATTTCTTGAATAACATCGATATGTTCAGAAGTAATCTCCATTGTCAAACCAGTTGTTGAATTACATCATCCAACTCTTCTTCTTTGGGGGGCTTATGTAAGAANGCAAAAGCTCCTAATTCTTTGCACTTTTGCTTGGTCGTTTCTTGGATATCCGCGGAAATCACGACAACTTTTGTTGGGTTGTGCTCCTTGTTCAAAACTGTTANAATTTGGATGCCGTCAATATCGGGCATAAGCAAGTCGAGGAAAATAATATCGTATTGTGTTGNGTGGATTTTCTCGAGTGCCTGCTGCCCGTTGACTGCTTCGTCAATTTGGAAGTTGTGCTTAGAAATAAGTTTGGTTATCATTTTTCGGGAGATAATAGAATCGTCGACAATTAAAACTTTTTTCATATTTCGTTTATGATTAACAATTAATTAAATTGCAAATTAATATAAAATATTTTAAATGAAAAAAGAGAAAAGAAAAATTTTTTTTGAGCCTTTGGATGCTTATTGTTCGTTATTTGATGAAACCTTCACCGGTTTCGATGTGGAGCGTTCTTATCAGTTTTGCAAGACTGTTGCAAAAAATCACTACGAGAATTTCCCTGTAGGCTCATTTCTGATTCCACGAGGCTATTGTAGGTTCTTTTATAGTATTTATACTTTTGCCCGCTTAGCCGACGATATTGCAGACTCAAACAATTATTCAATCGATAGCAATCGCCGACATTCCTTGTTGAACAAATTGGAATCGAATATCAGCGTTCTGTTGACGACCGAGAGAATCAATAATCCGGTGTTCCTTGCATTGAAAGATACAATTGAGCGAAAAGAATTACCTCTTGAACCATTTCTTAAATTGCTTACTGCTTTTAAGATGGATGTATCTTTCGCTCAACCTGAAAATTGGAATGACCTTGAAAAGTATTGTAATTTTTCTGCAAATCCTGTTGGCGAATTAGTTTTAAGATTGTTTGGTGAATACAATCAAATGAACATAGAATTTTCAAATAGAATTTGCACAGGTTTGCAGTTAGCAAATTTTTGGCAGGATTTGTCTATCGACATACCTTTGGGCAGAATT
>JGI24721J44947_10004993_pt1 | contig 18258 bp, 18 predicted proteins | sample YelNatPaOPGAMG01_FD_44947 | JGI IMG/M metagenome (IMG submission 44947) | reverse complement strand
GGGCGGCAAGCGATCTCGCCGGCTCCCCCCGCCTGAGACCCGCCACAATATGGGCGAGAGTCTCGGCGTCCGGATCGTTCCGGCATGAAAGGGACGGACAGGAGGCCCCTTCGCCGCTGCAGGGGTAACAGTCCTGGCGGGTCACGACCGAGAGAGCCCCCTCCCGATAGGCCCCGGTTTCGTAGGGGAGGGCACTGGCAAAGAAGAGCCCGACGGAGGGGACGCCCAGGGAGGCGGCCAGATGAAGGGTTGCGGTATCGGGAGAGAGGACGACCGAGGCCTGGGAGATCAGCGCGACAAGCTCCTGGACCGTGGTCCGCCCGGCGGTATTTGTCACCTTCGGCCCGGAGCGTCCGGCGAGAGCCTCCCCCAGCTCCCCGTCCTCCGGCCCTCCGGAGAGGATAACGTGATGGCCATCGATTCTTTCAATGGCCAGGAGCAGACGGTGGAGGGCCTCCGGAGAAAGTCGCCGGTAGGGGCTTCGGCCGCCCAGAACTACGACGACAGGCCCCAAGCTGTCCCCCCCTCCCCCGGCTGGGCGGGAAGGGATGCGGCCCGGCCCCTCGAAGCCTTGCCACATGTCGGAGAGATGGATCCTGTTGAGCGCCCGGATCCCCCGGGAGGAGGCCACCAGATAGGCCGGCCATCCCCCAAGGGGGGCAGGGCTCCCCGACTCCCGGTCGAAGAGATGATCGAAGCCTGAAACCGGCACTCCCAGCATGTTGGCCAAGGCGATTCCGGTTCCGTGATGGTTTAGGACAATGACCCGGGAAAAGTTCTCCGACCGCATCTTTCGGACAAAGTCCCGGGAACCCGCGATGCGACAGCTGAGGGAAAGAGCGGCAGAAGGGTCCCCAAACCCCGGCCAGGAAATAATCCCGGAGTTCATCCCCAGAGAGCGGGCGGCCTCCACGACTCCCGGTCGGAGCAGGAGTGTCGGACACCCTCCCTGCCCATGAATTTTTTCGAGAAGGGGCCCGCTCTGGAGAAGATCCCCGAGCCGGGCCTCCTGGATCACCAGCACCTTGTCTGCCATCTCCCGCTCTCCTTGTTACCGGCTCAGGACTTTCCGCCCGGGACGGCGACGGCTGCCTCGCTTCGCGACAGGATCTCATGCGCCACACTGTTCTTGGGATCCCTCATCAGGATCTCATGAGCGATCTGGATCGACTCCGCCTCCTGTCCGGCCTCGTTGAGAATCTTGGCATAGAGGCTCCTGAAACCGTTCTTGAAGGGATTCTCCATGAGGAACTCCCGGACCCGCGCAAGCGCTGCCTCAGGACGTCCGATGGCGCGGGCCGAGTCGACAAGGAGCCGAAGAATCTCCTCCTGCCCGGGCTCGAGGCCCAGCGACTGGTCGTAGTAATAGACCGCCTCTTCGTACTGTCCCAGCTCCTGACAGACCATGCCAAAGCCGGAGAGGGCCGCGAAGGATCGCGGATTCTTTTCGTAGGCCCTTTTGAAGTCGGAAAGCGCATCGGCAAAGTCCCCCATCAGAAGGGCAATCACCGCCCGGCCCTGATAGGCCCGCTCGTCGGAGACGACGGGGATTGCCAAGTCAAAGGCCTCCCGGGCTCCGGGGAAATCCCCCTTCCGGGAGAGAACCTCGCCAAGCTTGATCTCAACCTCGCCGCGCTCCTCCCGGGTCAGCCCCGGATCTCCAAGAGCCCCCCGGAGGATCTCCTCCACCCCTTCCGAGACTCCCGACCCGAGCATGTCGTCGACCTTCTCGATGATCCCGAAGACGCGACGCCTTGCCGTCACCAGATACTGCATGACAAAGAGATCCCGGATATCGTCCGGAGACTGGTCCCGGAGGACGATCGCCCCGAGGTCGATGTCGGTCCGCGCCTCTCCCCGGCGGGCGAGATCCTCTGCCATCCTGGTGAACTCCGAGGAGACGTTGGCCCCCATCGTCTCCACCTGCAGGCCTGTGCTCTCGAGAAGCTCGACTAGTGTCTTTCTGGTAAAGAAGCGCAGATGGGTCCGGTCGAGGATCCCCTGCTCCTGATAGTCGAAGCGGCCATGGGCAAGCCCGGCGAGCACTTCGTGGTAGCGGACATTCGGAACCGAGAGAACGAGAACCCCCTGGGGGGAGAGGTACGGGACATACTTCCGGAGAAGCGCCACCGGATCCGCCACATGCTCGAGGACGTCGGCCATGATGATGGCGTCGAAGCTCTCCTCGGCAAAGTCCGGAGCCCACTCTGCGGCATCCTCCACGATGACCCGGTCGTAGTAGGCCTTGGCCTCGAAGCCCCGGGACGCCTCTTTCTCGATTCCCACAAGGTTCACATCCCCCCAGCGCGTCCTGATCCCGCGGCCCATTGCCCCCGTTCCGCACCCGATATCGAGGATGCGGTTGGCACCGGCCGGGATCCGGTCGATGACCTCTCCCCGCTCCTTGCGGTAGAGCTGCTTGGGCTTCCAGATCGCCACCTTCTGGTTGATGAGACGTTCCCAGGACTCGAGGAAGCGGTCCATGGGGAACTCCTGCGCCACGATCTCCCGGGAGGCCGCACCCATTTCAAGGGCCAATTCCCGGTTGGAGAGAAGGGCCGCGACATGTTCGCGGAGATCCTCGGCCCGATCGGCCAGAAAGCCGTTGATCCCGTCCTTGACGGGTGAGCCGGAGTGGGTGAGAGCCACGATCGGCATCCCGGTCGCCATCGCCTCGAGAAGGGAGAAGTTGTATCCGTCCTCCCAGGGCTCGACGGTGGTATGGAGAAGAAGTCGATGGTGGCGCATCTGATCCTTCAGGTCCTCGATGTTTCTGGAGGGACGGGCATCGGGAAGGCGGGGATTGAGCCCCAGGGTCGTCTGGGGAACTCCCTCGAGGACCTGCGTGGAGAGGGTGGTTCCCAGCATGAGATCTCTCTCCTCGATAAAGTTCCCGATACGGAGGACCCGGTCAAGATGGCCATCGTACCCCCCCCATTCTGCGGGATCGATCCCCGGAAGAATGACCGGCCCGGAGAACCCCCACGACTCCTTCTTCGAGGCCGAGATAAAGACCGGAGTCAGATCGGCGACCTGGGCCATTAGCTCGGAGAGGGCCTTGCGGTATTCGCGGGGGTCCACAGAGTTCTTCCCGAGCGCCACCATGGTGTCGAGCCGGTTGTGGAAGACCATGAACTGGGGAACCGGGGACTTTCTCGTCAGGAGAAGATCGCTCATGTCGTGGCAGATGATGGCGTCATACTCTTCCCGGGCCAGGTGGCCCATCGCGGTCTGAAAGTCGACGATCCGCGATCCCCGGGGACAGGGACGAAATTCGTACATCCACCGGTCGTAGCCCCCCTTGCTCCGCTCGACGATATCGAAGGTGACCGGGAGCTTGCCCATGAGGGAGATGTATCCTTCGTGCCAGTTAAACGTAAGAATGCGCAACATCTTCTTCTCCTTGTTTTTTGACGGAATAGCCGTCGGAAAGGATACGGACGAGAGACCGCGCCCGGTGACGGTAGGTATGAGCCCCCAGAACCTTCTTTCTTCCCCGGGCCCCGATGCGGGAGGCGACCTCCGGATGATCGAGGAGAAAGCGAACCTTGTCGACGAGATCGGCATCGTCGTAGAGGACGAGATCGACATCGGGAACAAAGAGATCGCTCAGGCCGGGGACAGAGTCCGTAAGAAGGCATTTCCCGATGGCGAGGCTTTCAAAGACCCTCATATTAAGGTCGTCCTTGACGGCAGAGTTGAAAAGGAGCCGAGACGACGAGAGGAACCTCGCCATATCCTCGAAAAAGAGCCTCCTGACACCCACGGAGTAGCGGATTCCGAGACGGGCGATCCGGCGGGATCGCCTGTCGGCCTTCCCCGGCGAGGTGCAGATGGCGAGATCGAGGCTCTCGGGAAGGTCGTAGGGCCGGTGAATGGTGGGGTCGCAGGCCAGCGGAAGCCAGAAGACAGGCTTGCCCAGACGCTCCCGAAAGAGCTCAACATAGGACTTCTGGGCCAGGAAGATCACATCGAAGCGGCTGGCCAATCTCAGATGGTCGGCCGCCGACAGATGGGTATCGATCAGATAGCAGGCTTTGGGAAGGTTCGGATCCGACAGGATGGGCATATCGAACCAGACGCCGCTTTCGACAAAGAGGAGCCAGTCCGGCCGGAAGCCGTCGAGGCCTTTGCGGATCTCCTCGAGGGTTCCTTCCCGGAGTTCGATGTCGTGCGGCGACACCCGGGAGGCGATCTGTTCGAGGTCCCATTGGCGAAGGGTCCAGTCGGGGACGGTGGGCCCGCATGTTTTGACTGTGGCGACCTCCCGGAGAGCCCGTTCGAGATAGGCTCCGGTCGTATGTGGCATGGCAGTGTACATCATCAGAATGTTCATGACGACCTCCTTGCCCATGAACAAGCATATTCCGTGCCAGAACTAAAATGAGGTCAAAAAGAGGTCTCAGGAGGGAATGCAATGCATGAAAATACCGCCACATTGACGCGAAGGGGGAGTTTTTTTCCCGCTTATTCCGGGGAAGGGGGAGATTTCTCCCCGTCAGGATTCTGACAGAGGGAGGAGCCTTTCCCGGAGAACGCCCCTGGGCGAGGAAGGCCGCGTCGGGGAGGTCCGGGAGATTGGGTCAGGGAGTTCAAGCTGCAGGGCACATGGAGAAAACACTGGCAGAGAGGGAATAGCAAGAAGGACAGTCGATCTAGCCCCGCCCGAGAATCTTCTGTCCGAAAAGCTTTTCGGAGCCGCGGGAGGCCTTCCGGTAGGCACCCTCCGGCCCCTGGCCCGTCAAGGCCGCAATGCGGGAGGCGAGAGGACCGTTCTCTTCGGCAAAGGGCGCAAGCGCCCTGGAAATCGCCTCGATACGATGGGAGAGGGTGAGGAGGTCGGAGAGGGGAAGAGAGTTCAGGGCCTCCGTCCCGGCGCGGTCAAGCGACTCCTGAGCCGCAAGGAGGGGGGAGAGATCCATCTCCTCCACCCTGGAAAGGGTGAGAGGCACCGGATCCCCCCCAAAGAAGAGAAACTCGTATAGAGACGAGATCCTCAGAAGAAACTCCCGGGCGGAGGTAGCGGCGTTCGGGGAGCCCTCTGGAGACTCCTGCCCGTCCATCATCCGCGCACCGAAAGGGTCCGGCGAACACCCGGGGCTTCCGGCCCCCCCCCGGATGAGGCGGACAGGGAGACCGCACTCCGGGCATTGACCGAGGCGGTCCGCCATGTCCCCAGAAGGTCGGAGAGCAACTCCCGGACAGGATCAAGCCGATCGAGCTCGCTGGCCACATTGGCGAGCGTCACCTCCTGGATCAGATAAAGATAAAGCGAGACGAGGGAGTCCGAAAGATCCTTCGGCTCCTGGCCATCGACCGCCGAGGCGAGCTCTGAGAAGATACTAGTCAACCTGTTGACAGCATCGGAGCGCTTGGGGATATCCCCGTTTCTCATGGCCTCCTTCATGATGTCGACTAAGCGGATCGAACCCTCGTAAAGGCGGATCAGAAGCTCGGCCGGGGGAAGAGTTCGTTCGAGGGTCTGACGGTAGGTCGCTGCGGCATAAGCGTTCATAGAACATCCTCTCGTAATCGCGGTGGTCAACGGGAGGGAGCTCTCCCTCCCCTAGATCACTCCTCGGGCGATTTGCTGCTGAACATAAGCCTGCTTCTGGTTCAGACCTCCCAGGAGACCCTGGAGACCCGAATACTTCTCCTCCAGCTGGTCCTTCAGGTTCGAAAGCTCATCCTGCTTTCGCGTCATCTCCCGGACATTTGTCCGTTCCTGGGCATTGATATCGGAGAGCTCTCCGGCCAGAGGGCCGCTTGCGGGGTTGGCAAACTCCATGAGCAGGTCGTGCACCCCCGAGACGATACCGGGCGTGGCTCCATGGCCGGTCATAAGATGAACGACATCGTCGTAGTTCGTGGCCAGAACCTTGTCGAACTTGCCCGAATCGAAAGAAAGATGCCCGTTTCGCTGGAAGCTGATCCCCACGTCCGCGAGCGTCCGGAGCCTGCCCGGGATCTTGTCCGAGAGCGAACGCGTCAAAACGGTTCCCAGACGGTTTCTGAGATCCACCACCGAGTAGGCCCCGAGAAGAGGGCCGCCCTGTCCGGTCGCCGGGTTGACCCGGGTCTCCTTGTCGACGAAGTCCATCAGATCGTTGTAGCTCTTGACCAGGGCGCCCACGTTCGTCTTGATCGTCTTGGTGTTGTGGACGATCGAGGCGGTGGTCGGTGTGGGGCCTGTCGTCTGGCGAAGGTGGATGACCGCCCCCGGGATGGCATCGGCCACATCGTTCGACTCCGACTGGACCGGGACCCCGTTCACATTCAGATGGGCGAGGGAGGCCTTCTGGACGGTCTTGAAGGTAAAGTTCAGCCCTTCCTGCTCCATCACCCGGAAGTTCATGCCGTTCTTTGTGGAAGAAAGCGAGAGGGAGTAGGGGGCGTCCGGGGCGCCTGTCCTCATCACCATGGCGTGGATGCCGATATGGGCATCGTTGATGGCCCCGGCCAGACTTTCGAGGGTGAACCCGGTGCTCTGGTCGATGCGGACGGACTTGATCTTTCCTCCCACCATATGGTCGCCGATCAAGAATGTCAGTGTGGCGTGGGAAAAGGCTCCGTCCGGAGGAATATTGAGGACGGAGGTCCTGTCCTTGTCGGGGACGCCCGAAGAGACAAGAACGCCCGGCCGGGCAAGCGAGTTGACGGAGACGCTGTAGGAACCCAGGGAGGACCCGGGACCCGGCGTGACGGTAAAGGCGGCATGGGGGGGCACCACGCTCTTGAAGGCATTGAAGTCCTGCCTGAGGTGGAGATTGCCGGCAGACTTCAGAAATCCGTCCAGCTTCTGCTGGACCTGCCTCCAGATGGCGGACTTCTCCTGGAGATCCGCCTGGTGCTGCTGCATCTGCTCGAGGGGAATGGCCGCTGCCTGAAGATTGGCATTGACAAGCTTTTCCGTGTCGAGCCCCTGCGAGAGGGCGGCCATGTTGGTGATCCGCATCCGGCGGGGGGCGGGTGCCCCTCCGTCGGCGCCTGGAATCGACCCGGAAATACCGCTCAACACCCACCTCCATCCCCGGACCGCCTCAGGAAGGGGACTTCCCCTCCCCGGGACGATCAAAGGAGTCCTGGTTCGACGCTATTCTATGCCACTGACAAAAATAGGATCGGCCGGCGAAACCGCCGGCCGAACCCTAGGCCCGACGGGCGGGCCTAGCTAAGGGAGCAGCTTGATGGCTGCTTGTGGAATCAGGTTCGACTGGGCCAAAACTGCGGCACCAGACTGCGACAGAATCTGCCGCTTGGTGAACTTGGCCGTTTCTCCGGCGAAATCCACGTCACGGATTCCGGCACGGCTGGCCTGAACGTTTGTGCTTGCGGTGTTCAGGTTCCGGACTGTCCATTCCATCCGGTCCTGGATGGCACCGATGTTACCCTGCAGCTCGTTGATCTTGTCGAGCGCCTTGTCGAGCTTGTTCACCGAGTTCTTGGCATCGTTGCGGTTCATGATGTCTGTCCCTGCAACACCCAGCGNTTCGGAGTCGACCTTGCCGACCTTGACGTGCAGACGGTCGCTGAAGGAGGTGTAGATACCTACNTGGAACTTGAAGTCCGNATGGCTCCCGTCGAGGAGCTTCATTCCGTTGAAGTCGGTCACCTTGGCGATACGGGTGATTTCCGATTTCAGATGCTGGTATTCCTGGTTCAGCACCTTGAGGTCCTTCGGCGAATAGGTGCTGTTGGCGGCCTCGATGGCCAGCTGCCGCATCTTCAGGATAATGGTGTTATCCGTCTGAAGAGCACCGTTCGTCGTCTGCAGGAGGCTGGATCCGTCATTGGCATTCCGGATCGCCGCCGCATAGGACTTGACCTGTCCGCCCATACGCTGGGAGATCGCGTAGCCGGCCGGGTCGTCCGCGGGGCTGTTCACGCGGTACCCAGAGGAGAGCCGGTTGACGTGCTTCGCCAGAGCACGCTGGGTTTCGTTCAGGTTGTACTGGGCATTCATGGATGCCACGTTGTCATTGATGATCAATCCGCTCATCGTTCCCTCCTTGGTTTTATCGGCCTTATCCCTGGCCTTGTCCTTTTGTTACCCGGCGACGTGACCGGGGAGGCGATCCTCTTCGCCTCAAGGACCTCTTCGGCAGGGGGCCAAAAAAACTTTAGGGGGTCTCCGGATTTTTTTTCGGGAGGAAGACGGGCATGCGGAGCCACTCCTCCGACTCGGCAAGAATCACCTGACGACCGAGCCTTTCGGCCTCCCGCACGAGGAGGGGAGCCAGAAGGTTGGCCGTGCTCCCCTCCTCCCCGAAGGTCACGATCACCATGGCCGAGAGGTCGGCCGTCGCCACGGGGGCAAAAAACTCCCGGTCCCACTCGGGGAGGACGAGGCGGCTCATGTAGTCGGGCACGAGAAGGGCCGGATCCATGACCACGAAGGCCAGGGCCGGATCATCGAGGGACTGGAGCCAGTAAAAGACCTGCTCCTCCCCTGTCTCGAGAAGAAGGAAACGGTGGGCCCCCGGGAATCCCGGGAGGCCATCGGGGAACCGGATCACCCCGAACTCCGGAACGGGGATCTCTCCGAAACGGGCCGTCATGAATGTCGACACCTTTTCCCTGCCCTCCTTCGGCGTATGGGGAACACCTCCCCCCACGCTCTCGCGCGAGCTTCCCGTCGCGTTGCGGTTCTCCTCCTCGATACGGCGAAGAACCTCGTCACGATGGACCCGCACCCCGTCCGGAGCCTCGATTCCGATACGAACCGAGCTTCCCTTCACCTCGAGCACCACGACCCGGACCGACGGCCCGATGCTGATACCCTCTCCGCTTTTTCTTGTCAGGATAAGAATGGCGTCCCCCCTTCCCTGGGCCTTCCGTTTTTAGTGGAACAGCACGTTCTGGACGTTCTGGAGAATATTGCGGCTTGCCTTGGCGCTGACCTCGAGAAGATTCTGGGAGAGGGCCATACGGGAGGCGGCCTTCGGGATGTCCACATCCTCCGTCTGGCTCCGGAGGACCTTGAGGTCGGTCCGGTACTTCTCGAGTCGGGAGATGGTGGTCCGAAGCGCCCGCTCGTAGGTTCCAAGAACAGCCGAGCGTTCCGCGACCTTGCGAACCGCGCTGTCGAGCTCGCCGATCGCCGCCTGGATGCCCTTGTCGTCGTTGCCCTTGAGGGCCAGGATAAAACGTCGCATGGCGGGAAAGGTCAGGTTGGCGCCGGGATTCTTCTTCGAGTCCCCGAGAAGGGTGTCCCCGGCGAGCGTCGTCTTGAGAAGTCCGGCCTGACGAAAGGAGGGGGTAAACCCTTGCTGGATGGTCGAGGCTTTGTGGTTGCCCTGGTAGGAGACCACATAGGGCTCTTCCTTTTTGGAGTCGGACATGAGAAAAGGCGGCACGCTGATATTGGTTCCGCCAAAGAGATACTGCNCCCCCCCCCGGGTGTTGGCCAGGGCCACCGTCTGCTCGAGAAGACGTTCCGCCTCTTCGGCCGCGATTCGCCGGTCCTGGGAGTCCATCGTCCCGTTGGCCTGGCGGATGGCAAGCCCCTTCGCCCGGATCATGACATTGTCGACCTGGGTCAGGATGCTCTCCATGAGGGCAATACGGGTGGCGCCTTCCCTGGCGTTCTGGATGATCTGGTCGGTCACGGCCAGGGAACGGTTGACCCGGAGGACCTCGCTCATCGCCTCGGGGGCATCTCCCGGAGTATCGGCCCGGAGACCTGAGGAGACCCGCTTTTCGGCCTCATAGAGGGTCTCGGTGGCCCGGTCATGGTTGGCCATGAGAGAGCGGTCTGTCATCAAACCCGTCACGCGGATCATCGTCGTCTCCCTTAGCCGCTATTGGGCAGGCGGACCAGCGTGTCGAGCAGCCGGTTCACCATTTGTATCAGATTGGCGGACGCCTGGTAGGCCTTTTCGAAGCGGATGATCTTGGCCGACTCGTTGGCGATCGAGACGCCCGAAACGGACAATCGCTGGGTTTCGAGGCTCTGGGAGATGGCGACCTGGGCCTTGTCGTTTAACCGGGACTGGCGAGCCCAGGCCCCGATCTTGGCCACGCCCGAGGCGTAGTACTCATAGATGGAGGCGGGCTCGTCCTCTCCCGGAAAACGCAAATGTTTCTGCGAGAGGTAGAAAATCTTGTGGGCGTTTGCGTTGTCGCCCTCGTTGCTCCCCGGAGAGGCGGGAGACTCAGCCGCGGCCACATCGTCGGCGGTGAGGTTCGTGACGTCAAGATGGAGCGCCGTCCCGGCCACATGCGTGCCCCCGGAAACGGTAAAGCTCTCCGACCCCTTCTTGGGCGCCAGAACCCGGAGGGCATACCCACCGGCAGTGATCGAGGCGACCCCGTCCTTGACCACCCCGCTCCCGAGGAGAACGTGATCCTTGGCCGAATAGACCCGGACACCCGCCGCATCGGCCTCCACAAGGACGGAGGGAAGGACCGCCGACGCGTCCTCGACGTTGGCCACAAGCCCCCCCGAGCCGTCGCCCCCCGTTCGGGCAACCTCGACCGTGGGGGCAAAGAAGTTGACGCCGGTCTGTCCGGAGAGGCCAAAGCCCTTCGCATGGGCCGAATTGACGCTGTTGGCTACCTGGAAGGCCAGAAGGTCGAGATGGTGCTGCATGGACTTGATCTTGTGGTCGCGAACGTCGATGTAGCCCCCCAGGACCCCGCCCTTCACCCGGTCGGTAATGTCGAGGGGAGGCCCCGATCGCGACGGCGGAGAGAAGGTGATCCGGTAGCGGTCGTGGACGGGATCGAAGACGGCGGCCATGTGGCCAACATGTTGCTCCGAAAAGGCCGACTGCCCTCCGAGATGGAGGTTCAGGGATCCGTCCTTGTCGTGGAAGAAATGGGCATTGGTGAGCCGGGAGATCTCCCCCGCAATCCGGGCCCGCTCATCGAGAAATGTGTTGGGATCCTCCCCCCTCCCGCGGGCGGCAAGGATACTGTGGTTTAACACGGCGATCCGGGCAATGCGGGTATTGATCTTCTTGACCTGGTCCTCGATCTGGTGTCCGAGCCGGTTTCTGGACTCGGCGTAGAGGGCGGTCATCTGGTGGAAGTCCTGACCGAGGTTATGGCCATAGGTGACAAGCGTGGCACGGGCGGCCCGGTCGGCCGGGTGGTTCGCCACCGTCTCCCAGTGGTTGAAGAATCGGGAGAGGTCGCGGGAGAGCCCCTCGGACTGGGCGTGAAAGTAGTAGGAGTCGATCTCTCCGAGGGAGATCCGGGAAGACTCCCAGAAGCCCAGCGTCGTCTTCTGGCGGGTCGACTGGTTTTCGAGGAAGTGGTTGACGACCCGACGGATGCGGGCGGCATCGACACCTGTCCCCATCATCCCGGGACGGTTGATGTCGGGAACGTGCTGCTCGAAGATGACGCGCTCGCGGGAATAGCCCGGGGTGTTCACATTGGACAGGTTGTGGCCGGCTGTCTTCAGGGCGGCCTCGTTGGCCTCGATCCCTGTCTGACCGACGTTCATGACTCCTATGATGCCAGACATCGTCTTCCCTCCGGTAAAGGCTCGCCGGGAATCATCCCCGGGTCGAGACCAGGGCGGGAGAGGGCCGGCGGGAAGGATCGACCGATCCGCTCGCGCCGTATGTGCCCCCGCCCTCCGCATCGAGGCTGACCTCCCGAAGGAGTTGCTCGATGATCAGGGAGGACTCCCGGGCGATCGCCATATTGACGGCGGTCAGCTCGGAAAGGTGCAGAAGGGCGCTCCTGAGCTTGGAGTCGTTCCCTTCCGCCGCCATCTCCCGATCTTCGGGGGACAGTTCGGACAAAAGTTCGCCCAGGGTCCGGCCCAGGGTTTCCTTGGATTCGAGAATGGCATCGAGCCCTTCCCACTCTCCGGAGACGAGGAGGTCCCGCTCCCGCTCGAGAACAGGAACGAGCCTGTCCACGACCGCGAGGGCCGCCTCCTGGGTCGCAGGGGTCACGCCGCTTCTGTCTCCCTGGTCTCCGGAGTCCCGGATTTCCGGACTTTTGTCAAAGCTGTCCACCGCATAATCCTTCCCGGGCCCCGCTTATGAACGGGCCCGCGCCATGAACCGGCCAACGCGTTGACCGGCCAGTCCCATTACCGTGATGACGACGAGGCTCCGCCGTGGTCCCGGCCCCACTCGATCATCTTCCGGGCCACCTCACGCGATGGAACCGCATAGGTCCCGGCCTTGATCCTGGCCTTGACATCGGCAATCCGCTCTTCCCGCACGTCGGGCACTCTCGCAATCTCCTCACGCAGTTTGGCAACCTGTCTGGCCGGACCGGAGATCTCCAGAACATCGGACTCCACCAGTCTCGTAACCGCTTCCGGCCCCTTGGAACCGGAAGGCCCGGCTGCCGCCGTCTTCTTTTTCCCCGATACCCCCTCCGGCCTTTCATGCAGGGGAGACGGTCCCGAGGATGTTATCTTCGAGTCGCTCATCGTCGTTCCTCCCTAAGGATATGGACGTACACCTTCAAGTCTCCTATCGGTAGTTCATCATCAAGACTTTAGCAGGGTCATCCCTACAAATCCATCGGGAGAAAATCCTTTTACGGGATCAGCTTGATCGCCGCCTGGGGGATCTGGTTGGCCTGGGCCAGCACCGCCGTTCCCGACTGCTGGAGGATCCGGTCCCTGACGAACCGCGAGGTCTCCTTGGCAAAGTTCGCGTCCTTGATCTGGGACTTGGTCGCGGCAATATTGACAAGGGCCGTATTCAGGTTGCGGATCGTCCAGCTCATTCTCTGCTGGAAGGCGCCGAGGGTTCCCTGGATCCGGTTGAGCTCGTCGAGGGCTCCATCGATGGCCGAGACGGCCGAGAGTGCCATCTGGCTGTTGACGACCGAGGTCATCCCGAGCGGCATGACCAGGGTGCTTCCGGTGTAGAGACCCAGCACGTTGCTGCTGATGGAGGGAACCGCGATGACGAGCCGGTTTTCCCCTTCGGTCCCCACGTCGACCTGGAAGGTCAGCCCTCCCTCGAGACTCCCGTCGAGCACCTTCCGCCCGTTGAAGTTGGCGACCTTGGCGATCCGGTTGATCTCGCTCATGAGGTTCTGGTATTCGTTCTGCAATGTCGACAGATCGGTCGAGTTATAGGTGCCGTTGGCCGCCTGGATCGCAAGGGATCTCATCTTGATGAGGATCTCGTTGTCGGTCAGAAGCGCGCCGCCGATCGTCTGGATCAGGTTTGACCCGTCGTTGGCATTTCTCACCGCCTGCTGGACCGACTTCATGTAGGCGGTCATGACCTGGCCGATGGAGTAGCCGGCCGGATCGTCGGCGGGGGNGTTCACCCGATAGCCGGACGAGAGCCTGTTGATCGTCTGGTTCATNCGGTTCTGGGTTTCGTTCAGGTTGTACTGGGCTCCAAGAGACGCCGCATTGGTGTTGATGACCAATCCACTCATGATTCACCTCCTCATACTGTGACCGACACGATGGCCGGCCGGACAGGGGAGCCCTCTGGCTCCTTCGGCATCGCGAGGCCCTTGCGGGCATCCTCGACAATCTGGCGGGCAAGACCGAACCCGCCTGCTGCAACCAACTCCCGTGACAGCTCTTTCTGATAAAGCTTCTGTGCAAGAGAGAGACCCGCCGAGCGTCCCTCCTCCCGCGACACGGGGATCGTCTTCCACATCTCCCGCACCATCCCCTCCACCACCATCGACTCGAATCTTTTCGCGGCCTTGTCGAGGGGGCCTTTCGGGCCTTTTCCGGCCGGGANTGTCTCCCGCCGGCCGATAGTCTGTCCTGCTTCGCGAATCTCGATCATTCCGATACTCCTATCCTACGACTCGGATTTCCGCTTCCAGTGCCCCCGAGGCCTTGAGCGCCTCGAGGATCGCGATCATGTCGTCGGTCCGGGTTCCCAGGGCCGACAGCGCCGAGACCAGGGAGCGGAGGGTCACGCTCCGGGCCAGGTAGGTCAGCGGCACACTTTTATCCTTGACGGGAGGGACCACCTTCTTCCCCTTGACCACCACCGAGAGGTCCCGGTGGCTGACGGCACATTCAGAGACCCTGACGCCCTCACCGATGACGATCGTCCCGGTCTGCTGGTTGATGACCACCAGCGGTGTCCGGTCGGGGGTCACCCGAATATTGAGGATCCGGGCCATATACCCCACCACGTCTCCCCGGGAACCCTCGGGAATTTCAACCTGGACGCTCCGTCCATCCTCGGCCACGGCAGGGCGCCCCCCTGTGGCGGCGTTTATGGCCCTGGCGATCCTGGCCGCGGTCGTAAAGTTCGCCCGGTCGAGGCTGATCCAGAGATGGTGACGACCGTTAAAGGGAACCGGAACTCCAAGGACGACAAGTCCGCCCTGGTCCACCATCCCGCTCGTCCGTCGCCCTTCCGGAGGATCGGTGGCATTCACACGCTCTCCGATCCGGCCGGGAGCGCTGGTGTCGACAGGGCCCTGTGCCGTAGCATAGACTTGGCCATTCGGCGCCCGAAGCGAGGTCATAAGGAGCGTTCCGCCCACAAGCGAGGTCGCATCCCCCACCGAGGCCACCCTGACCGTGAATCGGGCACCTTGCCTCTGGAAGGGGGAAAGCCGGGCGGTCACCATCACCGCCGCCACATTGTGGCCCCGTATTCCTGCCAGAAGGTCCCGGGCGTTGATCCCGAGCCGGGCGATGGCCGATACGAGAGAGCGCTTGGTAAAGGGACTCTGCTTCGTATCTCCGGTTCCGGGGAGACCCACGACCAGCCCGTACCCCACGAGGGGGTTGTCGGTCATTCCCTGGACCCGGGCCAAGTCACCGATCCTCTCGGCCCCCGCCTCTTGACTTGCAAAAACGATGCCAACTGCAACAAGCAGTCCCGAAATCCATCCCGACCGATATTTCATTGGCCACTTCCTTTGCCAGTTAAAGCCTTCTTAGCCGCCTTCGCGACAGCCTTTCCCACCCCTTTGACGGCGGAGGGGGGAGTGGAGAAACTGTTGTGATGAGCTCCTCCCCCCCCGGACTCGCTGTCGGAGCGGAACCGGAGCATGGAGATCTCTGACACCGGGACCTCGTTCGAACTCTCAAGAGAGGTCCGTGCGATCCGTCCCACCAGGACGATCCTCCGGAGCGACGTGCCGTCCCGCACCGTTCTCTGGGCGGAGACGAGGAGGCTTCCCGAAGGCTCGACCCGGACGACCTGACCCGTCATGCGGGTGACCCGGCTCTGGGGAATGCCGGGGTAGCCGTTCTTTTCACCGAAGCGGATGATGACCGGATCCCCTTCCCGGGTGGCCACATCGTCACTCGCCAGATCACCCAGCCCCCCGGGAGCATAGAGCGACCCGTCGAAGAACTTCTCGCGCTGGATGGGTGGCATGGGATGGGGCGCGGTGTCGGCATAATTGACATGCACCACCGGTGCCTTCTGCATCATGCATCCCCCCAGGAGAAAGGCTCCCGCGACAAGTAGCGCGAGGACACTCCTCCGGCCGCATCCTTTTAATGCCGTCCCCCTCACGACCGTCCTCCGCCCAGGGCGACCACGACCCGGTCATGGCCGGTCACGCGACCCGAAAGACTCGTTCCCGAGACGGGGTTCACCACGGGAACCACCTCCCCCAGAGCTCCGTCTCCCTGGGCAATCCCGGAGAAGCGGATGAGAAAGCCCGCGCCAGCCGCAGTCACATGGACCGTATCCCCCGCCTTCACAATGGAGCGGGAAGCATCGGCATCGCCGCCGGAGGAAGGGAGCGCCAAAGCGGCTTCTCTCAAAGTCGTTTGTGCCTGTGCCGCCTGCCGGATACGGACATTCAGATAGAAGGACTCCCGGGCCACCCCGTTTTCCATAAGATCCAGGAGATAGAGATAGCGACCCGATCCCTCATCGGCCTCCCGGGTCAGGACGACGGAGAGGGGACCCTCTTTCGGCCCCCGGACAGTGGGGGGGAGGTGCGAGAGCCCGATCCGCGAAACTGTCGAGAGCCCGAGATCCTGCCTGATGCGGGCCAGAATTGCCCGGCGGTCGAAGGCGACATCTCCCGAGGAGGTCCGGGAAAAGAGCGGCAGTGGTCCGGCAGACACGTCGAGCCGGCTCCCTCCCGGCACAGTAACAAAGGCAAGGGAGATGAAAATCGCGAGTGCAGCTCCGGAAATCCAGCGTGGTGTCTTCATGGCATCCTCCTAGAGGCTGGCGGTATAGCCCAGCATGCGGTTGACGGTCCGGATGCTCGAGGCATCCATCTGGTAGGCCCGCTGGCCGATGACCATGTTGACCAGCTCTTCTGCGACATTGACGTTCGAGGCCTCGAGAAATCCCGACTGGAGGCGTCCGGCCCCGTTGACTCCGGGGCTTGCGAGCGTCGGCTTTCCCGAAGCCGCCGTCTCCATGTAGACATTGTTTCCCCGCGAGGAGAGGCCTGCCGGATTGATGAACTGGGCAAGAACGAGCTGGCCCAGCTTCACAGGCGCACTCTGTCCCGCCACGGTGGCCGTCACCTCTCCGTCCGCGGCAACATGGATCGACTTGGCGGTCTTCGGCACCACGATCTGCGGGTCGGTCGTGAGGCCGTCCGGGGTTACGATCCTCCCCTGATGATCGATATTGAAGGTTCCGTCCCGGGTGTAGGCCTGACGACCGTCCGGAAGCTTCAGGGCAAAGAAGCCGTTTCCCTGGATCGCCACGTCGAGCGGGTTGTTTGTCGTGCGAAGCGATCCCTGGAGGAAGACCTTCTGCACCGAAGCCAGGCGGCTTCCCATCCCCACCTGAAGGCCGGTCGGAACCTGGTTGCCTTCGAGGGAGGAGGCCTCTCCTGCCGGGACCATCGTCTGGTACATCAGGTCCTGGAAGTTGGCCCGCTGGCGCTTGTATCCGGTAGTATTGACGTTGGCAAGGTTATTGGTGATGACGTCGAGGTTGGCCTGTTGCGACTCCATGCCGGACGCCGCATTCCAGAGTGATCGAAACATGGATCCTCCCTTTTTCAGAGTGTCAGGCGATGACCGTCATGTCGTTGACGGTCCGACTGGTCAGACTATTCAATGTGTGCAGCGCCTGGAGATCGGTCTGGTAGGTCCGCATCCCCTGGATCATCCGGACCATCTCCGACGTCCCTTTCACGTTGGAGCCCTCGACCCCCCCGGCCACGACGTGCGCGTCTCCCCTCACAAGGCCACCGGGAGAAAAGAAGAGACCGTTTCCCACCTTAGTCAGACTCTCGAGACCCTTGGCGGGAAAGCCGATGGCCAGCTGTCCTGTCATCTTCTCTCCCGAAAAGATCTTGCCGGCCGAATCGATCCGGATATTGTCCGCTCCGGGAGGCAAGTGGATCTCCTTCCCGTCCGTCCCGAGAACCGGATATCCCTCATTGGTGGAAAGACGTCCCTGTCCGTCGACGGTGAGGTGGCCGTTTCTTGTAAGAAGCGTCCCCCCCGGCGTCCTGACCGTCAGATACCCCTTTCCCGACAGGGCCACGTCGAGCGGGTTCCCTGTGCTCTGGAACTCCCCCTCGTCGTAGCGCACGTAGATCCGGTCCACCCCCGAGTGGGGGATGTCGGAGCCGGCCATACCCCAGGGGGTCGGAAAGCTCCCGTAAGGGGTCAGGTTGAATCCCGGACGCTCGGAGGGGGTCCGGTGAAGATACTCCCGGTGAGGAAGATAGGTCCTGAAGGCGACCCGGTCCTTCCGAAACCCCGGAGTATTCACGTTGGCCAGATTGTTGGACAGGACATCCATCATCTGTTCCTGTCCCTGGGCTCCCGATACAAGGGCAAACTCGGCTCGTCTCATGGCGATACCTCCTCGGCAAACTGATAAGCAATCACCGTGCCAATATTTAAAAATCTTTAAAAATAAAATACTTAAATAAATACGACAAAAAGAGGTCATTTATTTCCCCTGAAGACGGGAAAAAAATTCCGGCTCCGGGGAATACACACGTCGACAAGCGGTTGTTGGCAAGCGAGGAGGAAATTCANNAGAAAGAGCCGCAAACAGAGGGGCTTTCGGTGGAACAGGGCCAGACGATAGCGGTATTTACAGATTGGACAAAGGATCCATGACGGGAAGGGGGACTCCCGGAAGAGAGAGGAGGCTTTTATGCGAGAGGAGGTCCGAAAGAGGCTCGTTCAATAAGAGGGAGAGAAAAGATCAATGTGGAACAGGGGACAAGGACAAAGACTTTCGGGAAAGAGGCTCCCGTCTTCCGGCGAAGGTTCCCCGAAGGAAGGCGAGCGAACGGGAGTAACGAGCCCGTTCGTTCTGGACCCTCATGTCACTCGATTGACAGGTCGAACTATTCCGAGAGGGCAGGATCCTGTCTGATCCTGCGAGAGGCGGGGGG
>JGI24721J44947_10004991_pt1 | contig 18265 bp, 10 predicted proteins | sample YelNatPaOPGAMG01_FD_44947 | JGI IMG/M metagenome (IMG submission 44947) | reverse complement strand
TGAACGTTACGGTGCGGGGCCAGCCGCTGCCGGCCGTGCTCGTGGCGTCGGATCCCCCTCCCCCGTCCGTCCGCGCGGTCACGACCACTTCGGGCTCGCTGATCCCCCAGCAAGCGGCCGCGCGGCCGGGCGACTTCCTGGTGATCTACGTAGAGGGTCTGGGCGAGACGGACATGGAGGCTGTCGAGATCCTGATCGGGGGCGTGTCTCACTCCTCGATTTGGTCGTACCCGGTGAGCCGGGATGAGGATGTGCGGGCTATCTGGGTTGTGCTGGCCCCCAATGTGCCGGCTGGGTCCTCCGTCCCGTTGATCGTCGCAGCCGGCGAACGCCTTTCAGCGCCGCATCCGCTCGCCGTCGCCGCCGACTGATTGCCCCCGCCGCGCCAAAACTCCCGGAAGCTACCCTTGGTCAGGGTGTGCGATAGCGGTCCGCAACGCCAACGTCCGCTGGCCCATCGCCGAATTGCGCCCATTGCGGACAGGCCCCTGAGAATCAACATCTTTATCGGACTCACAGCGGCATGGGTCGGCTTTGAAAATCAGTGTGGCCGGGATTTGCCGCCATCACCGTGGGACTCGGGCAGCTTGTGATGGAGCCGGCAGCTGCTCATGGGTTCGGCGCCGCAGGAATGGCCCGTCGCACAATTGAGCACGTGAACGAAATTGCCCGGTGGAAAGATGCTGTCAAATCTTTTGATTCTAAATGACCTAATCGAAATCCAGCGCTTTCGGTATAGCCACCGGCGCGCAAGGGTGGTGTCGGCTACTGCGCCACGCAGGCCGGCTTCCTTTTCAACAATCCCTGCTCCCAATACCACTGAACTGCCTGTCGCAGGCTATCTTCGATCGGTGTGTAATGAATGCCCAAGTCTCTTGCGGCTTTGCCCCCATCCGCGCGCAGGCCATGCGCCGCTACGTCGAACATGCGGCGCGGCAAGATTGGCGGTTCCCCTGTTCGCTTCGCTTTCCACTCCTCCATCGTCGCAAACATTCGGGCCACGAAGCGCGGAACAACCATCGGTGGCCGCACACCGGCCAGACGGCACGCTGTACGAAGAACCTCCACCAGTGGCGGTGTCTCCGCCGCGACAATGTAGTCTTCTCCCCAGCGCCCCAGTTCTGCGCTGAGGACGTGTGCCGCCGCCACGTCGCCGACATCCACGAACGACACATCGCCCCTGAACAGGCCGGGGATGCGGCCATTCAGGAGGTTGACGATCATCCGGCCCGTGGGTTTCAAGTCCCCGGCCCCGATGACGGCCGCCGGCCGGAGGATGACGATCTTGAGCCGGTCCCGATATTTCTTGACGGCCTGTTCGGCTCGGTACTTCGCCTCTTCATAGGAGCTCAGGAAATAGCCCCGATGTGCGGTGTTTTCGTTCCCAGACTCCCCTTTCGCCTCGCCTACAACCACGCTCGAACTCGTGTAGATAACTCTTCCCACGCCAGCCGCAAGCGCCGCCTCCATTGCGTTTCGCGACCCTTCGACCTCCGTCCGCATCAGGAGCTCTCGATCTTGTACCCAGAACTCGTAGATGGCGGCGGCGTGAAACAGGGTGTCGCATCCTTCCAGGGCGCGGGTGATCGACGCGCCGTCCAAGATGTCTCCCCAAGCGATCTTTACACCCAGTCTCTCCAGAGGGCCGGTCTTGCTTGTCGCCCGGGCCAGCACCTTGACTTCNTGTCCACGGCGGAGCAACTCACGTACTACCGCCCCGCCGACGAAACCCGTTCCGCCGGTTACCAGAGCCTTCATACACCGGATCTCCTCTCTGACGAAACTCTTGCGTTATGCTTTCGGACACCGGGTATTCTACTCCCATCCTGGCCAACATGCTTGAGCGCCTCCTTCGCGATGCCACCTTTACGGAATCGAAGGTGGCTCGCAGCCCGTGGATAAAGCCACGTCTTGGCGGCGCGGCGATCGATGGTGGTAACGCGGCGGGCAGGTCGTCCGGACGGCGGGCCAGCGGCGTCCAATTATCGGCAGACGGCCGTTTGCCGCCCACATGACGCGCAAAAAGCACAAACAAAGCGCAGTAAGCAGCTCCGCCGCCTGCCGGCCGTGCTCGCCCGAAGAAGTTGCCGCAGGATCAGGCCCAGATAGAAGGCGGCAACGCCAATCAGCGGGCGATTGGCGATGTTGCTCTTGCCACGCATGTGCGCTCGCCGCGTGCCGCCGCCGGCCCTCACCCGGGCCAAGCGCAACACGGCCTCCCAAGAGAACGCCCTTATCGGCTTGGCCCTGGACCGCACCAGCAGCAGCCGCCGTTCATTTCGCCTGCCCCAGACGCCGGAAGTATTCAGCCACGGCGTCCGTGTAGCCGGGCGGAATGCTCTCTCCGCCGGCGTTCCGGATCTGACCGCCCTCTTTGTCCTCCGCCTCCCGCCGCAGCCGGAGCTCCAGCTGCTCCAGATTCGGCAGGATGACCGACTTGATGCGATCGAGCACAACCGGGTTTTCGGCCAGCCGCGACAGGTCCAGCCGTGACATCTCGCGGATCAGTTGCTGGATTTCCTCGGAGGCCTCCGGATTCGCACCCAGCGATTGGCGCAGCTCCGTCAGCGTGCGCATGCTCTCGCGGTAGATCCGCTCGGCTTCGGCAGGATCCAGGATCCGGGGGTTGCTCGAGAACGGTCCCGGTTCGTAGTCTCCGCGGTTGATGGCCGCGCGCCGCCACCCGTCGCCGCCGGCCTGACGGCCGAATTGCCACTCCCCGTCACGGAACAAGGGACCCTCAGCAGTGCGATCCCCTTGGGGATTGCCGCCTCTCTGCCCGCCCGCCTGCTGCCTCTGGCTCCCGTCTCCGCGCTGACCAGATTGTCCGCCGCCCTGGCCCTGCCCTTGACCACGGCCTTGTCCAGGCTGCTGATTCTGGCCCCTTTGGCCTGCTTGTTGCTGACCGGCGCCGCCCTGTCCGAGCGGATTGTTTCCGCGCTGCGCGTTTTGATTATTGCCGGCCCCTCGCTGCCCTTGCTGCTGCCGTCCTTCTCCGGTCAATCCGCGGAGCTGGTTGCGGAGCCGCTCAAGCTGCGCCAGAGCTTGCTGNGTATTCTCCTGGCCGCCGCGGTTCGGGTCGCCGGAAACCGCCGCCTGCGCCTCCCGGAGCTGATCCCGCAGGGCGTTGAGCCCTTGCGTCACCGGGATCTCCCTGGGGATCACATAAGGGCCGTAGCCCCGCCGCAGCAGTTCGGCGTTGTAGCGCATTCGCTCTTCGATCTCGTCCTGCTGCAAGTTCCCCAGCGCNCTGCGAATCTTCGACGACGCGCCCCGCTGCGAGCCCGCCAGCTCGCGCGAGGCCTGTTGCATATCCCGCGCCAGCCGTGAGAGTTCCTGTTGCATCCGCTCCCGCTCGGCCGCCATCTGCTGGGACNTCTGCACCTGCTCGCGCGTGACCCCTTCCGGACTAATCCGCCCGTCGGGAAGCGTCTGCTCGCGGAACAGTTGGCGCAGGCGCTGCTGGTAGTCCTGCTGCGCCGATGCCAGCTCGTCGGCTCGGCGCGCCAAGTCGCTCACCTGCTGCCCGGCCTGCTGCGTGCGCATTCCGCGCAAGAGATCCTGGGCTTCTCGCAGACGCTCGGCCGCNCGCCGCGAATCGGCCTGACTTTGCGGTTGTCCGCCGCTCTGGGCGGAGCTGGCCCGCCTCATGTCTTCGGTGGCTTGAGCAAGCCGGTCCAGGGCCTGCCGGAGCCGCGCATCGCCTTGTCCCTGGCCTCTTCCAGGTTGTCCGCCGGACCGGCTGAGCTGCTCCATCTGTCGCTGCAACTGCTCCGCCTCCCGGCGCAACAACTCCTGCTGCCAGCGCTGCTGAAGAGTCTGTTGCGGCTGCCGCGCTTGAGCGGCGAGTTCCTGCTGCCGCCGCGCGAGCTGCTCCAGCCGCTGCAAGGCTTCGTCAATCTCCCGGTCGCGCTGGCTGCCCGTCGAGGCCTGCTGGCCGGTCTCGTATTGGTTCTTCTCGGTGTCCAACTCTAGGTCGAACAGGTTCTCGAGATCCCGGGCTTGGTTGCCTCCGCCCTGCCCTCCGCCGCGCTGTCCTCCGCGGTTGCTGAAGGCGACTTGGATCTGCCGGAAAGTCGCCTCGGCCCGCAGCAGGTGCTGCAAGGCCTTCTGCTCGGGCGCGACCGCCTGCTGCCAGCGCGCGTCCTTCAAATGGCCGGCTGCTTCGCCCATGGCCTTGGCGGCTTCCTCCATGTCCTTGGCGAACCCCTGAAACTCNTCNTTCTGCTCCGACAGCTCCCGCCGTCCCATGCGCGTCGCCATCGACTGCGCCTGCTCCTTCAGCTTGCTCTGCATGCCGTATAGGAACTGGGCATTTTCGGCGACAGTCTTCTTATCCGACGACTTGTCGCGGAGCTGATTCCAGGTCGCGGCCAGGATCTCCTTCTGCCGCTGCGAGATCTGGCCCGGACGCTGCTGCTGCCCGCCGCCCTCCATCCCTTCCATGCCCCCGCCCATCTGTTGAGACTGCGTGTATTCGCGCTCGTAGGGCTGCGCCTCGATGAAGAACATGTCCGAGCGCGTCGTCGAGCGCGCGTCCCGCGCCGAGGCATAAAACGCCACGACATCGCCCGGCACGAGCTTGTACTCCTCGAGCGCCAGCAAAACCTCTCCATCCGACTCGCGAGCCCCGCTCCCCTTCAGCATGGACACGACCTTCTCCGGCCCGCCATTCACCGAATAATGCAGATTGAATTCCCGCAGCCCAAAATCATCCGCCGCTTCGACCTCGATCGGCACCTCTTCGATGGGCAGCACGCGCGCATCCCGGCCCGGACGCCGGATCTGCACCAGCGGCGGATTGTCCTTCTGTACGTCAATGAAGAAGTCGTCCGTGAGCCGCACCGCCTCGCCGCGGTCAATTGCCGCGATGTGATACACTCCGTCCCGTTCGACCCTCAAGCGCGCCGTCTGCCAGTTGCCATTGGAGCTTTTCAGGTCTATCCGGGTCCCATCGTCTAAGAGAATCTGGCCGTTCGTCAGAGGCCGGTCNGTCTCCACCGCGATCTCGACTTCGGTCCCTTCCACCGCACGCAGATCGCCGCTGGCCGGATCCTCGGTCTCCGCCGGCAAGCCGGTCCATTGCGGATAGCGGTATTGGACGCGCAGCCGNTTCACGTTCGGCACGTCCACCACAGTTAACGTGTACGTCTTGGACCGGATGCGCCCCGCCGCGGCGTAATACTCAACGGTCGCAGGAAGACCTGCGAACAAGAACTCGTAAGCGGAGCTGCCCTCGCGCTGAACCATGGGAGCTTCTTCCCACTTCGCCGAATCGCGGTAGCGTGCAAACAAGCGCACCGCCGCCGCCTCAAAGCCNATGAGCTCCGCAGTGATCGTCTGGCTGCCGCCTCGCCGGATCGTGCGGTCGCCCGGAGTCACCCGTATGTCATAAAAGGCAGGCTGCTCGACGCCGCGCGGAGGCCCGGCCCAAAGCAGCCGCGCGCCGTAGCCCATGAATCCCGTCGTCCCGAAAATCAACCAGAGAAGCGCCCCCACAGCGGCCAGCGCGGCGGAGGAAAACCCAATCACCAGCGGCCGTTTCACCACACGTTCCGGCTCCACCGCCGCCGCCACCTGCAACGTGTCTTGCGCCAGCAACTCCAGAAACGCCTCCGGCTCGCCGGCCGCTTGCTTTTCGGCCAGCGTCAGAAGCCTCTGTTCGAACTCGGGCGCGCGCNATTCCGTGTCCCGAGCCGTCTTGCGCCGGTTGAGGCGGGTGAGCGGCAAGGCTAGTCCGAAGCCCAGTCCGAACGCCAGGCACAAAAACAGCGCCACCCGGCCGGCGGTCAGGCTGCGCTCCGAAAAGGCGAACCAGTTGGCCGCCAAGACAATCACCACAGTCGCCGCCAGCGCCGACGTAGCCGTAATGGCCAAGCCTCGAACCAGNGCTGCCAGGCGGAAACGCGCCTCCAGCCTTTTCAGGTAAGCGTTGAGCAATTCCAGTGCACTCATGCCGCCTCCTTTTTCCTCAAACTGAGATGCCTGCCGGAAAGGATGGACTCGGCCAGCGCCGCCACGAACGCCAGCAACAGAAGATGCCATCCGAACTCAAATGGTTTGGGCGCCGCGCCGGCCGACTGCCCGGCCGCAGCCTCCCCTTCCCCCGTGTTCCGCCACAAAGCCAGGGTCTCCTGCGGAATCGGCTCAAAATCCGACTCCCGCCGGTCCGCATTCACCGCCAAAAGCTCGTTGCGCCCGCTCGCCCGGCGGACTTCGTAGAATCCCTCCTGCGCAAGTGTGACCCCCGTCGCGGTGGCGGCCTGCCTGAGGTCTAACATCCTGCGCCCTCCCGGGTCCAACACCTCAACCGATGCCCCTTTGCCGCCCGTACGCCGCAGTTCGTAATACGCGCCCGCCGTCAGCACCCCCGCGGATTCCTCCAACCCCGCCAAGTACCGCGCCGTCTGCTCAACGAAGGGCACGAAGGAAGCGTGCAANGGAAAGTCATTGGCGATGTTGTCGAACGTCGAGGCAAACAGAATGACCTTCCCGTCCCCCTCGGCCTTCTCCATCAACACCGGCGTCTGGTCGGTCACCCTCGCCAAAACCCGCGCCTCCGGCGCCTCCAGGCGGAACACCTGATAAAACCTCACGCCCTCCCAGCGGTTGGCGCTCTGAATGCTCGGGTGTGTCTGATCCAGCCACTCGGCCGCCTGAAACCGCTCCCCTTCCCTTCCCGCGTACCGCGACTCGGTCACCGCCACGCCGAACGCCGGCGTCTTTCCCCGCACCGCGCTAGCCGCGCCCACGGCCACCAGCGCCGCGCCGCCCTTCTCCACGTAATCCCGCAGTTTCTGCTCGAAATCCGGCGGCAACGAGACGACATTGCTCAGCACCACGAACGCATACCGCCCCACCTCCACGCCGCCCAACTGGATCGGGGTCGCCGCCTGCACCGTGAAGGCCGACTGCGTCGCCGCGTCAAGCGCCGTGCGGAAATAAATGGGCGACCGTGTGTCGCGCGGCTCATGGATGAATAGCACCGGCATCGGATCGGAATGCTCCACCGCGAACAAGAACCGGTCATCCTCCGGAAACTCATCCCGCTTCTCGATGCGCACCTCCGCCCGGCTCCACCCGTGGGGGACTGTGAGCGAAGTGAACTCCACCGAGGCGCGGCCGGATTCCGGCACCCTGACGGGCTTACTCTCCACCGCCGCGCCCCGGACCAGCAGCGAAACCTTCAACTCCGCCTCCGGCGTGCCGTAGCCTGCAATCACCGCCTGCACCCGGCCCTTCTGATTCTGCTCCACCGGTGCGGCGCGCTCACGCTCTCCACCGCCCAGTTCGGCAAACGACCCTCCGCCACCGGATGCGGCGTCAGGACAGCGCCAGGCGGCAGACTCAGCTCCGCGAAGCCGGCCGGCATGGCGGTCTTCTGAAAATCGCTGAATACGTGGACGTCCAGCCCCGTCCGGGCCGACTGGGCGATCGAGCGCAGCGCGCGCACCAAATCCCCGAACGAACCGCGCGTGTCCTCCTGCCGGATGGCCTGCACCGCCGCCCGCAGCGCGGTCGCATCGGAAGTTGGCTCGCCCATCAACTGCACCTGCCCCGCGAACGCCACCACCTGCCCCTGGCTCTCCGGACCCAGCCGGGACAGCAACGCCGCGGCCTCCCGCTTGGCCTGCTCCAGCCGCCCGCCCTGCCGCATGCTGAACGAATTGTCGATCGCCGCCACCGTCAGCTTGCGCTCGGTCCGCGCCAGCGGAGCGCCGCTCTTCCAATACGGACCCGCGAACGCTAGCACCAGCAGCACGAGCAGCAACAACCGCAGGCTCAGCAACAGCAGAAAATCCAGCCGGTGCTGCCGCACCGAACTCTGCTCCCGTTGCTCGAAAAACATCAGCGAGCTGAACGGCTCCGGCGGAGTCTTGTGCCGCTTCAACAGATGCAGCCATAGGGGCAGCGAGAGCGCCGCCAAACCCGCCAGCAACCAGGGAGCCGTAAACCCCATCCCTACATCCTCCCCTCGCGCAGCACCAAAAACTCCCGCAGCGCCATATCCAGCGGACGGCTCGTGTCCACCAGGCAATACTCCAGTCCGGAGCGCGCCGCGCCGGACCTCAGTTCCTCGATATGTGCTCCAATCTTAGCGCGTATTCGCCCTGCACATACTCCGGCGAGACATCGAGCGACTCCTCGCTTTCCATGTCCACCAGCCGCACCGGCTTGCGAAACACTGGCGCGATCTCCATCGGGTCCAGCACGTGAAACAGAATCAGCTCGTTTCCCCGGAACCGCAACGGCTCCATCGTGCGCAGAATCCTCTCCGGCTTTTCGTAAAAATCCGAGATCACCGCCACGATGCCGGGCCGGAACAGGTACTGCTGAAAGTGGATGAACGGCTTCTCGAAATTGGTCCGCACGCCCAGTTCGATCCGTTCCAGCGCGTGCAGAAGCCGCAGCAGTTGACCGTGCCGGCTGGAGGGCGCCAGATGATTCCGCACTTCATCGTCGAAGACGATCAGCCCGGCGGCATCGCGCTGATGGTGCGCCATATAGAACAAAGACGCCGCCAGAAAGCGCGCATAATCGATCTTGCGCAGCTTGTGCGAGCCGTACCCCATCGAGGCGCTCGCGTCGATGAGCAGGTTCAGCCGCGTGTTCGTCTCGCCGCGGTACCGCTTCAAGTAGCAGCGCTCGGTGCGGGCGAACACATTCCAGTCGACGTGCCGCAGATCGTCGCCCTCGTTGTAAGCGCGGTACTCGGCAAACTCCTGGCTGAAGCCGAAATCCGGCGACCGGTGCAGCCCCGCGATGAAACCGTCCACCACGGTCTTCGCCACCAGCTCCAGACCGGAGATCCCAGCCAGAATTTGCGGATCGAGCAGCCGCTGCGACAAGGTCACGCTCCCTTCGGCTCCGGCACGTACTCCAGCAGGCGCCGCAGCACGTCGTCAGACTTCAACCGGTCAGACTCGGCGAAGAAGTTCAGCAAAATCCGGTGGCGCAGGATCGGAATCGCCAGCGCCCGGATATCCTCATAAGTGACGTGGTAGCGACGCTTCATCAGCGCCCGCGCCTTCGCGGCCAGCACCAGGAACTGAGCCGCCCGCACGCTGGCCCCGAAATTGACGTACTTCTTCACGAAATCGGGCGCGCTGGGATCCGATGGGCGCGTCGCCCGCATGATCTGCACCGCGTAGCGCGCCACGGACTCGGCGATCGGCGCCATGCGCACCAACTGGTGGAAGTCCATAATCTCCTCGGCGTTGGTCACCGCCTCCACCTGGGCCGTGTGCGTGGTCGTGGTCAGGTCGATGACCTGCATCTCCTCCTCTTCGCTCAGATAGTCGAGCATGGTGTTGAAAAGGAACCGGTCGAGCTGCGCCTCCGGCAGAGGATAGGTGCCCTCCAGCTCGATGGGGTTCTGCGTGGCCAGCACGAAGAACGGCGGATCGATCTTGTAGTGGTTGCCGCGCACCGTGCAGGAAAGCTCCTGCATGGCCTCGAGCAGCGCCGACTGCGTCTTGGGAGGCGTGCGGTTGATTTCGTCCGCAAGCAGCACGTTGGTGAAAATCGGTCCCGGCACGAAGGTCCACGAGCGGTGTCCCGTGGTTACGTCTTCTTCAATGATGTCCGTGCCCGTAATATCGGTCGGCATCAGGTCCGGGGTGAACTGGATCCGTTTGAACTTTAGGCCCAGCGCCTGAGAGATCGTGCGCACCATCAGCGTCTTCGCCGATCCAGGCATGCCCGTGATCAGGCAATGGCCTCCCACGAACAGCGCGATCAAGACCTGCTCGATCACCTCGTCGAGTCCCACAATCACCTTGTGGATCTCGCCCAAAATCTGCCCCTCGACACGCTGGAAGCGGTCGATCCGGCTTTTCAGTTCGCTTGCGTCAAGCTGTGTTGTCGCTGGCAACGCCATATCCTTCACCGCGTCTCCTCTCTAATTCCCTGCCGCCGCCGGCGCAGGCCGATTGCCTGCGGCTTTCTATTTGGATGACGTCCGGCCATCGCCCGCCGCCTCCAGTTCCAGCAAAAGCTTCTGCGCGGGCCGGAAGCCCGGCGCGGCTTCCAGTGCCATCAAAACCTGATCCGACGCCGCCGCCATCTGGCCCGCGGCCTTATAAGCCCGCGCCAGGTTGTAATGCGCCGCAGCCCGGTCGAGCGGCTTCATCGCCACCACCGCCCGGTAGGCCCGCACCGCTCCCTGCGCGTCGCCCTGCGCCATCAGAAGGTCGCCCAGCCTCCGCTGAAGTTCCTCGTCCCGCGGATAGATCCAGTTCAGCCGCTGCAACGCCTCGATCGCCTCTTTAGGTCGGCCCTGCGCCTCGAGCAACTGCGCCAGTTTCTTCAGCGCCTGAGGGTTGCGCCCGCCGGCCCGCGCGTAGCGCTGCAACTCCTCCGCCGCCGCTTTTTCGTTCTTCAACGCCAGATAGCTGTCCGCGATGACCTCATACAAGTTGCCGCTCTCCACGTACTCGGGATACAGATCGCGGATGGCCGGCGCCTCGCGCACCACCTCTTCATGACGTCCGGCCTTCACCAGCTCCGCCACGCGCCCCATGCCCTTCTTCCACTTCTCAAAACCCTCCACGGTGACCCGCGTCTGCTCCTCAACCCAGGCCGTGAACTGCTTGTCGAACTCTTCCGGCGCCAGCCCCAGCGCCTCCCGCACCACCTCCGGCGTCGTTTTGCGCGCTCCGAAACCGTGCAGCATCTCCAGCAGCTTCTCGAATCCCCACTTCTGCTCGATGAAGTTGCAGATCTTGCCGGCCTGGTAATAAGACACCAACACCTGCTCGGGCGAATCCGGGTGCACAAAACCCCGGTCCAACTGGGCAACCGGCAGCAGCTTCTTGTCCCGGATGGCGAAGATCACCGGCGCCGACAAACGGTCCCCCCACTCCGGCGACACAGCCGTCTCTTCATAAACCGCCATGCCCTCGGTAAACCAGCGCGGCACCCGGCTGTTGGTCGCGCTGATGGTGTACACGTGGCTCAGCTCGTGCCACAGCGTGCTGGCCCAGTGCAGCTCGCCCGGCTTGTGGCTGCTGGGGCTGTCCATCGCCACCGTGTAGCCAAAGGTGACCCCCAGCGCCCCGCTCATTCCCGGCATCCCGAGCGTGCGCACCGCAAAGTCCTCATGGTCCGGATACAATTCGACCTGCACCGGACGCGTCAACTTGACCCGGTATTTCTTCTCCAGCGTCTGAACCGCCCGCCGCGCCTCCTCTTCCACTAACGGCTGGAGCACCTCCGCTTCCCGCTCATGGAGCTTCAGAATCANATTCCCGCTGCGGATGTAGCGGAAGTTCTTGTCGCTGTCCAGAAGCCGCAGGGGATTGCCCACGGCGGCATAGCGCTCTCCGGCCTCCCAGCACAACTCCAAATGCTTGCGCGCCTCGGCGGCGTACCCCAACCGCATGAGATTCAATCCCAGCTCCGCCCGCGCTTTGTGCAAACCGGGATTCAGCTCCAGCGCCTTGCGGTACAGCGCGACGGCCTCTTCGTAGCGCCGGTTCAGCACGAAGAACCGTCCCGCCGTCGCGTAAACCTCTCCGTAGACCGGGTTGATCTGAACAATGCGCGTCAGGCTCGGCGGGTTCGTCTTGTCCTCGAGCAGATCGATCGTGGCGAAGATCGACATCGCCTCCAGCGCGTTGGGATCGATCGCCAGCGCCTTGTCCGCATGCTCCCGCGCCTTCTCGTAGTTGCCCTCTTGAAGCGCCAGCGTCGCCAGCAGCACATGCGCTTCGGTCAGCTTCGGGTCCGCCTCCAGCGCCTTCCTCGCCAGTTCCCCGCCCCGCGCCTCAAATCCATCGGAAGCCACCAGCGCCAGGCCCAGGATCGCCCCGGCGTGCGGGTCCTTAATCTCTAGCGCCTCCAGAAACAGCGCTTGCGCGTCGGCCGGTTGCATCCGCTCCAAAAACATGCGGCCCCACCGCACCCGGTAATCGGGGTTCTTCGGCTGCGCCTGCACGGCCTCGCGGAATGCATCGTTGGCGTCCTGATAACGCCCCAGCCCCCAATAACCTTCCGCCCTCAGATAGGGATCCTTGGACGCCGCCAGGCGCTGATAACACGCTGTGGCCTCCTGCAACCGCCCAAAGCGCCGGTGCTCGCGGCACATCTCCGGAGTCTGCGCCGTCAGCGCGGCGGTGAACACCAGCGCCGCCCCCAACAACACAGCCGTGAATGCCGCTCGCCGCCGGAGGTTCACTTCTCAATCTCCTCCTGGATTCGCGCCAGCTCCAGCAACAGCTTCGTCAGTTCCTTCTTGTATTCATCGGCGGGGATAGCGGCTTTCTGGTACTTCAGCCGGTCGATCTCTTGCTCGATCTGCTCCCTCCGCGCCAGCAGCTTCTGTTTCGCCGGATCCTGCGCGGCTGCTTGCGCCGCGCCGAAACGCAGCAGCGTGAAAGCCGCCGCCAGCCGCCCCTCGCCCTTTTCGCCCGACGGGTCCCGCACCCCCGCGCCCGTGCCCGCATCATCCATCACCGGATGCTCGGTCGCCAGCCGCCGCTGCGCCTCGTAAAAAGCCGCAGTTTTGGCGCTGGCATAACGAAAAGCTTCCAGCGCCGAGATGGCCTCGTTCTTGTCCGTGTCGGCCGAGGGATCCCGCAGAGCCTCCGCCCAGTAGCGCGGAAACACCGTGACATTGCGCTCTGTGCCGCTCTTGGTCGCCGCGATGACGATCCGCCCCTCCTTGCGCAAAGCTTCCAGAGACGCCCCGCTCGAGCTGGTCATGTTTACCACCAGTTGCCGCTCGGCCCGGTTCTTGTTCAGCAGCGCCGCCAGCTCCGAGGCGGAGAGATCCGGCCCCGGCAGCGCCAGCTTGTATTCGCTCCCGTCGAATGTCCCGTGGCCGATCAGCATCACCACAATGGAATCCTCCGGCTTCGATTCCTGAGCCGCCCGCTCCAGCACCTGGCGCACCCGCTCCCGTGTCGCTTGCGCTCCGGTGAGCGTCTCGATGCGGGCGTCGGTCCGGCTGCCGCGCAGGATGTTGTCGATCGTCATCGCCCACGCCTGGAACCGCTGTTCATAATCCGGCTCTCCCCCCAAACCCGCGACGGTCACATACCATGTGGCGGCCTGCATCGAGGCGGCGCAGATCAGTCCGGCCCAAAGCAGTCTCATACCGCTCCCCACCTCCTCCGCAGCAGCCACTCGGCGGCTTTCAAAACAAATAAAACCACCAGCAGCACCGGCATGTTCCAAAGTTCGTGCAGTTCGCGCACCGTCAGACCGGCCTCGGAGTAAGCCACTTCCTGATCCAGCTTGGACAACTCATCCANCCGGAAATACCGCCCGCCGGTTTCCTCCGCCAGCTTCTCCAGCAGCTCGCGGTTCTGCTCGGTCCGGAAATTTTCCGCCACGCCGTCCTCCCGGCGGAAGGTGATCTTGTCGTGCCCCAGCACTTCCTTGCCCCGGGTGGCCGCCGCCTCCACCAGGTACGAGCCTGGTTTCGCAGCCGTCCATTCGCCCTCGTAGACCCCCGGCTCCAAAGGCGATGGCGTCAGCTCGATCGTCCCCGCGCTGCCGTCCGGCCCCACNAAGTGCGCCTCCACTCGCGCATCGGTCAGNGGAGCATACGCCTTGTTGCGCGCCTGCACCCGCAGCTTGACCTCGCCTTCATCCATCAACACCGGCCGGTTCGTGGACAACGTCACAGGGCTGGGGCTGCCGTTGACCAGCCAGCGCGCCAGTTGCTGCCAGAAGATCACGTGCGTGCGGTCCGTGCTCGGCTGGAGCATCTTCCAACGCCAGCTTCCGCCGGTGGCGAACAACGCCGTGCGCCCCAGCCCGTAATTCTGCGTCACCAGCAGCGGATAGGCCCGGCCGTTTCCCGTCACGCTCTCGGCCAGCACCAGAGCCGCCGGTTTGGGTTCGCCCACTTCTTGGTAGTCCGCCAGACTCGGCAGCTTCTTCCATCGCTCCGCATTCGCGTCCGCGCCCTCCACCAGGCGGCAGATCAAACTGTCTCGCCCAGCCGCAGTCAGGCGCGCCTGCGCCGGATCCCGGTGAAATGTGCCCTTGCGATCCGGCAGCCTCACGGGCAGCAGTTCCCCCGCTGCCGAGGCCGCCCAACCCCCGTCGGAAAGCGCCGACCGTCCCCCGAGGAACAGCACGCCCCCGCCCCTCCGGTTGGCAAACTCCCGGATCAGCTCCTGCTGCGCCGGCGTGAAGTAAGCAGCCTCAATGTCGCCTAGGATCAGCGCTTGGTATCCGAACAGCTCCTCCGGCGTCGACGGGAACCCCTGCTCCAGCTCTTTCGGGTTGGCCGGATCCAGTCCTTGCCGGTAGATCTTGTTCTGCGTGGTGCGCAGCATGGAGACCAGTTGTAGGTTGCGGTCCTCTTCGAGCGCGCGCCGGATGAACTTCAGCTCCCATCGAGGCTCCCCCTCTATATAAAGGATGCGCGGCTTCTCGGCGTCCACCTGCAACAGGCGCTGCACGGAATTGTTCTGCGGGTTTTCCTCCCCTTCCTGCAATTCCACCGAGAAGTCCAGCGTCTTGGCCCCGGCGATCCCGGCGTTGAATTGAACGGTCTCGGTTTGCGGTACGCCATTCTTCGCCAGCGTCACCATCTGGGAGGCCAGCGGTTTGCCGTTTTCCGAAACGGTGAGTTTCACCTTGCGGCCTTGATAGCCGTTCTGCCGCAGGGTGACCTCCGCGCTAAGACGGGAATCGGCCAGCGTGCGGGACGGCGCGACGACGCCGGCGATCTCGATGTCTTGCTCCGGCGCCTCGCGTCCCACGCCCACTGTGTGCACCGGCAACCGGCGCCGCCGCAGCTCCGCGATCGTCTCCCGGTCCACGCCGCCGCGGTTGTCCGCTCCGTCGCTCACCAGCACCACCGCCCCGATCGGGAGGCTCGAAGCCTCCAGGGCGATCTGCTTCAAAGCCGCGCCGATGTGCGTCGCCTGCGAAACCGGCGCCAGCGTCTCGATCTTAGACGCTGGTTCCAATTGGTTCCCGAACCGGTAGATCCTAACCTGGAACTGCTTCTGAAGCCGTTCCAGCGCTCCCCCTTGCAGAGCTTCCTTCGCCCGCTCGATCCGCGCCTTTCCGTCTTCCACCTTGGCCATGCTGCGCGAATCGTCCACCAACACGGCCACGATGTTCTGATGAGGCTTGAGCGTCGAGACGCTCAGCGCCGGCCGCCATAACATCACCAGCAGCAATGCCGCCAGCGCCGACTGCAACAGCCAGACCGCGATCCACCTACGTCCCGCGAACAACCCCGTCCCCGGCGTCCGCCTCCGCCACAGCGCCCAGCCGAGCGCCCCTGCCGCCGCCAGCGCGCAAGCCCACAACATCCACCCCGGGAGACCCGATAGGAAGACGAACTCCCCTTTGGAGAAGACCGCTGCCGGGTATTTCAGTAGTGTCTCGAACATCCCGTCCTTCGGGCCGAACCGGTTCTAGTGCGTCATCGCGTAAATGATGTAGTTGATCGCAATCCGGAACGCCAGCGAAGCATAGTGCTCCGGGTATTCCGGCCGGTCCGCCCACTCCCAGGCATCCCCCAGATCCATGTTGTGGCAGATCGCCACGACGATCCGCCCTTTGTCGTCGTAGACCGCGCGCCAGCGGGGCACGACGCCATCTTTCTCGTAAGTCACGCCGTTCCACAGCGCCGCGATCCCAGGAATCTGGACCCGCTGATCGAGGTCGTATAAAACATGAAAAATTGCGTCTTTGTCCTCAATGTCCACCACCGGCCGGTCCGGGAATACCTTGGAGAGCCCCATCATGAAGACCTGCCACTCCAGAGTGCCGTGGAAATCGTCCACCATCAGAAACCCGCCGCGGTCCAGATACTCGCGCAGCTTCTTGGCCTCTGCATCGCTCAGGTCCCAGTGCCCCACTTCAACCGCGTAGAGGAATGGGTAGTTAAACAGGTCGTCGCTTTGCAAATCCACCACGTGCTCCATCGAGCGCGCGTGGATCCGGGTCAACCGCCGCACCGCCTGAAGCAGCAGCCGGTCGTTTTTTGGATAGTCGGTCGTCCAGGAGCGGCCAAAACCGCGGCGACCGCCCCAGCCGCTGAAGTCCTGATAGCGCAGGCGCGCCCAGTAGAACTCCGTCTTCTCGGAGGCGTCCGCGGGAATCGCCGCCGGATTGTCTTCAAAATCGAAGAAGCCCCCGCGCATGCCCCGGCGCTGCCACGCGTAAGTTACACTTGCGCCCAGCAAAACGACAGCAGCGGCCAGAATCCAGCGCCTGCCCATCGGCCTTCCCCCTTGGATTGACTTCAGAATACCACACTGCTCCTTTGCCTCTTAAGACGACCCCGCCGCTATGCAGGTAACCCGCCCCTCTCGCCGCCTCCCACCGCCGCCCCCTCGAAGCAAGGCGCGCTCCTTTAGCTCCGTCCGGCGCCGCCGCTTCAGTTCTGCTATCCTGAATCGAGGGTCTTTGAGATCTTCCCTGTTCTAATGACAACCCACCCCAAGGGGATTCACGCCCGCGTTTTGCTTTCTTCCGTTTTCGGCCCCTACGCCCAGGACGATGAGTTCGGCAGCCGCTCCATCAACCCCATGGAGCTCTATCACAATCAGGTCACGCGCGCCCAGGGAGCTTTTTCGCTCCGCATGTTCCACCGTTCCTGGGGCATCATGCTGATTCAGCACAACATCAGCGCCCCCACCACCGTGCTCGACTTCCCCACCCGCGAAGCCTTCGAGCGCGAAATCACCGAGAACCGCTACGACATCATCGGCATCTCCTCCATCATCGTCAACGTGGGCAAGGTCCGCGAAATGTGCCGCATCGCCCGGCGTGTCTCCCCGCAGTCTCAGATCATCGTCGGGGGCCACGTGGCCGCCATCCCGGGCCTCGAACACATGATCGACGCCGACCACATCGTCCGCGGCGACGGCATCTCCTGGATGCGGCGCTACCTCGGCGAAGATCCCGAAGCCCCCATCCGCCATCCCCAAATCGTCTCCGGATTCGGCCTCCGCGTCATGGGCCTCCGCATGCCCGAAACCAGCCGGGATACGGCCGCCACCATCATCCCTTCCGTTGGCTGCCCCATGGGCTGCAACTTCTGCACCACCTCCGCCTTCTTCGGCGGAAAGGGCCGGTACCTCAACTTCTACGATTCCGGCCGCGAGCTGTTTGACATCATGTCCGAGATGGAAGCCGCGCTCGGCGCGCGCGCTTTCTTCATCATGGATGAGAACTTCCTGCTCCACCGCCGCCGCGCGCTCGAACTGCTCGACTGCATGAAGCGCGCCGGCAAAAGCTGGGCCTTCTACGTCTTCTCCTCCGCCAATGCCTTAGAGCGCTACTCCATCGAGGAGCTCGTCGAGCTCGGCGTCTCCTGGCTCTGGATGGGACTGGAGTCCCCCAACTCCGCTTACGCCAAGCTCAACGGCACGGATACGCTCAAGCTCACCCGGGAACTTCGCCAGAACGGGATCAAGCTTCTCGGCTCCACCATCGTGGGCCTGGAGCACCATACCCCCGAAAACATCCGCGCCGAAATCGAGCACGCCGTCGCACCAGACCGACTTCACCAGTTCATGCTCTACACGCCCGTGCCCGGCACCCCGCTCTACCAGGAGGTGGCCTCGCAGGGCCGCATCCTGGATGTGGACTACGCCGACATCCACGGCCAGTACAAGTTCAACTTCGAGCACCCCGCCATTTCCCGCGACGACTCCAAGAAGTTCCTCGACTGGGCCTTCCAACTCGACTTCGAGCGCAACGGCCCCAGCCTCTACCGCATCTGGCGCACCACGCTCGAAGGCTGGCGCAGGCACAAAAACCATCCCGAGCCCCGCGTGCGCGAGCGCTTCCGCTGGGAGGTCCGCCAACTGAAAACCGCCTCCGGCGCCGTGCTCTGGGCCATGGAGCGGCGCTTGCGTAGTGTAAATCAAGAGCTGAGCCAGCGCGTCCGCGCTCTCCGCTGCGACATTGAAAAGGAGTTCGGCCGCTGGAACCGCGTGACGGCGCTTCTGGCCGGTCCGCTCCTTGCCTGGACCGCGCGCCGCGAGGAGAAGCGGCTCGCCCGCGGCGTCACCTACGAACCGCACACCATCATCGAACGCCGCAACTGGGCCCCCGCCGGAACCTGACTGGATCACCCTCCAAAGGTTCCCACACCACCGCCTCCCGTGGAGCACGCAGTCTTGCGTGCCACACCGGATGTTCGCGTGGAGCACGCAGGACTGCGCGCTCCACTTCAACCCGCCGCTTCCCCTCCCATCTCCGTGTCCTCCGTGTCCTCCGTGGTTTGCTTTTTTGCGTGTCCTCCGTGTCCTCTGTGGTTTGCCTTCTCCGTGCCCTCCCC
>JGI24721J44947_10004988_pt1 | contig 18268 bp, 9 predicted proteins | sample YelNatPaOPGAMG01_FD_44947 | JGI IMG/M metagenome (IMG submission 44947) | reverse complement strand
AGTCGCAAACATCAACAGCGTCACTATGGGGAAAAATATAATCTTTGTAATCACAGGGTAAAAACGCCATGAGAATAGAAGGAGAATCATAGCTACGGCGATATGTGAACTTGGAAAAGCCCCGCCCCGCAAGCCGACCTTGTTGACAAAGGAACGAACGACCGCACCAATTCCGCCAGACGGAGCATCAGATAATCCGCCACATGTGAACTTGGAAAAGCCCCGCCCCGCAAGCCGACCTTGTTGACAAAGGAACGAACGACCGCACCAATTCCGCCAGACGGAGCATCAGATAATCCGCCAACTTGATCCGCTAAAGCAAATCTAGGCCCGACCACTGGAATCAAAATGAACAGAAGATAAGAGATGAAAAAAGCCATAGAGATGGACGCGATTAAAATTTCATATTCCCTATATTGGCGATTAAAATAAAACATTGCACCTANTACTGGGATTAGAACCCAATAAGCCGAATATGAGAGTTGCATTAATTCNGTGAGAAAAGAATTCTCAAATTGCTGAACCCAGATGTTGGGCGAAATACCAAAAANAGCAGTTTCGAAGGAAATAATAAACCGATCAAATTCGCAGGNGAAAATCATGTGAATAAAGTTTCCAGTCTCCCAGTATATAAATGTGAAACTTAAAACAGGATACCAATCTCTTAGAAACTGCAAGAGCATGCTCTCAGCGCGAGATAATTTGGGAATAATAAAAATGATCAAGGCAACNACTGCAAGATGTGCAATGAATCCGCCAAAGGCGAACTCCTNATGCTCTACATTCTGATGAAATAGCAGCAAAAGAACATCCAAAGTAATGAAAAAAGCAATGAATGTNTTGTCGAAAAGTTTCAAAGAGTGAATTCGTTCCACGACAGAGGCACCACTTTGCTCANGCAATGAACATTCTTGCGTGAACGGTATTAGTAAAATTTAGCTTTGAACGAGTAAAGTATCAAGATCTTCCCACGTCTTAATCTTGTCTCGGGCACAGGGATGTTGGCAAAAGTTCTGCATCTTCGGTATATTGCTTTTGGTATGACAATTGAGCGTTACATCTTGCGCAATCATTTTGGCCCGTTTATCTTTTCACTGGTCACCCTGATGTTTGTCTTCGTCCTCCAGTTTCTGATGAAATTCCTGAGTGACCTGGTCGGCAAAGGGTTGGGGCTCTGGGTCATCATTGAACTCATTGCATTCAATTTAGCGTGGATGGTAGTCTTAGCTGTGCCGATGTCAGTTCTTGTCGCAACCCTTATGGCGTTTGGGAACATGTCGGCGAACCACGAAATCACAGCGATGCGAGCAAGTGGTGTAAGCCTCTATCGAATGATGGCACCAGTTCTCATCGCCAGCATTGTGATAACATACCTTCTCTATCGTTTCGACAACGATGTGCTCCCCGATGCCAATCATAAAGCGAAGGTTCTCGCTATAGATATCCAGCGCAAGAAGCCAACCTTTACAATTGTTCCCGGGTTGTTCAATCAGGACCTGCCAGGCTACAGCATTCTTGTTCGCAAAACATTCGAACACTCAAACGACCTCGAAGGGATCACCATTTTCGACTATACGCAGCCCGGACAGCATGTAACTATCACTGCCCAACGCGGAAACATCTCTTTTTCGCCAGATTACCGAAAGCTTATCATGAATCTTCAGGACGGGGAGATCTTTGAGCTCTCCGCTGATTATCGTGATTCCCGGCTTGTCAGATTCAATCGATACCGGNTCATTACCAGCACACAGGGATTCGCATTTGAGCGTTCACCTGACAACGCTTTTTCCCGTGGCGACCGAGAGCTCAGCGTCGAGGCGATGAACACAATTGTCGACAGTCTGAAACGGCAGATTGATCAAGCTCGTCAGTTTATTGCGCAGGCAGTCAACCGAACTACTCAGGAATTCCTTACGGGCAAAGTTCAGCAGGAAGCAATCGGAGAGACCCGCAAGCGTTTTCCCGAGTTCGGTCCCGAAGAGATGAGTCCATATGGCATTCAGATCCGCTATAAGCGGATACCTTTGAGAGCGGGAAAAACGTTCCAGAGGGGAGAGTCTGAGTCGATGGCTCACTCTTCTCAGCAATCCTCATCAGGTTCGCTGACATATAGTGAGCGCATCGAGAATGCAATCACCCGAATACGAGTTTTAAGTTCGACTATCGAGACTCAGCTTTCGCAAATTGAATATCTCCGCAAGCAAACCAATTCTTACGTTGTGGAAATCGACAAGAAATATTCTATCCCAGCTGCTTGCATTGTTTTTGTTCTGATAGGGGCTCCTCTCGGAGTCATGGCACGCCGCGGAGGATTCGGCGTCGCCGGTGGAATAAGCTTAGGATTTTTCCTCCTGTACTGGGCATGTCTTATCGGGGGCGAAAAGCTGGCTGACCGCGAACTTGTGACACCATTCATCGGCATGTGGATTGCTAACATCATTATAGGTGCGCTTGGCATTTACCTCACAATCCGCGTAGCAAGGGAGAGCCTGATTATCAACTGGGCTATGCTCAGGGGCCTGATCCCGAAATCCTGGCGCTCACCAATCACCGAGGTATCTGGAGAATACGAACGGTAGGGGACTCGAATGCTGATCATCGATCGATACATCATCAAGCAATTCCTCCTCGCAACGCTCTTCGCGCTGATCGCCTTTTTACTCATCTTTATTACAATTGACTTGATGGAGAACCTTGATGACTTCCTCGATCACAATGTCGGGACTCACATCCTGCTTCTCTATTACCTCTATTTTACCCCCGAGATGATCATCTTGATGCTGCCAGTTGCGATGCTTCTTTCGAGCCTCTTCACCACCGGCAGACTCTCCAACCAAAANGAACTCATCGCCATTCGAATGAGTGGCGTCAGCTTGTACCGATTGATGGTCCCGTTCCTTACGATCGCACTNTTTATTAGTCTTCTCTCCGTGTACTTCAATGGCTGGGTAGTTCCAAAAACCAATAAAGAAAAACTGAATATTGAGCGACAGTACCTCGGGAAGAACCTTTCAACAATGACGAGTTCGAATCTCTATTTTCAAGATGGTCCGACCCGTATAGTAACCATCGGTTTTTTTGATGAGCGATATAACACCGCGTCCCGTATCAGCGTGCAGGATTACAGCGATACGAACATAGTCGAACTTCTGCGACGGTACGATGCACAAACGATGATATGGGATTCAACCAACTCGGTATGGATTCTTTCTAACGGCATCGAAAGAACTTTCCACGGACTTCAGCAAACGGCTCGTCCATTCAATGTCCTCAGACTTCGTTCCCTCACGATTACTCCTCAACGCCTTGCAACAATGCAGGAGAAACCAGCCGAGATGTCTTACAGTGATCTGAAGCAATTCGTCGAGCATCAAGAAAAGAGTGGCAATGATGTCTCGCGATGGCTGGTTGATCTCTACAGCAAAATCTCCTTCCCTTTTGCAAATTTCATCGTGGTGCTCTTTGGGGTTCCATTTTCATCAGTCAAGCGCCGAAGCGGTTTAGCAGTGGAGTTCGGGATCAGTGTCGCCATCAGCTTCATCTATCTGGCTTTTATGAAAGCAAGTCAGGTATTTGGATATAATGGTGCACTCAATCCCTTCATCACGGCGTGGCTTGCCAATGGGATCTTCTTCATAGCCGGGATAGCTGTAATTATTCGCGTACAGAAATAGCTTAGAGACGCACCTGAATGGTTAGTCCGGGAGAATACATCACCTCGCCATAGAATTCCTCTATATTCAGACCAAGCTCGGCATGGATACGATTGTGTCGAGATGCACTCCATGCCGCTTCTGCCATGCTGAGGATATGATTAACGATAACAATCGCTGCTGAGGCGCTTGCAATAGCATAGAGATGATTTGCCTCACCTCGCATCCTAGAATAAAAGCGGAAATGAGGAGAAACATTATCATCTGAAACATGTGAGCGATCTGCATCATCCCAGCCGGGATTATATTGTGGATACTTGCCGATCAGCTCGTAATATTGCTGCTCGCCATGCGGTGGGAGTATATGAGTAAAGACACCAAATTTCTCTCCGACAGCTCGCTCAGCAGCATTCAGCAGAACCCAGTCCACCCGGTCCCACGGAGCAAGGTTTGCATTTGAATTAATCGGAATGTAGGGGACCTCTGGATTGTAGGTCTTTCCATTTGCATTTATCCAGTTCGCATACTCGACCACACTCCAATACTTATCAGCGTAATTCTGGAACTCAGTAGTTCGCCGATTTCCTTTCGATGTGTAGATGAAATATCCTGTCCAGGCGGCAACTTCAGCAGTAAGGAAGACTGCGGTCTTCCAGTAATCATGGTTGTAGAGCTGCCCGGCGCCAGGTAGCAGAGCAGAAAGACCAGCCGCTGCCCACGGCGAACGGCGTTGAAAATTCTCTATCGAATCACCGGATCCACCAAAGGGATAGAGTCCGTTTTCTCTGCAAAGTGTGCCCAAAAGGGGCTGAGATGCATTAACTCGCTCTAAATCAACTCGAACATTTCCTGTGAGCATTGGTTTCTCAGAATCCATCAGCCAGGGACTTGCGCCGTAATCACATCCACCACCAACTTTGGCGGAGACCCACCAGCTCTTTTGGCGGAATTGATCCCCTCCTCTTACAACTGTCTGAGCCAGCACCGATACAACAGCCACATGGCGCCCGAGTGCCATAAGATTACCCGCCTGTGCAGAAGTCGCCATCAGGAGGGTCATAAGGGGAAGAGAAAAAACAGCTAAGCCCTTATAGTACGTCAGAAAAGCCCTTGAATATTTTCGAGAGTCGGTTTTCATCTTCAACCTCACGGTTCAAATTCAAATCCGAAGAGGACTCCAACATAAAACCTCCATTCGCGCCCATAAGTAAAATTGCCGCCGTTTATCGCCCTTGTGTATCTATCAAACCCATAAGCAGCACTCACGAAGATCCGCGTTGGATAAGAGTAGAATGAATATGTTTCTAATCGCAACTCCGCACCTGCGTCCCTTTTCCATTCCGCCAGAGGCGGGCTCAAAACACCTGTCCAAGCATTCCCAAAATCGCTGAAAACTGACCCGTACAGTTTGTCAACATAGACAAATCCAATCTGGCGATCAATATGTCGAAAGAGAGGGAAGCGGTAGGAGACGCTCACAACGCCAATTCGATTCCCGCTTAGACCATAAAACGGGTATCCACGCATGCCAATCATTCCGCCGGCATAGAAATCGAAGAAATCGCGCACACGCGGGCCAAAAATTGTTCCAGCACGAAGCCCAACTGTTAGCACATGGTGAGAGATGGGAAGTGGCAGGTACTCATTCCAGAGCATTTCAGCGCGATGAAATCGATACAGATCATACTTGGGAACAAGACCAGCGCTCGACGGCTCATATTCACCTGAGCTGAGTTTGCTGAACTCATACGTATAGCGCACCGTGAACTTGCGCCCAATTGGATTGATCTCTTCATCACGGGATGGAAGTATATCCGTATGGGCTAAACTGATCTTGACGCTGTTACCAATAAAGTACTGATCACGCGTACCTGGAACAGGGATACGACTGATCGGGAGAATAAATGTCCCAATATCTGCACTGTAACGACTGTGGCTATAACGAAGCGAAAGAATGTTCTTCTCGGAAAAAATGGGCTGCTGGGCGGCAACATCAAATTCCAGCAAGTTGTATGTGACATCGACAGGAATAGTTGATGTTTCAAGTCCGATAAATCCGGTGGCAGCCCGTGTTATATTGTAAACTTCAAACGAGAGTGTTGGTGCAACGCCAAGTTTCCACAGACCAGGCAACCGATCGCCGTAGCTGAATATCAAGAATAAATCACGCTCAAGCTTTCGATTCACTGCCACACCACCAAAGATTCCAACATTCCCCAAAGCATCATTTGAGAAGAAGTACGCTCCGGGCTTGATAACATCAATTCCTTTGTTGCGAGGATTATAGTTGTCAACTCGGATGAAGGGAACAAGGGTTAGCGATGAGAAGACATTTCTGTATCGATATGATGGCAACGACGGGACTATTCGATCGTCGTACCTCTGGAGCTTAATCCAATCGATGCCGTTATGATTGTCACCGACCATTGATTGACTTGAGTTGCTGGCAAGCTGGCGTCCTGGATAGAGCGGTTCGTTAACGTAGTGAAAGCGCGATTGAATAGAGTGAGGCTGGGCAATCCGATGAATCGAGAAGCCATCAGCCCCATACGAGCTATACGCTAACGCACCACTGGAAGAAACCGTCGGCATGAATGCACTACCAAGGACATTCGTCAGCTGCTCAATATTTTCTCCTTCAGCGGACATGCGGTAAACATTAAAAATGCCAGTTGTATCCCAGGCAAAATAAATCCATTTGCCATCGGGGGAAAAAATGGGGTCACGAGCATCTCCATTGAGAGGGAGAAAACGGAATCCACTTCCATCGGCATTCAAAAGAGCAACATGACGATCCACACGATTGGAATATGCAAAAACGATCTGCTTCCCGTCAGGTGACCAATGCGGTGAATAGACTTGCTCACCGTTGGCGAAATTCGTAAGCATAGTGACGTTTCTTCCTGAAGAGTCGCACCGTGCAATATTCAATGTTCCATCTTTTCCGGTCACAAAAAGAAGCGCTGTGCCATCAGGTGAAACAGAAGGGCTGAAGGCGCGCAAACCGTAGGTCAATCGTTTCTCCTTCCCCGATGCTACATCAACGACATAGAGATCGAAGACGTTTGACCAGTATCGGTTATCCCGGCTTACTCGTGCAAAATAAATTTTCTTCCCATCAGGGGACCAGCTGAAAGATTTCCGAGCTCCGGGAGCAAGTCGCTTCTCTTTACTTGTTGAAAGATCAAGCACATAGACCGCCGTCAAGCCAAAGTAATCCGCCCGTTTGTTCGAGAGATAGGCAAGCTTTGACCCATCGGGTGAAAAAGCCGGGTGGAGATTCGCAAAACCATCTCCAGCGATTTTTTCCCCATCTACAAGGTGTGCCCGAACGGGAGCAGTTCGCCGAGCGTATGTTGAATCCAGATAAGCCTTCCATTCCCGGTAAAGGTCCCTCCCGGAGATTCCAAGGACGTCTTTCATAGCCTCATCTATCGTCCATGTTCCAATTGACGCCAGATGCCTTGACAGCTCTCGTAGCTTCTCTTCCCCGAAGCGCCAGGCAATGTAACTTGACAAAGCATAGCCGGCGTTGTAAACCTCTTCATTTCCGAGACTTGTCTTGCCAAAGACCCCCATTTCATCCCAGGTAAGTAGCCTGTGCTCAAGAACTTCCATGCGCAGGATCATGTCGCGGTGAGAATCCCAGTTTTCGTATCCGAGTTCAGGGCGATTGTACTGAGCTGTCCCCTCAGCGAACCAAGCTGGAACAACGAACCCGGAGACCGGATACGACACGAGAATGTTCGGATATCCATAAAGCACATCGGTGCGCCGCTCCGATTCATAGCCTAACCATTGTAGATAAATGCCCGGAACCCGACGACCAAATTTCATTGAGCATTGTATCTGCACAATATGAGTGAACTCATGAGAGATGACGTTGCGCAACCAATCATGCGTTCCGCGTAAATCATAATCGAGGGCAGGCGCAAAGATCTCGATCTTGTTATCGTAGAAATATGCCCCTCCATTCGAGTAGTCATCGAAATCCCTGATGACAATGCTCACCTTCTGGTCAGGTTCATGGTGATACAACTCCGTAACTGGCAGATAAACATCCTCAGCTATCTTTGCAGCAAGCTGTGCGCTGCGCTCCTCACCCGCATGATAGTGAATCAGAAAGTGGGCTGTCTCAATCGTATACCATTCCGCCTCTGGATGATGAAACTCCGGCTCTTGCGACTTGAGTAAGGGAGCAAAAGCGCATTCCATCACTACCAAAAACAGAGATGCTCGGAACAAGTTCACTTCACAATAGCCGCCTTAAAAGTCAAATCCCCTGTTCGAGACCCTGACTCCGCATGTACCTTCACAAGATAGACCCCACTGGCTAAGTTCGATACATCCCACGGTATCTCATTGTCGATCCCGCCGAGCCCATCTGCTGTCAGTTCCTGAACTTTGTACCCTGAGAGATCAAAAATGCTGATGGTAATATGTGCATTTGACGTTGGGAAAAAACGAAGATAAGCTGATTTTCCGTAAACTGGATTAGGCCAGTTATACGTACGAGATGCAAGAAGAAGTGATGTCGCCTCAGGGATGGGCGCAACCTGACTGAACGCCGTCCAATTTGTATGTGACGGCGCAGCTAAGAACTGGGCACCAGAGCCGCGCATAGAAATTGTTGTCTTCCACGCATAGAGATACCCATCCGTACTGGCGGCAAACAAAAACGAACCTGAGTCTGCTGGAGAAAGGGACATAGGCGCAATGATAGCATCGCCAGCTTGCAACGGGAAGCCCCGGAATTCCATCCCATCCTCGCCAATGAGATGAACACCCCCAGAGGAGTCGCCGATTGCAACAATTCCTTTCCCTTCGCTCGTCTTTCCAGCAACGGGGACAGAGGAAATAGGTCCCAGTCGAGATTCGAATGGGAAACCATCGGCTATCGCTCCGATGCTGTTCACAGCAACTAAGGCTCCCCGAGAACCACCGACCACTTTTGGTCCATTGAGGTCTGCCAAAACAACGTGTGATCCATAACCTACATCGAGAGGATGAAGTGCGGATCCAGCTGGCGGAGTACCTATAGCTTCTTGTGCAGAAATCGACCTATCGGTCGGCAACTCGCTTATCGAGCCGTCGTCGAACAGAACAATTGCACCATCAACGATTGTTGCATCAGGATAGCCCCCGCCAGAAAAGTTCCTGGCGCCCGTGCCGGAAACGATATCTCTTGACACCCTCGTCACCGAGCCAAGAGAATCATCTATCGCATACCAGGTGATCCCCTGTGCTGCTACAGCTCCCCAGTACTTACGCCCAGACAGCGAAGTCCATGACATCAAGTCAACAATCGTGGAGAGCCCGGTGGAAACAGTCCAGCTCAATCCAGTAAACAGTGCGAAATGCACATACCCGAGCGAGTCACCCACGACAACTGTATCCCCGACGAACATTGGAGAGGTGCTGACAGGAGCATGGAATGAAACAAAGGCGGGATTGAAACTCAGTTTCCCAGTCTGGAGTACTATCTGCGCTATGACCACGCCGCTATCGGTTGCAGCAGCAATCAGTGTCCGCTTATCGTTGACTGCCGGAACAAATTTTACTTGATATGAAACAGCCCCTGCGGAGTCACAAAGCAACTTGCCATTTATTCCAAAGACAAGAAGCCTGCCACCCGCATTGAGAATCACTTCGGGCTCACCATCGAAAGTTAAATCCGTAGCCACCGGTGTAGTGAAGCGATCACATGCACCAACTCTGACGGGGAAACCAGACAGTGGCTGGACTGATGACTTACCCAGGCTCACCGAGCACGTCATGACAGGCGAACGCGAGGAAAAATCTCTGATCACAATACCAGCATCGATTCCGGAATAACTCAAGCTATTCGGATGAGAGGTTGATGAAAATTCATTACGGTAGACAGGTGCAGGGTTTCCTTCGAACCAAAAATCCAGTGGGGTTCCGTATTCGCTCCCCTGTCCCGGATGCAGATCTCCATAGCTCTGTCCGATATCCTGCGAGCCATCAGCTTCCATAAGGTTTACACCACGATGCCCCGGATCAGCATTGATCGTATTCGTTGCTGAATTTGCTCGAATGACATTTTCATCAATGTGCCAAACCAGTATTCCGCCATCATAGAACGTCCCACGGTCATCAACGCCACCGGGCAAGCTCCAGTCAAAATGATCAACATCGATCACTACACCATAGATTTGCTTTGTATCAAAAGCGTTGAAGCCGACGGTATCGCGTTGAAAATGTTTTTTCTCTATTTTTCCATTAAAGAGTATGGTCAGTGTCACGCCATTGCCTTCAGGGTCGCGACTTCTATTCTCCACAAGGAAGTATTCACGAGTAGAAATAGGGACTCGCAAGATCACCGGCTCCTGACCTGAAAGGTGAGCCGGGAGCGAGTATGTTGTCAACTGTGGTGCGCAATCGATGGGTGATGCGATCCCCAGTTGAATGCGCTCCCATGCCGAAGGTTCAGGGGGGAACAAGCCATTAAAGCTAAACATCCCGGCGCCATCCATCAAACCAAATCGACCGATGCCTGAAGCTCCTGTCCTTGTGTCAAATAAATCAGGTAGACCAAGATAACTCCCGATGTTGCCGAGCAGAATTCCATTAATACTGAGCTGAAGCAATGTAGTTCCTCCGACGCTAGTAACCTCTCGGCTCTCGGTTTCAGGCATGATGATAGAGTTTGTAATCCAGTACGAGCCCCCACGAACAGGAATCCCCATGTATGAGAAACCAAAGACATATCGAAACGACTGCAAACTAAAATAAACCGATGGGAGATCGAATGGCGTTGGATCAAGATCAGGTGCACCGTAGAAATTCACATCATGACCGGCACCCGCATGGAAAATGACAAACAAATCATATGCACTAAAATCAACTCCATGAAAAAGCGAGTCAACTTTTCTCCAGGCATCGATGGGGAGATTTGCAAGATTGCTCAGGTCGTTGCTCCCAATTGCAGGGGCATAAGCTGACATCGGTTTCGGAACAGTCACGACCTGATCGAGGACGTTCCAGACGAGGTTAATCTTGCCGTCCGATATTTTCCGGTAATAGTTCGCTGCAAATTGTAGATGCGCGTCAAAGTACGCACGATCGTGTGGAGGTGGATCAATAATTGAATCTGCCCGTGTGGTAAGGTCGAACGTTCCATCACCTGTTGTCCGGGGATCGCTGTCTCTCTGAAACTCCACCATAACAGCGAGAACATGAATGGTATCTCCAATAGAGCTCCGCTCCAGTACAGCAGGCGAAGTATTTGAGAGTGGATGGGAAAGACTCCATCTGGAGCCAGCGACTGCAACGCCGAATGCTCCTGTCGTAAGGAGCAGGAGCAACGTTACTTTTCGATACATTTTTAAAAACAATACCTGGATTGCCGCCTTCACTCGCCNGTACCGCCCCAGCTGATCAGGAGTGTAAATCGAAGAGTATCTGAGAGCGGGTGCTTTTCCTCGGAGGTTGTGTAGATGTAACTGAAATCAAACCCGTAGATATTCCAACGAATACCCGCTCCAAAAGTCATAAAGCGTCGGTTTCCAAAATCGGGGTCCTCGTAGAAATAACCAACCCGTAAGCCAACCAGTTTAGGCGAACCATACCAGTATTCAAGTCCGCCGGAAGTTATGAATGTCCTGAGCTCTGTACGCAAGGGTTGATCTGCCCATGCAGTGAAGATTGCCTTGTAGAACGGATCACGGTTCACACTGACGAGCAACTTGCTCACATCGAGCACCGCGGTCAAATTATTGAAGTCCGATGTAATAACCTTGTACGCAAGTCCCAGTCTGAAATTTGTCGGCAGTGGATCAGCTTGGGCAGCATCGATGTACGTAATTTTTGGACCGATATTCGAAAGATTCACACCAACGCCAAGCTTCTTCCCGAGGTTCCATCCCACGACGGGGAGTTGAAGCGTTGACGGCCGATACAGGAGCGATAAATCAAAACTGACCGTGGTGCCGACGCCTTTCCCTTGTTCCTCAGCGGTTCCGATGGGTGAGAGAGCGCTGTAGATCACGCGGAATGTCCCCCCTACGCCAAGATCATCGGTCGCCTTTGTCGCATACGCAACAGCGACGGAGGCTTCGTAGCTCTTGAACGTTCCGATAGGCTCCGGGCTTGATAGGGTTCGCTGAATCTCACCGAGATTAAGATAAGTCACGCTTGCCCCAAGGGTGCCACCAAGGCTTTCAATATGGTTACGGTAACTTGCGAACTCATAGAACAAATCAGAAAGCCCGAGTCCCGGGAGCCAATTCGAGTGAGTGAGGCTTACCTCCTGCCCGGTCTGGAATGCTAATCCAGCAGGATTCCAGAAAATAGCTGAGGCATCATCTGCTAAGCCGGCGCCAGCCTCCCCCATGCCACTGTTCCGCGAGTTCGGCGAAATCCGCAGAAAAGGAACTGCAGATTCACCCTGAGCAAATCCCTCCATCGTTACAATAGCAATTAGAATCACCGTCACTGCCTCGAGCAACAGCATCTTCTTCATGGATGTTTCTCCTCTACTTGATGAAACTTCGTCATGTCCACTGCTCCCAAAGCCCTTTCAGAGCCTGAGAAAGCGTGACAATATGAATGTACAATTTCATTTGTGGATTATCAAATAAGTCCTCTCGGCATCAAGCCTACCGTGCAATATAAAGAATGCACTATTGAACCTTTGCCAGCTTTCCAAGAACCTCGGTAGAAAGACCCCCATCAGAAGTCCGAATAATCACTTTGTAAAGATACACTCCATTTGCAATCTCATTTCCATCCTGGTCACGTCCATCCCACCCAATTGTAAGGAAATTGCCTACCAGTCCATTTTCTTGAAGGGTGGCGATTAATCTACCAGCCACTGTATAAATCTTGATTGTCACATCAACCGGGGAAGATTGATTCTGCTGCAAAGTAAACGTCGTGCGATCTTTAAATGGGTTTGGATAGTTCACCACATTGAAAACCTGCATAGAGGCACTGCGTGCAACTCGAAATGCGGCGCTCGTCGTGGTGGAATTATTAAACACATCCCAGGCGCGTACCGAAACCGTATGTTCACCATCACTGAGATTACGCAGCGGATACTCCACAGTCCCGTGCTGATAGCTGTTCAACTCGCCGGTATAATAATTCGAAAGGTCAATCCCCTGGTCGCTTTGATCGAGCCATGCTTGAAGCTGATGACCTACACCTGCACTTGAAAGATTCATTCCATGCTCATCATAAAGATCAACAATGAGCTTTGTGTTCTCCCCGACGACATCACCATCTCTGAAGTTACGGTCTCCTATGAAGATCGCTACCTGCGGTCCCACAGTGTCAACATTAACTGAGGTATCAACTCCACTAAAGGCAACAGATTGAGTATATCCGCATCCATCCACATGGTCATTCGAGAAATAAAAGGAGATCCTACCATTGTCCTTCTCGTAGGAAAGATCACGAGGGACGATAAATTCACTCTTGAATGTTCCGCCGTTAACACTGACACGACCATGGAACAAAGTTCCACCAAGAACACGGAAAGTGAAAGCCCACTCCGGCACAGTTACGGTTCTGAACGCATCATGAACCATGATGGAACCTGTGCCATCGTACGTTTGTAGAACTGTTGAATTCGGATCATTCCCTGNATGNANNCTTCCTCGAACAACGGCAAAGCCCCCGGCACGAAGAATCCATGAAGAATCGGAAGCTCGTCCGTTGATGCTATCAACGGAAGCAAGTAATCGCGGGGCAGCCAAACGCATGCTTGGATCGCCAATAAGCTGAAACTTTCTATCGTTAGTCTCAAAACGTGTCTGCTTCACAAGAAAAAGTGCATCCCCAATCCGCGAAGGAAGCCCGGAAGAGTCGCGCATAAACAGAGCCTGGTAGAAAGCGTTTGCAAAGATCGCATTGAGAAATCCATAAACAGCGCGGGTAGCTGTCATAACTCCAATGCCGCCACCGTCAGGTTTTAATACCAGGAGTTCGGCGCCACTTTGCTCTTCTGGATCATCGTAGCGGCCGAAATCGCACGTTGCGGCGGTAAAAAAAGTCAAGCGATTTTTGTTAACGAGCTGCGGTATGGTTGTCGAGTTTTCAAAGACATGTTCATGAGCCCAAACGTGCGGGTTTCCGTGCCCTGTCCAATTCATTACCAGGGTTCCTTCGTTGATCTGATCGATGATCGCTTTATTCACATCGGGCTTCAGTCGCCCAGAGGCACCAATAACGGTCGGATATTCAATCAGGTAGATCTTAAGCTTCTCATACAGAGCAGGTGTGAAGCTCTCAGCAAGCTCATCCGATTGGCGGGTGTGCTCCGACCCATCATCTCCGTAAGAAGTCAAGCCATCATCAGCCACGAAGGTCACACGATCTTTCCACATGCCGAATTCAGGCTGTGATTCATAAGCGATGATTTTATCTACAACAGCACGAGCTTCATCTGGAGTTCGTACCGGAATGCGTCCGATCGCCATGTCAATGCGTCTATCATCTGGCGTCAAGAGAACAAAATAATCGTCGCTTGTATATGATTCAATTTGATATAACGTCTCGGGTGTCTCATACACAGGGACAAACACGTGACTTGCGCCTGTAATGTTCTTATAGTCATACTCTCCTTCTCCGAAAAGAAGGACATATTCCGGTCGTGTTGACCAATGGTCATAGGCGTATTTCAAGAAATCTCTGATCGCCGTTGGATCAGGTAATCCCCCGCCAAACTCATTGTAAATATCGAACACGTTTACAACCATCGTGCTGAGACGATTTTCTGCAAACGACTCACGGTGTGCCTTCAGTCGGTTTGCCTCACTCATAAATAGAGGATGGGTGATGATTACCATTTGCGCACCGTCTATGATGCCATGTAGATCAGAGTTTCCCGCTCTCGATATCGAACTGGGACTTAGATAACCAGCTGGACCTACTGCAATGTACTCATGCGGTGAACCACTTGATACCCCCGCCTGAAATCGAATAGTTGAGCCACTCACATACGCATTGGTAATCTCCGCAGAGTTAGCAAAATCGGTCACATCAAACACATGGATATCGCTGTTTGAAAAACCTGTGACGGTGTATTCAACCGTTGCCGTCATATCCGGAGAACGGAAATGCAGCACGTCATTAACTGCCACGAACCGGCGCTGATAAAAGATTTCGAACCAATCGATAAAACCGAGGTCGGCGTCACTGTTAGGGTAATACACAAAGCGCAGAAGACTTCGGTCTCCTTGTAGTCGAGATGCAGAAGCCGAGAAGCGCCCTTCACTACGCCATGCCCACATACCCACCTGATCTGAAAAAGAGACTCCTTGAAACCAAAGGCGGCCTATCAATGAGTCGGTTTCCTGGATGTCAAAATGGGTCACAGCAGAAGCTCTCCCAACCAGCATCACATCGTATGAAATCGTGCTGCCAGAAACAATGCCATCAAGTTTTGTTGTGTAAACTATTGAGGGAAATTGAGCTTTCAGTTCTTCCCCGAACCAATCGAGTCCCGATTTGACTTCGGTCTTCGTCTTTTCCTCTTCAACAGTACGGTAATCAGTAAATGACGCAGGTCGGTACGGATCAGGATCACTCAGCGATTGAAGCTGCTGCATCCGTTTGCCGGGCTGACCACCATACGTCAGCCAATAAACATTCCGTTCGGTATAGTGATTTAAGTAGTGATGATATCGTCGTGCCGCGGGATCGTATTCCCATCCTCGCACCGAGGCACCGTAGAAAATGACGTAGTCCGTTGGATCAAATTTCCCATCGGATTCACCAACAACTTCGATAGCGTTCTCGGCAAGGTCATCAATTCGAGGAGCAGCAAGGCTTTGCGGCAGCTCTCGTCCACCATTTCCGTAAATCTTCAGTGTGCGAGGATCAAGATTATCAACATCAATACCAGCGGATTTCAAAGCATTATAATCAAGTCGGTACATGCCTTCGTCGGATATCTCAATGCGAAACCACTCCCCTGTAGCCAGAACGCTGTGTCCTGGAGCGCCTCTCCGTTGCGCTGCTACAGCAGGGGGCTGCGTTGCAGTTGACTTCCAGTTGATCACAACCGACGCTAAACGGGGATCGAGCTGAGGTGCTGCGTAGCCAACACTTTTTCCATAATACAGCGTAGCAACAATTCTCGTCACTACAAAAATCCGATGAGATGCCCGCTCATACTGTATCGGATAAAATCTGAGCGTCACAAGTCGTCCCACCGTTGGCGGCACTCCATCAGGTGCGAGCTCAACGTACGCTCCCGGGAATCTTCCAGAGACCCGACGCAATGAATCGGAGAAAACGAAACGGAACTCCTGCAATCCGTGACCATCTGATTCGACATACGGAACTGGTGCAAGGTCACCGACACGCTCCATCTGTTCAACTCTTTGTACCTCGAGTCGCGTGCCCTCAACAGCCGGCACAAGTACGAGAACATTCATTGAACGAGCGTCCGGCATCCCGGAAGTGTATCCTGACCAGGCTTCTCCGAGAAAATGCGGCAAGAGAAACTCGTTTTTTGCTACAGCCTCACCACCTGAATATCGAATCGTATCCCAGTAACTGAGATGCGGAGTAAATTCTAATGTGATCTGCGATTCATCAGAAGATATAATTCGGACTCCACTCTGCTCATAAATGGATTTCCCTGTTATCGAATAGGCAAAGGACGTTTGCTTTGACCCGGCTGGCGAAGATGAGACGAAGAGCAACGCCAGCGCTATTAGAAAGATGAACCTATGAGGACGAGGCACGTTCATGCTACCTCCGTCGATGGAGTCACATGTTGATAATAGTAGAGATTTAAAAGGAAATTCACGCAATAGGTAGCCATCATTGACCATGCTGCACCGATCACACCAAAAAGTGAGATAAGCACGACATTGCCAAAAACATTTATCAAGGAGCTTATGATAGAAATATTTCGCACGATCTCACCCCGCCGGTGTGCCATGAAGAAGACGTGATAAAGCTGGTTAGCTCCATTGAACATCGATGCCAGCACCAGCAGAGGTAGAAAGGAACGGATGCTCAGATACTTCTCCGTGAATATAAGCTTGATCAATATTCCACTTCCGAGCAGCAGAGCGGCACTTGCACCAATGAGCCAGACAAAGTTTAGCATTGCATCACGAAATGGTATGCGATCAACCGCTGTGAATCCTTTGAACACGCTCGTTGCAAGTGATTTCGAAAAAAGAGCAATAGGAGTTGTCAACATCACTGCTGCTGAATATAACCCCACAGGTGCAGCTCCAACAAAGTAGGAAATAAGGATCTTATCTGTTCCATTTGTGAGATTATCAACAAGGGTACCATAGTAGATTTTCAAACCGTATTCCTTCGTCTCGCGCCAAATGAGCTTCAAGGTGGACGAAAGCTCATGAAAATCACATTTCAAAAAGATAAGAAATCCAATTGTTACCAAGAGGAGGGAGAGAAGATTCAAGCCAAAAGCCATTGTCACACTGTAGCCTATGAGGCTCCATGCGGTGATCATTAGAAGTAAATACAAAAGGCGTGGACCGAACGCATAGAGTGAAAGCTTTTCAATTGCGTTGTTCCCTCGCAACACCATTGCGACCATGAGTTGGAATGGAAAGACAGCAACAAGTGGAGAGAGCAAAAGAAGCGTTCCTCCGATGCTCATATGGAGAAGTCCATCAATGAAGAGGCTAACGATGGCGATCAGCACAGTTAGAGCGAGTCCAAGCACAAGACTGATGAAAGCCAAGCCGCCAGCAAGCTTCCGTTCCTCCACTCTTGATCGGACTGTTGCCACCAACCTTGAGCCCGCGTGGTACACCCCAAAGTCAAAGAACCACCCTATGAAAAGAACAACCGCGCTCAGGATGTTCAAAGTTCCAAAATCACGGACAGAAAGCCAGCGAGTATTGAGCGCTGTCACAGCAACACCGAGAAGAACATTCAATATTTGTCCAGCGAATAGGATCATCGTCTGTCGCGCTGTGCGACTCCAGAACAGAACCCGTAGTTCCTCTATCTGCTCAGCGATCATGAATTCTCTTTCCAAAACACTGAACAAAAAAGCCGAATCTCCGATTCGGCTCCATGAAATGGAGCCAGGCACTCCAAACCATCGTTAAAGGTTCCAACACTGTTCTCATTTAATTACGAAAAACGCCTCAGGCACTTGAGACGTGAACCTCTAACGAAAATTCGATACCCCTGGCTCCTTTGTTCTCGATGAATTCAAATAATATAAAATATACAAGTAAGATTTCTTAATGTCAAGCCAACTACATCCCGGACTCGCACACCAGCGTCAGCTACCCCGGTGGCCAGCCCAACCGTCTGCCACCAAGGAGATGGAGATGAAGGTGGTAAATTGCCTGGCCAGCGTTGCGGTTACAATTGACCACCACTCTGTACCCATGGTCGGCGATACCCAGTTCCTTTGCGAGACGATTTGCAACGATAAACATGTTTCCCACCAGCGCCCGATCCGCTTCAGTTAGATCGTTCATGGTAGCTATATGTTTCCTCGGAACAATAAGGATATGAACTGGAGCCTGTGGATTAATATCCTTGAACGCAACAATTTCGTCGCTGTTATAGACAAATTCCCCCTTCAACGTCCCATTAATGATGTTGCAAAATACACACTCTGTCATTGTTCCTCCAGACAA
>JGI24721J44947_10004985_pt1 | contig 18279 bp, 20 predicted proteins | sample YelNatPaOPGAMG01_FD_44947 | JGI IMG/M metagenome (IMG submission 44947) | reverse complement strand
CGGATGCCGTATTGAGAAAGCACGCGGTATTGCGCGAATACTGAGGGTGTCGGCTCGATGCCATGATTCGTTCAACGCGGCACCGCAGTGCATAATCGTGCCGGGAGCCAGCAAGCTGTGCATGCGGACATCCTGTCTGCCGACGCGCGGAGCGATATGCTACGAGTCCGCTGCGACCAGGGCGACGCCCAGACGCAGCGTAACCGTCCCTAGTGCAAGAATAAAGTGCGATGCCGACGATTTGCTCAGGTATTGCCACAGCACGCGCCACAGAACAGAGCGTGAAACACGACTCTAACAGACTTGGACGCTCCGCGGGACCTAATACCGAGGAGGTAAACTCTCGAGAATACGGAAAACCTTTTCTTCCTTCCACGCTACCGAGAAAGCGAAACGAAATTATGATACGGTTGCTAGTCAGTGATAAGTTTCTGTTCTTTCGGCACCATACTGCATCACAGGGATGATGCGTGCGCAGCTACGAGCCATCGATGCAGGGGCAGGGCCTCACAACAGACTCGGTGCACTGCGGAACTTGCGGCGTGATCCATATCTTCAAGGGAACCGATGCAGGGGCAGGGCCTCACAACAGACTCGGTGCACTGCGGAACCTGTGGCGTGATCCATATCTTCAAGGGAACTATGGATAGTCGCTCGACAAACTTGGAAGTATGGCGTGGAATGATGGGCGCTTTCCCGGAGGCCGATACCCATCTAGCCCGCAATCTGGGATCCATGGCCCATGGGAACGTTTTGTCATCGAAAAGAAAAATCCGTCGCTGCAGCGGCGGCGGCGGCGACGGCGGCGGCGGCGGCGGTGCCCGAACGCGCCCCCGCGAATCGCGATACCGTTTCAAAATCGCTTCTTCAGTCGTTTGTATACTGTGGAGAGATTACTGACGAAAATGCCAGAAGAAACAACATCAACAGTGCAAAGGAATGATCATAACGAGCAGAGGGATACGAGGGAGCGTCACGGTTCAGAAAGGGACGCCAGAGACGGCGCAAAGATGGCTCGATCTTACGTACCGCCCCATATGCGGCGGCAACTGGAACAGCAGCTCCGAGTAGGTGCAGCAGCAACCGAGCGCCCACAGCCGTTTCAGGGAAACGGTGCTCCCGAGGGGCGTGCTGCCTCATCTGGGGGCTTCTTTCGAAGTGGTTCTGGGGCGTCAAGAGGAGGCAGCTCTTTTGGAGGTGGCGTGATGGGTGCTCGGGAACGCGGCACCGGGAGCGCTGCTCCGGGTGGCGGTCGGCGTTGGGGTGCGGCTCCGACAGGCCCTGGACACCAATCAGGCGCGTCATCGCGCTTGCAGCGCCTTGGATTGTGGGAGGAAACAAACCCCTACTACAGCAGTGGGCTGGGTAAGCCTCAGGAACAGGATCACGCTGCCGCTGATGCGAACGGCGAGGTTCTAGAGCTTTTCAACGGCCAGAATACTGGCATCAACTTTGACAAGTACGACGATATTCCAGTAGAAGTTTCCGGTGAGAACGTCGTACCGGAGATCATGTCCTTTGAGACCAGCGGTATGGATAAGATTCTCCTGCGGAATGTCGCACTGTCAGGGTACCGCAAGCCCACACCTGTGCAGCGGCACGCGATCCCGACGGTGATGGCTGGTCGCGACCTCATGTCATGTGCCCAGACCGGAAGCGGGAAGACTGCAGCGTTTGTGCTGCCTGTTCTACATCAGATGCTGTTGATGGGCGGCCCCGCGCCACCGCCATCCTCGTCGGGCGTAGGCGGGATTTCCTCGCGCTCCCGTTGCTCGTATCCAACGTATCTGATTCTGGCTCCGACGCGGGAGCTTGCATCGCAAATCTTCTCTGAGTGCCGGAAGTTCTGTTACGGCACCAGTATTCGCGCCGCCGTGATCTACGGTGGCTCCGAAAATACCCGTGAGCAACTGCGCGCCGTGGAGAATCAAGTTGATATTGTGGTGGCAACACCCGGGCGCCTTTTGGATTTTATTGACCGGGGCCGCATCCATTTGGCAAACGTCCGGTTCCTGACCCTTGACGAGGCGGACCGTATGCTCGATATGGGTTTCGAGCCTCAGATCCGGCAGATTGTGGAGAACTGCGACATGCCGGCGGCTGGCCAACGCCAAACGCTCATGTTCAGCGCGACCTTCCCACGGGAAATCCAACGGCTTGCCTCCGACTTTCTGCACGACTATATTTTCCTTGCCGTGGGGCGAGTCGGTTCCACCACGGATTTCATTGTGCAACGTATCGAGTTTTGCGAGGACCATTTGAAACGAGAGATGCTGCTAGATCTCTTGAACAGCATACCCGGCTTGACCTTGGTTTTTGTAGATACAAAGCGAGCCGCCGATGCTCTCGAGGACTTTTTACTGCGACACGGGTATGCGGCGTCGTCGATTCATGGAGACCGGAGCCAACGCGAGCGCGAAGACTCGCTCGCAGCTTTCCGTTCAGGACAGACGCCTATTCTCGTTGCAACGGATGTGGCTGCTCGTGGTTTGGATATCCCGAATGTTGCGCACGTCGTCAACTACGAGTTGCCAGCAGCCATTGATGACTACGTGCATCGGATTGGCCGAACTGGTCGAGCTGGCAACCAGGGCATCGCGACCTCTTTTGCGAACGAAAAGAATCGGGGCATTGTACGTGACCTCATTGAACTCCTACAGGAGGCCGGCCAAGAGGTTCCCTCCTGGCTCTATACGATGTGTCAGGCACCAGTAGCCCGGAGCGGTAGCGGTCGAGCGGGGCGTGGCGGTCGTTTCGGCGGACGCGATATGCGTCGCGAAACGGGTGCTCCACGTCGACCTGCATTCGCAGGGAATGCATCATCGACCTCGACGATGCGCGACGAGCCCTGGGGAGGTGGCAACTGGCGTGCCTCCGGCGGAAGCGCCTGGTAAGCACATGGACCGCTCCGTTGTACCTCGCGTCCGTTACTATGTACTCTAAACATCTCAATATACGAGCAGCAGGTTGTTGGTTTCGTTTTCAGTTGTGGCGTCGAGTGGATACCATTCCGAGCGCCTCGATGCTGGCGTCGCGTCTGAGCCCAGGCCTGCGCTTGCCCCGAATCAAAGTGCTTCAGGCAGGTCGTTCTATTGGTGCCAGCGTGACCTGGTCGTCCAAATTGTGAAGCAGACCAGTTGATGTGTCCTGTTCTGTGCACACTATACAGCAGGCTCTGTAGATGTCTGGACGTGGCGTACGGCTCGGCGGTTTGNTTGTGCTTACCTGGCGTGCGGCGAGCGACCCAGCCGCGCCCTGAATGCGCCTGCGCGTGGTTATTGTTATTGTTATTGGGTACTACAAGCAGCAATTGCGCCTTTGGGAGGATGCACCATCGACACATCGATTTTCTGTAATCAAAAACATGTGCCTGTCGGCAAGCGACATCCTCTGGTACGCCATGAGCCTTCCAAGGGTGCAGCGCCTGCACCACGGCGCACAGCATCGCTGAAGGTACTCGAAGCAGCTGGATAGCTGGGGCCTGGGAATGGGTGTGCGTGGGGAAAGATCACGGCGGACGATGCGCTGGGGGATACCCAGGGGAAAAAATAGATTGGATCTGTACGCATGCCAGGCTAAAATGGAACGCGTCCCCCAGGCGAACTCAGGTGTCTGCTCTAAGGATAGGGTCTCTTTCCATGATCATGATCAGCACCAGCGTTTGCAGGCTTTTCCGCTACTGTCCGTTTTTCCTCTCTCGTTCTCTCTTATATCCGGCATTGCATAGGTCGGACGCTCGTATCCCTTGCGAGGTAATCCCAACAGTCGACGGACGTGGACAGTGGCTTTAGAGACTGGATTTCGGAGTTTCCGACGGTTGTCGACGCATTTCACGTACAAACCGAAGTTGCGATCTACGCTTTGCGAACCATTTCGATTTCCTTCGTATGCAACCTCTGTGCATGCTGCGCAGCGGTAACGCTTGACGCTGATCAGGTATACCCATAGGTCCATCATTTCTCTCGTGGCGCGGAGGCCGCGTTGCGGCGCATGAACGCTTGCATCCTCGCTCAATACACACGTTCTTGTTGGGTACTGAGAGCTTCCCCATATGCTTCCAAAGATTTCCGCGCCTACTTTCGTTCTTTAACGATCACGCGCTTCTTCGGCACGGTGCCTGCGGCGCGCTATCCGCTGCGCTCGCAAGTGCAGGCCCTTCTATTCGATGCTATATTCGTGGAGCGCCAAATTACTCACAGTGACATAAGTAACGGAAGAAGAACCCAACTTAGAAAGCTTTCCGATCCGGTTACTGTCCCTTCTTGGAGAACGGTGACAATCTCGCCACTGAGGGCGATCGCCGTGATGACTCAAGTCCGAGTTGAAGTCCCTCTTCCATGCACACAGAAGAGACGGGAGCCTTTGCAAGTATATCCCGTCGGGGGTACCATGCTGCTGTAGACTTTTGTTTCGTTGATGTCCACAAAAAGAGAAGGACTGGAAGTTCGAACGTTGTTCTTTATTTGGTGCGACGAGTTCATTGAAATTTGGGCAAGAGCTGACGAACAAGTCATCAAGGGACGAGGTCAAGTATTTTATTCCGTGAATCCGGCGGTTCGAAATGCTGCACCCACGAGTTGCCATGAACCAAAATGATCGAGAACTTGAAGCGTATGTGATTTGACGAAGCTACACATAGGGATTGGACACGAGCGGAGGCTTTTAAATGTGAATCGCATGATAAGATCGGCTATTAAATGAACCCTTTTTCGATAAAGTTGCGAATCATCTTGATTCCAGTGACGCTACGAAATCCGAGTAGACAGCATCGGAGGAGCCACTTCGAAAGCGCGACCGAGAATCCGAGAAATTCCAATGAATCCATTAGCACCCTGTGTTCACTATCCTCTTTTTANACACATGTGATCAGAGAAACAAAAACGCTTTCTTCGAACGTCCAGGATAAATGAATACCTACTCACAGACGCTTCCCAGTCTTTTCCGACCGGCAGCCTGCTATCGGCTTCAGCTTCTCCTTGTACACTTTGAGCCTGAAAGGTTGCCCCATGAAGTTGGATCACCTCAGGTCCGCAGATCTCGTCTTCTGCACCGCATATCGTCTGGCGTGGATGGCGGCGTTGAAGTCTCGGTTCACGACCTCCATGCGTTTATTGCAGCTGGTTGGACTCACTATCGCGAGGCTCACTCGAACTTTTGCATTCTGTACCACTACAGTCCCGCCATTGGCCTGTCGAGCAAACACCTTTTCTTGCCAGTGTCCCTCTTCTTCGTCACTTGCTCTTCTTCGTTCGATGGCCGGCGAGCATATTGTTTTCGTCCATTTCGGGCGCCCGGCGATGACGGGCCTGCAGGATCCTCGACTGCCATGTGCATAACTGTCCCTTGGATGTTTTGTTTCTTTAAAATGAACGCACTTGTTTATGCCCCTTTGTGGTGACCTTCACGGACGGAGAAGGGCCTGCGGAGGAACGACGCATGATATCCCGATGTGTCGCCGTGTGCTGAACGCTCTAGCGATTCACCTAGACGATCGATCAATACGTTTCATGATAGACAACACGCCTTCCATGGGCTTCAACCACGGAGCGTACGGAGGAACGAAAAGCAGCTCTACCCCGATAGAGTGCGCAAAAGCTCGGACGCAATGGGAACGCTGAAATGCCACGTTTTCCAACCGAGGGACGTCACCAGACCCACAGGTGAAAGGTCTTCGATCATTCAACAAAGTGGTTCATGCTGGCCAGTGAGCCTGCTCTACGAGCGAAACCGAAGGCTCCACTGGAATCCAGTGCACAGCTAGAACACATGATGATGTCCTGGTTCTCTTCGAGTTCGATCATACATACAACGGGCCCCATCACCTCGAGTACCCGTGTACACTCAGTCGATTTCATCCGATGGACGTGTCATCTGCTGAGGGAAAAAAACCAACATAACTCCGTTTCATACCGACCGCTGAGTTCCAGGACCGCTATTGTTGTGATTTCGATGGTAAATGGCCGTGCGTGAACCAGGACTTTTTCTGCGCTTGTATTCCAACGTTTTCAGGACTATAGGAACAAACAGTGAAGAAACAGAGACGGTCATGGTGGCTACTAGCGTCGCTCTCTGCTTGCTGTGCGATGATCAATCGGTCGTTTACGATCATTGGCAGCAAACAGTCTTTGAGAACGCACATATCTGGCACGGAGCGCTTGTTGTTGTTTCTTTCAGTATTCCTCAACTATCTGGGTACATTGGTATCACTAACCTGAAGGAGTAATGCAGTCCTCCATGTGCACTTCCGTAAAGCGCATATCCTATGGGCAACTCGGCTCCGATCTACACTGTACATTGGAGTGTGATATCGATCGTCTGCTACGCAGCGTGGCAGGTGGCGGCACGAAACTGTTTTGAACGACTGTAACGGAAGTTGAATGGTGGAACCTGCAGTTATGGTGCAGAATGATGAATGACCTCACGTACGCGGATAACGTTGGCGCCCAATCGAAGATGTTTCAGTTCGTGACTGCGAACCATCAATCAACGTACAGAAACGATCCGATTGCTNCATCCTATGGATGATGGAAAAAGAAGANAAAATTACTATTGTATTGNCGAAAGTGTGCCGAAAGAACAGAAACAAACCACTGACTAGGAACTCGATAACAGTAGGTTTCCCTCTGTACGATAAACCTTAGAAAAGGGGGACGCTTTCCGTACGATCGAAAGTTTCCCTTGTAGACGGAAGAGCCCACAAGCCGGACGAGTCTCCGGGGCTCGTACTTCATGCCCCTCCCCCAGTGGCGGATGTTGTGACGAGACGTTAGCGACTCGTTCACATTGCGAATGCACTCTGGAACTCTGGGCAGTTAGACGGTGTCTGTGCGTCGCCCTGGTCCGGGTGGACTCCTGGAATATCGCTTCGCGCTGCTGCAGGCAATAGGTCTATATGCACAGCTTGCGGGGTTTCAGAATAATTATGCACTCTGACCCCGCTTCAGGTGAAGCACTCCTCGACCCGATGCCCTCAGCGGTATGACGAAGCCGTTCTGACTCCGTGATGCATCTGCTCCAGCGTTTTAGGCGCTACTGCCGGTGCATTGATGCAAGAACTCGGCACACGTTAGAACGTACAAAACAACCAGCACATCCGAAAGAAAGTACAAGCAATGGAACTTGGAGGTAGGGTATAGCGTCATGATGGAAGCAATTTCGATTGCGATTATCCATCCCGCAATCTGGGATCCATAGTCAATGGAATGTTTTGGCATCGGAACAAAATCCATTTCTGCGCCAGAACAATTTTTCACTTGCACGCGAGACCACCCAGAGCCGGAACTTGGGGCAAAGAGCGCTATGGCGTCTTCTGAAAGCTTCTCGGGCAAGGAATATACAATTGCTTCGAATGACCACACAACTGACCCGGTTCGGCGTGTGCTCCACTTTCATAGCGAAGCGAGTAAGGGCCTCAAGAACCGGGAAGAGGGCTCGTCAACCAAGCCGTCTCCGGCAAAGACGTTGCAGTTGTCTGAGAGCTGCGAACAAGACGCCCTTGCTTGCGCCTCAGAGGTGCGTATCCGAACGGTTCGCTCGTCACCAGAGTCTGGGTCACCAGGTGTCGCCGCTTCGACGGTGCTCGCACGTGACCCCGCTGTCGTGCTGGGTGCCGGCCCAGCGGGCTGCCTCATCGCACTCGAACTCAGTCGTCTTGGTATTCCCGTAGAAGTTTTTGAATATCGCCCCGCGCATTATTTTAGACCCTATATAGAGTACGCTGGAGGTGGCGGTGATCGGGCTCCTTACCAGCGATATCGCGGACGATCGATCAATCTGGCACTTTCGGCGCGAGGTTTGCGTGCACTGGAAAACGTCGGACTCGCACAGCGCATCCAGCAAATAGGTGTGCCTATGCGGGGGCGCATGATCCACGATACAGCAGGACGCGTACACTTTCAGGCCTACGGTGGTCGTCCCGAGGAGTACTTGCTCTCGGTATCGCGCACCACGCTGAATCAGATGCTCGTGGAGACCTGTCTGCTCGATGAGCGCGGCCTGATTACGATGCATTTTGGAAAGAAATGTACCGACATTGATCTCGACCAGTGCGTCTTGACATTCGAGGATGGATGGATGTCACCGAGGCACCACGGTTGGCCAGAATCAAATACTGAGGACACGGTTGATTCGCCACCGAGTAGCCGCAGCCTCGAGCGAGAACGAAGAGCGCGAAAGCGCGCAGCACCCGCGCGCGGCTTCCTGGGCACCAAAGAGAGAACGCCGCGTACGCCGCAGCACGACGCTACGCACAGAGAGCCTGGTGCCGAGGCCGTCCCCGGGTCGCTGATGTCGTCGACCGGACGCTCGACGTCAGCCGGAGCGGTCTCGACGCGTCATGTCACTGCAAGTTTTATCATAGGTGCGGATGGTGCACATTCGCGGGTGCGCCAAGCCATGCAACGACTTGTGCCTTTCAATTACGAGCAGGAGTACATCCCAACGGCGTACAAGGAGCTCTCGATTCCGTCACGCATACAGCGAGATGACACCGGGGGCTCTTCGGGCGGTTACTTGTTGGCACCGCACGCGTTGCATATCTGGCCTCGACATCGCTTTATGTTGATTGCACTGCCAAACCGAGACGGCTCCTTCACTGCTACTTTATTTATGAACAGAGATGCGGATCCAGGAGCGCCAGACGTGCCTTCGTTTGCAACCGTTCGAACGCCTTCGCAAATCCAGCAATTTTTCGAGTCCTATTTTCCGGATATTTACGCGCTTGTGCCATCGCTGGTCGCAGATTACCAGAGTAACCCGGTTGCTCCGCTCTTTACGATTCGCTGTGCACCATTTCATTACCGCGGCAGGGCGGTTCTCGTCGGAGATGCAGCACACGTGATGGTGCCGTTCTATGGTCAAGGTTGCAATGCCGCCATGGAGGATTGCCGGATTCTGGCAAATTTCTTCCGTGAAGAGATACGCCTCGCTGCGCTTCGAGCACCAAACAGACGCGTGCGGGGATGCGTGCGGCTCCCTGCCTCGGACTTGATGGTTGACTTCGAGGATGGCATTGCAGAGGACGACTTGACAGATGCGAAAGGCCTGCAGCGTGCTCTAGCCGATGATGGATATCTGGGCGGTGTCGTAGATTCGGAATCCGAGGGCGCGGCACTTTTGGACCTGGAGCGGGTGTTCTCTGCCTATAGCGCTGAACGGAAACCGAATGCTGACGCGATCACCAACTTGGCGCTCGAAAATTACTGGGAAATGGCCAGTAAGACCTCGTCGCGTCTTTTCCGCTGGAAACGTGAGATCCAAAACCAACTTCACGCGCTCATGCCTTGTTATTTCATGAGCCTTTATCACATGATCTCATTCAGCAACATTCCCTATGCAGAAAGCGTTCGCAGAGCTCAGAAGCAGGATCGTGTCATGAACGCGCTCTTCCGCTCATTAGGCTTGGGCTGTGTCAGCTTTGCTGGATTCATGCTGTGGCGCGCTTGTCACTTGCTACGCAAAGCACAGAGAAATTGAGGATTCACGGAAAGCATCCGCGATGAATCGATCTGCTCCGAGCTGCACGACAGGCGTGCGTTGCGTGCGCACTGAGAACGCCACCAAGTGGGACGGCATGCGTCGTGTGCGGTGCGGTGCGGTGCGGTGCGGTGGAGTGACTGCCGGGAGCATCTAACGCTGACGCTTGCCCGCGTTACGCGGAGTTGTCTGGTCACGGCACGGCGGACGCAATCGACGCTGCACGCAAAAGGTCGCTGGATGCCTTCAGTCCCTATTTGTCTTTTATGGAATACTGCTAGGNAGCTTGTGGAGCATCCAACCGTCGGTGAAGGAGCGGTGCTCACATGCCTGGTAGCGGGCAACGCTTGCAATTTCCGGCACCATCTAATCAGAGACTCCGATGGTATCCAGTAAAGGAATCGATGCGGAAGGCGCCGGGTTCTCGTTATCGCCTCCGCTGTGCCTGCTTGGCAAAGATCCCGCACGGGTGCAGAGCCGGCCTCCAGTCAACGCGTGATCATGCCCTGATGTAACATACGCTGAAACTTTACGAGCCAGAAGCTTCGTGAAAGACCTGCAATATAAAATAGGGCATTTCCCAGGAACGCAGACGCTGGATATGTCACGTCTTTGAAACATGGACGCCGGGCCTACATATGCGAGGGATTGATCGCGTTCTCGAGCGTCCTGCGCGCCTTGCGCACGTACACAGAGACACCAAAAACCATAGCACTGATCGGTTTACCGTTCACAAGCAGGAGCAGCGGCACCCGGGGCACCAGCACCAGTACCAGCGATGTCGCTGGCCGTCGTTCGCATCACCTGCGGTGCTGCGCGCGGAATCACAAGCGCCCTTGTGCGAGCACCGTGAATACCGCGTCTTCCAGGCGTCGTGTTTCCTAGCGCAGATCAATACGCCCGTGCATGTACATAGGAGTCGGTGCGTCATCCACGCAATGCACAATCTCCCAGTCTGCAGTGAACGTACTTGCGACGCTCAAACCAGGCATGGCGCTCTATGACAATCTCCGCGCGCTCGTATGCCTCCTCGTGCCGGTCACGGAACCTCTTGCGGTCGATGCCAGCATCCCAGCTTTCGCAGCGGACGTCGTTTGATCCCCGGCATCTGCTGAAAAATGGGTGCTTTTCACGAACTGTTGCGCTTCACTCGTGGGTTCGGAAGATAGCGCAGCTTCTTTCTCGCGAGATCTGCTCTGTTTTGGAGTCCGATACGACTTGCGGAAAAAGTCCCAAAACAAATAGCAGAACGAAATACCAACCAACTGTCCGAAAATAAAGGCCCGCATGGATCCTGAGCACCCCTTAGGATGCCTAAAGTAAAAGTAGACGAAAGGATAGGTTGCGGTTAAATCAATGACGAACTGAACGATCTGCGCCATCGTTAGATGCTGCTTCCACCAGACCCTATACCCGAGCGCCGACACCGCGTAGTAGTAGTACATGAAAACATGCACAAACGAGTTTGCCACAACTAGAATGAAATGAATCACCATCGAAGTCCGAAGGTACATCCAGAAAAGCGGCAGCACTACGCAATGGTGATAGACGTGCAGGAAGCTCAGAGGCCGTTTCCGCAAAACCATGATGATGGTATCGAGTAACTCATAATACTTGCTGACGTAGAACACATACATCCAGAAAAGCAAGCGACCGCGCATCACGGTACCGCGGTGGTCGCAGGCTATTGCACGCAACCCGTCTGGCTCTCGTACGGCATGCAGCATGATTTCAATGAGCGTCCCGAAACCCATGGCCAACGAAAGAAGCGTGAGAAAAACGTTGTGCAGGACGACCGCGCTTCGCAGAGAGAACGGGCGGCGTGTCCGCATGACTCGCTCGAGCCCTGTGATCACCAGCAGGTAAATGGCGATACCGGCCAAAGGGTACACGGGGCGCGAAAGCGGCGCACCACGGAACCCGAAGTTTTCCGAGTATTCCAAGAGCGGTTGTAGGCGAGTCATACGTTCGAGCGTTTGTCGAATTCAGAAAAGCGCCGGCTGAAAAAATTGCGCAATACGCAGCGCCAGAGCAGAGACANTGCGAACAGTGCAGCGCTCCCCGCCGTGCGAGGCACGATGCAAACGCACGAACCGTGCGACTTCGAAGACGACGCAGCGAGACCGCAGTGGCCGAGAACTGCGCTCTGTACCAAGTTTCGCGTGTNCAAGAGTTACTTCGCTGTGAGCTACTTGGCAAACAACTCCGCAGGTAAACTTGGAGCAGTTCCCAGTCAGCGTATCGTTCCTGAGTTGCAACCCTCTTCTCAAGAAAAAAAAGATACCGCGCAAACTAGGACTATTTGGCTGGTAAGCTCCAGTGGAAGGAAGCTGCCTGTACGAAGAGAAGTTTTGTTTAGTGACGAAGCACAGGGTCCACACAAGTCAGTCCCTGACTTGACGCCGTATTGTGCGCTGCGCTGCACCGAAGCAGTGCAACCGCCAACCCGAGCGTGCACCGAGCCCACAATGGACGCCTGTCTTGCGAGTGCGGTCTCAACACCGCAAAAGCGACTCGTTCGCGCTGCACCAGCACCTGCTTCTGGAACGGTCTACGGCGCGCTTCCGTGAGCGAACGCGTTGCACAAGCAGTCGAGAGCGCCGTCGTCACTTGCGCCGCACGAAGCGCCNGCACACGGATGCGTATATTTTTGCACGCATGCGTGCGTGCGCCGACGGCGGCGACGCGAATGCGCTGCCACAGCGCCNCANGCACGACATCAGAGATTTGCGTTGCGCTCGTTGCGGAAGACGCTGCCAACCCTGCTGCCTTTGCCGCTACCTGCAACGCACCTGTACATGTATCGAAGACCGGAACGAGCCTTGCTGCAGAATCTGGAACTTGGGACTTAGTTCAGGTTCGAACGGTATCTTTCTACGATGACAAGTCAAGAGTCGGGCGTACGTCGCCTGGAGTGGACGCTTACCACCGCGGAATCCCTCCGGAAACTCACCGAAGAGAGCGCAACTGCTCCGGTCGTTATTGACTACATCTTATCGAAGCAAGAGGTGCTGACCACGAGGGATGTCATTGACGCGCTGTTTCTGGTCTATGATCTTCTTGTCTGGTCAGCGACAAGCTTCGCAATGCCCATATCCACNGTTGTGCGCATGCTATCGTTGCCCTTGCTTGTCGCACTGCAACGGTCCGCCATTGCAGCCTCTCTGCAGAGTGGTCCGAGCCCATGGCCCCAGTGGGAGCACGTCGCTGTCGGGGGCACCTTTGACCGGTTGCACGCAGGCCATCGACTGCTGCTGTCTGCTGCCCGATACCTGTGCCGCTCGCATCTCTACATCGGGGTCTCCGGCGAGGCACTCGTCGCCGACAAGGCGCAGAAACACAACCTGCAGGCATTCCCCGAGCGGTGTGCTGCTGTCCAAGGCTTTATGCTGCTTCTGGGGAGCGTGGTTTCTCACTTGAGCACGGTGAACATCCATCTCGTCGAGTTGGAGGACGCTGCTGGACCTGCTGCGACGGACCCGTCGCTTCAAGCGCTGGTGGTGTCCGAGGAAACCGCCGCTGCGGCAACTGCAATTAACCGACAACGGCAGGAAAGGGGCCTGTGCGAAGTGGTTTTAGTTCAGGTTCCCATTCTTTGGCAAACGCGCCCCGATGGAAAACGGGAGAAAGTGAGTTCGACCTGGCTTCGGCAGATGCTCAATGGCTGAATCAGACACAGCGCGTGGGCGGAAACGCTGCGCGTGCCGCACGTTTTGCGACAAAGTCGCCTTTGGACTCGCTTCGGTCCACTGACGCAACCAAAGCACCATGTCGGTTGCGCAGCTGACCCGAAACATGATCGTAGACCGAGTTGAATAACTCGGTTGGTCACGGTCGGATCGGAGCGCGCAACAGCGGCTTCCGATTAAGACGGAGGACTTGCCGTAGACACCTCTTCCTCGCCTTTCCTGAGCTCGATCTCTCTCTCGAGAACTTTCTCAGCGCGTTGGAAAAGAAGCTGCCAGAAACGAACCGACTGGCGTTCGAGAAGCTTGCCCATGATCATTCGCGAGTCTTGAAACAGTTCTCGTACGACTAGTCGCAACAGATTCGGATTCCTCCGTAGCGTTTTCAAATCAAAGCGCCGCGATGTCGTCTCGAGCTCACGGGGTAGTGGCGGCAGCAGCTGCTCGAGCAGCAGCTCCTGGATCGCCCTGAGTCGCGCTGGATTGGGTTCCCCGCTGCTCGGAACGATGCCAAACGTTGCACGCGAGAGCGTCTGCAGAAACGCCAGCTGTAAGTCATCCACGATATCAACGAATTCATTCAAGACGCCTTCGCGCAGAAAGAATCCCTCATTTGAGAGCAGGTATTCTAGGGCGAGGTTCCAGGCAGCGTCGGCGGACATGGGCTCGAACGGATCCACCGCAACACCAGCAGCGCCCCNGAAGCGCAACATATCCGAGCTTGACCCAGCGCTGCTTGCATCGGGNNNTACGGAACCGTTTTCGCCGCTTGATGCCCCATCTCCTCCAAGAGCCAGACTGCTCTGACGGATCATCGTGAAGAGTCGATTCCAGCGAATCCGGCGAGTGGTGGTATCGAGCAGCACCTGCTGGACTGCTTCCCGCAGCGCCGGCGTCGGAGCGAAGAGTAACCGCCGCGCAACATATGGGTACGCAGCATCAACAATCCTGAAACCAGGGTCGTACTTGAGCGCAAGCCCCTCGAGCGCCGTCAATGAACGCATCACCAGCGCCAGGCTCGCCGGTATCCGAATGGGATACGCGAACGCGACCCGGCCCAGGTTCGAAGTCAACGTTGCAAAGTTCAGGTCCGTGAGGGTCGCGCGACGTCCACCTCGTTCTGCATCCGCATTGCTCGCTCGCTTGGATGCCTCGAAGGCTTCCTCCAGCGCTCGGCTGACGGGCAGCGGGTCCACATCGGGTGGAAGGAAATCCAACGCCACCAAATCACGACTCAACTCGGCGTACTCCTTGTTAATGAGATGCGTGATCGCCATGATCAAGTGATATCGTCGGTCAGCATCAAGTTCCGCCATACAACCAAAGTCCAGGTACACGAGTCTGCCTTCTGGTAGGGAACAGAGAAAATTTCCTGGGTGTGGATCTGCATGAAAAAACCCGTCATCCAATAGCTGTTGAAGTGAACTCGCCACTCCGATTCGAATGAGACGCAGTGCATCCTGTTTTTCCCATTGTGACGGTTTGAGGCCGTTAATCCATTCCAGCGCCAACACATACGGTGTTGTGTAGCGCCAGAGGATGCGGGGCACGAGGATCTTGTCTCGAAGCGTCGCGTCGTTTGCTGCCAAGGACGGCGCTCGTGCGTACAACGATCGGAAGCGTTCCGCGTTCATAGCTTCGTGGACGTAATCCATCTCCTCGAAAAGTCGCTCACCGAACTCATCCACGATTGCTGGCAAATCGGAGCGCAGGCGGAAAAACTTTCTCGCCTTATCTGCAAGCCAGCGTAGGATCAACAGATCCAGCGGCACGTCTAAATGAAGGCGTGGTCGCTGCACTTTGACAGCAACCTCCATCCCGGAATCTGAAAGCTGCGCCCGATAGACCTGCCCGAGCGACGCTGATGCAACCGGCTCAGGCATGCGACTCGCATCGAATGCACCGTTGCCAAATAACTGGTGCATGGCCTCAGCGCCAAGTTCGGCCCTGAGCAAGGCCCACGCCTCTTCTTTGGGAAACGGACCTACGTCGTCCTGCAATTTCTGGAGCTCAACCATAAAAGTCGGACCAACAATATCCGGCCGACTGCTGAGCGTCTGCCCCAGTTTGATTGCAGTGGCGCCAAAGTCGACGGCGAGCGCTCGTAGCTCGGCGGCAGAGCTTGCATCCATGCGGATGCCTTTCTCGTTCGCCAGCGCCTGGCGAAGCTCCGGGTCCCGTAGCCGCCAGCGATACCGTACAAACCAGAGCAACAGCGGGAACGCGACAGCCGCGGCCCGAGCGATGACCAAGTCGAATCGCCAACGATAGAAGCGAGCAAACGCCTCCAGATCGTAGTGAAGGAACTCGGCGCGACCTCGACGAGTGATCCAAGAGCGCAGGCGTCGCCAGTCCTGGCGTACCAGCGCCCATCCGCGAAGCCCCGCCTCGACCTCCTCGGTGTACCGATATCGGCGCTGGATTTGCTGAACATCCATGGGTATCGCATTCGAGGTTCCGGGTGCCGAATCCGCAGAAACGATGACGCTCTCCGTGTCCGACAGACTCGCTTTGGTGACGCGCCAAAACTGGTCAAGGTGAGCGTGCTTGCGGCGCTGTCGCCATAGGCCTCGCCGTCCCGTACAATCCCAACGGCCACAAAAGTAAACTTCTCGAGCGAAAGGCTGCGCACGCCAAAATACCGGTTGAGAGAGCATGAACGCCGTTAGAGGCACCTGGGGATGCACGGGCTGCGCTTGCAAAGTAGCGCGTGCTCCAGCTCTCACCCGGTTCACGGGTTCTGGGTTGCAACACCCCTTGTCACGACCTGAGAACTGCATACCATGCAATGCCCAGGTATCTTGCCTCGACTGTCAAACAAACGCGAGACTGTCCACGTGGTGATTCGTCAAAAGCCGCACGCAGTTATCCAGTCGGGACGTTCACAGCCAAGAACGTTTTCGTAACGGTGATGAAGCAGGTGCGAATCCGTGACGCCACCGCGCACAAGTCGTCGCAGCAGCTGTGCATCGATCGGTGAACGCTGCGCTGCGGCCGCTGCTGTCGAGTTGGCGCTGCTGGGGGGCTGCGGTGATGTCCGATGAACATGGAAAAATGAATTTTGCGTCCTGTCCCTGTCATGCGAATGTTATTTCCGAGGTATTCTAGGTGTACAGCATCAACATTGTCTGTGTACCAAGTGGAGCACACGGATTCATGTGTAGGTCCAGGATTCGCGGTGGTCTTTTTCTCGGAATACGCCTTCGACGCTTTGCCGTCGGCGTTCGCGACGTCATCGGAATCGAGATGATTCGCGACGCTCTCCGAGAACACTTCAAGAAAGTAACCCGTATCATTATGCAGGGCATGCGTACGGGCCCCGGCGATTCTCCGTTGCGTACATGGAGCATGCCCAAACCGCGCATGCTCCAAGATACCGATCTCTGTTTCAGGACAGCTTGTGGGCGCAGCAGTGCTTGCCGCAGGACTGACGCGGAATAAATCGGGGTATCGTCCCGTGACGCCTTTTTCGCAAGCACATACCAAGCGTTCACTGAAAATCACTTGTGAACTGTTCGTAGACTCCGTTCGAAGCACACATCCTCGATTCCGTGTGGGCATCCACGACGCGCCATTTGACACCAGCGTGATGCCTCGTGCCTTGAATAGACTCACCCTGACAACGGGCGAAATCGGGACTGGAAAGCCACCATCACCATCCTTTGACTGCCGAGCACGAAGCCGGCGAGAAAAGAAAAGACCGGCGTGCTACGAGCTGGAGATAGTCGGGCGGAAACGGCATCGCTGTCGGAAGCGCGCGCAACGGCTTGTGTTGATGCGCATTGGCAGAGACTCGAACGCTAGCGCATACGCCTATGTTGCTACGCCTGTTCCATTTTATACTGACATTTGCTGAGCACGTTCCCCGCTGAATACCGGCGGGTCGGCGGCGTGCATGCACTGCTCTACGGAATGTTCGGCTGATGTTGTCAGCGCAGCAGACGTCTTAAACAAACATTCGACGCGGTCGTGGTCCGCTTGGCTCGAACGCTCGACTAAAGGAAGAGGCTCGAACAGGCGTCCAGCCACTCTGTCTGGCAGGTGCCATCTATTTACCAAGTACCAGCGGAGAATCTTGATTTTATGCCCACGTACTCTGCTGCAAGAACACCTATTGCCTCGTGTACTAGTCGTTCCGAGCGAATGCCCACGCGTACGGCGTATAGGCAACGCTTTCTCCCGCCCCGGCGCCAGCCAGCTGTACGAGAAAAGCACGTCACGCACCAAGCAGGTCACCACCTGTCTGCCGGGGATGCTCCCGACGGGCAAGAACCACTTGTGTCGATCGTAATGGTAAACAAGCAGTGCCAGCATAACAGACGTCAGGCCGCCAACCCTCCACACACACACACACACAGTCGCTGTTTGACTGATACTGTCCTGTCGAGAAAGCGTCCTCGTCTGCCCAGCTACGCAGCTCCGGAGCGCCGTCCAACGACTCACTCAAACTCGAGCTCCTCCTCCTCCTCCCTGCCGCTACCCGACACGGCTTCCATGGCGGCTTTGCGAGTTTCCGACTGGATGTACAAGATAATCAGGAACGCAACAGGGATCAGAGTGCCCAGGAACACCGCCAAGTACGCACCGAACTGCACGGTCATACCGCTCTCCTCTGCGGCGTATCCCATCGAAGGAAGTGCCCACATAGCCGCCGCGAGCGACACCGCTGACGCAACTGGCGAACCTGACTGCGCCTCCGGGGCACGTGTCGCACCAGCATCGCGCTGCTGCTGCTGCTGCTGCTGCTTCAGCAAAACGGCGGCGCGCGTGCAGCCAACAGCTCGGTGAACGCGCATCGTCGAGCGGCTCGGTAGGGGTGCTCGCACCCTTTGCTTCAGCACTAGCCGCGACTTTGATGAATATCCAACCAAGTTTGTCACAAACAACGTGTTCATCGCTGCAACTTCTGTAGTGAGGCTTGACGAAGCGCGGCTTGCGATAGAGACAACCGCAGCACGCTCAGACAGCGATGGCGATCGCGGCACAGCGGGCCGAGCATCGCAGGCAGCGCAGCAGGCACCGGGGCCGCGAGATCACCACGGAGGAGGCGCGGAGGCGCGGAGGCACTGCCGCTGTACCTGCCGCCCGCGTCTCCGCGGCCCAGCAGCGGATCGCGAGG
>JGI24721J44947_10004980_pt1 | contig 18292 bp, 19 predicted proteins | sample YelNatPaOPGAMG01_FD_44947 | JGI IMG/M metagenome (IMG submission 44947) | reverse complement strand
TAACCCACCCTTCAGTGAGGGATTACGTATATTAAACCTTTTCTGTTGCCGGAACGTACTAAAATATGGTAATTTTCTGGCTATGGGTGTTAAGACTTTAGATTGGAAAAAGGGGAAACTTCTTCTCCTCGATCAAACTAAACTTCCGCGAGTCAAAATTTATGTCTCCTGCACTACGGCTCAGGATGTGNCCCAGGCCATTAAAAAAATGATCGTGCGGGGAGCTCCGGCCATCGGCGTGGCTGCTGCCTTTGGGTTTGCTTTAGGGGCCAAACAGATCAAGAGCTCCAAACCCTCCATTTTCCAACGGGAAATGAAGAAACTGGCCCAAGAATTGCTGGAGGCTCGGCCGACAGCCGTAAATCTACGTTGGGCTATAGATCGCCAGCAAAAAGTATTAGCCCAAAATATTAGCCAAGGAATAGAAGCTGTCCAAATTGCTTTGGTAAAAGAAGCTCAAAAAATTCTCCAAGAAGATGTCGCCACTAATAGGGAAATTGGCCGGCAAGGACAAATACTCATCCCCGATAACAGCAATATTCTTACCCACTGTAATGCGGGGGCTTTGGCCACGGCTGGGTACGGAACTGCTCTGGGTGTAATTCGCGCCGCCCAGGCGGCCGGTAAAAGAATTCATGTTTTTATTGATGAAACTCGTCCTTTCCTTCAAGGAGCCCGCTTAACGGCCTGGGAACTTAAACAAGATGGCCTTCCTTGCACCCTTATTGCTGATAATATGGCCGGGGATCTAATGCAGAGAGGGAAAATACAATTGACCATTGTTGGGGCCGACCGGATAGCGGCTAATGGGGACGTGGCTAACAAGATTGGTACCTACTCTTTAGCCTGCCTTTGCCATCTCCATAGGCTGCCTTTTTACGTGGCGGCCCCGCTCTCTTCGATAGACCTTTCTACCCCCACGGGAAATGAAATTCCTGTTGAACAGCGGCCAGCAGAAGAGCTAATTTATCTGGATGGCCAGCCCCTGGCCCCCCGCGGCATAAATGTATATAACCCGGCATTTGATATTACGCCGCAAAAATTCGTTCACGCCCTAATTACCGAAAAGGGAATTATCCGCAGACCATTAGCAAAAAATTTACGCAAAATTTTTCGTGATTAGTCACGATGTTGAGGATGTTTCTGGAAAGGAGAAAAAATGATATCCCAAATTTTAGTCAATTTGATCGAAAAAAATGCCGATCATTTAGCCCAAGCTTGGCTTAAAGATGTNCGCCATAATCCTAAAACTCCCTTTTATCATAGCTTTCGGGAAGATCTGCTTTTGGAACGGGCGCGCAGTATCTACCAGAACCTAAGCCATTGGTTAAGCATACCTACTCCCAAAGAAGAGACCGTTAAATATTACAAAAATTATGGCCGGGAACGTTGCCAAGAAGGATTCCCTTTGGCCGAATTAATATATTCATTTATTCTCTTCCGCCGCCACCTTTGGCTTTTTGTACTGCATTCAGGTTTTTACGATAGTGCTTATGAATTGTTGCGCGTATTGGAACTAAATAATCGGGTTATTCTTTTCTTTGACCGTGCGCTCCATAGCGTGGCCTTAGGTTATGAAGAATGCGCGCGGGAAAAACCTCAGTAATCGAAGTTAACTACCCCATCCGGAGTTATAACTAAAATAGTCTTTTTCTCATCGCGGATAATGATCGTAAAGTCGTGGTAAGTGCGCCCATTGATGATTAAACCAGTAAGCTCATTATCTTGAGCGATTACTTGGCAACCCGCATAACTTTCCAGAACGCGGCGTACTAATTCCAAGCGTTGGCCGCGTACTTTTTCTCCTCTTTCAAAGAGAATCCTCTTCTGGGCGGCGCTCTTCTCTTCGGCGCGGAGGTCAATTACCTGTCCGAAACTGCAGAGCCCTAATACTCCCAAAACTATCCAAATTTTTTTACCCATCGCTAACCTCAATGCGCAACGAAATTTCCCTAATTGTTCATTTCTTTTTCAGCATGCTTCGTATCTGCATAATGTTTAATTACCAATCCTTTGACCATAAAAATGACGCCTTCAGCTATATTAGTAGCGTGGTCGGCAATCCGCTCCAAGCAGCGGCTGACGATGATTAAATGGGCGGCTCGAGTAATGGTTTTCGGGTCAGCCATCATATAGGTAAGCAATTCTCTAAAAACTTGGTCATTCAAACCATCTACTTCATCGTCCCTTTCACAAACTTGCCGGGCCAGATCAGCGTCACCCTTAACAAAAGCATCCAAGACATCTTTGACCATAGATTGGGAAATTTGGGCCATGCGGGGAATATCAATATAGGGTTTTAACTGCGGTTCTTGATTTAAGAGGATGGCTCGCCAGGCTATATTAGAGGCTTGGTCTCCAATTCTTTCTAACTCGGTATTGATGCGCATGGCGGAAGTGATAAAACGCAGATCAGCAGCCATGGGCTGATGCAGAGCTAAAAGTTTTAGACACTGATCATCGATCAAGAGTTCCAGCTCATTAATCTTCTCATCGTCCTTGATAGTTTTTTCGGCTAAAGCAGAATCCCTCTGCACCAAAGCAGCTATGGCATTGCTTATGGCTTGCTCCGCCAATCCAGCCATCTTTAAGAGATTTTCTTTCAGCTTGTTCAATTCTTGATGAAAATGGGTTTCCATCTCTCCTCCTTTTTAGCCATACTTCCCGCTTAAATAGTCTTCGGTTATCTTTTTTTGAGGTTTAGTGAAGATTTGCGCCACCGGTCCCTCTTCGATCAATTCTCCTCCTAAAAAAAAGGCTACGCGGTCAGCTATGCGGGAAGCTTGCTGAATATTATGGGGCACAATGACTATAGTGTATTTCTTTTTTAATTCATAGAGGGTTTCTTCAATGGCGCGAGTGGAGATAGGATCAAGCCCAGAGCATGGTTCATCAAGCATGATGACTTCTGGGTCAAGAGCCAATACCCGGGCAATGCACAATCTTTGTTGTTGCCCGCCGGATAGGCGAAAAGCAGAATTATTAAGCCTATCCTTGACTTCCTCCCATAAAGCGGCCGCTTTTAAAGCAGCCTCGACAATTTCCTGGAGCTTATTCTTCTGGCTCTGACCTTTAAGGCGCGGCCCGTAAGCTACATTCTCAAATATAGAAAGGGGAAGAGGTGTAGGTAGGTCAAAAACCATACCCACGCGCCTACGTAATTCTGGAAGAGAGATGGAGGAGTCGAATATTTCTTGGCCGTCAAGAAAAATATTTCCGGTATGCCTCGTTCCATGGATTAAATCAGTTAAACGATTTAGACTTTTTAAGAGGGTAGTCTTGCCGCTGCGCGCCGGGCCCAAAATAGCAAAAATCTGCTTTTCATCAATGCGGAGATTAATATTCTTCAGGGCGAGGGTATTTTCATAAAAAAAATGGAAATTTTGGATCAATATTTTTCCCTCAAAGGGCATAAAGTTATCTTTCCAATTTCTTTAGATACCGATGCAAAAGGAAGTTAGCCGCACTATTAATTAATAATATCATTATTATCAAAGCTGCGCCAGTAGCATAAGCCATCTCCATGGAAATGCCTTCGCGGGCCAAAATATAAAAATGCACCGCCATGGTTCTCACCGGCGCGAAAAGAGAATCCGGCATTAATAGAGAAGAACCAGCGGTAAGAATTATAGCTGCTGTTTCCCCTACGCTTCTGCCCACCCCCAAAAGCACACCGGTGATAATCCCGGGCAATGAATTGGGTAGAACAACTTTCCAGGTTGTTTGCCAGCGCGTTCCCCCCAAAGCATAACTAACCTCGCGAAAGGAATAAGGAGTAGCTTTGATAGCTTCTTCCGCGGTACAAATTATCGTAGGCAAGATCATTATGGCTAAGGTCAGCCCTCCAGAGATGATCGACCACCCCAAACCCAAAAAAATCACGAAAAAGATAAAACCAAAAAGGCCAAAAATAATAGAAGGTACCCCCGCTAAGCAATCGGTACCAAAACGAATCAGCCTGCTGACGCGACTTTCTCTCGTGTACTCCCGCAGATAAACAGCAGTGCCCACTCCTAAAGGAGTAGCCACTATAATGGCGATGATCGTCAGGGCCATGGTGCCTATTATGGTAGGGGAAATTCCTCCTTTCCGGCCCATTTCATGAGGGTAATCAAAGAGGAAGTTAAAAGTAATTAAAGGCAACCCCTCCCGTAATACCTGGAATAAAATCCAGACCATGACNAAGAGCGTAAGCAAAGCACTTATCCAAATTGTATATTTAGCTATTTTTTCTGTGGTAAAGCGGGAAATAGACATANTTACCTGACNCTTTTTTTAGAAATAATAAGGGCGAGGGCATTAAGAAGCATAATTATTAAAAAAAGGATTACTCCGGTAGCAAAAAGAGCTTGGCGGTGATCACCTGTGGCATATCCCATTTCAATGCCGATATTGGTGGTCAAGGTCCGGGCCGAACTGAGGATGGATTCGGGCATTTGCACGGCATTCCCTAAGATCATAATCATAGCCATCGTCTCGCCGATAGCCCTCCCCATACCCAGGATNATGCTGGCCACAATTCCAGACTTGGCCGCGGGAATGAGTACTCGCCAAATGGTTTGCCAGTGGGTGGCCCCAAGAGAAAGAGCGCCTTCTTTGTAGGAACGAGGCAAAGCTCTAAGGGAGTCTTCGGAAATACTAATGATCGTGGGTAGGATCATAATTCCCAAAACCAGTGAACCGGCCAAGACACTTAATCCCGGCCCCCCCAAATATTCGCGAATTAAAGGAACGATAACTATCAAGCCCCAAAACCCATAAATTACGGAAGGTATAGCCGCTAAAAGTTGGATCGCCGGCCGAAAGATCATGCCGATGAGCGGAGNNGTTAATTCTCCAAGAAAAAGAGCACAAGCTAGGCCAAAANGCACGCCTATAATAAGGGCCCCTATGGTAACTAAAAAAGAACCGNCGATCATCGGCAGAATGCCAAAATCTCCCCGGCTGGGATACCATCTTTCGCCGCAAAGGAAAGAAAAAACCCCCTTCTTCCAGATAAGCGGAATACCCTCGATAAAGATAAAGAAGGCAATGAGGGCCAAAATGGAGATGGAAGAAAGGGCCACAAAGAGCAGAAATTTTTCTAATACTTTTTCTTTGGTCATTTTTTTAACTTTTGCTGTTCAAAGTGGCCACCGGCAATAAGCCCTCCTTTGCCAGAATTTCTTGTCCGGCAGGACTCAGAATAAAATTTAAAAAATCTTTAAGTACGCCTGATGGCTCTTTTTTGAGCACAAACAAGAATGGCCTAACTATTTTATAACGTCGGTTACGGATATTCTCCAGGTTCGGTNCTACCCCGTCTATGGGCAAAGCTTTGACTTTCTCATTNAGTAACCCCAAAGAAATATACCCAATGGCCTGCGGGTCATCGCCGACTACTTGCCGAATGGCTCCGTTGGAATCTTGGACCAAGGCGGCCAAACTTATTTCTTTATCTTCCATAATTAAGTGTTGAAAGGCTTCTCTGGTTCCTGACCCTTCTTCGCGCGTGACTAAGGTAATAGGTCGGTTTTCCCAGCCTAATTCTTGCCAATTTTTTATCTGGCGCGTAAAAATTTTCTGCACCTGGACTTTCGATAAATTAGTCAAGGGGTTTTGGCGATGGACTATAACGGCGATGGCATCATAGGCAATAGGTATGGCCAGAAGACCTTTTTCTTGGGGAGTAAGATTCCGCGAAGACATGCCCAGCGGACAAGCTTCGCTCAATACAGCCTGTATTCCGGCACTCGATCCTCCGCCTTGGATAAAAATTTTTTCCTGGGGATGGTTTTTCATAAATTCTTCGGCCAAAATCTCCGCAAAAGGCTGGACGGAGGTAGACCCGACGACCGTTAGGCTGGCTTGCGGACGGTGGCAGCTCAAAAAAATAAAGCAAAAAATCAGCCAAGCCAAATATATTATTCTGGCCCTAATTTTTCTATTCATGAATTTATCCAAAGCGTCCAGTTATGTAATTCTCAGTCCGTTTATCCTTGGGATTAGTAAAAACTTGGCTAGTGGCTCCGTATTCCAAAAGTTCTCCCAACAAAAAGAATCCCACCCAATCCGAAGCTCGCGCGGCCTGTTGCATATTGTGAGTTACAATAACTATGGTATAGCTTTTCTTTAAATCTTGCATTAATTCTTCAATACGGAGCGTGGCCTGCGGATCAAGAGCCGAACACGGTTCGTCCATCAAAATAACTTCCGGTTGCATAGCTAAAACCCGGGCAATACAAAGTCTTTGTTGTTGCCCCAAAGACANTTCGGTCGCCGGCTTATGCAATTGATCTTTAACTTCCTCCCACAAAGCCGCTCCCCGCAAACTTTTTTCTACAATTTCCCACAAGGAAGCACGANCAGAAGTACCCAGGACTTTAGGTCCAAAAGCAACATTCTCAAAAATTGATTTCGGAAAAGGATTGGGCCTTTGGAAAACCATACCCACGCGCTGGCGGAGATTCACCGGATTTACCTGGGGAGCATAAATGTCCTGGCCATCCAATAAAATAGAACCAGTGATCCGGGTATTTGGGATTAGTTCGTTCATCCGATTTAAAGTGCGCAAAAATGTAGACTTGCCGCATCCCGATGGTCCTATTAAAGCGGTAATTTGTTTTTCCTTTATATCCAGATTAATGTTCTTTAAGGCCGGAACAGGACCATAAAAAAAATTTAGATTCTTTACGGTAATTTTTACCCCATAAGCAAATTTACTCATGTAAATTAATATAATACTGAAAATAGGCGATTGTTCAAGGGATTTTATTTAATGGGGCAACGAAATTATAAAAAACAGGGAATAATTTGGGGAAAATGCCTATTAAATTTCCCTTAAGAGCTTTTAAAAGAGGAGGTTATTTTTCACTTCTTCTCTTTCTCTTTTGTTTTTTCCAACTCTTTCTTGAGACCCTGGACCTTCTCGCGAAATTCCCGAGTAACCTGATTCGACTCTTCCAAGTCAGTAATCACGTGCGGCGTGAGCAGTAAGACGGTCTCTGTTTTGTTAATATCGCGCGTTTGATATCCGAATAAAGCTCCGATGATCGGGAGACGGCTTAGGAAGGGAACCCCGGAAGTGCCAGCTTCTTTTTTATCTTCTATCAGGCCGCCGATGACGATAGTCTGCCCTTCCATAATAGAAAGGGTAGTTTTAGCCGTCTTTTTCTTAAATACGGGAATGTTATCGAGGCTGCCCAATTTGGTGCTCGCCACATCACTCTGCTCCAAGTTAATCTCCATAGTTACCAGCTTAGCATCACTAATGCGCGGGGTGACGGTTAGAATAATACCAATATCTTTATATTCAATTGTCCCTTCCACCACTGAAGGAGAAGTGGTGGCTGTGGTGGTATAAGTGGTAGTCAAGATAGGTTGCGCTTTGCCAATTTGAATCTTCGCTTCTTTATTGTTAGAAGCTAAGATATGGGGCGAGGAGATCATCTTGAGCCGATTTTCAGTAGCCGAAGCATGAATGGCGGCAAAGAGGCGGTCTGTGGAAGCGATGGAATAGCGTAAGCCGGAGGAAAAAGTTTCTGGAGTAGCTACACCTCCCATACCCACGGTATAAGTATAGGGTCTTACTCCCTGGACGAAGGTATCGGTGAAAGTGGAAAACTCCAGACCGTATTTAGTTAAATCAGTTAAAGTAACCTCTGCTAAAAAGACTTCAATAAACACTTGTTTGGGATAAAGATCAAGTTTCTTGATGGTTTCCAGAATAGCTTTATAATCCCGGGGATAGGCGCGGATGATCAGGGCATTTGTGGTCTCGTCCACCACAATATTAATTTCTCCCTCAGGGACGCCCCCTTCTGGCAAGGGACCTTTTTCTTCTTTAGGGGGAGTAGCCGGCGCAGGAGATGGAGTAGGGGTTGGGGGTTTAACGGTTCGTGCTGGGGTAGGNGGGGCAGGAGTTACGACCTTCTCTTTAAAGTCTTTTTTTTCCTTGGTTGGGACATATACTTGTTTAAGAACTTCCGCTAAATCTTTGGCCTTCCCATTTTGGACATAATAAACAAAGACCCCCAATTTTGTCCCTTCCGGTGGTGTCTTATCCAATTCCTGCAGCCATTTTTCAACTTTTTCAAAAATTTCTGGTATGGAGCTGACTACTAAAAGGGAATTAATGCGCTGAATAGGGGTAAAGGTAATACCCACTCCCCGTCCACTTTTCACATTTATTTCTAAGGAGGAAAATATTCTTTCCATTTCTTTAGCTATTTCATTGACATCAGCATTCATAATCGGGTAAATCCTGATGCGCATATCCGCAAAAATGTCCACATCGAAAATTTCAATTATGGCAGCGGATTTTTTTATATTGCCGGCTAAGTCGCCGATGATCAAGATGTTTTGCGTAGGATGCTCCACAATATCTGCCCCTTCCGAAAGAAATGGTTTGATCATTTTGGCCACTTCGGCCACGGGTATAAATTTTAAAGGAATGATTTGAATGCTGTATTTATCTTCTGGGCTAAGATGGTCGGGAAGTTTTAGGGTTGGTTGGGTATAAGCCCTTTTCGCTTCGGTTAAGGGTACAATCTCGTATAGGCCCTCTTTTTGAATAGCCGCCGCCCCGTTCAGGCGTAGGATCGATTGGAATATGGCAAAAAGCCCCTCGGTTGTGATTTGTCCGGAAGTATGAATATTCACTGTTCCTTTAACCCGGGGGTCAACGAGATAATTTATCTTCAGCATATCGGCAATGACGCGAATGACTTCGTGCAGATCAGCATTATCAAAATTGAGGACTATCTTTGCCCCTTTAGCTACCTCGTTAGGCTTTTTGATCGGCAAAGGAGGCGGGAGCGTCACCGGTGAACTGGGTTTTCGTTTTTCCTCAACTTGAGCAGGAATTTTTGTTTCGGCTAATCTCTCTTTTTCAGATATACCTGCCGGAGGAATTTTTTCCGCTGCAGACCCGCTACCTTCTTTTTTGGGCAATTCCATGCGTGTTGGCGGCCGCGTGCCCTCTTCCTTTTCTTGGCTTTTTTGCCCCGCCGTGGTCGCACAGCCAAAGCTTATAAAAAGAATTAATAAGATCAATAATCGGCAGTGGATAATTCTCAGGTTCATGCTTACGCCACTCCTTTCTTAATCAATTTTTTTGTCTCCCTTAATTTCTTCAGGCAGAGGGGGTCTCCTCGAAGGAGGTAGAATAGAACCCGGCGTTGCGGGTAATCCTGGGGACATAGGGAGTTGAATTTCTCTTTTGGGTCCAACAAAAGGTTGCGGAGTTGGGGCAGTTGGCGGCGGAGTTTTCGTAGTTGGTACCGGCTCTCCAGGAGAAGAGCGTATAGGTTCGGTGGGGCGCGTCGGAGTTCTTATCTCCCTTCTCTTTTTGGGTGATTTTAAATCATATAAAAATACTTCATACACATCTCCCGGGGCTTCTAAGATTATGCGGTCGGGTAATATTTTCGCTAATTTATATTCTCCTATTTGGTCTCCTAAATTTAATGTTTTAGTCGCTTTCTCTCCTTTGGGCAAAGATTTTCCTTGCAGGATCAAGGAAGCCTTCTGTACTTCATCTGTTATTAATATCCCTTGAAGTTGAAGTTGAGGGCGGTTCATAGGTGTGGCCTTTGGTTGTTCAGGATTAAGAGAAACGAATTCCCTCCTTTCTGGATGGAAGATATTCTTCTCCGCAATAATTGTCAAAGAAGAGGCGTCAATTTTGGGGATATTCAGGGTGGATAAAAGAGGCAATGTTTCTCCTTTACTTTCGCTGCGCTTGCTTTCTTCTTTGACGATCGATTCTGAATCAGGCTTAGTCCAGGTTTCATAATTCTTATTAAAAAGAAAGATAATAATTACAATTAAAATGATATTAAGAAACCCGTAATGCTTAAACATAGATTTGCCCCGCTTACTTTTCTTTGCTCTTTTCGGACATCTTGCTTCCTTGCATATAGGCCGAAACCATTAAATTGCCCTGCAGAGCATTAGGCAGGCGTGGATTAATAATCAGCAGATCCATATCGGAGATAACTATTAATTTTTCTTGGTTCTCTAAATCAGCGATAAAATGGCTCAAATTCAGCATACTATTAGTGGGCAAAAATTCTATCTGCAAAGACACTTGCCGAAAGGGACCTATATCCTTGGGCTCTAAAATGCGAAAACTCCTTAAACTCACAAAATTTTTTTCCGCGATTTTTTTTACCATATCCTGGAGGTTGGCGGCAGCTAACTGCAGCGTATCTCCAGAAATAAGTTTTTTATTAATTTCTTCCCTCTGTTTCTTGGCCTTTTCCAGGTTCAATTCTACTTGCGCCCTATTTTGCAAAATTTCATTATACTGGCTCAGGATTTTTCTTTTTAACAAGATCTCTTCTTCAGCTTTTTTCTTAGTCTCTTCCCAGGGGATAATGGCCAAGTAATAGATGGCTAAAGTGGCGACCAAGGCAAAGAGGAGCCAGAAGATGCGGGGAGAGGTAATTTGTTTTGGGGTTACCAATTTTGCGGGCAGCATAATTAAAGCCTCTTTTTTTCCAGGTACAGGCGAATTTTAAACCTTTCTTTTTCCTTATCGCTACCCAAACGGCGATCGCGCTCTTTAGTCACCGGGGCCAAAAATTCCACTTTCTCAAAGAGCGGAGAGCGGTCAAGCAACGGAATAAGGTCAGAGGCTGAATCGGCGAAGCCACTAATTTCTATTTCGCGACCAGCAGCTTTTAAATTCCATATCCAAACTGTAGGAGGCAATATCTGGGTTAGCTCCTTTAAAATATCTATCTTCCGGGCTTCCAGAGAACTAAGCTTTTCAAACTCAGCTATATCTTTGACAATCTTTTCCCTTTCTTTCTTTAAATTTTCTACGGCGGTCACTTCGGGTTTTTTTCTATTTACTTCGGCCCGTAAAAATTGCAGTTCATCTTGGATTTTTCGGTATGACCCCCATATCCAAGATAACGTAAGCAAAATAGTCAAGAAGACCAAGGATATAAAAAGAGGCTTACCCATCTGGCGAGTTTTTTTCTTTTTCTCTTCCGCGAGCAGATTTAATTTGTAATTTGTTTTTATTAATCCCGGCAAAGGAACTCCCACGCCGCCATAAATGCCCGGAGGTAAAGATTCTCCTCGCCTTGTTTTTATTTTATGCCGCGGGGGAGGAGTTACATACTTCAAAGAAGGATGGTCAAGCCATGAAGATACCGATTTTGTTTCTGCTCCTGTTCCGTATACGTAAAACTCAGTTTGGCCCAGTTCGGTCTCTGGAACTCCACCCATTTGACAAATTTGAATAATCTTCTCCCCTTTTTTTTCAGCAGGTAAGGTAAAAAGAAAGTTTTCCTGCCATTGCCCTTCCTTGAGAAAATTAATCTCCGCCATTGATCCCTGCAGGTCGAGCAAAACCGTATTATTTTTATAATTTCCTCCTGCGTGGTAAAGGAAAAGGTTGAGCGCTCCTACGGAAGAAATCTGGATAGCATGAGGTTTAAGACCAATTTTTTCTAATAAGGCAAGATAATGAGCAACTTCTCTTTTCTTGCTAAAGAGAACTACTAAACTTAGTCCTTGCCCGTCCCGATGGAGAATTTGATAATCAAAACAAATTTCTTCTACTTCCCAGGGAACGTATTTAGGCGCCTCGTACTCTAAAACCTGCCGCAGATTTTCTTGGGCAGCCAAAGGCAAACGCAAAAAACGGATGACGGTTTTTTCCCGCGGAATAGCCAGAAAAACTTTATCTTTAGCTACGGCATATTGGGCCACAAAATTGCTAAGAAAAGGAAGCTGATCCTCAACGGAAAAATCTTCGGCCCAAGTTTTTACCTGATAATCCACCAATCTAATCCCTCGCCAAGTTTTTTGCAAAAGGCAAAGGACTAAATGATTCTTTCCTAAGTCAATTCCTAAGCTTAAATTGTTACCAGCCATACCTGCCGCAATCCATCAGGAAATATGGTCGATCCATTGGATTACCTTATAACCATTTTTTTCTCGGGCATCGATTTTGATGATGGCTTTCAGACTCCTCCCCAATTCGTTATCCTTCATCCATGCTCTCGTTTCAATTGTATAGTAAGGATGTAAAGGCCGGAAAGAAATAAACCGGCCAATTTCTTTCAAAAAAGGTTGTATTTCCGGCACACGCTGGGTGAGATCGGTCAAGTTTTCAAATTCCCGCTCTTCCCGCACCGAAATTACTTTCTCCGCTACTTCCCCGGGTAATCCCAAAAAACAACGGAGCACCGGCCACCCCGCGGCATTAAGATCAATCTGTTCGCCGGCAGCATAAACAGAAAAGATGTCTTTCAAGCCGACTATTTTTTCTTCTTTTTCCCCAGGAAATAAAATTTTTTTCCCCCAAAACAATTCTTTACTTACCCCCCTAACTAACAAAAGTTCTTCGATAGTGGCCAAGTAGCCATTTTTACAATCATAAGGTTCTTGGAGGGACCGGTAGTACTCATTTTCTGCTCCATGAGCCCGATAAAAATCATCAGGGTCGCGCCAATCAAGTATGGAGTCCACCAAAATATCTCGGCTTTCTCCTTCCAGCCCTAAACACGTGGCCACTTGACGCAAAGTTCTCTCGGAAGCCAAATTAATATTTATTTTTCCCGCTTCTCCATAAATACGTACCTGGCACGTTCCCTGGCCAAGGGGGAAAGTGTAAGGTCGGCCATCAATTAACCACTCCCGCTTTGCCGCCGGAATTTCCTCTCGGAGCAGATCTTTTTTCTTTTGCCTAAGGAAAGGATCATGCCGACAGCTCAGTTCCCCAAGAGCTCGCTCATAGGCCCCGCAGGCCATAGCATATAGTTGGGCCTCTTCTTGGTAATTTTTTACGCTATAGCTCTCTAAGCGCATGGCCGAGCTAAATTCGAAGGCCACGATCACCAGGATTGTAATAATCCATATAGTAACTACTAGAGCAACTCCCTTTTCTTGGCCAATTTTTCTATTTTGTCTCTTCATCTTCATCCCGTCGGCCTTTGGGGTATTACTCTCCTCTGCGGAACGGTCTTGATCTCTTCCCAGCGACAAGCCGGAAGACGCATTACTAAATCTACCTGGGTGGACTTTCCTTTTTCTATTTCTTTTTCGTATTTAAAGCGCAAACGCACAGCCCCTGGCAATTGGCCCCGCTCTTTGCCCGACCACTCGCGCACCCATTCCGCATTAGCACCTTTGACCTTATCTTCTTCCTGGTAGTATTCCAAGTAAGCTTCCCTTAGATTCTTGAGTAAAGGCCAGGCTGCTTCCGGATCGTAAACTTCTTCCTGCAGGTCTTTATTAAGCACTCTTTTTTCCGAAAAGAAGAGAGTTCCCTCGCCATTTTGCTCGCGCAAATCATAAATCACCAGCACCAGACCTGCTGATCTTTTATACCGTAAGGAATACGTGGAAATGAATTTTAGCATCTGGGCGGTCCCTTCAAAGAACAAGTAATCTCCTTCGGCCCGGCTACTTTTGGTCTTATAGGGTTGGGCCGACTTGATCTGGCGAAATAGGTATTGTTCTACCGTCCTAATCTGTTGATCTGTTTCTTGGATTTCTTCTCCTTTATGCCATGAAGAAAGGGCCAAGCGGAAAACTCCCAAGATCATTAAAAGGACAAATCCCAGAATGGTTAATGTAACCATCACTTCTACTAAAGTGAATCCGCCGGTTTTTTTCTCTGGGAAAATGTTCTTCAAATTTTTTCTTCTCCAGCAGTTTCTTTTAAAAATTTATACGTTTCTAATACCAAGTTTCTTTCTTTAATCCCCGATTTCCAATTAACTTTTAGCTTAATTTGATAAAGTTCGAAAGGTACGGGTACATCTCCATATTTCTCCCGCAAAATTTCTGTTTTTTTAATTTCTAATTGCCAACGGTAGTTTTCCGGCAGCTCCCCTTCTTCCAGCCCCTCTGGCAATTTAGGTTGCAACATAACTTCTTCTAATTTCATTTTGGCCCAAGCCGTGGCGCGCGTATACTCATTAGCCGTTTTTCCTAACCGCAAGGCGCCGGAAAATAATTCAATGAGGACAATTAAAGCTAGGCCCATTAGACCTAAAGCTATAACCACTTCTATTAAAGTAAAGCCAAAACTATTTACTGGGCGTCTCATCTCTAAATTTTTTCTACTTCTACTAAGCCGGTTAAAAAATTGATCTTGATGCGGTACCCTTTCTGTTCTGGATCGGCCAGCAGTATCTGGCCGCCATTGGCCTGGCCTGTAGGGTAGAATTCAATAGCCGGTAAATCGGTATTGTATTCACCGGGGTTTATTTCTTCTTGCAAATTTATGCCCGCAGGAATTTGATATTTAATCTTCTCTATCCAGGTGATCCCAATTTCTTCTTTTTTTTCTGGTTTGAGAGCCCGGACGATTAATTCTCTTTGTTTTTGATCAATAAGGATTTGATGCACTTGCCCTTTTTGGATCGTGGCCAGGCGGTAATAGCGTAAAATTCCCGCTATCTTTTGGGCCGTGCCCTTTAATTCTACGGCCTTGGCCAGGCGGGCCATAGAAGGGACGACTAAATACACGGCCAGGCTCAACAAGATAAGAACTAAAACTAATTCGAGGAGCGTAAAACCTTTATTTTTTTTCATCAATATCCTTCCAGCTGACAATATCTTGATTTTCCCCTTCCCCGCCTTCAACTCCATCCAGGCCATAGGAAATTAAATCATACTCCCCATGCTCTCCTGGACATTTATACACATAGGCTCTTCCCCAGGGATCTTTGGGGATTTCTTTAGGCAAATAAGGACCTTTCCACCCTTCCATTCCCGAGGGTTTCTCTCTTAAAGCTCTCAATCCTTCTTCCGTAGTGGGATAACGGCCTACGTCCAAGCGTAAAGCATCCAGGGCCGTCCCGAACAGCTCAATCTGCGCTTTGGCTGCCTTTTGTTTAGCTGTGCTCACTTTGCCAAAAAGTCTTGGGCCAACTAAGGCAGCTAAAAGACCGATGATAATAATAACTATTAATAATTCGATCAAGGTGAAGCCTTTAACTCTCCTTGATTTTCTGAGCATCTATCCTCCTTAAAATCTACCCTTTATCCCCTCCCTCTCCCCATGCTTGGAGAGAGGGTTTTAGGTTGCGGGGTTAAGAATGGCCAATGTCATTTATTCAATGCTTCCATTAATCTTTAAAAAGGAATCTCTTGCAAACTAAAAACTGCTAAAAGCATGGAGATGACGATAAATCCAATAATAAGCCCCATGACTAAGATTATTAAAGGTTCCAACAAGGAAACTAAACGTTTGGTAGTGTTTTGAATGCTCTCTTCATAGCTCGAAGCTACTCTGTGCAACATCTCTTCCAGCTTTCCGGTTTCTTCCCCAACCTCGATCATATGCACCGCGAGGGCGGGAAAGATCTCTATTTCCTTAAGAGCTCGGGCCATCCCTTTACCTTCCCGCAGCCGTTCTTGGACATAATCAATGGCCTTGGCTACAGCTTGGTTTTGAGAAACTTCTCTTACCAGACTAAGGGCAGACAAAATGGGCACGCCGCTTTGTAATAAAGTTCCCAAAGTCCGCGAGAATCTGGCCACTTCAATTTTTTTTATGAGCGGGCCGAAGCCCGGCCAGGATAATTTGAAACGGTCCCAGCGCCACCTTCTCTCTTCACTTTGAACATAGGCTTTCAAACATACGTAAAAAAAACCAATTAAAACAATTCCTAACCACCAGTAATCGCGAAAATATTTACTTCCTACCAAGACCATCTGCGTCGGAAGAGGAATAGCTTGGCCAAGATCGGCAAAAAGGCGACTGAAACGGGGGATAACGAAAGCTACCAAAATAGTAACGGAAACGGCACTCACGGCAGTCAAAATGACCGGGTAGATTAATATGGAAATCAAATACTCCTTTATTTCTTTGGCCCTTTGCAAATACTGCACCAAGCGCGTAAAAATCGTTTCTAAAAACCCCCCTACTTCCCCAGCTTTAACCATGTTGATGTATAAATTAGGAAAAACCTGGGGATGATTGGCTAGGGCTTCTCCTAAGGAGTTTCCTCCGCGGACCCGAGCTAAGACATCACGGAGAATTTCTTGCATTTTTAGATCGGGAGTTAAGGAAGCTAATATATCCAAGCTGCGGTCCAAAGGGAGCCCCGCGGAAATTAATGTAGCTAACTCCTGGGTAAAGGCCAGCAGACTACTTATTCTCCTCCGCCCGGAAGGGAATGAGGGAAGACGCCATTTTTTTAAGGTTCTCTGCCGGGAGATAACGCGAACGGGTATATAACCCTGGTCTTGCAAATTGCGGACAATGGCTTTTTCATCTTTTCCTTCGAGAAAGCCTTCAACTACTTGCCCCGTATTAGTTATTGCTTTATAAAAATATTCAGCCATTTAAATTATTTTTTCTATAGAATACTTTAAGTTTTTATTTCGATCTGCGCCAGGAATATTTTAAGTGATATTTTCTTCCTGAGTAACCCTTAAAACCTCGGAAATCGTGGTTAGCCCGCGTTTTACCTTCAACCAACCATCTTCTCTTAAAGTGCGCATCCCCTTCGGCAAGGCCACTTGTTTTATAGTATTGGCATCTTTTCTCTCTAAGATCAATCGTTGAATTTCTTCGTCCACCTTAAGCAGTTCAAATATGCCTGTTCTTCCCCAATATCCTGTGTACGAACAGTTCGCGCAACCCCGGACTTCGTGAATTTTAAAAAATGGTAATTCTTCTTTAGTAATTTTCATCTCTTTTAGCACTTGGGGTTCAGGAGAATAACTTATCCGGCAATGAGGACAGGATACGCGTACTAATCTTTGAGCTAAAATACCCAAAATAGTAGAAGAAAGTAGATAATCTTCCATCCCCATGTCAATGAGGCGAGTAATAGCACTGGGAGCATCATTGGTGTGAAGGGTACTCAAAACTAAATGGCCGGTAAGGGCAGAGTGGATGGCTATTTCCGCAGTTTCGGCATCGCGAATTTCTCCAATAAGGATCACATCCGGGTCTTGGCGCACTATCGAACGTAAGGCGTTGGCAAACGTAAGACCGATAGCCGGCTTTACTTGGATCTGATTAATGCCGGGTAATTGATACTCTACAGGATCCTCTACCGTGATAATCTTTTTTTCGGCAGAATTTATTTTTTGTAAGGCGCAATATAAGGTTGTGGTCTTTCCGCTTCCTGTGGGGCCAGTGACCAGGATTATGCCATGAGGATGACGAATAAGCTCTTCCACTTCTCGGCGGGTGTCTTCCTCGAAGCCGAGCTGTTCCATTTCCAAAACCATGCTGCCTTTATCCAAGATGCGCAAAACAACAGACTCTCCGTGAATAGTAGGCACAGAAGAAACTCGAAAATCAATTTCTTTTCCTTTGACGCGCAGCATTATCCGCCCATCTTGCGGAAGACGTCTTTCGGCTATATTTAGCTTGGCCATAATTTTTAAACGGGAAATTATGGCTGCTTGCAGTCGCTTCGGGGGTGATTCTACATCGTGGAGAACGCCATCTATTCTATAGCGCACCCGAAAATGATCTTCAAAAGGTTCGAAATGTATATCACTAGCCCTTCTTTCAATGGCCTTGGTAATAATTAAATTTACTAACCTGATTACTGGCCCTTCCGAAGCCATATCTCTCAACAGATCAACATTTTCTTCTTCATCGCTGCGATACTCGGGTAAACGATCAATGTCTTCTATAATCTTCTCCATGGAAGTTAAACCAGAACCATAAACCCGATCGAGGCCGCGCTTAATGTCTTCTTCCAAGCCGGCCAAGACTTTAATTTCATATTTTACGGCTAACCGCAGAGCTTCCAAAGCATGAAAGTCTTGCGGGTTGGCCATTATTACAGTTAAAGTATTATTTTCTAATTTTGCCGGCAAAATTTTAGCGGCTTTCATAAAATGGAGGGAAATTTGGTCAAAAAGAATTGGTTCTTCTGGAAAATCTTCTGGGCTAGCAAAAGGGACTTTAAAAATTTCTGCCAAAGCTGATTGATATTCGGCTAAAGATACATAACCTTTTTTGAGTAGGGTTTCTTCTAAAGAATAATTGTCATCTAAGGGGCCTTCCCTTATTAATTTTTCATAATCCCCTTTTTTTAATAGACCTTTATTAATTAAATGGTTTAAAATATAAATCTTAAAATTTTTCGTCATAATTTTGCCCTCCACTCGGCCTGCTATCAATTTCAGAATTTGGCCAAAGAGGGAAGGGTAATTTGGGTTAAATTATATACTAATAATCGGCAGAAAAAAATATTAAAATTACTATTTTTGTAATGCCTTACTAAAGGATGGATTTCTTATAACTCCCCCTTTTTCCCCCTCTTAGTTTAAGAGGGGGAGAGGGGGAGTTACAAAATTTCGAGATGGACAA
>JGI24721J44947_10004976_pt1 | contig 18295 bp, 17 predicted proteins | sample YelNatPaOPGAMG01_FD_44947 | JGI IMG/M metagenome (IMG submission 44947) | reverse complement strand
GACCCCCTCTCCTCTATTTATTATGATTCCTCGCAGGGGTTCTTCTGGAATTTCACCTTTGTCGCGCATTATTGAGATGAACAATCTCTGTTCCAGATAATGAAAAAGGCTGCCCGCTTTCATGAAATAGCCATGGGGGCAGCCTTATAGGAATCTGACCAGCGAGCAGGTTGATGCTACCTATAGAAAATGTGCTGTCCATCCTTACAATGGATGAAAGCTGCAAATGATCGAATAATGCCCCTCCTCACCAGCCTTCTGAATTGCAATTTACTATAGAAGCTTTCCTGCATCGATCACGTAGAGCTTGAAGCAGGCGAGCACAGCCTTGAGTTCTCCAAAGAATTTGTAAGCAGAGAACGTCGAACCAGAAACCGCATCGGCCGCCTGATTCCAGTCTCGCTTGGAATCCATGCCAATGAACTTCTGGATGGCCGCGCCCTGAGTCTTCTTTGCGAAATCGGTGTAGAAATCTGCATGTCTTGAATTTGCGCTGACCCACCAGTTCTGGAGCGTTCCATCCGGGTTGATGATGACAAGAATGTCTTCATAATGGGAAGCAATGCGGATATCCTTTGCCCACCAGACATAGCCAGTAATTTGCTTGTCTCTGTTGAGAACAGGATAGAAGAAATAATAATCCCACATTCTCTCAGCCAGGACAGGGCGAGTTGTATCGACAATTCCCCAGCCCATGTCGGTGACGATCTTGGTAAAATCCGCTTCCATGCGAGTGGATTTTGCTGCGCTCAGTNCGCCTGGCGTCTGAGCCCATACTCCGCTAACTGCTACCAGCACAAGCAGAGCAAGGAGAGTTTTTTTCATATTAGGTGACCCCCTAATAGAGTTTCGAAGGCTCCAACGAAGCCTATCGAGTAAATATTATATATATCTTTTTAAAAAATGGAAGGATTGAATGAAATAAATGCATATGCATTTTGAACTGCAAAAAGCCCAGTTATGAAAAGGGCGCCGCCTCGCAGATTGTCTTGAATGATTGGAAAATCGACCAATAAACTGATTGCCGGCAGTGGGACTTGAACCCACACGCCCTCGCGGGCAGCAGATTTTGAGTCTGCCGTGTATGCCATTTCACCATGCCGGCGCGCAGTGCAGAACTGCAGTATAGATACAGCACAGAGCCCCAAAACAAGGGCAGGCGTATTTTGCCGCAGGATATATGCATGAGTCAAGGCCGGCCCCGCCCCCATAACGGTGCAGAACAGCTCAGGCTGACAGGTCGGCTTATATACCGGCAGATCGTTTGCAAGGCCTGCCAAAGCTGGTCATTGGAAAGAATGAAGCATGGCTGTTTTTTACCTTTCTTTTTGGCGCAATTCCGCGTATAGTTACCTATATGGCATTCATAGAATCCATGCATGCTGCGGAATTGCAGTTCATCCAGCAGCTTCAATCATTCCTGGGCTTAGGCTTTCGTATTCCAATGCAATTTGTCTCATTCTTTGCATCCGAAGCATTCGTTATTGCCGTTGTGCCTGTTCTATACTGGTGCATTCATCGCAAGAAAGGGGCCGAACTCGGATTGCTTATTCTTGGTTCAGCATTCATCAATCTGTGGGTCAAGCAGCTGCTTGCTTGGCCGCGCCCGTACGAAATCATTCCAAGCCTCGCGCTCGCAAAAGAATCGACCTATGGCATGCCGTCCGGCCACAGCCAGCTGAGTGTTGTTTTTTGGGCATATATCGCGGCATTCTTGCCTGCTGGTCTGCGGGTGCCGGCGATAATTATCATGCCGCTTTTCATTGGTTTTTCGAGAATTTACCTTGGCGTGCATTTCCCGAGTGACGTTATTGGTGGATATATCATCGGTGCGGCTTTCTTTGGCCTCTTCAAGGCTCTCGGTCCAAAGGTAGAACCACTACTCAGAAATTCCGGATTGCGGCTGCGCGCCATCCTTGGTGCTGCGATTTCGTTTATCATGAACCTGCTCTTGCCAAGCGATACCATGATATCAGGCGCATTTCTAGGTGTTTCAATAGGTTTTGCGTTTGCCTCTCGCGATGTGCCGCTCGATCAGCGCGATGAGGTGAAGCATAAGCTGGTTCGTTATCTGGCTGGGCTAGCGACCACCGGCATACTCTATCTTGCCTTGAAATTTGCTAGCAGTCCTCTTGCCGTCATTTCCGGCAATAAACAAGAGCAGCTCATTCGTTTTATTCGCTATGCAATAGTGGGAGGCTGGGTAAGTTACGGCGCTCCGCGTATGTTCGTCAGGCTGGGGCTTGCAAAACGGGAGCCGAGCTGAAGCAATTCAGCTCTGTCGATTGCTCCCGTCTTGCGCCACGATCATTTCTCGGCTAAATGATAATTTTTGTCTTGCAAAGTAAATACCTTGCTCGCCCCAGGGCTTAGGTATACCTTCTTGTCCTTGTCGATGAAAACTGCATAGGTATCGGGAAAATTTTTAAGAAAGGCCATTCCCTTTTCGATGCCCAGAATAAAAAGCGACGTTGACAGCGCATCGGCATCGATACTGCTCTTCGAAATAATCGAAACCGAAACCAGGCCATTGTCGACCGGCCAGCCCGTTTCAATGTTCAAAATGTGGTGGTAGCGTTTGCCATCCTGGATGAAGTATCGCTCGTACACACCAGATGTTACAACTGTCATCTGCGCACCAGTTACAATCCCCAAATATTCTCCTCTCTCCGATTCGGGATTCTGGATTCCTACGCGCCAGGGGCTCTTGTCTTTCTTGCTGCCAAAAACGAGAATATTTCCGCCAAGATCCACAACCGCTGCCTTCACCTTGTGAGCAGTTAAAATCTTCGCAACCTCGTCCGCTGCGTAACCTTTTGCAATTGCCCCAAGATCCAGACGCATGCCCACCTTTTTCAGAAAGACTTTTCGCGCGGCTGCATCCACCACCACCTGCTGCCATCCAACAAGCGCTTTTGCTGCCAGAATTTCACGTTCTGGCGGCACTTTTTCGCCGCCATTGCCGATATTCCAGAGCTTTACCAGCGGCCCCACCGACGGATCGAATGCGCCATTCGTCAAGCGCGCATATTCCAGGGCTTTGGTTATCACGTAGAAGGTATCTTCCGAAACTTTTACAGGCTCTTTGCCTGCATTGGCATTGATCTGCGCAATCTCCGTGCCATCCTTGTTCGCACTCATGTGATCATCGATGCCGCGCAAGCGGGCAAAAGCTTCGCTCAGCGTGTTCGAGTTCCCCCCGTCGATAAGGCGAATGGTGCAGACAGTGCCAAGGACGAAATCAGTCCTTGTCAAATCTTCTGCGTAGATAGCGCGCCCGCTGATCGTTCCGAACAGCAGCGCAAACGACAGCACAAAGAATGCCTTTGTTTTCCTAATTGAATATGTTCTTGACAAACTCATTGTAAAATATCCTTTTGTAAAATGCCCTTATTCGTGAAATGGCGCGGAAAGTTCCCGCCCTATGGTTGTCCGAGGCCCATGCCCGGGAAATACCAGCGTCATGTATGAATACTTCGCGAGCTTTCTCAGGCTGCGCTCGAGTGCAACAGGGTCGGAATCGGGTGTGTCCGTGCGTCCTACTCCATCTCTGAATAATGTGTCGCCAGAAATTATGCATGACCAACCGGCAACGCCGCGCTCCTCATCTTCATCGGTACCATAGGAACCGGCATCGAGCGACGCTTCGTACAGACATATCGAACCTTTGCTGTGGCCTGGGGTGTGAATGACATGCAGCGTCGTGCCAGGTACTTCTGCCTCATCAGAAAGAAAAACCGTCGCCGGAGGCAAGGGTTTCCAGAAAGAATGAAAATATGAGGGCGCCTTGATTGCCTCGAAGAGTGCGCGGTTTGTCTCCTGCGCATTGGGGCCTAAGTACTGCGCGTCATCAGGATGGATCGCAATCGGAAGCTCTGTCCCCAAGAGCTCGAACAAATCCGGTATTGCGGCGCTATGGTCGAGATGCCCATGAGTAAGCACGACCATCGAAGGCTTCAGGCTATGCGCATTCAGAAATGCATGTATTTTCTCGGGCTCCGCACCGGGATCGATGATGACGGTAGAACCATTTGATTCGGCAATATAGCAATTTACGCCGATAGGGCCTACCTTGAGTCTCCAGATTGTCGATGCCACTTGTTCACTGTCCTTCGGAGATCGATTCGGAGCGTTTTTTTGCCGGCTTTATTTCAATTGCTCGTCCATTCAGCTCAGCGCCGGCCATCGCGGCAATAATCCGCTGGGATTCTGAAGCAGGCACTTCGATGAATGAATAATTTTCGAGCAAATGCACGCGGCCGAGCGAATCTGGCGTTATGCCTGTCCGTTCCGCAATGCGCTTTTTCAGTTCCACCGGCTTGAGATGGTGCCGCTTCCCCATCGATACAAAAAGAGAAATCATCTCTTTGCTGGCAAGTTCTGTGCCTGATGGCTCGCTTCGAGAGAACTCATTTTGAACCTGCTGGCTCCGAGGCTGATCAATCCTGGCCTGCTCGCTCTTAAATTGCTCGCGCTTCGCTGGTTGGCGCTGGGCCTGCTCCTGTGGCACTTGGCGTGCAGCTTTAGGGCGATAAATTCCGGCAGCGCGCAGAATCATCAGTGCTGACGCATATGACCTCATGTGAAATGGCACTTTTTTTCGGAATGCTCTGCGTACTTCTTCAAGAAGCTTTGCATCCTGAGGATGCTTCAATTCTTCGAGCAAGCCTTCAAGAAATGCCTCGAGTGTTTTTTCGTTGAATTTCGGGGCAGCGTTATCGTTCGGCACGAAACGACTCCTGTTGTCTGATAGAATAATGGTTTATGTTGTAATATACTTTAGTTTTCGCTATTGTGTAAACTATAGACAGGCGCCTCGTGCATTGCAGCATCTTGCATAAAAGCAGCACGCTGGCGCAGATGAGGAGATATGAGCAAAACAGGCAAACCCAAAATATGCATTTGCCTCACCGGAAAAACGATCGAAGAGAATATCCGAATTCTCGAGCGATATCGCCCGATTGTAGACTATGTAGAACTTCGCGCAGATTGCCTCGAACCCAGCGAGCGTTTCTATATCCGCTCATTTCCTGAAAAAGCACAGCTTCCCTGCATTCTGACAATTCGGCGCAAGCAGGATGGTGGAAATTTCGAGGATGGCGAAGGGGTGCGCCTTGTCCTCTTTGCCAAAGCACTTTCATTCCCAAAGCCCGATGCAAAAGCAAATTATGCATTTGTCGATCTCGAAGACGATTTCCGCATACCAGTCATTGAAGAAGCCTGCCATACATTCGGCACCCGTATCATCCGTTCTCATTATTTTCACAACGGCATACCTGAAAATTTCGATGCTGCATACGAACAAATTGCACAGGAAGACGACGAAGTTCCAAAACTGGTTGTAAATCCACAGAGCTCAGCGGAATTCATCCGCTTCCTGAAATGGGTAATTCGCGCCCCCAGACGCGAACATCTGCTGATCGCTGCCGGCGCATATGGAATCGTATCCCGCCTTCTTGCGTGGCGGTTCGGCTCCATGTGGACCTATGCAAGTCCATTGCACAGCGGCATGGAAATAGCCGCATCCGGCCATTTCGACCCATTGGATCTGCGAAACATCTACAATTTCGATCTGGTCAATGAGGGGACAGAGCTGTATTCGTTAATCGGACAACATTCGATTCTCTCTTCGCTCTCGCCCTACCTTCACAATAAAGCCTTCCGCGAAATGGGAAAGAATGCATTACTTGTCCCGACCCCTGTGGATTCTTTTGCTGACGGGCTCGAGATTCTCGAGCTGCTCGGCGGCAAGGGCGCAGCGATTACGGTACCCTTCAAAGAGGATGTACTGCCATTCCTCGCCTTCCATTCAACCGACGTAAAGCGGATCGGGGCGTGCAATACGCTTGTTCGGCGAGGCGATGCATGGGCAGGATACAACACCGATGCAGATGGATTCGAGCGAAGCCTTCTGGAATTTCTCGGCAAACAAGACCTCTCCGGCTCCAGAGCAACGATTATTGGTGCAGGGGGTGCAGCCAAATCAATTGCTCTCGCATTGTTCAGGAAAGGAGCGCGATGTCTTGTCCTGAACCGCACATACAGGGCCGGGCGCGATCTTGCCAGGAAATATAACTTCCTCTACAGCCACCTCGACGATCGGGCGAACGACCTGATATCTGAATATTCCGATATTATCGTGCAGGCAACCAGTGTCGGAATGAGAGAAGAACTGGACCCGATAAGTTTCTATGAATTCAAAGGTTCCGAAGCAGTGTTCGATCTCATTTATCACCCCTCGAAGACCTTGCTGCTGAAACGTGCCGAAGAAGCTGGCTGCCGCGTGTTGAACGGCTACAAAATGTTGTGTTACCAGGCCGCTGGCCAATACAAGCTCTGGATGGATGAGCCACCTCCTGATATCTATGCCCAGCTTGAACAGCCGCAATTTTCATGATGCGCCGGCAATGCGCAGGGACAGAGCTTGCTCGGGGAAATCGCTCGAGGGAAATCGCTCGAGGGGACAGAGCTCACTTGAAAGGAGGTTTATGTGCCCAAATCTGCATTTGTTGCAATAATCGGCAGGCCATCGGCGGGCAAATCCACGCTGATGAATGCCCTTTGCGGCGCAAAAGTTTCTATCGTTAGCTCTGTCCCCCAAACGACGCGCAATGCAATCCGAGGAATCGTCAGCCGCCCGGAAGGCCAGCTTATCTTTGTCGACACACCGGGCTACCATCTGTCGGACAAAAAGCTCAACATCAAACTCCGCGACCTTGTGATTCAGTCGCTTTCAGATGTGGATCTCATTCTCTATGTCATCGATGCGACACGAGAGCCCGGCAAAGAAGAAGAAGCCATTGTCGAGCTTCTTTCAAACCAGGCCGCGCGAACCATCATAGCGATCAACAAAATCGACCATCCCGACGCAAAACCCTTGCTCATCGAGGAATTCGTTATACCGCGAATGCCGGAAGCAAAGCGCATTACCATTTCTGCTGCCCAAAAAACCAACCTGGACACCCTTCTCGAACAGCTTTTTTCGCTGGCCCCAGAAGGTCCATTCTGGTATCCGGAAGAGATTTACACAGACCAGGAACCCGTTTTTCGCATTGGCGAAATTATCAGAGAAAAAGCTATTTTGCATACTCGCGATGAACTGCCGCACGCAATTGCAGTCGAATATCGTGAATCGACCAAACGAGCCGATGGCGTGCTGTTTGCTCGCTTCGATATTCTCGTCGAGCGCGATTCGCAGAAACCGATTCTCATCGGGCGGCAAGGTTCGGTAATCAAGCGCATTCGAGAGGAAGCAGAGGCCGATCTCAGAGAGCTTTTCGATTATCCAGTCAAACTTCAGCTGCAGGTTGTCGTTGACCCCGACTGGCGCAGGAACGAAGAGACGCTTTCGCGGATGATTTTTTAAGGCGCCTGCTTGCACATAACCTTGCGATAGCGCTCTTCGTAGCCTTCGATGCCTTCAGCGAACAGTGCATAAAAAGTCTTTTCAGCTTCAGGAAATACCTTCGTTTTCAGAGTATCGAGCTCTTCAGCTGTGAAGGGCGAGAGCACATACCCTGCGATATCGCTGTGATCAGGACGCCCGATGCCAAAGCGCAGCCGCCAGAAATCCCTTGTTCCAAGGTGTTTTTCCAGCGAGCGAAGTCCATTGTGCCCAAGCCCGCCTGAGAACTTGTAGCCGAACGCGCCGAACGGCATCTCCAGTTCATCATGGACTACGAGTATTTCCTCGGGGCTGCATCGATAGAAGTTCGCTGCCTCGATCACACTCTCCCCAGAGAGATTCATAAATGTGTGAGGCTTCAGAATCGAAACTTTGCCAGATCCGAAATCCGCCTGTGCAAGAGCACCTTTGAATTTCATGCTCCAGTGGAGATCAGCATTTATACGCATCGATTCCAGAAATAGCCATGCGACATTGTGGCGATGGAATCGATATTCTTTACCGTAATTTCCCAAAAATGCGCACAATCGTATCATAATGCACCTAACCAGCCGTATTCGGCGAAACGTGACCCGCACCGCCTTGATGACCCTCTGACGTTTGCCGAATTGCTTGACGGACTGGAAAGCCTTCGAAATTCCCCTTGAATTTCGTAATAGTATGCTTGCCGGAGCCGGGACCATGGCAATCAGAGCCATACGTGAAGAAGAAGCCTTGCGGCTTTGCGACAGTTCGCACCAATTCATTGATTTTGGCGCTTCTGTAGTCGGTGTTATACCAGTACAGCTCGACACCATCCACACCGGCGCGCCTGAACCATGCAAGTTTGCTGCGTAGTTTTTCAGTTTCTTTGTACATCAGCGACGCATCATCATCCCACAGATGACCAAAATGGGGGAGAACGACAAAGCCGTTGTCGGCATGGACGGCTGCAACTACCGAGGCGATGTCCGGTTTATCCAATTTATATTTTTGCAAGAGACCATTTGCAAAGAACTTTTTCTTGAAAGCTTTGTAATTCATGTCCGGCTCAATGCAACGACGCGCTTTGAGGTAGAGGAAAAGGTCAACCTTGCTCCATGAAATCTCATCGGCCAGTGCACTGTCATATTCCATTTTCGTTTTATCTCTAAAAAGTTCTTCGAACGAGAGTTTTTTATCGGGGTATAATTCCCGCGCAGAATTGATCAGAAACTCGAGGCGAGCTCTTCGATTCCGAAGTGATTCCCGCAAAATTGCCCTCGTCGCCGGCGCTCCGACAGCGGGCTCCGCTCCCGGGAAATATGCTAAAAGCTCGCTCTTGTAATCGATCTGCGGCTCATTCACATCAATTTCACACGCAGGAATCGCCTGTATGCCTCGCAATGTACACGCAGCACAAAAGCGAGCTACTCCTGCCATCGTGTCATGATCGGTGAGCGCAACCAAATCCAGCCCCGAGCGCGCTGCATCGAGCGCAATATCTTCCGGCCAGGACATGCCATCGGAAAAACATGAATGCAAATGCAGATTCGCTATCATTTGATTTCAGTATACACTGTGGCGTGTCGGCCTTCCATAGATAAACGCATATCGATTACAATTATTCTATGTTTCAATTGACCGACGCGATTCTCGAGAGAATTGTCTTTGCAATGGAGGATCAAACAAACGAATGGCTCGTCGATCTGCGGACTGGTGATATCATAGAGCGATCTGAAGTCGATGATGAAGATCTCGAGGCTGTGCCAGAACTATATAGCGCTCCACCTTTCTGGTCCTCCCGTCAGGGTTTTGCCATCCTTGAAGCATTTGCAGCGACTGTCACCTCTCCACCCGAACTTAAGCTTGCACTCAATGCAGCACTGCGCCGCGGGAAAGGTGTTTTCAAAGCATTCAGATATGCGCTTTCGAGCAATGATGCGCTGTACCGCCGCTTTCAGGAATTCAAACTGAATGCAATGCGCCCTGTCATCGAAAAATGGATGCATGCAATCCAAGAAGAACATGCCCTTGCTGCCGTAAAGGAAGAGCCGGAAGACCTTGCCGATATCATCGCTTCGGAGATCGAAATACAGACTGCTGCTGTAACGAAAGCACCTTTTGATGCCGGACAAGTGATCAGCGACTATACAGCTGAGATATATGCTGCATATCCGCCAGCCCTTTCCAAATGGGCGCTTCTGGAAATCCATGAAAAGCTTACCTCATGGATTCAAGAACCATGGGTAGCGTATGCATCCATCGACGGAACTCATCCACTCGCCCTGGGCATTTATTCAATCAAGCCTTTGAACGGCGCTGCATGCTGTATTGTCTGGGGGATTTTTGCTTCCAAAGAATGTGCCACTATGGGAATCGAATGGTCATTGCTCGACAAGATTTCATCTGAAGCAGCAGCTGCAGGAGCTTCGAGCATTATCCTCGATGGGCCGCTTTTCCCTTCTTCTCTAAACGAGGAAGCATCATCGCATGGATTTATGCAGACTGGCAGTTCGTTATGGAAAATGCTTTGACAAATTTGACAAATTCTGCGAAAATGTAAAATATGTAGGAAGCAGCAATGAATGGAGGAAGCATGAAAACCTGTTTTCTTTTCCCCGGTCAGGGTGCACAGTATCCGGGAATGGCCAGAGATTTCTACGAAACGAGCAAAGGAGTGCGGGAGCTTTTCAAAACGGCCTCGGAAGCCTCTTCAATGGATCTAAAGACCCTGCTTTTCGAAAGCGATGAAGAAACTCTCAAGCAAACTAAGAATACACAGATTGCCATTGCGCTTGCGGGGGCAGCTGCCGCGCTTTCTGCAAGGGAACATGGAATTGTTCCGCAGGGGGCTGCAGGTTTTTCAGTCGGGGAATGGCCTGCGCTCGCGGAAACTGGGGTTATCAGCTATTATGACATGTTCCGGCTGGTTGCGGAGCGCGGACGGCTTATGGATGAGGCTGGCGCACATTCTGGCGGCTCTACAATGAGCGCAGTGCTCTATCTATCGCCTGAAAAAATCGAGCAGGTTATTGCCGAAGCCGGACTTACTCAATGCTGGATCGCCAATTACAACAGCCCCTCGCAGTGTGTCATCTCTGGGACCGAGAAAGATATCGGTATTGCTGAAGAAAAGCTGCGCCAAGCTGGCGCTAAGCGCGTCATAAGGCTCAAGGTATCGGGAGCTTTCCATTCACCGCTCATGCACGAAGCGTACGAAGCATTCAAGGAACTTGTCGAAACAATCGCTTTTTCGGATCCCAAAATCAATCTCTATTCAAACGTCAGTGGGAAAAGAATTGCAAGCGGCGCCGAAGCCAAGAAATATGCATCGCTGCAAATAATTTCTCCAGTGCGATGGATCGACGAAGAAGCAAATATCGCAGCCGATGGATTTGAGCTCTGCCTCGAGACGGGGCCGGGGACTGTACTCACTGGACTGTGGAAAGCCTCGGGCTCTTCGATTTCGTGCATTGCAGCAGGTACCCTCGATGCGCTCGTATCATTTTCGCTCTGAGAGGTCGAGCCGTTTCGCACTCATCCGATATTGTGAACAGGAGGCTGCACCATGGAAAAACTGTTGGACGGCATGGTTTGTTTAATTACCGGGGCTTCGCGCGGCATAGGCCAAGCAATTGCGGTTCGCTTCAAAGAAGAAGGTGCTCTTGTCTATGGACTCTCGCGCAGTAAGCCGGAAGCAGACATCGAATGGGTCCCCTGCGATGTCGCTGATGAGGCTGCAATAGAATCTGCCATTCATTCAATATCTCAAAAAGAAAACCGTATCGATATCGTCGTGAATAATGCGGGCATCACGCGTGACGGGCTCATTATGCGCATGAAAACCGAAGACTGGGATGCTGTGCTCAATGCCAACCTGCGCAGCGCCTTCATCATGAGCAGAGCTGTTTCGCGCATTATGCTACGCCAGCGGAGCGGATGTATTCTGAACATCTCGAGTGTGGTGGGTTTGCATGGCAATGCCGGACAAGCGAACTATGCTGCTTCGAAAGCAGGAATCATTGGCCTTACCAAAAGCCTCGCAAAAGAGCTCGCTTCTAGAAATATTCGCGTGAATGCACTTGCCCCCGGCTATATCGAGACCGCAATGACGAGCGTCTTGCCGGATGCAGCAAAACAGAGCCTTACAACGAGCATCCCTCTCGCGAGACCGGGAACTTCTGCCGAGGTCGCCGAGGCTGCCCTCTTCCTTTGCAGTCCAAGAGCATCTTATATTACAGGTGTTGTATTGAATGTCGATGGCGGCATGGGGATGTAACTATGAACAAACGAAGAGTGGTCGTCACAGGTTTTGGCGTCGTAAGCCCTTTGGGAAACGATATTCCAACCTTCTGGTCGAATGTCAAAGCGAATAAATCAGGCATAGGGCCGATTACAATGATCGATTCGTCCGAGCTCGCGGTCAAGATTGCCGGCGAAGTCAAAGACTTTAACCCAAATTTGCGCCTCGATCCCAAAGAAAGCAAGAAAATGGACCGGTTCGCGCAGTTTGCCGTGTATGCTGCACTTGAGGCGCTCGAATCTGCCCAGCTTAAGAAAGAATCCCTCGACCCCCTGCGCACGGGCGTATGCCTCGGAACGGGTCAGGGCGGATCAGCGACAATCGAGGAAGCGGGTGTGCGCCTCACAGAGCGAGGGCCGAGCCGCGTATCCCCGATGACAGTTGCAAAGGGCCTTGCAAATTTCGGTGCGGCGCAGATTGCTCTGTCCCTTGACGTGCATGGCCCGAACATGACTGTCGTCACTGCCTGTGCAGCAGCCACCGATGCAATCGGCCAGGCCATGCACCTAATCCGCGACGGCCACGCCGACATTATGTTCACCGGCGGTTCCGAAGCGAGCATTGTCCGCATGTGCATGGCCAGTTTTATCAACATCCAAGCCCTCTCTTCCCGGAATGATGCGCCGGAAAAAGCTTCGCGCCCCTTCGACAAGGATCGCGATGGATTTGTTATGTCTGAAGGCGCCGGTATTCTTGTGCTTGAGGAATATGAGCACGCCAAAGCACGCGGCGCAAAAATCTACGCCGAAATAGCCGGCTTCGGCGCAACCTGCGATGCCCACCACCTAACGGCTCCCGATCCCGAGGGAATGTGGGTTGCCAAAGCAATCGAGCTCGCCTTGAATGACGCAGGCATGAACCCCGAAGACATCGACTACATAAGCGCGCATGGTACTTCGACACCATTGAACGACCCTATCGAGACAAAAGCTATCAAGCATGCTTTCGGGCCGCACGCCTACAAACTCAAAGTATCCAGCCTCAAATCTATGATCGGCCATTGCATCGGCGCTGCCGGCGCTATAGAGACAATTGCCGCAATCCTTGGCATGAACGAAAATTATATTCACCCAACCATCAATCTGGATAATCCCGATCCGGAATGCGACCTTGATTATGTNCCAAACAAAGGCATCAACATGCCTATTCGTGCCTTTGTAAAAGAATCGATGGGATTCGGCGGACAGAATGCGGTGCTTGTTGTGACAAAAGCATGAGCGGTCATTTCAGAGCGCTGCCCAAAGAACTGCACATTTCCCCGGGAAACCCGCTTTTGCCAGGCGCAATGCCTCATCCTCAAGGTGTATATTTTTCGGTTTTTTCTCGTCACGCAACGGGCATGATCCTCTGTCTCTATGAGTCTCCGCACGATGACAAGCCTGCCGCCTCTCTGCGCCTCGATCCTGTGCGAAACCGTACGGGCGATATCTGGCACTGCTATATCCCGGGCTTAAAGCCGGGCACATTGTATCTATGGCGGGCAGAAGGACCATTCGCCCCGCATGAAGGCCATCGCTTCAACCCCAATAAAGTGTTGATCGATCCATATGCCAAAGCGCTCACCGACGGTACCCTCGACCTGTGCTCCGCGTTCGCTTATGACGAAAGCTCGCCTGATAAAGATCTTTCATTTTCCGAAAAACCCAACGATGGCTGCATGCCAAAGTGCGTTGTCATAGAAGACAATTTCGATTGGGAAGGCGACACGCCGCTCAATTATCCACTCAAAGACTGTATCATCTACGAAACTCACGTGCGCGGGCTCACTCGTTCTTCTTCCGCCAAAGTCAAACACCATGGCACTTATCGCGGTGTTGTGGAGATGATCCCCTACTTCAGAGACCTCGGCATTACAAGCCTTGAATTCCTTCCTGTACAAGAATTTGATTCAGCCGAAAGATTCCGGCACAATCCTGTCACCGGGGAACAGCTCTCAAATTACTGGGGATATGCGCCTCTAGCATTTTTTGCACCTAAAACCTCGTATGCATACCCCGATGGTGTCGATCACGACAGCTATGACCCCGAATTCCCGGTAAAAGAATTCAAGTACATGGTGCGGGAACTCCACAAGGCTGGCATCGAAGTGATTCTTGATGTCGTTTTCAACCATACTGCCGAAGGCAATGAATTGGGTCCGACCCTGAGCTTCCGCGGATTCGATAATTCGATTTTCTACATGCTCGCTGAGGACAAACGCTACTACCGCAACTACTCCGGCTGCGGCAATACGCTCAACTGCAACCACCCCGTTATGCGTACCTTTATTCAGGAATGCCTGCGATATTGGGTTGTCACGATGCATGTCGATGGCTTTCGTTTTGACCTCGGTTCTATTCTCGGAAGAGATTCTCAAGGGAATCTGCTTCCGAATCCGCCAGTTATCGAATCCATAGCCGAGGATCCTATCCTGCGCAATACAAAAATTATCGCCGAAGCCTGGGATGCAGGCGGCGCCTACCAGGTCGGCTCCTTCCCCGGCGGCCGGTGGGCTGAATGGAACGATCGCTATCGCGACGATGTGCGCCGATTTTGGCGCGGCGATGATGGCATGGCGCCTCTTTTTGCAACCCGGATTACTGGTTCCAGCGACCTCTACCTAAAAAACGGTAAGCGCCCTTTCCATTCTATCAATTTTGTCACCTCGCATGATGGATTCACCCTCAATGATCTCGTCTCATACCGCCAAAAACACAATGAAGCGAATGGCGAAAACAATCAGGATGGGCTCAACGAAAATTACTCATCGAATTACGGCGTTGAAGGCCCGACTGATGTACCATTTATAGAAGATATACGGAATCGACAAATCAAGAACTTCTTTGCGACACTTTTGCTTTCGATTGGCACTCCAATGATTTGCGGAGGCGATGAGTTCCGCCGCACACAATACGGCAACAACAATGCCTATTGCCACGATACCGAAATGAATTGGTACGATTGGAACTATCTGAAACAGCACAAGGATATCTACCGATTTGCAAGACTGCTGATCGCATTCCGAAAGAGCCACCAAGCTTTTAGGCGTGAAGATTTTTTCCGCGGCGAAGCAGATAATGATACCGACATGCATTCCGAAGTTCCCGATATCCTCTGGTTCGATGAGCATGGCAATCCTCCCCTATGGTCCTCGCTGGGCAAGGTTCTGGTTGCTCGCATCAATGAACACTCAAAGTCTGAACACTCTTCGAAAATCCCTGTCTCTTCGTATCTTCTTGCATTCAATGCATCGACAGAAGCAATCCAAATTCAGCTTCCAAACGATAACAAAGAGGATTCATGGAAGCGCATTGTGGACACATCCCTCCCATCCCCTCATGATTTTGAAGAAAATGAATATCCAACGCTCGCAGCGCCGCACACCTATGTCATGGGCCCGCGTTCTTTTGTCCTCCTGATTGCGGGCTGTTGACTCGGTAGCGCTATGGGCGGTGCTTCGGCATCGGCATAATCGAGCCTTCTTGTTCTGGCCATTTTCCTCTGTCCCCAGAGACCAGAGAACCTCTAGAACCATATTTTGTGATGTTGGCACAGCCGCTTGCCAATATGAAATTTCATGAATATTTTATAACTTGTGAAAACAATGTCGGATACGAGCAAAGCGGCATTTTACCTTCGAAAAGGAATCTATGAGCTTGCACACCACAGACCGGCAAAAGCCCTTGCCCTTCTGCGTCAATCAGTTGAAATAACACCGCCCTCATGCGAGAATGATCTTTCGAAGGCCCTCTACTGGCTTTCCATTGCGCTTCTTCGTCTTGACCAGCGCGAACTTGCGGTAAAAAGCCTTGCTAATGCTCAAAAAATTCGCCGCCAAAGCTATGCCCGAAAGGTATATGTGCGCAATATCAATGAATACGGCATGCTAAAGCGTCCAACTCGAGAACTCGATGATCTTTATGCATTTGTAAGTATTCAGCTTTCATCGTACCTTCTTAAGAAACCGCAGCATCGTTTTGGCTCTCAATCCGAGCACACCGCCGTGCTCAAGCTTATCCTTGAAGCATGGAAACAGCTCAAGGACAGCGAGGAATTCAAAAGCCTCGAATGCGCAGAAAAACTGCTGCTTTTTAGAAAGCTGAAAATCGATTTCCCCATATTTGGGAGCTATTCGACAAGCGTCCGATATAGCGAGCGCTTTGCAATGAATATTGCAAGGGCGAGTATGCGCGCATGTCCTTGCGGCTCAGGCCTGCCTTTCGAGCAATGCTGCGGAAGAGTGCAAGGTCTTTCCGAGATCTGAAGTGTTTCATTTTAATACAATAGTTACCCATTTCTGTTCCGCTAGTTCAAAATGATACACTTGAGGTTGTTTTTGTCTGTTAAAAGCAAAAAGAAAAACAGACCGCAACATTGTGTGCTATTCCAATTCCTGTCAATATAAACAAATATAATATTTACTCAGATCTGGCATGATTCTTGCAATTAAATAAGGCAAGGAGATCCAGATGATGGAAAGAAAAAAAGCCAGGGAAACACGATCCAGTGCGCAATTCGACGACGAGAACGTGTTGTCCATGTATCTTCGCGAGATCAATAGGATTCCTCTCCTGTCCCGTGAAGAAGAAAATGAATATGCTACGCGTGCTGCACGTGGCGACGAGGAGGCGAAAGCTATCCTTGCAAAGAGCAATCTTCGTTTTGTCGTCAATGTTGCCAAGAAATACCAGAACCAGGGCCTACCGCTCGCTGATCTCGTTGCAGAGGGCAACATTGGCCTTCTGAATGCCATAGAGCATTACGACGTCACCAAAGGTTATCATTTTATTTCCTATGCTGTGTGGTGGATCCGCCAGGCTATTCTCAAAGCCATCTGCGAAAAAAGCCGCATGATCCGCCTTCCGCTCAACAGAGCGAACGAACTTGTACAGATCGAAAAAGCNCGCAACCTTTTTGAAGGCGAGCTGTCCGAAGATGCAGAAATTCGCGAAGTAGCGGAATTTCTTGAAATGGAACCTGAACATGTCAAAGATATTATTTCAATTTCCCGCGATTTGATTTCACTCGACGCGCCGGTATATGACGAAAAGAATTCGACCACTGTGGGCGAGCTCATTGAGAATGAGCATCATGAAAGCCCTGAACAGAACGCAATCCAGTCAAGCCTCCGCGAAGATATTAATAAGGTGCTTGCTGCTCTCACCGCAAAAGAGAGAGAGATTATCGAGTACCGATTCGGGTTGAACGGCAAACGCCCAATGAGCCTCAAAGAAATTGGCGATCGGATGCATCTAACAAAAGAAAGGATTCGTCAGATCGAGAAAGCGGCCCTCAAAAAGGTAGCCGTGCCCGAAACAATGGAAATTCTTCAAGCATATATAGCCTGAAGTTTTTCCTGACTTTTCCATTCACAGCCTCGGTGCCGTTAGCCGAGGCTTTTTTTTGCAATTGAAATCAGGATATACTTGCATGCATGAAGCATCAGTTTCTCGATTTTGCGCAGCAGACAAAAGCTAAAATAAGCGCACATATTGCATCGATTCTGCACGAAAATCAGCCAATGTTCTCGAACATAACCAGCACGGGAGAATGGCTCGCTTCTGAAATGGAAGATTTTGCCGAGTCAGGCAAAATGCTGCGGGGTTCGCTCGCAATTCTTGGTGCACAACTTTTGGGCGTCCAAGACCAGCACTACTCAATTTCGCTCGCTGCAGGGCTTGAACTTTTGCAGGCAGGCCTTCTCATCCATGACGATATCATGGACCATGATGAAAAGAGGCGCGGAAAGCCCACTTTTCATATCAGAATCAGAAATAAAATTCAGCAGACAGATACTGGTTTTTCCGCTCACCTTGCGAGCCAGCTTGCAGAAGCGCAAAGCATCTGCGCGGGAGATCTGTTCTTTTTTCTTGGATGGCAAGAACTGGCTTATTTACCACAAAGAGTTTCCTTCGCTGTTGCACAAGAGCATGCAAAAGTAACGCTCGCTCAAATGCAGGATGTGGCGTTTGGCTATGCCCGAGGTTTCCCAGACATCTCCTCAGTTATCGAGATGTATCGCCACAAAACTGCGCGATATACCGTTGCTCTGCCCCTCATGGCTGGGGCGCTGCTTCTTGACAACTGCGCTTCTGAGGTTCTAAAAAGCCTTGAAGCCATAGGGGAATCGCTGGGAATCGTATTTCAGCTTCAGGATGACCGTTTAGGTATCTTTGGCGACGAAGCAGCTATTGGAAAACCCATTGGCTCAGATTTGAAGGAAGGAAAGAAAACGCCATATATCCTTGCTTTGGCCCCGCAACTGAGCGAAAGCGAAATGAAGCGCTTCAACTCGATGTTTCGAGCGCAGGCCCTGGATCCGAGCGATCTAGAATGGGTACGTTTTCTTATTATATCAAAAGGCGTCGATGCTAAAATTCAATCGCTGATCAATAATCAAATCGAGCTTGCAAGAAAAGCACTCGCGGACCTATGGCATTTCGAAGGCATTTCGAAAGAAAATATTCTTCTGCTCGGCGATTTTATCGATTATTCTTTGAGCCGAGAACGGTGAACCCTATCAATTGTTTCACGTGAAACATCCTGGTAGTGCTTCCAACCTTGTGCTAAAGGGTAGCCCAGCCCATCCTTCCACGCATCCACCGCTCGCCTTCTTTTCTATCCTTCCGCTGCCCTAGGCAAGCGCA
>JGI24721J44947_10004948_pt1 | contig 18343 bp, 17 predicted proteins | sample YelNatPaOPGAMG01_FD_44947 | JGI IMG/M metagenome (IMG submission 44947) | reverse complement strand
TTTCTGCGGCGACCCTTGAACGCCTCGATCGACATCCGGAACTGTCTCGTGCTTCGGGGGCGCGTAGCGGGTCTGTTTCGAGTGAAGCTTCCATGGAAACGGTTAGCACTTGTTTGAACATTGCGCTGAATGTCTGAAGCGTTTCGACTGAGAAAATCAGTGTCCAGGAGTGAGGACATTGGACTCTCGACGGAAGCAGGGCACTGGTATCATCCAGGCAGCATTCTAGAATGGCTGGTGCGGCGTCTATATTTAGATACAACGAGAACGTTTCCCCTGTGCAACTGGGGAACGAGAATGGTGCTATATTATTTGATATCACTGAGTATAAATATACCATACTCCCGGAACCCTTTAAAACTCTACCGAAAATTACCGACTATATGCCGAGATCATAGCGACGACGGCTCGACTCATCACGCAAGACTGAGTAGGCGAATACAATGCGCTGCATTCGTCGCTTGGCCTCCTCGTTCTCGTTCCTGTGCATATCCGGATGCCATTCTCTGGCTAGTTTGCGATAAGCCTTCTTGATTTCCGCATGTGAGGCTGTTCTGGAGACCCCCAGAACAGCATACAGATCCATGCTGCCAAAGGTCGCTGCAAACCCGCGATCGCTCCCGCCTTGATGACCCCTGGTGTTTCCATCGTTCCCGCCATATGCACCGCGGCCCCAATCATCCCTTCGATTCGTATTAGATTGATAACTATTAGCGTTGCCACGCCAGCTGTCCTGAGCATACTCTGTCCAGTCACCGCCGGCAGCAGTCCAACGGGCTTGCTCCTGCTCCCAACTTTTCCAATAGCTATTCCAGATATCGTCGTCGAAACGGACAGACCAGGACTCGGTATTCGCAGCGAACCATCGCTCCCATTCATCATCATCATCATCATTCTCTTCTTCTTCGTAATAACCATCAGTTACTTCATCTTCAACAGCCGCTCCGTTATGCTCGATTCCGTCAAAGTGCCTCGCAGAGTTTGATGACGTCGACGCTACCGCGTTGTGATCATCGTCACCACCAGTAGAGGGGTTGAGATCTTCGGGGCGAGACCATATACGAAATGTTTGCGACTGACTCTGGGGTTGTGTAGCTGCGCCCCATACCCGGACTTGCCACGCATGCGGGGTCGCCGCATACTCTCCTGGAGCGTGGGGGCGGCTCGAGAACCTCGCGTCGTACCGATCAGCACTCTCGTTAGCGGTAGCGATATTCGATGCGCCAACGTTCCTGATCTGCGTCTGGTTCAGCAGAGACATATCCGCCATCATCGTGCGTTGGGTGATTTCGGCAATGGCAGACTCTCTGAGCCCTCGCCCACGAAGAAGCGTATGAATTTGTCGCTCAAATGCACTATTTCCGACACAAATCAGAGCTGCTGTGCTCTCCGGCTTACCGACATCTAGTATCCGCTTTTGAACTAGATCCTCTAAGTCCGCGTCCCGCTGCTGCAAGCACATCTGAATGCCGTATGCGATCCATAATGGAAAACGGAAACTGAATGGCACATTCTCCAAACGATCTACGAAGAACACGGCTCGAACTTGACATTTGCGGACTGTCCCTTCACCGCTGCAACGACGCCAGTCATCCCATTCGAAAAGCGAGTTTGCTGCTGCAAAGCCATGAAAATGGTCAGCGAAAAGGAAAAGCTCCGCAGGTATCGGGCCGTGAGGCAGCGCAATGCCGCGCCCAAGTGCTTTCGAGATCCGAACTTTGTCGCCCGTTCGTGGTGCCTCCATACGGGTTCGGAACCAGCGCCCAGCGAGCTTATCTCTGTCGAGCAGAATCTCAAACTGACCAGCAGCGTTTCGTGGAGGTGATGCTATCGTCGCTAGAAACCGCCGGCCGGTATCCACAGGGCTCTCTATCTGAATAAACTGGCCTGGAAGGACGTGGCTTCGGAAGCACTCACCACTAACGTCTAGTCTGACGATAAAGTATCGCCCGTCCTTGGAAACGGGCGCAGTGCCGACAACACTCGCATATTCATCAGCAAGCCCCTTGCTCGACCAGAGGAAAGAGGCAACTTCAGGATCCGTCTGGCTCTGGCGCACCTGGAACACGTTGGTGGCGAACCAGCCTTCAGCGAACGCCGGGCGTGCCCAAGTTGCAGCGTTCCGCTCGGCATCCTTTTGCCCTCGCAGCCAAGAAAGTGCGTTCAGACAACTCCGAAGCAACTCATCCTGCCAACTGAGACAGAGCTGAAGGCAGTTCCTTCGCTGCGTAAAACCCGAGTTTGCTGCGTGCTGCCGCTTTCTCACACAAGTGCCTTTGCGGGATTCACTGACCAGCAGGGAACCAGCTTTATTGCAGCTGCTGACGAAACATACCGACTTAGTCAAAGGGACCAGCATCAAGTAGAGGTAAGGCAGCGCCTTGAGGCCGCCGCAGCACCACCCTGCAGATCTATCTCGTTGAGAATGTTTCAGTCAAGGCGCTAACCGAATCGGTATTAGCAGTAACACTGGCGTAGACCGTATTGTCCATATGTGTACAGATGCGCGTCTGCGCGTCATCACCTGTGAAGACCTCTCTGCTCTATTCAGTTCGCGTAACGAAAGCGGCTGCTGTGCGAGAGCCCATGATCGTGTGTGTGCGGTCTTGCACCCCAGTTGGGTTCCATCCCAAGGGGCGTGTCATCAAATGCCTTTTTGTGGTTCATAGCAGATGCATTCGAAGTGCGGTTGTTTTCAAAAATAAAAAATTCAAGGAAAAATTATGGATACCGAAGCCGAGGATCCTGGAGCGCCGTTAACGCCGGCTGCAGGCAAACGATGCAAAAATCCTCTTCTTGCCTGCCATGGAACGAAGAAGAGCAAATGATGAAGGAGAAGAAGAAGAGCGGAGATAGGCGAGCAAAGTTGTTTGTCCAAAGGAGCGATGACGAGATAGAAGTGGCACAGAGGGCACGAGTTGAAGGAATCCTTTCATTGGTGAGTTCAACCAGCGGCAGTAAACTCATGGATCTCGTGAATGGAGACTTTAACGCTGCTATCAATATCAGACGATGTGTTAAACTTACAACGAGACACAAGAAGCATACGCGATGTAACTTCGTGGGCAGCCTTTCAAGCTCGAAGTATACAAAGAGAAACGGAAATCGATCGCAGGCGGCCGGTCAAAAAAAGCTGGGATGCGTCACCGAGTGGGTGTTAGCTTATCCTCCATGGTCGTGAAACGTTTTTCGTTGTACTGAATAGATGATAAATTTGTGGTCAGGTAGGTTCATCTCGCGAGCCATGCGTCAAACGCCTCGCAAATAGGCACTCAGTCTAGTATAACTGTTTCATTGAGGTGGCCCGGAGCGTGCAAAGGCGACGCATGTCGAGCCCAGGCGCCGCAATCAGCAAGCTTAACTTTTAAATGCAGCTTCGAGGAATCTAACGGCTTATCCGAGCGCCCTGCTGTATAGCAAGACGTGTAGCATAGTTGAGCCTTCCCCATGGACGAGTATAGAGCGCTCGGTCGAATGGGGGAACCATTATGAACCCCCTTCCCCCGCTAGACTCTTTCCGGATACGCGCGCATTGTTGCATGGCTCACATCCTTGCCAAAACATTGGGTTCGGACTGATCTATTCTATTGCTGGAGCAAAGCCTCTCGTGCACTGCCGAGCGCTGAAACCGGCGACCTTGCGTGCATGACCTCAAGGCAAAACCTTGTTGCGAGAACATCTGCAGATCTCGGCTCGATGTCTCTGCAGAGTTGTTTCGGGAAGTGCTGCCCTTCGGAGCGATCACTAAGAAAACAGACTTGTACGGTAGCATTCGGTCGATGTCTCAGCTGAGGCGTTTCGCGATTGGCCGTCTTTCAAAGCAGCCATTTCAGATCAGAACTATATAGTTAGATACATATCGCGACAGAACTTGCGAACGCTGCCATCGTTCCCGTTCAATATGNGCTGTTCCGCAGCGCCTTTGCGTTTCNAGCGGCATACCTAAGGTTTATTTTATGCAGGCCTCGATTCGTGCGCTATGGAAGGCGCGAACTGCACTTTCGTCGCGGGGCATACCCTTGCGCTCTGTAACGTCAGGTCCGGAGTATATAAATCCTTTTGCTGAGGGTGATGAAGGCGCCAACACGACAGTCGCTCGGGAGCGCTTCAAAACGTCGGCGACGCAAATGAACTCTGGTGTGGCTCAAGCTCGGGCTTCAGTAGCGAGCGTTAATCGTGTTTTGCTCGTTGGGCACGTCGGTCGGGACCCCGTCACGAGACAACTCACAGCAGACGGAAGTACGGTGACGTTGTTTCCGCTGGCCACGAAAGAGTTTACCTCGAGTCAAAACGCAAGTTCCCAGGTGTTGACCCAGTGGCATAATATTGCAATCTATGATTCAAAGTTGGGAGAGATCATACAAAACGCCTGTCGCAAGGGTTATCAAGTTTACGTTGAAGGCAGACTTCAGAGTCGTCAGTGGACGGACGCGAAAGGCGTCGTTCGCACGCACTTTGAAGTTGCTGTGAGTCCCTTCAAGGGTTCCGTGCTGATTCTNAATAAACCAGTCCCCATGTCGGGCGCCAGTGAGGGTCACAATCAGGGAGCGCGTGCAAACCACCAGGGTCAAGGTAGCGGAGACCATGGAGCACCGATCTCGTCTTCCTTTCGCAGGAAGCCGGACGGCATCAGCAAGGACCTGCTTCCCGAACCTGAGGACAACACACATTGAAAGATCGCCGCCTTTGAGAAGCGTTGNTGTGGCAGCGAAACGATCAATATAGCAGCCTCTAGAGCGCGGCNATCTTCCAGACACTCTCGGCATTTGCCCTCTTACAAAATTTTCAAGAGGGAAGGAGCGCCTAAGCGAGCCGCAAACAGTCAAGCACGATGGCCCGGCTATGTCTCAATGCGAACCCGAGAAGCAAGAAGGACTTGGGGCCCCGGGGCGTAACGGCGTAGGTCCGGATGCAGAGTCAGTACGCGTTCATTGGCGGGCACAATTAGAAGCATACGAGCTCGTTGCGGAATCGGCACCTTCAGCGCTGAATCTGTTGAGGTTAGCTCGTCGAACAGATCAGCGAACCTTGATCTGGACTCTTTCACCACATCCCGTGTGGGCATCAGTACAAAGACCACTGATGCAGCGCCGAAAATACGAATGAGCCAGTCCCTGTCGACGTGTTCCCGACCTTGAGCGAACAACATTTGCGGAAACCGGGCTCGCTCCTCATCAAGCCGCCCGGCATCCAAGAATGGGGCCCGTACAAGGACCTCTATGGGGCGGTTTTCATCATCGTGCAAGACGCATGACCAAGATTCTCCAGCTAATGCCGCAGTGGCCGGTACGCTGTTACCAGCTTGCAGTGCGATGGTTCGATCCGATTCATTCCGCAGGGCTTCTGCTAGAAACGGTGGCTGCAAACTCTCGAAATACTCCCGAAGCTCATCCTCGGTCACTTCATTCGCTGGATCTAATTCTTGACATAACGCTCGAAGCCAAGTGTCGCAGTCGCGGTCAAGGATTTCGCACCACTGGATCCACTCCTCATCGGTGACAGGCCGTGGCCGAAACCACTGGAGACGCGCGGTGGGGTAAAATGCGTCTCCAGGCTGTGATAGTATGTTTTCAATGGTCTCCTCAGATGTGGCCTCGAGCGCGTATAAAATCCTCTCGGTCATGCCGCAACGCTTCGGGATCTTGTCCTCGTTCCGCTCGAGGTAATCAAGAACCCGCTGCAACAGCAAACACATTTGTTCTGGGGCTTCGATGTTCAGTAGCCAGAGTGCAATCGTATCATCGAATGCGATACTCATACGGCGAGGCAAATTCTTCACGATGAACTCTTTCACAAACACAGGTAACTTGTCGCGTACGTCCTCCGAGACGAGGGGCAAAAACAGACGCGGCTTCTCTTCGGGTTGCAGGGGAGACGACGCGCTCGTTGTGCGGACCCCANCGCTCTGCAGGTCACCGTGGCTTGTAACGCTTTCGCGTGAGGCAATCTTTTGGATGTGCTCCAAGCGTTTACTTAACTGTACGCGTTCGTCCGTCAGGTGACCTACTCGAATGTTCTGAAGAAACCGAAAGCCACTCGTTTCCACGAGTGCGGCAACGTATTCTATTATCTCTAAAGGAATCTTGCAGACAACGTCTCGCGGAAGATCAGGAAAAAGCACAAACCGCAGAACGGTCTCGTTGATCGGCGACTGAGAGCGATTTTGAAGCACCTTTACCACAATATCCCTGACACTGGCGAACACGCCTTCCGTGCGTCTCCAAAACAAACGCAGCGTGCGTTCTTCTATGTGGTTATCAGACTCTTCGAGGTTAAGCATTTTGTGCAGCCCTCGTATAAAGTCGGAATAGTTCGAATATCTTTCTCCCCTCACTGCAGAATCGCGCTGAACGATCCCCGGACCGGAGCGCTTTCGCTCAAACGTTGCTCGTTCTTTCGCCCGTGACAAAGAGGTCGGCCGCCCCTGAAGCCGCCTCTTGATCTGAGTACGCTCATCAGACGCTTCCATACTCAAACCAAAGCACAAGCCCCGTGGGGGAGACGCCCACTTATTATCTGTTGCCGTCCGAACAACGTACTCGTTACCACACCACTCGACCAACAGCATANGCGCGCAGGCACCTGCGTTGCCCAAGCCTGNCATTGTCATCAAGGTGCTCCCNAAATATCCATTATTGTTAATATATGTACCGACTTCGCCGAACGGGTGCACGCATGTGTGTCGCTACCGCCGTGGTCCATGTCGTACTTGCTATGAGCGGGCGAGCTGTAAGCGTTTCGTACGGGAGCCGTAAATGGCGGATCGTATCCCTGAGCCTACCTGGTACTCCAGATTCACATGTTCCCCGGGAAATTAGGAAAATAAGCATTTCTGCATCCCAGATATGCANAAGTCCCAGCNGCGCGGAATGGTCTTCCCCTCGGATCGCTGAGCATACGCTGTGCAACCGGGCGGCCTCGTATCGCNTCAGATTGTTTATCCTGCANGGTACCTTCCTCAATCGGATGCTTAGTAGTATCGGAGGGTGGAGCACCTTTATAGCACACCAATTGCACAGGGGAAACAGTTCTCGTTGTATCTAAATATAGACGCCGCACCAGCCATTCGAGACTGCTGCCTGGATGATACCAGTGCCTTGCTTCCGTCGAGAGTCCAATGTCCTCACTCCTGGACACTGATTTTCTCAATCGAAACGCCTCAGACATTCAGCACAATGTCCAAAAAAGTGCTAAACGTTTCCATGGAAGCTTCACTCGAAACAGACCCGCTACGCGCCCCCGAAGCACGAGACCGTTCCGGATGTCGATCGAGGCGTTCAAGGGTCGCCGCAGAAAGTGCTTGCGCGCGTGACTGCTTTCAAAAGCACTCCGTAGAAAGCACCTCGCTTTCGATTGCCTCCTCATCTGACATTCGATGAACGTACCGTTCACCATCTCGTGCATGCGGCTCTGGTTCACGCTCTTCTTCTCTCTCGGTTTCAGCGTGCATCCGTGGCCCTGATGCGCGGACAACGTGCTCGGCTCATCGATGGGCATCTCGGGGCATCCATGCCTGCTCTCGGTGTATGCTCTAGTAGATGGATCGCACAAGGCGCAACAAGGACAGACACCACGTTCCGACCATCTTTTAGATACGTCGTCCGTCGCTGCGAGGTCGAGACCAACGCCACGACCTCCGACGATCCGAGGCGCCTCTCGTACTCGTTGCGGCACCTCTTCCACACTCGCTACCAGTTCGATGTCCTCCGCCGCTGCCAGGTCGGCGCTGGCCTCCATCGACGTCCGCAGGCCTCCTACACACCAGTCCCTACTGTTTGGGGCCGGTGAACGGAGGGAACAACAGGCATGAAGCTCGCAGGACGCGCCTCATGAAGCGCTCGACGGCGCTATGTAGGTGGCCTTGGTTTATGAGGGCGGTTGGAAACTTTCCGGCACCTGAGCTGAAGATGTTTCAAGATCGCCGACGAGCTTTGGAGACACGTCAAGTTGCTCCGAGAAGTATGTGTGCAAATCTCTGATCTGAAGTTCAGGCCATTCTGTATCTTCTGTCCAGAGCACTAGCTGTGTTCCTGCAAGAGGGTCTGATCGACAAATTCCAGAGGGATGTGGACAGCTCCCAGCCCTGCGTCCGGGACGCCTACAAATGATCGGATGAAGAGATGCGCCATTGCATGGGAGTATTTGGGCGGGACTTTCTCGGGTAGAAAGCCGCGCAATCTCTGATCGCGTCCCGCACGTAACTACTTCGAAAATTCTACCCATTGATGTGTCTTAGTGACGAAGCCTCGACGATAGTCTCAGACTGATCCTGTCGCTCGCAAGGGATTCCTTCGTGTCCCTTCTCGTCTTCTTTTCGGGGGGATCTTTCTCGTCCCCCTCCGATGGCTTCTTCCATTTCTCGTTTTTTTGCCTTCTCCTTTACTTGCCAGGCTACTGCAGATGTGGTCACTGTTCGCTATATCCGGTGTTCGGCGCGAGACTGCGATGCGCTGAGTGAGGGTTAGCACTGGAAATCGCTTTTTCTATACATTTCCCTATTATTCCTGAAGTACCTTTTCGTTAACCTTTTCGTCGAGAGCGCGCTGACAGAACGTAGCCCGCCTTTCCGCTCCCTCCCACGCACGAGAAGACGAATACCAGTGCAGCCCGGGATGGTGAATTTAGAGACCGACCTGTGGAAGGACGGTGTCACACATGCGAATGATTCGTCTATTGATCCGTGAGCACTGAAAATGTCGTTGAACAACAGAGCAGACATCCTCGAAGGGACTGAACCTGTTCGAAAAAACTAATACGAAGAGCAATTCGAGGCAAACCTCAGCTGCGTGCTACTTGACCGCTTTTGAGAGATAAGAATCGACATTGTCGAAGGGCAGGACAGACGACTGTGAAAAGCAGAATCCAAGAGGTGCTTCGAAGAAATATTGTGTTTTCAATAATCCTGCCTGTTTTTGGATTTAGAAGCGAATATTCGACTGCATCGCCGTTCGGCCTGAGATCCCCACCATGCTCGCTTATCTTTTGTTTACGAAGAAAAGTGCGCCGTTCTTTGAATACCCCTTTACAGGTTTATTACTTCCCCGGCATGAAGCCTCATTGAATGAGACGAAAACGTGTCGCTCCTCTATGTAGCTTCCATGTTTCAGTGCGAGATAAATAAAGTTTGTTAGATATCTTACGACAGTCTCCCATGGAGACGTGCATATTTCTTCGCCCATCCGTGTCTCTTCATCGATGCTCGTTTCTGCGGAATGGAAACTGCATATCATGCGGCTTCTCTGTTGGTATTCTACAGAGACCACACGGAATGGAATGGATTGACGAACAAGCATTCGAGTAGATAGTGTTTGATAACTTCTGTTTTGAGTGCAAGAACTTCAAGATGAACACTTTGAGAAGGATGGTCCGCCCACCTACTGACCGCAATATGACTAAGTTGAACAAGCCAGTTCGCTGTTTGTGCGCTATCAGTCACAGCTTAAAGACTTTTCCCGACCTTTCCCCATTCTACAGTACAAAATCTACGTATTGCATACCTGCGGGAAAAATAAACAAAGACGAAAGTACGCGATTGCATAGAATTTAAAGGATTCACAGCTCAAAGTTGAACGCCAGTGCAACAGCTCCTAGCTCCCGCTGCCACACGGCTTCTTTGCCACGTAAAAAGTTGCAGCTCACCAGACGGGGTTCACTGCAGTCGCCAACCATTGCTCAACTATATGTTCAACCACGGGCGCTCTGACGTATGGCGGATCTCAGCAAACAGCACCTTCCAGCCACTGGAAACTGCCGTTTTTCAGGCAGCACTGAAAGCTACTGCTGGTGCCTCATTGACGTATGCAGCCTGCCCATTGGGACGACCGTGTCTCGCCTCTGCGACGCTCGCAGATGCCACTGCGCTTCCACGCATTCATCGACGCAGGCAATTCTGGAAGGACCTGCTTGCAACGAGGACTTGCTTCATCGATAGCTTAGGAGGGAACTCATCACCATGTCTAACCATACGCTTCAATTTTTGACTACAACGGAGACGAGTTTTGTAAAGGGTTCGTTTCCTAGAGACGGTCGCGGGCTTCGGCTGCAGCGCCGAGGGCATCGCGCACTCTTGCGCCACCCACTGCAACCAGTCAAGGGCGCCTTATTCTTAAAAGCAGAGGGGCTAAGTGAGACGCCCGCGTCCGGGGTGACGAACCATAGAGTCCGTTCCGCTGCGCTGGTCGGCAGTCAACCCGGTGCACCGGACTGGATCAAGCGTACGGCGGCGAGAGCGATGTTGCGTGCAGTCCGCTTCAAAGACGAGGACTTCTTCAAGCCACTTATTACAGTATCGTGCACATACACCAACGCGACGCCATGTAATGACCACATGATAGAGTTGGCGCGCATCATTGCGGACCGTATTGAGAGCCGCGGAGGCAAACCGTTGCTGCACGGCACCCCGGTGGTCTCCGATGGAGAGACGATGGGCACCCCGGGCATGCGCTACTCTCTCGTTAGCCGCGATCTCATTGCGGACTGTATCGAGTGTCAGCACGAGGCCTACATGGCAGATGGTTTGATCACACTCGGTGGATGTGACAAGACGATCCCTGGAGCATTAATGCCACTGCTGCGAAATGATTCGATTGGTGTTTTCCTTTACGGAGGATCCATTCTACCAGGTGGGCCTGAAAAAAACCTGGACGTCATTTCTGCCTTCGAGGCCATTGGTGCGCGCTCTGCAAACCGTATAACTGATGAGCAGCTCTTGGAAGTGGAAAAGCATGCCTGCCCCGGAGCTGGGGCGTGTGCCGGCGCATTCACAGCGAACACCATGGCCACGATTGCGGTTGCTCTTGGACTAGCCGTGCCATACTCTGCTGGTCATGTGGCAGCGACCTATGAAGGAAGCGTTTCCGATAACAAAAAACAAGATTGCGTCGATACGGTGGATGCGCTCTTCACGTGTCTGGAGCGAGGTATCACTGCGCGGCAGATTGCAACACGACAAGCGTTTGAGAACGCGATTGTTGTCGCAATGGCCTTGGGTGGCAGCACGAATGCCGTGCTTCACGTGCTGGCTCTCGCACATGAAGCGCAAATCCCGCTCACAATTGACGACTTCCATGAGATTGGTTCCAGAGTTCCTCTCCTGGGGCAGTTTCGACCATTCAGCAAGTATGTTATGGCAGACCTTGATCGAATTGGCGGGGTACCCGTGCTCATGAAACATCTGCTCGCACACGGCTATTTGCATGGCGAATGCCTGACCTGCACGGGGAAAACACTAGCAGAGAACCTAGCACATGTTCCAAATGATTTGCCGCCAAATCAAGATGTCATACTTCCGGTTACTAGACCGTACGCTCCTCCTGGACGCCACATCCTCGTTCTGAAAGGCAATTTAGCGCCGGAAGGAGCCGTCATTAAACTTAGCGGGAAGGAAATTCGGCGACACCAAGGTCCCGCCAGGGTATTCGATTCGGAATCTTCGGCCCTCGACGCTATCCTGGCAGGCCAGATTCGCAAAGGCGATGTTTTGGTTATTCGCTATGAAGGCCCGGCAGGTGGCCCCGGCTGTCCGGAGATGCTGTCACCGAGCTCAGCGCTCGTCGGCCAGGGCCTGGGCTCAGATGTGGCGCTGGTCACCGACGGCCGCTTCAGCGGAGGGAGTCACGGGATCATGATCGGACACGTCTGTCCAGAGGCATACGTTGGCGGACCCATCGCCTTGCTCCAGGAGGGCGACCAAGTCGTCATCGATATTGATGCCCGCTCGATTGATGTAGTCGGCCTCACGTCTACAGAATGGGATCGGCGCCGAGCCAGCTGGAAACGGATTCAGAAGCCGGCCACTGGCCTGCTCGCTAAGTACCGCTCCCTAGTACAACCAGCCAGCCGTGGAGCAATTACGATCTGTCAGACTTAAAGCATCGGTCAACGGAGGCTTTTCGAAGAAGGGGCGCAGCAAACGACGGTGACAGCCTGGTAGGAATGCTACGCCGTGTATCCCCAGCTTCCATGTACCCACTCGTCAATCCAAGGCAGGGACCTGCATTTAGATGCCTGAAGGCTGTCTAATAGCCCGTTCTCAGCTGACGGCAGCAGGATCAGTCCCCCTCGAGGCACAGGAGTCGCTGCCATGGCGATCGGAAACGCCTGGATGCTCCATTTTTGATACCCTCGTCGGTTTGGGCAGCATTCCCCATGAAAGAGCACTCAATGGTGGTCATACCGTGAGGTCTCCGGTTACTGGAAACGTCCTATCGATCAAGAAAATTCAATATTGATCATGAAAAGGTGCGCAAAAAACGCATTTCACGCGTGTGCCTCAAAAGCTCTGAAAACGCGGATCGAGTTCTCGATATAAAACCGTCAACAACATCTGGGTGTTATCCATACGCCGGGTATATCTGGGTTTATAAACCTGCGCTACGATGGTAGGCAGCGTCGTCGAATGACTTAGCAACTCCATGCATCCCATTTTCCGGACCTGGCGATGTATGCACAGACTTGGTCATCCGATGACTCACTAGCCAAGTCAGTGCGACACCGTCACTTCCAAAGAATGCTTCCAGCGCATTCATAAGATGTCCTACAAGATGTTTAGAGATTACTCGTCTCTTTCCGCTTCAGTTGCTTCTTGCTAATGATATCGAATTGACACATGAGTTCGCCGGAAAGTATTTGTATGTGCAGTCCCGTGCTGTCTTCCATGCAATCGTATCTGGTGATTGCAGCTGAAGTGGCCTCTGTCCGAGCCAAAAGACACCGGGCGACTTCACTTTGCACGCAGTCGTGTTAGCGTTCGGAACCTGTTTACCAACAGGCGGGGGAACCCACGTGCGACGCCGTCCGCATTCATGAAAACGCTGCCTTGGAATTCTTCCTCTACTAAGAATTTTCCAAGAAACACCTCTTTCCATTCCAGCTTTCAATTTCCAAAGCATTGCGCCCTGGTTACAATTGTGTTTGTGCTCATGGAGCGAAAAAGATTCGCAATTGTGTGCGGTAAAAGAATATCCACTCGCAGAAGCTTATTATCCTTTTTTGACCCGCCGCCTGCAATCGGTTCCAGTTGATTCACGCACACTTCGAGCCTCAGCAGTTGCCGCATAGCGTTGGATCGTGTCAGCTGCTCGGGTCTCGTCTTCAGCACAACGCATCGTCTGATATTGGTAGCAGCGTTCAAGTCTCGGCTTACGAGCTCCATGCGTTTACTGCCGATCCCTGATCTCATCACACCGAGGGTTCTTAGTACTNGTGCCCTCTGTTCCGCTACAGTCTCGTCATCGTTCCACTCGACAAACACCGTCCCTCGCCTATCTCCGTTCTTCTCCTTCTTCGCCACTTGCTCTTCTTCGCTCGATGGTCGGCGAGANGAGGCATTTTTCGTTCTGGCTGCGTCGAATCCAGCAATGACGGCACTNAGGATCCCCGACTTCCACATCCATACCATTCCCTTGGATTCTCTGTTTCTTCAAAATCATAGCGATTGTTCATTCGTTTAGGTGAGGACCTTCCCGCAAAAGCTAGGACTCGCGAAAGTAAGACACCATGCGCCCGTGTGTCAACGTGTGCCGGAAGCTTCAGCGATGACCCCACTGGAGCGACATCATACGTTTCACAATGGAAAACATTCTTTTGATGAGGTTGAATCAAGTAGAGCACAGAGGAATGAAAAGCAGCACTATACCTCGACAGGATCGGCAAAAGCCCGAACGCAAGGGGAATGGTGAAATGCCACGGTGTCCAGCAGAAGGACGTCGCCCGACGTCGGGGCGAAATCTTCCATGATTCGATCAAGTGGCTGGTGTTGGTCGATGAGCCTTCTCCACTAGTGAATCTGAGGCCGCAAATAAAGTCCACTCCGTCTGGAGCAGATGATGACATCCTCGCTCTCTTCGAGCTCGATCGTACATCCAGCGGGTGCACTGTCCGCGAATACCCATTTACGCTCCGGCCGCCTCGTCCGAAGCAAGTTTCATCGACTGAACAAGCAAACCGACGTCCGTGTCCCGGTCCCTGTGCTCCATACGGATAGTGGCGTTCCACGAACGCTGAAGTAGCTGTGACCTCGGTGGGAAATGGCCGTGCACGAACTGAGACTTTCTTTTTGCGACTGTACCCCGTGTATTCAGGACCACTCGAACACGCTTTTAAGGAACAGGGACGCGCGTAGCGACTACTATTTTCGCATTTGTCTTTCGTAAAAGGTGGTCAGCGGGCCGTTTTCTACCGTTGATCGCGCGCATTCTCTGAGAATATCGATGTTTGACGCAGAGTGCATCTACTTCTTTCGGTCAGTGTTCGTCAACCATCTGAGTACTGTTGTACGACCGACCTGGAGGAGGAACGCAGTCCTCCATGCACTGTTCTGTAAAGAATATGTATGGTACAGGCGATTCGCCTACGATCTATCGGGTACATGGCATCGTGATTTCGATATCCTGCTATGCACCGCTGTGTATATGGGGGAGCGGAGTAGGCGAAGTGGAATTGAGTTGAAAGACTTAAAGCGCGCGTAACCTCCGCTCGTTCCGATAAATTGTTGAAACTTGTGGTTGGAGGTCTTCCCGATGGACTCAGGCTTGCTTTCTCTAGCAGATAGGACGCTGTTGCAGACCCTTTTCACGAGAGGTTTTCTACAGAGCGAGGAGGCCCTGACGTATTATCGGAACTTTCTCGAGGTAACGCAAGGCGAGGAGGTGCAGCCCGCGACACCCAACCTCGCGCAGTTCGAGGCACTTGAACCTGATGTGCTGGTTTCTCGTCTCAACGGACGTCTCAACGGTGCGGACTTTTCTGTACGTTTGGTCTCAGACGATAAAAGTAAGGCATACCTAACCCTTTGCAACACGAGAGAGGATGCGTCCTGTAGAGAAGCCTGCCTGTACAGTGCACACGCGAGAGCAGTGTTTGAAGGTATTTTAAAAAAAGGTTTCTTGAACCCGCTTTCCCCTAGTCACCAGGAAGGCAGCATAACATTCTCGGAATGTGTCAGAATAGCAGAACAGTTACCTGAACACGTGCGCATATCAGGGTTTGAGGCGGAACTCCTTCAGATTCTCGTGGAGGATGGATGGCTGGAGCGGCTACCGGGTGCTCCAGCGAGCAGAAGTAACAACAAGACGGAGGATTCTTTCCGACCTGGCGTGCGAACCTATGCAGAGCTGAGAGAAATGGAGCAATGGAGACTCCGAAGGCTTCAAGGATGACCAGATACACGTAACCTGCGTCGAAGCCGGGTTTCCGCAAAATAACGCCTCGGGGCTCTCAGCCGGCACTGAATGGCGCCAGATACCAACCACGCTCTTGTTGCTGCAGATTGGTTGTTGTCGCTCGTGCGGTGGTGTTTTCATGAACTGGGGCGTCTTCGCGCGGTAGCGTATCCCAAATGTTTGTACAATGTGTCTGCAAGCCAGGAAAACGCGTTTTTTGCAACTTATACTGCGTTTTCCATATTTGGTAAAAACGATCATGTGTAGGGCTCAGTGTTCTTCACAGAATATTGGCAATTCACGATGATGATTCTGCCGCCACAAATCCAACAAATATTCTCGCAAACGACGTGGATCTGTTGATACCAAGCACTACATCCGCGTTGGGCGTAACGGCTCACCGAGCGAATCTCGATCCTACTGACGAAGCTTGTCGCCAAAAGACCAGCTGCCAAAAGCACGATGCATGAACCTCTGAATTGCCTCCTGAAAAATTCGATGCTTTCTAGACACTGTGCGCGTCCAATGGGGGATGCCACATCAAGAGATTCTTCTGCTGCCAACACAGACTATAGGACGCACTGCGCTCTCCTCTCCACTCAACTTCTCATAGGCTATTGTTTTGACCAATCGCACCTCGCCCCGCACACTTGCACCATCCAAGAAGCATCCGTCGGTTAATTAGATAGACAAGTCGATCAAAATGACGATGCATGAATCTCTGCTTGTTGGAAAATGTCTTTCATACTAAAAGAAAACTTCACGAATTCTGCTAAGACTGCGCTTATTCTGTGAAACAACCCGACTCATCGGTCTGTCATATCTTGGAGTGATCGGCGCTTTGCTCCTCAAAAGAAAACGCTGCTCGGCGTGAGTCTCGTCGCTTGTCTTCAGACTCGTGCCAGAAATCGCTGAAATACATATCATTCGGTACCGAGCTCACAGATAAAAATTATCCAAGTGCCACTTTTTTGAATCATTGAAGCTGCTGCTGCTGCTGCACGTCAATCGCTCACTCTACGCGAAAAAGAAACCCGATCCGAGTGATCCCAGTAAGGGATACTGCTGAGCGTTTCGAGGTCTTGGAACAGGTCTATTCTCCTGCGCAGTGCTTCGCGCTGTTCCAGAGATGCTCGAATCCGAAGGCGGCTGCGTCCTGGCACTGCCGGGGGCGGCTGTTGTGCCGGTGTCCGCATCTTGTGCTGTTCCAGTACTGGAGCCGCTACCTCCCTGGGTCTGTCGCAGATCCTGGACTACCTCTTCAAGCCGTACGATTTCGTGCTGACACAACGGGCAACGATTCGCCCTCTGAACCCACTTGCTTATGCAATGGGAATGGAACAAATGACCGCATGAGAGCTTGCGACTCATGTCACCTTTCATAAAAGGATCAAGACAGATTGAACAGCACTGGCAGTAGACGCCGTCGGCTCCACANAGCCCTTTGCCCTCACGCTGGCTTTCGTTCGGCACAGTTGCGAGCGCTGCAGCTGCCGCTGGGCTCTCTGCTNCACAGCTTGGACAGCTTGTAAGCGGAGCAGGAGGAGATGTTTTATCGAGTCTTGCAAGAACGAGCGACGCAGGTATCCGAGTCGGCCCCCAAACGCCGGCTCCTGCTACCCCGCCCGGCGGAGCTCTCTGTTCTCCACCCGCATTTCCCGGAATGCTGTACAGATAAACGCCGTCAACGAAGACAGCTCTCTGGTTCCCCATGCGTGTGGGGTCTTCTGCGTCGCCGGCCGCTCGGTTCGCGGCGCTCTCACGAGTCATAGCCCGGCGCAACGCCCGCCGCTCTCGCACGCAGGCATAGAGCCATGCGGCGAGAAGCAAACAAACACAAACCGCCGCCACGATTCCGAACACGATTATTGCCATCCCTCTAGGGGACGTGCCGAAAGAAGCTACCTGGCGGTTGAAGTTCCAAAGTTAAGATAAACGCGAAATTGTGGAAATAGGGTATCCCAAATTCCGTGCGCTTGATGATTCAACCACACGACGCAGATCGGATGACCAACGGCGCGCTTCACCCGGCGACGCGCGCCGTGACTCTGGATGAGGGCGGGCTGCGGCCGCAGGACGCAGGACGCATACCCTGTTCACGCGGTCTACGTGCAGGTGCGCGGCATGGTCTGTATCAAATTTGTTCAGTTATATAAACTTATATACAGTCTACAATTGATTCGCACTCTGGAAGTGCACTGATCTTCGGAAAAGTGGGTCATGCCGAGTGCTCCATTCTTCAGTTTCTTCGAACACGCTCGGAAGCGCAGGGTCAGCGAGGGTGCGGCAGCAATGCGGCTTCTCGACAGCTTATTGGTGAATGAAGCCACGCACATGGAATATGGCATGTTCAAGACTATGGGTGCTGCCTCGGGAAAGGCGAGTTGGGAAAGGATACCACACGCATTGCAGTAGATAACGAATAACGCTGCCGTCGCATGATTGAGCAGNGCAGGGCCTTGTGGACGCTCTGCGGTCGATCCAAGGCTAAAGCTTTAGCCGCTGTCGTTTGCTGTTGTTGAATTCTCTCTCCTATGCATCGGCCTCTGGCTCCGCAGTTGCTGGCCGATCGGGGATATTTCACATGGCTTATTGACTGTAAAATTGTACCAATTCAAAGCGTGCGTCCGTGACGATCTTCAGTTCACGGCATGCCTCAGAGCGGGGCTCCAGAAAAGCGGTGATTTGATGGGATGCATCGGAACTGTTTTCTTCAGCGCTCGCGTAGGCGATCGAACTATCCTGAGTGCATAGAGTGAGACGCTGCTTTTTGTAAACGCACAGTAAGCTCTGGAGAGCGTACGTCTCGTATACAGCCGTTCCCGGTCGTGGAAACCTCCATCTTCATCTGCTTGCTGCGGGGAGAATTCTCCAAATCCCACGTTCCCGGAAGGTGTCTCGCTTATGCGGGGAATGGATTATAGAGATAATACTTCCTCTGTGAGGAATATTTCTTCGACTAGGTTAGATCAGGCACAAGGACAAAACTTGTCTCCTGCATAAGATAAGTGCAACGTCTATTTCAATGACTATTATTGTCTCGCGGATGAGTCATGATGCANTGTCTCCTGCAAAAGTTCNAGAAGCGTGCTTCCAAGTGGCGCAGATTTGCATAGCACCGTTAGGTTCGGAAAAGAGCTCATCTTTGTTGCTACGGTGAACTGCCGGCATTACCGCCTTGT
>JGI24721J44947_10004946_pt1 | contig 18346 bp, 20 predicted proteins | sample YelNatPaOPGAMG01_FD_44947 | JGI IMG/M metagenome (IMG submission 44947) | reverse complement strand
CTTTTCTTTTGTTCTAACATCGCTGGCATTCAATTCAATCATATTATAGCCCAATTTTTTAGCAACAAGATGAACAACAGTAGTCTTACCAGTTCCAGGAGGACCTATAAGGAGCGCGGGCTTTGATCCTCTCTTCCATTCCTTTAACCAATTCAAGAATTCTATCCTGCTTTCTTCGTTGCCCACCATTTCCTCTACGCTTTTAGGTCTGTATTTTTCAACCCACATTAAGGGCTCTAGTGGCAAATTAGTCTAAAAAGCATTTAGTTTTAGCGAAAAGATATAGTCCATTTGCCTGACTTTCTAAAGGCTACAAAAAGCCTGTATGCATATAGTGCTAATCCTAAGGGAAAAGAGACTATAGAGAACCAGTAAATCCCATTGGCTGAAATAAGACCTAGAAATGGATTGCCGTAAATAGGATAAAATGGATTCATCTCTCCATAAAGAAAAGAATCTAAGAATACATGAGAATATGCTCCAAAAAGAGATGTGTAGAAAATTCTTTTGAAGGAAGACTTTTGCTCGAGCATGAATAATTTCATGATCTTTCTCAACCATCTATAAAGGTAATACACAATAATTGCCATTAAAATTCCTAAAATCGATGCACCAAGGTAGGAGTGGAAGAATCCATGAAGAGGTAGTGGAGAGCCAGACATCAAAATGCATATACCCTCTAAATCAATGATAACACTCGACACAAATAGAGCAGGTAGATCGAATATCGGGAAAAGTAGCATACCTATAAGGAGAGCAGGACCCCAGTGAAAAGGTGTAAAAGGCATAAATCATCCCTTAATCATGTCAATTAATGTATGATTCCTCCTATGAGAAAGGCTATCAAGCCTAGGAGCATTCCAAGAAGAGCAATACTCTTCACATGTAGAGCATTAGTTTCGGATGGATTCTTAAGAATTCTAACAGATGCATATATGAAAATTAAGTTAGGAATCAATATTAGTATTGCATAGACTATGCCTACTATGCCTGTTATGAAAGGAAGCCAGCTAGACACTATTGCCATAAAGAACATGATAGCACCAAGAATGGATGCAAACCTTGAACCATGAATTCTTGCTATCGACTTAATTCCTCTCAATTCGTCTCCTGCAACATCACTTATAGTTTTTATGACCTCTCTTCCAGTGCCAGCCAAGAATGATGTTAACGCTAACCATAGCAATAATGGTTCATCAACGTTTCCAACAGCCATGCCACCATATACGTAAGGTATCGCTATTGAAGTTGCAACTATAATATTGCCGATGAAACCTCTTTTCTTCCCCCAGAAGTTGTAAAACCATGCAAGAAAGGCAAATACTGATGCTATTACAAAATTACTCAAACTTATCAGAATGGATGATGCTATCCCTATTGAAAGAAGAATTAGAGCCAATATCATAGCAGAATTCTTTGAGACAGAACCACTTGGCAAAGGTCTATCAGGTCTATTCACCTTATCAACCTCAATATCATAGTAATCATTTACTACCATGGAGAAGCTGGATATGAAGAAACCTGTCAAGAAGCCTAGTAGAGAATAGATTGAAAAAATCAGGCTAGGAGAGGCTACACCAATCCCTACTATGACTGCAGAGCCCACCATTATGGAGTTGATAGGTCTCATAAGAATGAGTATGCTATTCAGAGCCATTTTATTCATCTTTTTGTAAATCAAGATGTAAATTCATTTTCAACCCTTTGCAAAGCTAACTAAAAGTTTTTGCAAGCCCGAGCTATATTGAAATGCCTTCTTTCTCCTCAACGCTATATCCTTTGGCAGACCAGCCTTTATAGCTACTTCTCTTAGAACTAGTTTGCGTTGATCGCCTAACATTCCTATCTTCAGGCTCAAAGGCAAGGATAAAGCATACTTGACTAAATCTATGTTAGCATAGGGTAGCCTTATTTCAGTGTAGGGAGAGGATGCTTTTTCGTCTCTTTCAAAGTTGTTCTTATGAGCATCGATAACATCTTTTAGCATCATATCTTCTGCAAACTCTTCTCCCCTATCCTTTAAGGCTTTAAAATACTTGGCATAGCCTCCAAATAATTCATCTGCAAGCTGACCCAGGAATAAAGCATTACAGCCAGTTTCTGAACACCTCTTGGCAGAAAGATTGATGCCTATGCCTATTGCTAAGTCCATGACCTTATCACTCTCTATCAAATTTTGTATTAAATCGATCCTATCTCTTAATTGTTTAGCATCAACCTGAAGATCCTCAATCTCCAATCCAAGGTTTTTCGCCGAGTTTATCACATCTTCGTCCTTAGAGCCATTTGTATGTATTGAAAGAAGGGTTACCTTTGTCAGCTTTGACGAAATTATAGCTAAAAGGGAACTGTCTAAACCGCCAGAGAAGCCTATTACAACTCTATCAAGACCTATAACTCTCCTTCTGATAGATTCTGAAAGAAGCTCTAATACTTTGTTTGAGGCTTCTTCCATGCTAATGTTCAGCTTAGAATTTACTTCGATTCTATCAAATACTAGACTCTGCTCACCTTTCATAGATAATTTATGAATGCTACCTGGATGGACTCTCTCAATATTCTTGAATCCTATGGACTTGAGAGCTTTCATTTCAGATGCTATGCCAAGAATTTTAGATTCTTTAGAAAAGTATAGAGGCTTTGTCCCTAATGAATCTCTGCCATATATCAATGAATCGTTATCAATTCCTGCAAAGGCAAAGTCAGCATCTATTTTCGATAGAATCTTTGGGGCTTTTTCTATATCTTCAAAAACTTCCTTCAATCTCCTTGATAATTCAAAGCCTTCAGGATGGTAAACTTTACCATGGATGGCTACATTATCATTCGATGGCTTAGAAAGGCAGCAACCTATTGCCAAATTTGACCTGATTTTATCAAATTCTAAAATATTGTCTAAAGATTCATCTTCAGTGATTATCTTATAGCCATATCTTGCACGATGAGAAATAGATTTAAGGGCAAAAATAAGCCTAGGGATTACATCATCTTCCCCAAAGAGGGCTACTATACCATTGGTTCGATCTAAATCTGAAAACATAAATTGTATTTTAATACCTAAGATAGATTTAAATCTATAAAAAGCGAGTATTTGCCATTTATGCCTCTAAAGATTCGTTGGTGAAATTTTGAACGAATTAGATGATGAGGAGATTGCCAGCAAGCTAAAGGGCAATACTCTTCGAGTTTATTGGGCATTATTAAGGTCTAAAAATGGAATCATAGGGGTAAGAGAGGTTCAAAGATCACTTAGGTTCTCAAGCCCAGCGTTAGCCTCTTATCATCTAAATAAGTTGGAAGAACTAGGTTTAGTTAAAAAAGAAGATGGAGATTATCATCTAATAAGAGAGATTAAAGTCGGAGTTCTAAAACAGTTCACAAAAATTGGGTCTTTCATGCTACCAAGATACACTTTTTACGCTACTATGCTCACGACTCTCTTAATCTTTTACTTAACACAGTTTAGAGAGGTTAACTTTTACAGTATCTTCGCTCTGATCTTTGGAGGTTTAAGCACTGCTATAATGTGGTACGAGACAATAAGAACATGGTTAGAGAAGCCTTAGCTGTACAAAGAATTGAACAGTCTGTTCAAAAGCATTGCATTAACTATGGCAATAGAGTAGGATATATTGGTGATGCGGACGGCCTACGAAAAGAAGCATTTGGTCATATCAGCTATTGCTGGAGTCCTACTGGCAGGACTTATAATAGCAGGCACTATCCTTTTGCCTTACATTTCTGGGATTATCTCCCCACCACAAGAGATTACGAGCATTCCAGATGAGAATCCTCCAGAAATAACCACTCCACCACCTACTACTGAACCCTCTAAGATGGGCACACTAGTTCTGATGTTGACTGATGCCCCTCCACGCACCCTAAAGTACCTTTACATTAAGATTGATGAAGTAAGAGTGCAGATGAAGGGGAACAAGACTGGCGAAGGACCCGTCCTGAACTTCTTTATGACGCCCACGATTTACAATGTAACTGCACTCAAAGAATCTCTTGCCCCAATTGGCATGCCTAGCCCTGTGCCTGAGGGTGAGTATACGGGAATTTGGTTACACATAATTGAGGCGAATGCTACATTTACAGATAACACAGGTGTGAACGTTACTCTCAAAATAGTAGCGAAGGGATGGTTAAAGATGCCGCTTTACTTTAAAGTCCATCCAGGAGTACTTACCGTCATAGTACTAGACTTCGATATGGCACAAACTCATGTCAGCCAAGGCATGGTCTTGACGCCTGTCATTAGACAAAAGGAAGTCCAGAACCATAGCTAGTATACAGACTTCGACTCAACCTACTGCATTTTTTATTTCTTTATGATCCAAGCCGTTCTTATCTTTTGAAATTGCTCTATTACATTCGCTATTATAATTTTAGATGATGATAGATGCTTTTTAGGGTCGAATAAACTCATGACTTCATCCTTTTTCAATAAAGTGCTTAATTCCTCGTCTTTAAGAATAGCTTCTGAGTATGGTATATTCCTACTTAATGCCTCACTAGCAGACTTTCTCAATAGTCTATGAGCCTTTGACCTCGATAATCCTTTTCTTAATAAAGCATCTAATACAAATTCTGAATAAATCTGACCCTGGGTCAGATCTATGTTGGCTTTTATCTTATCAGTCCTAACTACTAAACCCTTCATAACGTCCATCATCAAGTTGATGCACTCATCCAAAAGTATGAAGGCTGAAGGCACTATAATTCTCTCATTGGCAGAGTTAGAAAGATCTCTTTCGTGCCACAATGGTATATTGTAAAGAGCGACATCGGGCAAAGCTCTAATATACTTAGCTAGGCTAGAAACTCTTTCACATTTTATCGGATTTCTTTTTATTGGAACTGCAGAGCTTCCTATCTGATTAGTAGCAAAGGGCTCTTCAACTTCTTTTATCTCTGTGCGTTGTAAGTTGCGAACCTCTTTAGCTATTTTATCCAATGTTGATGCTAATAATGCTGTGAAGAATATTACCTCAGCAAGAATATCTCTAGGAACTACTTGAGTGGCAGCATCTAAAGATTTCAGACCTAGCTTTTTTGCTGCTAGTGCTTGAACATCCAAAGCCTTCTCACCCATAACCGATCCTGTACCAACGGCTCCAAGAGTCTTACATACCAGGGCTCTATCCCTCAACTGTTGCAAGCGTAAAATATTGCGGTTCATTTCAGAAATCCATACAGCGAACTTTAATCCAAAGGATATTATGCTGGCATGCTGACCATGAGTCCTACCTACGGCAGGCAAATCTTGATAATCCAAAGCTTTATCACATAAAACCTCTGTCAAATAGATCATCTTTCTTTCGATTATCTCCAACGCTTGCTTTAATTGCAGCGATAATGATGTATCTAGAACATCGTTGCTAGTTAGGCTGTAATGGACCCACGGCTTTGCTTCATCGTTGCAGACCTCGACTATAGCTTCTACCAATGATGCTGTCTCATGCTGTGTTGTTGCTTCTATCTCACGCCATCTTTCTATTGTAATATGCTCAATATTCGCTTTTGATGCAATCTCCTTGGCAGCATTCTTAGGGATTAAGCCTATTTCTGCTTGAGCCTCTGCAACAGCGGCCTCCACCATTAATTGATACTTTAAGTAGCTCTCTTCTTCGAATACATCTCTCATCTCTTTGCTACCATACCTTTCAGGAACAGGAAGAGTACTTCTATAAGATGCCATAAAACTTCTTTTTAGCAGCATAGATAAAAGCTAATCGAAATGATTAATGCTGATTAGAATCATCCTCTAGTCTTTATCTCGTTCAGTCTTTCCTTGAACTTCTCAAGATTCATGTCTTCAACTATAAGAAGGCCTAATTGCATAGAAACTATCAAATCTCTACTTTCGATAAATTCCCCTCAATCCTAGCTCTTGAAACTTCTTTTTGATCCTCTTTACTCCATTTCTGAGCCAACTTGGCCAGTACAATGTATCTTTTACCATCTAGTTCCTTATGTTTTGTACCCTTCTAGCTGAATCTGCAGTTGCATGATGCTTCTCTAGGAAGGAGAAGAAGGTTGCAAGAAAAAAGAATTCTTTTTAATTTAGAGTGGCTCACTTACAATTCTTGCACATAGTTAAAATATAAATTCTCATGATGCTAATATGATAATTACTTGAGGGTTATAGTAAAGCTAGAAGCTTTGGAAGATTGTGACTACGAATATGAATACCATCATTATCTTCAAGGATTGATCTATAATTTAATCAAAGATAGCGAATATTCCTATCTTCACGATAAGAAGGGATACAAGTTCTTCTGCTTTTCAAACATCTTCCCAGCTATGGACCTTAAGAAGGGAGATAAGAGAACTTTGGTAGTATCATCGCCAGACGATCTGTTTATCAAAAGACTGAGAGAAGTCTTTCTTAAGAATAAGAGGAGTAATAAAAAGGCCAAAGTAGGAAGGATGAGCTTTATGATTGATAATATTAGCCTTCTTGAATCTAGGCTTAATAGTAGAGACCTTAATCTCATAACTGGAACTCCTATAGTTGTGAGGATGCAGAAGGATAGATGCAAAGAATACGGCATAAAATTGGAAAAAGATTATGATTATGTATATTGGAGGAAAGAGTATCCGTTGTCAGCCTTTATCAAACAGATTGAAGACAACCTAATCAAGAAATACATTGAGTTTTATAATAAGACGCCTAATAGCGATGTATTTCCATTGATACAGATGCTAACGTTTAGGAAGCAAATAAGCACTAGGTTACACTTTGAAGAAGGTACTCAAATAGTGATTGGAACTACATGGGAGTTTCACTTTAGAGGTTTGAGTAATGATCAGATCGGATTTTTAGAGTTTGGCATAGATGCTGGGTTTGGAGAAATGAATAGCAGAGGATTTGGATTCATGAACGTGGTGAAATAATGGAGTTAAAAAATTTGTTCAAGGAAATTACGGATTTTGAACCTTATGATTTCCAGATGGAGACCATGGAAGCTCTTTCGGAAGGCATATCGACTGTGTTGATAGCCCCAACTGGTTCTGGAAAAAGTGAAGTTGCTATCATTCCTTTTGTACTTTTTAAAAACGAGACTCTACCGGCTCAAATGGTTTATTCGTTACCAACTAGAACATTGATCGAAAATTTGGCTAATAGGGTGCAACGCTATTCCAGTTTTAAGGGCTTAAAAACCGCTATCCATCACGGGAAGCGTGTAGAAAGTTCTCTCTTTGAGGAGAGTATTATAGTAACAACAATAGACCAAACCGTTGGAGCGTATGCATCAACTCCCTTGAGTATGCCACTAAAATTTGGAAATATTCATGCTGGTGCTGTTTCTTCCGCTTTTTTGGTATTCGATGAGATTCATACTTTTCATCCAGAAAGAGGCCTTCAAACAACATTGGCACTTATAGAGCATTCTTCAAAGTTAAAGCTACCTGTAGCGGTTATGTCTGCCACAATACCAGAAAAATTTGCTGACGAAATCACGAAGAGGATAAAGGGGAATGGGATGAGTGTAAGAAAAGTGGTGGTTGAAGATGAGAGTGAGATAAGATGTAGAAAAGAAAGGGAAGTGACCCTCATCCCTAGACTACGAAAATGTTTAAACGCAGAAGAAGTAGTTGCAGTATTAAATTCTTCCAGCGACCGAAGATTACTCGTAATTTGCAACACAGTTGAGGGAGCACAAAATCTCTACAGAAACCTTAAAGAGAAAGAAGTAGATGCAACCCTTTTTCTACTTCACTCCAGATTCCTAGAGGAGGATAGGAAAAATATAGAAGTAAAACTTAGTGAATTTTTTGGGAGAAAAGGTAGAAACAGTACGATATTTATTTCAACTCAAGTCATTGAAGTTGGAATGGACATATCGGCCAACACTATTCTTACTGAAATATCGCCAATAGATTCTCTTATTCAAAGGGCTGGAAGGTGCGCTAGGTGGGGTGGAAAGGGAGAGATATACGTTTATGGTGTTGACTCATCTCAACCCTACTCTTCTGAGTTGGTAGAAAAAACGGAAAAGAAACTTGAAAAACTCGCGGAAAGAAAGAATAGTATTCCTCTTAACTGGGAGACAGAAAGAAAGCTCGTGGATCATATATTAAGTGCTCATTATAAACAATTTTTTGATCCTAATCTTATGTATGAGATTTTAGGAAAGTTAGCCAGAGCTACTTATGAAGGTAAAAAAGCTCAGGTAGAAAATACCGTTAGGGAGTTGCTTACCTGTGATGTAAGCATTCATGACGACCCTAAGAGTCTAGGGGATGAGGCTTGGAAATTGCCTAAGATTAAAGTTAATGCATGGGTTCTTGCTCATAAATTCGAAAAGTTAGGGCTCACGATATGGAAAATTGAGGAGAATCCAATAATAGGTGAAGATGAGAGTAAATTTTCTCCAGTACCTGTAAGAGCTAAAGAAGAAATAGTACCGTTTGGATTTTACATAATTCATCCCAACCTTGCTTATTATGATGGGAGCGAAGGATTAGTTTTTGAAAGAAAAGGTGTATCTTTAGAAGTTATTAAAAAAGAGGAAACATTAAGTGAAAAATTGAAAAAATTGAAGAGATGTAGGGAACCTTGGATAAAACATGCTCAGAACACCTTGAATGTCTTTGATAATATTTTTGCCGTACAGTATGATTATCCAGTAACTAAATTCTCAAAATGTTTTGGGATTAAAAAAAGAGAGTTGCTAGAAATGATGAGAGTTACCGTGGCTTTGCATGACATTGGTAAACTAAACATTTATTGGCAAGAGAGGATTGGATGGGATGGAATGGAACCTCTAGCTCACTCCGATACGGATGCCAAATGGCTACCTTCTCACGCCCCTGAATCTGCCGTGGTTTTAAACAAACTTTTTGGAGATTATGGGGAGGAGTTATATTGGAGTTTTGTGCTTACGATAGCACATCACCATGGCCCAAGATCGAAGAAGTATAAGAAATTTGAATTGATTAGAGGCTTTGAAAAATACTTGGCTCCCTTTGACTTTGATCTTAGCTTTAATAAATTAATAAAAAGAGAGGAAGCTGGTGATATAGGTAAAACCTATATAGATTTGTCTATGAAAAACGAATATTACAGGTTCTATTCATTTCTCTCCAAACTTCTTAGACTATCTGACTGGATTGCTACTGGGGGTGGATCGTATGAATCAATATTCTATTGTTAAAACAGGGTGGGAAATGTTTGATTTAAGCAGAGCTTATGGTCTTGGCATATTACTTTATGGACTATCAGGATCTGATGTTTACATATGCGATAAAGCTTATTATTTTGAGATTTCAGCTCCAAAAATCCGGAGCATTAATGTTGCAAATTTAAGTCTTTTTTTGGCAGATGACCTAAGTTGGAGAGAAGTTTTGCTCACAGCGCCAGGAAAAGGAAGAAGGGATAGTCAAAAAGTGAAGGAAATGAAGGACTTTTTAACAGGAAGAGAATCTTCAAAAAGAATCTCAAATCTTCTAAACCAATATACATCTTTTAAGCCGACTGGAATCCCCTCACCAAAGGGAGAAACGCTTTATCAACCAATGGAGCTAAGAGCAACCAAAGGCTTAAGGAACGCTGTAAGGCTCAGAAAGCAGTATTCCGAAGGAGAGTCGATCAAAGTCAAAAAAGATGATTGGATACTGTCATGTCTCGGGCATCTTAACGTAACTGTATGGAAATATGATGTTCTTCCAAGAAGGGCTTCAAATGAGTTATTAGTTGCCATGCCCGTACCATCTTCTGAAGGAACTAAAGCTGATCATTTACTTTATCAGATTAAAAAAGATAGAATCGAAAAGGCTATATTGAGAATACATCGAGCAGGAAAAATGCCCACTCTAGCTTACATAGGTGTTAATATTACAGAAGCAATTCTCGACTTGGTAAAAACACCACTACAGTATAAGCCCCGATTTTCTTCGATATTATACGGTAGCATGAGAGCTACGGGGAAAGGAGCGATGAAACGGTGGAAACCTGCAACTGCTGGCATGTTCTCGTTAGAATATCTAAATGAAATAGCTAAAAGCTCCAATGCTAAACTTCTCCTATCCTTTTTAGAAGAAATTTTTAGAAAGACGGATAAAACCGGGTATGAAGATCTAGCAGAATCCCTCTCAAGGTTCCTTGCAGACCCAAGCTTTATGAATTTTGAAAATTATTTAAGATTACATGTTAGACATTCATTGAACAATGAAGCTAAAATACCTTTATATACAAAAGAAGTGATAAAGGGGGTAATGGAAAATGTCAGAAGTTAGATTAAGTGAAATTTTTACCAACGATGCTGTGCAAAGCTTTGGCGATGCGTTACGGAAAGCTTTGAGAATAGAGGAAATTAAGGATTATGCTTCGTTTGTCGAGTTAGATTATTCAGAAACCAAAGAACAACTCATTGAAGCACTAAAAACATTTCTCAGAAGATATGATAGCCATGCCAGAAAACTTCATTTGACGAGGCCTTCTGATACTGACTTAGAAAAAATAATGACATTAATTGATCGAGTTGGAGTTAGATTAGTTAAAAATGCGATAATTAGTCACGCTTTAGTGAAGTCAGAAAAAGCAGGTGAGTAAAATGGTAAAGAAAGTATACGAAATTGCTATCATGGGAAGAGCGACTTGGAATTTACATTCCCTAAGTAACGAAGGAACCGTTGGGAACGTAACAGAGCCACGAACGATCATTTTGGCGGATGGAACAAAGACTGACGGGATTTCAGGCGAGATGCTAAAACACATCCACGCAGAAAATATGTGGGCTCTGGAGAGGGATAAAACCAAATTCTGTCAAGTCTGCGAAAAGTTTCGGCCTGAGAGAGCTGATGGGAATCCTGAAGTGAGAAAGACAAAAGAGGTGGAGGATGCCGTAGAAAAAGCCATTAAGTGTGTGCTTTGTGATACACACGGATTTCTGGTGCAAGTACCCACAGTGTCACGACAATCTACTATAGAATTTGGGTGGGCAGTTGGGATCCCAGAAGTTCAAAGGAGCACTCATGTACACGCGAGACAAGCTGTCCACACAGCTTACATCCCAATCGATGAAGAGAGGGAAAAAGGAAAATGGGGAAGGGAAAAGTGTAGTGAGGGAGACTGTGAAACTAAAGAAGAAGATAGTTCCCTTTTTAGAATAAAGGGAAAGTGGTATTGTGAGGCACACCGGCCCACAGCCACTCCTCAGATGCTTTATTACAGACCGACCCGTTCGGGAACTTATGCAATAATTTCAGTATTCCAGCCATGGAGAATAGGTCTAAACAATGTTACGAGGAAATATGTTGAAGGTATCAACAGATCAGAGCGCTATAAACTAGCACTAAAAGCTTATCAAGCGATGTTTCTGAAACCCGAAGGGGCAATGACAACAACAAGATTGCCACATACGGAGAACTTCGAAGGCACAATAATCGTATGTAGGGCGAGCTTTCCAGCGCCCGTGATTAGCCCGATTAAAATAGACTATAAGGAAGAGATAAAATCCATCATAAAAAATCTAGAAGATATTGAGATGATAGAGTTTAAGTCACTATCTGAATTTGTAGAAAAAATTCGGGAATTGTTAGAAGATATACCATATAGCATTGCCTAAAGATTTCCAATTTAGAGGGTAAGCGATGACTTGGATTGGTGCAATTTATGAGTTTGGCAGCTTATTTTCTTACAGGATACCAGATTTTTCATCTCAATATGCTTTATCTTCTCCATTGCCAGGACCATCCACGATAAAATTAGCATTGGTAGCAACTGCGATAGAAACAAAAGATGTAATCTATGGTGAAAAAGTATTCGGGACGATAAAAAACGCAAAGATTAAACTCTTGCCACCGAAAAGAATTGCGCTATCAAATGTGCTAGTTAAGCGATTAAAGGCAAAAAAAGAAAGAAAGGAGAAAGGGTTCGAGTCAACTTTCGGGATTCGAGGTTACGTGCATTTTGCTGAACCACTTAAAATTTATATTGAAACTGCTATTGAATCTGGAAAAATTGGGGAGGAAATAGAAAATTTGCTTAGAAGAATAAGACGACTTGGAACGTCAGATTCGGTGGTGTATTGTGAAAGTGTTAAAAAAGAAATTCCACCCGCAAATGCTATCGAAGCTGTTGAAGCCTTGAAAAAAGCCGAAAAGAATGTACTGGTAATCCCTGTGAAAGATTTAAATCCAGATCCTGCTATCAAGTTTGAACATATCAATATTTACAGTAAATCTAAACAGCCTAAAGCTAAAGTTTTTGTATCAAAATTCTATACAATTCCTATTCTTGATCAAAAACAAGGAAAAAATTGGATTGTGTATGAGATTGGACCAAGGAGAAACTAAATAGGCACTGAGGCCGATTAGAAAGCAATTTTCTTGAGAGGTTAGATTTTGCCGGTTAAGTCACCTAACGTGCAAAACTTGAATTCCATGGACAAAATCCCATTTCCTGAACTCTTATCGGCGTCTCCAGACTACACTGGTACTCAGGTCAATTATTACTTCGTCTGTAAAAGAAAGTTATGGCTCTTTTCACATCACATGGAATTGGAAGAGGATTCGGATCTAGTACTTTTGGGCAAATTGTTACATGAAAGGAGTTACAAGAGAGAGTTAAAAGAAGTTCAGATTGGAAGAATAAAAATAGACTTCATAGAAGGCAAAGGAGAAATACATGAAATAAAAAGATCAAGGAAGATAGAAAAGGCTCATGTGTATCAATTATTGTATTATCAGTATTACCTTAAGAATTATGCTGGCTTGAATGTTAAAGGTATGTTAAACTATCCATTGTTAAAGAAAAGAGTCGAAGTCAACCTTAATGAGGAAAAGGAAGCTGAATTAAGAAATGTATTGAATGATATAGATAAGGTAATTCATCAAGAAAAACCTCCAGAAGCTGTATGGATAAGCTATTGTAAGACTTGTGCATATAGAGGCCTATGCTGGGGATGATATGAAGGATTATTACATAGTTTCGGGGGGAAGATTAAGACGTAGTGAGAATACCATCTATGTAGAAAGAAGTGATGGAGAGAAAAGAGCAATACCTATTAACGATATAAAATCTATTCATATTTTAGGAGAAGTAGATTTTAACACGAAATTAATAGTATTCCTTAATCAGCATGGCATACCCGTCCATTTCTACAACTATTATGGGTATTATTCAGGCTCCTTTTATCCAAGGGAGAAGTTAGTATCAGGCTTCCTATTAGTAAAGCAAGTAGAGCATTACCTTGATAGTGCAAAGAGGATCGAGATCGCTAAAGAAATTGTAAGGACTGCTTTACATAACATAACCTATAATCTCAATTATTACAAGAGGATGGGCAAGGATGTTACGAATTTTATAGAATCTATTGAGAAAGAGGTTTCACAGATAGATTTTGCCAATGATGTTACTCAGTTAATGGGTATTGAGGGAAGATCAAGGGATGCTTATTATTCGTCTTTCGATTGCATCTTGAGAGAAGGCTTTGAATTTGACAAAAGGACTAGAAACCCTCCACAGAATATGATAAACTGCTTGATATCCTTTGGCAATTCTTTACTTTACAGCACTACATTGACAGAAATATATCATACACAATTAAGCCCTACAATAAGCTATTTACATGAACCTGGCGAAAGGAGATATTCTTTATCATTAGACATTAGTGAGGTCTTCAAGCCCATAATTGTAGATAGGATCATCTTCAATCTTGTGAATAATAGGATAATAAAACCAGAGCATTTTGTAGAAGAGCTGAATAGTTGCTATCTTAACGATCATGGAAGGAAGGTATTCATATCTGAGTACGATAAGAAGCTTAACACGACTATAAAGCATAGCAGGTTGAAGAGACATGTATCCTATTCTTACCTGATAAGGTTGGAGTGCTTCAAATTGATCAGGCATCTTTTAGGAGAGAGTAGATACACAGGATTAAAGAGTAGATGAATCTTGGTTTATGCAATAATAGTGTATGATATTGCAGTAGAAAGACTAAATGCTGTTAGGCATGTAATGAAGCAGTATCTCAACTGGGTTCAGAATTCAGCCTTTGAAGGAGAGATAACGGAGGGTAAACTTGAGGAGCTAAAATTGAGGGTTTACGATATAATAGATAAAGATTCAGACTCTATAGTTGTGTATAAAATATCAAATCCATCATGGATTAACAAATCTATATGGGGAATAGAGAAAGGAGAAGTTAGCACAGTAGTTTAGATGCTGTAAACATTTATAAATGATAAGCATTACTCAAACTTCAAAGCATAATTGTTTAAAAAGTTCAAGACGTGAGATATATTGTGAGCAGGGGGGGTTTGAATCGAACTATAGTAGGATTGAAAGAAGAAACAAACAAGCACATCGACTACTTATGAAACTGTTTGAATCGAACTATAGTAGGATTGAAAGTAAGCAGTATATCCCGATGTTGCCAGCAACTCAAAAGTTTGAATCGAACTATAGTAGGATTGAAAGATTGCTTTGAATGCTTCTCTTAATATGTTAATATATGTTTGAATCGAACTATAGTAGGATTGAAAGACTTTTTCGTTCAAGCGGGTGGCGCTGGTGGTGGCTGTTTGAATCGAACTATAGTAGGATTGAAAGATTGTCAAGCCATTTTTTCTTTAGAATGCAATGATAGTTTGAATCGAACTATAGTAGGATTGAAAGGAATCAAATATTAAGACATATTTTGAGTTGATGGCAGTTTGAATCGAACTATAGTAGGATTGAAAGATCAAAGGATACGCAACTATAACGATCTCTGATAAGCGTTTGAATCGAACTATAGTAGGATTGAAAGCTTGTTTGTTGCATATCTTGCATTTATTCATCCTACTGTTTGAATCGAACTATAGTAGGATTGAAAGTGTTGCTCTGAATAGCCATAGAAGGAATTCCTATACGTTTGAATCGAACTATAGTAGGATTGAAAGTGAAAATCTTTGGCAAAACTATGAAGGTATCGGGAAAGTTTGAATCGAACTATAGTAGGATTGAAAGTCTTTTATGAGGGCGAGAATATTGACGCAAAGCTAGGTTTGAATCGAACTATAGTAGGATTGAAAGTTAAATATTGGAATTTTTTGGTCTTTTTTTGTAATGGTTTGAATCGAACTATAGTAGGATTGAAAGTTATGAGACCAAATTTCAGTATATATTCTATTAGGTGTTTGAATCGAACTATAGTAGGATTGAAAGCTTCGTGATCCAGATTAGACGTTGTGTATATAACTGGTTTGAATCGAACTATAGTAGGATTGAAAGCGCATATACGGCTCTACTTGACAGTAAAGAAGCATTGTTTGAATCGAACTATAGTAGGATTGAAAGGAAATCTGGATCGAACATCGTTACTAGACTGTCTTTGTTTGAATCGAACTATAGTAGGATTGAAAGAAAAAATAAGGTGTTAATATTTTATTCCTTCCAAAGGTTTGAATCGAACTATAGTAGGATTGAAAGTTTATGACTAAGCTCGGAATATGCAAGGAATGCTACTGTTTGAATCGAACTATAGTAGGATTGAAAGTCAGTTGAGGTATCTTCTTACCTATTAAGCCTTGCTTGTTTGAATCGAACTATAGTAGGATTGAAAGAGTTCAGCTTAACTGTTATGTGTATTTCAAAAAAGCGTTTGAATCGAACTATAGTAGGATTGAAAGATAGCCTTTATGCTTTTCATGCCATTCTTTATTATAGTTTGAATCGAACTATAGTAGGATTGAAAGCTTTGATTGTAAGCGTGTATAACTTTCATCATGCATTGTTTGAATCGAACTATAGTAGGATTGAAAGTATCATCCAAAACACAACTATCACCATTTTTATTCACAGTTTGAATCGAACTATAGTAGGATTGAAAGTAGGCTTGCTAGCCTTCACTTCCTCGGCAATCTTTTGTTTGAATCGAACTATAGTAGGATTGAAAGTATTTTTTTGGTGAGAATATGATAAAAGCAGTTATAGTTTGAATCGAACTATAGTAGGATTGAAAGATAGCATTTTACTGTAAAGAACATGTAAAAAAACGATGTTTGAATCGAACTATAGTAGGATTGAAAGGAAGACATAGCATCTTTATAATGCTTGTATGCTTCTGTTTGAATCGAACTATAGTAGGATTGAAAGTTAAATTCATAGCCAGATGGAATAGTTAAATATCTTGTTTGAATCGAACTATAGTAGGATTGAAAGATTGCGAAGTTGCAGTTAAAGCAAAGAACCTGATAAGTTTGAATCGAACTATAGTAGGATTGAAAGGGTGTTGAACATGGCAAATCATATCCTGTTTACTATTGTTTGAATCGAACTATAGTAGGATTGAAAGATACTTGATTGATCACTAGGCGAGCTCATAGTTACAGTTTGAATCGAACTATAGTAGGATTGAAAGATCAAGAACGTAGCCATGGGGAACAGTGCAGGTAAAGTTTGAATCGAACTATAGTAGGATTGAAAGTGGAATCTTTCGGTATGGTGTTAATGAACGTATATCGTTTGAATCGAACTATAGTAGGATTGAAAGCATTACCAAAAGAGGGAGAGCGGGGGTTCCATGCTCGTTTGAATCGAACTATAGTAGGATTGAAAGAAACGAGGAATGTGCAATTATTATACCTTTGAGACAGTTTGAATCGAACTATAGTAGGATTGAAAGTGGGTTTTTCTTTTCCCTTCACATCCGCATATGTGAGTTTGAATCGAACTATAGTAGGATTGAAAGCAATGTAAACATTTGTAATTAAATTGGGCTTTGTGAAGTTTGAATCGAACTATAGTAGGATTGAAAGCACTAAAAATCTGAGCAATATCGGCAAAATCTCATTGTTTGAATCGAACTATAGTAGGATTGAAAGATGATAAGAGATGGCCAACAGGTGGTGACATAATGAGTTTGAATCGAACTATAGTAGGATTGAAAGTGAGTTATGATCCAAAGAGAAGGGTAAGAAGGCGCAGGTTTGAATCGAACTATAGTAGGATTGAAAGTATCAAGATTACTTTGCTGGCGCTCTCATTATGTCTGTTTGAATCGAACTATAGTAGGATTGAAAGTAGACAATATTTCGCCTCTTGAAATTCTGTCCAAAATGTTTGAATCGAACTATAGTAGGATTGAAAGTGGCAAAGGCTTAAGAACATATTAACACGAGGTTATGTTTGAATCGAACTATAGTAGGATTGAAAGACTGAAAATCCAAATCCAGATTTAGCTTTAGAAGAAGTTTGAATCGAACTATAGTAGGATTGAAAGATCTCTAAAACTCGATGATGTGCACGCGCTACAAAAGTTTGAATCGAACTATAGTAGGATTGAAAGCTTTATTATCTCAATTTGAATGTCTGTATAGTGTTTGTTTGAATCGAACTATAGTAGGATTGAAAGAGTTCATCATAGCAAAAGATGAGACGTTTGAGGGTGTGTTTGAATCGAACTATAGTAGGATTGAAAGTTATAATTGGTTAAAAGCAAATAACTATCCAGAAGGGTTTGAATCGAACTATAGTAGGATTGAAAGGTTTTACTGAAGCCTCCGTCAGAACAACCAAAAACGGGTTTGAATCGAACTATAGTAGGATTGAAAGTATGTTAAGAAATACTTTCCTGATCTGAAAGTAGATGTTTGAATCGAACTATAGTAGGATTGAAAGGAAGCTGATTTCAGAGAAAGCATAGCAAGATATGCTGTTTGAATCGAACTATAGTAGGATTGAAAGATCATCCCTGATATTAGAGCAAATATTATCATTGCTGTTTGAATCGAACTATAGTAGGATTGAAAGATGTTAGGGACTGGAGCATTCGCAGGAACTGCAATAGTTTGAATCGAACTATAGTAGGATTGAAAGTATTCAAGTGGAATGAGGACATATCAGGGTAATAGTGTTTGAATCGAACTATAGTAGGATTGAAAGATGAGTGCATTAAAAATGATCTCAGATCAGTTGTGCGTTTGAATCGAACTATAGTAGGATTGAAAGAAACTTCTTTAACTTACTTCTTATTATATCAGCTTTGTTTGAATCGAACTATAGTAGGATTGAAAGGTTGCTTATGAGTGCAATAAATGCGGTTTCTGGGACGTTTGAATCGAACTATAGTAGGATTGAAAGTCGTCAAAGTCATTCATTGCTGAACCGTAAACTATAGTTTGAATCGAACTATAGTAGGATTGAAAGAAAGGAGGATTGTTAAATGGAAAAAAAAGGCAAGATGTTTGAATCGAACTATAGTAGGATTGAAAGTCATGAGTATGACCTTGAAAATGAAGAAACAAACTAGTTTGAATCGAACTATAGTAGGATTGAAAGTGTATTTGTATAGTTTAGTTTTAGAATCAACCACTTGAGTTTGAATCGAACTATAGTAGGATTGAA